>ENA-OQII01000074-OQII01000074.1-human-gut-metagenome-genome-assembly--contig:-NODE-74-length-17517-cov-2.903738_pt1 | contig 17517 bp, 17 predicted proteins | sample MGYA00242577_ERZ504742 | MGnify/ENA primary metagenome ERZ504742 (study PRJEB26092, sample SAMD00036443) | human gut metagenome | host: Homo sapiens | study: EMG produced TPA metagenomics assembly of...
ATGCGAAGGTGCTGAACAAGCTGCTGAAGGACAATAACCTTGAGTTCCACGACCTGTTTTCCTGTGGAACGTACGTCTATCTCTGGAAGGATCATCCGCTTGCAGATCAGGCAGAGATCACTATGGAGGAGCTGAAGGAATATCCGTGCCTGTCCTTTGATCAGGGAAGCAATAATTCGTTCTTCCTGGCAGAGGAAGTACTTTCAACGTATGAATATAAGAGAATCATTAAGGCAAATGACCGCGCGACCATGCTGAATCTGATGGTCGGACTGAATGGCTATACGCTCTGCTCCGGCATTATCTGTGAGGAATTAAACGGCAGTGATTACCGCGCGGTGCCGCTTCATGCAGAGGAAAACATGATGATCGGTTATGTTTCCAGGAAGGGTATGTCGATCAGCGCACTGGGACAGCAGTATTTGGAAGAAATTCGGAAATATAAGGAGCTTGTGCTGTAAAAAAGGAGAAACAAGAAGACTTTAACCGAATCAAGTAAGTCCCCTGCTTCCATTGCGAAAAGCAATAAGCAGTGGTGGGGACTTGCTTGTATCAGGAGTGGTACAAGCCACTCCTGATAAGCTGCGAAGTAGCTATCGGTTATGAGCAAGTAGCGAAGCGGATTGCGAATATCCGCTTTGACTCTCTGGAGTGTGTTTGAAAAAGGCTTTTTCGCAAGCTGCGAGTCCCATCTTGTGGGAGATGAATTGCATTTGTTATCTTGTTTTATGTAGCATGATTGGATATAGAAATTTCAGAAGAAAAAATATTGGCGATAAAGAATAGCTATAGGAAAACCCTATAACCAGCCATCAATTTTCTATATTGGACAAAGCAGAAGACTGTCGCTATAATAATCCTTGTAAACAGATAGGAAATATCACCAAAACGAGAGGAAGCGAAGTGAATGAGAGCAGTTTTCGCAGAGAATCGAATTGTAATCTATGATGTCATGTGTTGCAGTGTAAGCAGATAAAACCGAAAGAAAACGGAGCCGCATTGCAGCATGGACAAAACAAGATGGCAACCGGTTTCGATAAATAATAGAAAATCGAACATGAAAAGAAATAGAAAAACGAAAAACAGAACAGGAGAATACAATCATGAGCAAAAAAACAAGAGCAGAAAGAAATCTTAAATTTGAAACCTTACAGCTTCACGTAGGACAGGAAAATCCGGATCCGGCAACCGGAGCAAGAGCAGTGCCGATCTATCAGACCTCTTCTTTCGTATTCAATAACTCCGATCATGCGGCAGCAAGATTCGGACTCCAGGATGCAGGAAACATCTACGGTCGTCTGACCAACCCGACCGAGGACGTTTTCGAGCAGAGAATGGCAGCTCTTGAAGGCGGCGTTGCAGCACTTGCCGTAGCTTCCGGAGCAGCAGCAATCAACTACACCATCATCAACCTGGCACAGAAAGGTGACCATATCGTATCTGCAAAGAACATTTACGGTGGTTCCTACAACCTTCTGGCACACACCCTTCCACAGTACGGCATCAGCACCACATTTGTTGATGTATTCGATCTGGATGAGGTTCGCGCAGCCGTTCAGGAGAACACAAAAGCCATTTATATCGAGACCCTCGGAAACCCGAACTCTGATGTTGTCGATATCGAAGCACTTGCAAAAATTGCGCATGAGAACAAAATTCCGCTGGTTGTCGATAATACCTTCGCAACTCCATACCTCGTTCGTCCGATCGAGTACGGCGCAGACATCGTTGTTCATTCCGCAACTAAATTTATCGGCGGTCACGGAACTACCCTTGGTGGTGTGATCGTAGACAGCGGTAAATTCGACTGGGAGGGATCCGGCAAAATTCGCATCCCTGACCGAGCCAAACCCGAGCTACCACGGCATCAGCTTTACAAAAGCAGTTGGACCTGCTGCATTCGTTACAAAAGTACGTGCGATCCTTCTTCGTGATACCGGAGCTACGCTTTCTCCGTTCAATTCCTTCCTGCTTCTGCAGGGACTTGAGACACTGTCTCTCCGTGTAGAGCGTCATGTAGAGAACGCGCTGAAGGTTGTAAAATATCTGGAGAGCCAGCCGCAGGTAGAAAAAGTACATCATCCGTCTGTATCCGAAGATCCAACACAGCAGGCACTGTACGCAAAATACTTCCCGAACGGCGGCGGTTCCATCTTCACCTTCGAAATCAAAGGCGATGCACAGAAAGCAAAAGATTTCATCGACAATCTGGAGCTGTTCTCCCTGCTGGCTAACGTTGCCGACGTAAAATCTCTGGTGATCCATCCGGCAACCACTACACACAGCCAGTGCACCGAGGAAGAACTGCTGGATCAGGGAATCAAACCAAACACCATCCGTCTTTCCATCGGTACCGAGAACATCGACGATATCATCGAGGATCTGGATGAGGCATTTGAGGCAGTTCAGTAAAAAGGATACAAAGTAAAAGAGAATATAAAAAAGCATACAAAAAAAAGAAGCGTGTTTGAAAAACAAACATGCTTCTTTTTGGGTTTAGATAAACCGCATGGGAAATTATGATGCCAGAGCGTATTATGAATCGAATGCCAGTGCCAGTACATGACGCTGTTCGCACCGGAGGCAAGATGGCTGTAAGCCTGCTGGCGGAGCTGGCCCTTGTATGGCGTCCATCCTGGAAATCCCTGTGCCTCGGTTTCCATAACAAGATAGTTGTCGTTTTTCAGAGAACGAATCATATCACCGCCAAACGCGATTTCCGCACCGGTCAGATCATCCTGGGTCGGATGGTAAATATCGGTTCCGGCGATCGTCAGACATTTTACCAGCTATTTTTGTTTTTGCCTGCTATTAACCATAGGTCTGTCTCATGCTGCGGCAGCGTTACGCCGCTGGCATGTTTGAAAGCACCAGAAGCGTGTTTTTATACGGGATTTTGAATAAAAAAGACAAATGATTTCAGCGTCTGTGCAGAGATATTTCCCGGCTTTTTTGATGCTTTCATTTTGAGCGGATACGCGGCACCGATCACAAGAGGCGGTGCGTCGCGCAGAGGAACGGCGGTGACGTTTGGGTGGTGGAACAATGCAAAGTTACTCCCGGCAAACAGGCTTAAGGCTTCGCCGACTTCCACGGAGCTTATCATGGATTCCAGGCGGGCGGTGCGCAGGATGTGCGGTTTTTGGTCTGCCTTTTCAAATAGTTGCATACAGAGCTGATAAATCGAGGTATAGGGATGCATAAGAATCAGAGGTTCTCTGGCAATGTCAGCGATTGTCAGGGAAGATTTTTCTGCAAGCGGATGATCGATGGGGAGCATCACACAGAGACGATCCTTTGCGAGAGGTACAAAGTGATATTTCTGCGGTGAAATCATGGAATCCCGTGCAATGACAAGATCAAAACGACCGGACTGCAGACCGTCCATCAGCTCGTTTTCTTCACACTCTTCCAGCATCAGTTCAACCTCCGGATGCGTATGTGCGAAAGCGCGGATGCGGGAGGTGAGATGATACTGCGTCAGAAACGGAAGAGAGCCGACGCGGAGCGGCTGGCGTTCCGACTCTTTAAAGTGGCGCATTTTCTGCAGCATCTGATGATACTGGCGGGAGAGCTCTGAGGCTTCCTGGCAGAACAGCTCGCCGGCCGGAGTCAGAACCGCCTGGCGGCGGGTGCGGTCGAAGAGGGTGAGATTCAGTTCGGATTCCAGCTTCTGGATCTGCTTCGAGAGCGTGGACTGTGCGATATGAAGATTTTCTGCAGCTTCTAAAAAAGTGTCGCATCGGACGGTCATCAGAAAAAAGTCGATCTGTTCCATGGTCATAAGAGAGAACCTCCTTTTGAAAATCATTCCATTTCATTCATTCCATTCTGGAAACAATTGTACCACAGATCGAATTGATTCCACAAAGGTTTCTTTTTAAAATAAAAAAGGATAAAACATGCAGCAGGGAAAGTGGATGGAGAGGATCCGATGGATTTGCTGGCTGAATGGAGTACAAAAAAGAACATTCTATGAGACAGTTTTGATTTGGGGAATAAGGAGAATGATTATGGCTGAAAAAGTAAGAGATCTGCGCAGTGCGCTGGAACGATTGAAAAATATGCCGGGACAGCTTGCCGAGACGGATGTTGCAGTTGATCCGATGGCGGAGCTTGCCGGAGTTTACCGCTATGTCGGCGCGGGCGGAACGGTAAAACGTCCGACGAAAGAAGGACCGGCAATGATTTTCCGCAATATCAAAGGCCACCCGGACGCAAGTGTTGCGATCGGTGTCCTGGCGAGCCGGAAGCGTGTGGCTGCACTTCTGGACTGTGAGCCGGAGAATCTTGGGAAAATGCTGTATCACAGCGTGGAAAAGCCGGTTGCACCGGTGGAATTTCAGGGTGCGCCGCCGTGTCAGGAGGTTGTGCATCTGGCGACGGATCCCGATTTTGATCTGAACCGCCTCGTCCCGGCACCGACCAACACGCCGGATGACGCAGGCCCGTACATCACGCTTGGCATGTGTTACGCTTCCCACCCGGATACCGGGCTGCACGATGTGACGATTCACCGTCTCTGTATTCAGGGAAAAGACGAACTTTCGATTTTCTTCACGCCGGGTGCACGCCATATCGGCGCGATGGCAGACCGTGCGGAGGAGCTTGGCCAGAAACTGCCGATTTCCATCAGCATCGGCGTCGATCCTGCGATTGAGATCGGTTCCTGCTTTGAGCCGCCGACAACACCGCTTGGTTACGATGAGCTTTCGGTTGCAGGTGCGCTGCGGAAAGAGCCGGTGGAACTGTGCCATTGCGTTTCGGTAAATGAGATGGCAATTGCGAATGCAGAGTATGTGATCGAGGGCGAGGTTATCCCGGGCGTGCGTGTGCAGGAAGATCAGAACAGCCACACCGGTTACGCCATGCCGGAATTTCCGGGTTATACCGGTCCGGCGAGCGATCAGTGCCGCCTGATTAAAGTAAAAGCGGTAACACACCGGCGAAATCCGATCATGCAGACCTGCATCGGACCAAGCGAGGAACATGTTTCCATGGCGGGCATTCCGACGGAAGCGAGTATCTATGGCATGGTAGAAAAAGCAATGCCGGGACGACTCCGGAATGTGTACTGTGGTTCTGCGGGCGGCGGAAAATATATGGCTGTTCTTCAATTTAAAAAGCTTGGTCCAAGTGATGAGGGAAGACAGCGTCAGGCGGCGCTGCTGGCTTTTTCTGCATTCAGTGAACTGAAACATGTATTTCTCGTGGATGAGGACGTGGACTGCTTCGATATGAACGATGTCCTTTGGGCAATGAACACACGATTCCAGGGCGATGCGGATATCATCACGATCCCAGGTGTCCGGTGTCATCCGCTCGATCCGTCAAACGATCCGACGTGTTCGCCATCGATCCGCGATCACGGAATTGCATGCAAGACAATTTTTGACTGTACCGTGCCGTATGATCAGAAGAAAAGATTTGTGCGGGCGAGGTTTCTGGAAGTTGATTCGAAACACTGGCTGGACGAGGAATAAAAGCATGTTTTGCAAAAAAATGTTATATTGTGTTCTAAAAAGTATATTTTGTCAAAAAAGGAGAGTAGCCTGGTATGCTGAAATTTGAGAAAAACGATTATACAATAGAAGAAGTAACACTGTGTGGCGAGACGATCCGGTTTCGGGCGTTCCGCGACCTGATTTATGTGGAAAAACCGGTTAATGAAGAGTTTCAGAAGATGAATCTTTTTGTGCCGGAATGCTATTATGAGGGAGCATCCCTGCATGGCTATGATTTAGGAAGCGCGCCGGTTTTCATGCCGAATACGGTCGGCGGCTACATGCCGGGTCCGGCGGATGAGCCTGGAACGAATCCATTTTTACAGGGCAGACCCAACACGATTTTTCGTGCACTGCAGCACGGCTATGTTGTGGCATCCCCGGCAATCCGCGGCAGAGTGCAGAAGGGGGCAGATGGCCGGTACAACGGAAAAGCACCATCCTGCGTGGTTGATTATAAAGCAGCCGTGCGATATCTCCACTTCTTCGCGGATGAGTTGCCTGGCGATGCGAGCAAAATTATCACCAATGGAACGAGTGCCGGAGGTGCGCTGTCATCCCTGATGGGAAGCACGGGAAATCACCCGGACTATGAGCCGTATCTGCAGGCACTTGGCGCGGCGGATGCCGGAGATAACGTGTTTGCGGCTTCCTGCTACTGCCCGATCACAAACCTTGAACACGCAGACATGGCGTATGAATGGGAATTTTGCGGAGTAAATGATTTTCACCGTGCCAACATGAAAATGGATGAGGGCGGCCGCCCGGTTTTCACACCAGTGGATGGCGAGATGACGAAAGAACAGATCCTTGTTTCAGCAGAGGAAAAAGCAATGTTTCCGGCATATGTAAACAGCCTTGGATTGAAGGATGAAAACGGAGATCCACTGACACTTGATGCAGACGGAGAAGGATCCCTGAAGGAATATGTAAAACGCGTTGTGATGGAATCTGCGCAGAGAGCATCTGACCAGGGTGTGGATTTATCAGATAAACCATGGCTGATCGTCGAGAACGGCAAAGTGCAGGGCATGGATTTTACCGCTTATGTCAAAGACATCACCCGGATGAAAACGGCACCTGCTTTTGATGCGCTGGATCTGGAAAGCCCGGAGAATGATCTGTTTGGAAACGAGACGACAAACTGCCGCCACTTCACGGAATACAGCACAGCACACACGAAAGCACAGGGCGCGTGTGCGGAAGCAGAAGTTGTGAAAATGATGAATCCAATGGAATACATTATGGACGAAAAAGCAGAAAAAGCACAGCATTTCCGCATCCGCCACGGCGAGTGCGACCGCGACACCTCTTTGGTGATCTCGGCAATGCTGACGGCAAAACTGCGCGAGGCGGGCTGTGAGGTTGATTACCATTCCCCATGGAATACGCCGCATGCAGGCGACTACGACCTCGACGAGTTATTCGCATGGATCGATGGAATCTGTGGATAAAAGGAAGGAACGAGACGGATGACTGTGGAAAAACGGATTGTAGTTGGCGCTTCCGGGGCGAGTGGAATGCCGCTGCTGATGAAGTGCCTTGAAATTCTGCGGGATAGTGAGGAATACCGTTCCCTTCTGGTGATGAGCCGCAGCGCGAAGCTGACGCTGGAGCAGGAGACGGACTGGAGCGTTTCGCAGGTGGAAGCGCTGGCGGACGAGGTGCTCGATCCGGACAACATCGGCGCAGGCCCGGCGAGCGGGTCGTACCGGACGGAAGGCATGGTGATTGTGCCGTGCAGCATGAAAACGGCGGCCGGTATTGTAAGCGGATACACCGACAATCTGCTGCTGCGCGCGGCGGATGTAACGATCAAGGAGAAACGCCCGCTTGTACTGGCAGCACGGGAGACACCGATGAGTGAAATTCATCTGCGGAATCTGTACGAACTGTCGAGATTGTCAAATGTATGGATTGTTCCGCCGATGATGACCTTTTATCAGAAACCGGAGTCCATCGACGATATGGTGACACATCTTGCGGCCAAACTGCTTTCGCCGTTCGGCGTGGAAGTAAAGGAGTACCGGAGATGGAAAGGATGCTGACAAAAAAGACAACGGCTGCAGGATGCACGATGGAAGTGACGGTAATGAAGATCGGTGAAGATTTTCAGATCTGTCTCGCCGGAGGAGAAAAGCCGCATATCGGCTGTGTGGTGCAGGCCGTACCACGGGAATCGCTGACCGGAGACGGGAGCTGGAGTGCGACTTCCTCGGTATGGAACCGCACCGGACATAAAGATGAGGTACTGTGCCGGATGCTGGCGGAAAAAATCTGTTGTGCCTGCCGTACCGTGACCGTCTGCACCGGTGGCGTGCATATCGATGGAATTACCGGAGAGCAGATCCGGGAGATTGTGGATGCGGTAGAGAAGATGGGAGAAGAGATTGCGCAGGATTTGAGATGATAAGTAAGCATGGAAAGCGGATAAAAAGTCATTGCATTTTTCGGACATGCTTTGGGTTTGTGTTATATTTCCTATTGAATATGTAGAGAATATGGAATAAAATAAAAGAAGGTATTTTTATCATGACATATATTCGGAGGAAATAAAATGAAAGTTTCGACAAGAGGACGGTATGCGCTTCGTCTGATGCTGGATCTGGCACTCAACAATACCGGCGAACCGGTGCGTTTGAAAGATGTGGCAAAGCGGCAGGAGATTTCGGAAAAATATCTGGAACAGATCATCTCGATTTTGAATAAAGCTGGTTTCGTAAAAAGTGTGCGCGGCCCGGCGGGCGGTTATTCCCTGAAACGAAAGCCGGAAGAATATACCGTGGGCATGATCCTGCGTCTGACCGAGGGCAGCCTTGCGCCGGTGGACTGTGTAGAAGACGGCGCCGACTGCGGCAGGGAAGATCAGTGCGTTACGGTGATGCTCTGGAAAAAACTGAACGATGCCATCAACAGTGTGGTGGACAATATTACGCTGGCAGATCTGGTGGAATGGCAGATGCAGAAGTCGAATGAGTATGTAATCTGACGGCAGACAGAATAAGCGATAACGTCCAATGAGGGAACAGAAGAGGGAAAATGGTGAAAACATCATTTTCCTTTTTTTTTACCGGTAAAAATCTGGGAGCACGGCATTTACAAGCAAAAAAAAATTTGTTAAGATAAAAAACAGGGCGCATTTGGAGAAGAAAAAAATCAGGATGCGCAAAAGTGAAGAAAATAAAAGATAAGGAGTTTCCCCTTATGAAAAAACAACAGGAAAGCCTTAAAAATATGGTATATCAGGCCATTTTGAACGGCATTTTTACCGATGAATATAAACCCAATCAAATTATCAACGAGCAGGAGCTGGTACAGAAATTCGGCTGCAGCAAGACACCGATCCGTGAAGCCCTTGTGACGCTCTGCAATGAGGGAATCCTCCGCAGCTTCCCGCGCTTCGGCTACCAGGTTGTCAGCGTGTCCCGCGAAGAGGCACAGAATATTCTGGATTTCCGCCTTGTTCTCGAGGGCGGATATCTTCGTCAGTCGATCGGACATATCACCGAAGAAAATCTGGCGGAGCTTGCCGAGATTGATGAGAGATGCAAACAGAGCACCGACAGCGTATGGGATCACTGGGAGGCAAATACAGCATTCCATCTGAAGCTGATTTCCTTCTCCGGCAACGCTTACGCATATCAGGAGCTTGAACGCACCATGAACGTCTTAAAACGCGCTTACGCCCAGTTTTACTGGCAGACCTGGTCCAACGTAAACCCGGCACTGGACATTGCGCATCATAACGATATTATGCAGAGTATCCGGGAGAAAGATCTGGAGAAGACGCAGAACTATCTGAAAGAGGATCTGGCGGATTTTTGTGGGTAAGAAATGAGACAGAGTGTATGGAAACGAAGAATTCCAATACACTCTGTTTTTTTGTGCGCTGGAGACCTTTTCCAGGCACGCTCCAGGGCTCGTGATTATCCATGAAAATGCTTCTCCCGATACTGCTGCGGTGTCACTCCACTGCTTTTCTTGAACTGCCGGTAAAAGTAGGAAACGTTTGCGATTCCGATCTGGTCACAGATTTGCTGGGGGGAGAAGCTGGTGGTGGCAAGCAGACGTTTTGCGGTTGTCATACGTTCGTCCATGATGTAGCTACTGAGCGACGCTCCTGTTTTCGTACTGAAAATGTGGGACAGGTAGTCCGGGTTCATGTGGATTTTCTCGGCGATGGAGGTGCGGCCCAGTTCAGGATCGGAAAGATGCGAACGGATATAGTCCTTGATGACGCTGATCGGGTCCGAGGCATCGGTGGAGAGGTGCTCTTCCATATTCAGCCGCTCTTTCTCATACCATGCATTTTTTTTCACCTCCTGCACAGCCGCCGCCAGCTTTTCCATAAGCTGATCCGGGTCGATTGGTTTTAACAGGTAGGAGAAAATATGTAAATTCAGCGCTTCCTGCGCATAATCAAATCGCTGATGGCCGGTCAGAACGAGTACGATGGGATGAAAATTGTTCTCATGCAGCCATTCCACTAACTGCAGACCGGTTTCGCGCGGCATTTCAATGTCAGTCAAAAGAATATCAATATCCTGGGAACCCTCAAAAATTCGTTTTGCCTGGCTGGCACTGTAGGCAGGAAACGCCTGCTCAATCCCGAGCGCCGACCAGTCTGTCGTTTCGATAATGTTTTTCACAATATAATATTCATCATCCACTACTAAAATGTTCATTGTAAAAGCCCTGTTCCTTTCTTCCGTTTCGCATGGATTTGAATCGTTACAAAAAGCAAGCCGAAAGCCTTTTTCAAACAAGCTTTAGCTCTCGTTTCTTTTGCCGGGGACCTGAGGTGTGTCGGAAGCATGTGAAAAAAGAGGTTCCGATGTTTCAATTTTGCTTTCCGGCGGATTGCCATCCTCCCGGTATGGAATGTATGGAATCGTAACCTCTGATCTTGCACCCCATCCGGGTTCGTTGGAAAAATGCGCATGGGCTTTTTCTCCATAAACAAGATAAAGCCGTTTGAGCAGATTGTAGGTTCCGATTTTTTTTCCATCAAAGTCATGAACCTGCTGGGAAACTGGCCGGTTCAGGTATTCCAGATCCTCTTCAAAATAACCACTGCCGGAGTCGAGATGAGTGAGAACCACATATTTTTCACCATTGCGCTCCACAAGGCTGCCGGTGATACGGACACGGAGCTCTTCGCCCATGATCATGTTGTGCTTGATGGTATTTCTGTAAACATCAGCAGAATGATCGGAAAAACAGAAGCATTCCTGCATTTCTCATCCACATGGATTTCCCAGTTCAGACAGCCTGGAAACCGCAGTTCTGTCATCTCCAGAAAATTTTCTACGTATTTCAGTTCTTCTTTCAAAGGAACGGCTGTCTTATCCTGCAGGGTGTACCGCAAATGATTCGAAAGTGTGCGGACGAATTCATTTGTGAGCCGCCTTCCTTCTTCCGTGAATGGCATTGATGCGATTGCGGAGAGACAGTTGATCAGAGAGTGCGGCGCTACCTGGGATTTCAGATACTGAATCTCCAGTGCCTTCAGATTTAATTTATCCTCATAAACATTGATTTTTAACTTCTCAATTCGATTCATCAGCTTATTCAGTGTTTCACCGATTTCCAGAACCTCCTCACACCGCTCATTGGAAAGATCCGGGTGCGGCACCTGTTGTTCCTCTTTGACCTGTGATGCCATTTTCCGGATCAGATCAAGAGGCTTTGAAATCAGGTGTTCATAGGAAACGGTCCATAAAAGAGAAACCACGAAAATCAGCAGAGCACCCCCGAGCAGAAGCTTGAGCATATTGTAAATAGGAGTGTTGACTTCTTCGGAGGGGATGAGTGCATTTAAGGAGCAGGTAGAAGAAGGAAGCTTTTCAGCGACCTGTAAATATTGTATACCGTCCTTTCCGCGGATCCGATGAGGTTTCTGGGTAGAAAAGTCGGTAGACAGTTTAAAATCGGACCAGCTTTCGTTGTCGTATGGAATACCATTTTCATCAGCAAACAGAAAAATGGTATTTGAATCATCAAATGGAGCATTCAGTTCATCCAGACGGATCCAGGCACCAAGATAGCCATGGAGATCATTGATAATTCGGATCAGATAGGTATGGCGTTCCAGCTCTATATAATACCAACTCTTGAAGTTGAGAGCGGAGGCGTCCTCTCCCGACTGACGTAAAAGCTTTTTCATGTAGGAACTACAGTCATTGGAGCCCCCATTTTTATAGCGGCAGACAAAATGGTCGTTTGCTTTTCCATAAACAAACATACCGTCAATGTCTGTCATGTAACTTAAAGTATTATCCAAAAGCCTGGAGGCTTTAATCTGGGAAATCACTGCGTTTGGGTTGTTTTTGGAAGTGATCGTATCGACAACATCAGTATTGTTATTAGCGAATTCCCAGAGACAGTTTTCAGCAGTTTCCATACTCTTATTTAACTGCTGGACATAAAGATCCATTGTCTGATGAATTCCCTGGTAGGTTTCATGCTGAAGCTGTTTGGAAATATAAAAAATTAAAAACAGCAATAAAATACTGAACATTATTAAAATACGCATCCAATACCAAAATGCTTTTTTCTTTAGGGAATATATTTTGTGTTTGTGCATAGTGTGGTCAAAAAAATTGAAGTTTAGTGAAAAAAGTACGATGTTTTGATGAATTCAAGAAGGATGCCTCCGTAATTATATATAATTTGCACATAGATTCTAAGAAAAGTGCAATAAAACCTAAGCAATGTGAATTGCTAAAAAGTTTATTAAAATTATATAATAACAACAGTTGATAGTCAAAGCAATTTTGTTCGAACATACTTGCAACGACAAAAAAACGAGAAAACAAAGAGGAAACGAGGAGGAAAAACATGGCATCTTTAAAAAAAGCCCATGCATCATCCGGGAGCAGCCACAGCAAAGCAGCAAAATTCAAACGATACCTTCCGCTGTATCTGATGTTCCTTCCAGGCGCGATCTATCTGCTCATTAACAATTATATTCCGATGGCAGGCATTATCGTAGCATTTAAGAAGTACAATGCCCGTTTGGGAATCTGGAAGAGCCCGTTCTGCGGACTGGCGAACTTTGAATTTCTGTTTGCATCATCGGATGCATGGACTATTACAAGAAATACGTTACTTTACAATCTGGCGTTTATTGTTCTGAACACGGTAGTCGGAATTATTTTTGCAATCTTTATCTGCGATACGTTTAATAAAAAATTAAAGAAAATTTATCAGAGTGCAATCTTGTTTCCATATCTGATGTCGGCTGTTATTCTTGGCTACATTGTATATGCATTTTTAAGTCAGAGTACAGGTATTGTAAACAATTCGATTTTAAGTGCACTTGGAAAAGATGCTGTGAACTGGTATGCAGAACCGAAATACTGGCCGTTCATTCTGATTTTTGTAAATACCTGGAAGGGTGTAGGATATGGATGTCTGATATACATATCTACCATCAATGGCATTGATCCGTCTCTGTATGAGGCAGCTTCTCTGGATGGCGCAACCAAATGGCAGCAGATCAAAAACATTACGCTTCCATTCCTGAAACCAACCGTAATCACCCTGACATTGATGAGTGTCGGCCGTATCTTCTATTCCGATTTCGGTCTGTTCTATCAGGTACCACGTGATTCAGGACTTCTGTACTCGGCAACCAATGTTATTGATACCTACGTATACCGCGGCCTGATGAAATCCGGAAATGTCGGAATGTCTGCAGCAGCCGGCTTCTATCAGTCCATCATCGGATTTATCATTGTCCTTACCGCAAACGGAATCGTACGTAAAGTCAGCAAAGAAAACGCAATGTTCTAAGGAGATCACGTATGAAAGAAAAACCATTTTCCAAATATCAGATTTTAGCAAACGCTGTCATGATTATCTGGACGCTTGCCATTATCTTACCGTTTATTCTGTTATTTATGTCTTCTATTACAGATGAAAACACACTGGTAGCGAATGGATACTCCTTCTTTCCGAAGAAGTTCTCCCTCGCGTCCTATTCCTACATCATCAAATCCGGAGGTCAGATTTTGAAGGCCTATGGAGTAAGTATTGGTGTCACGGTAGTCGGAACTCTGTTGAATGTCCTTCTGTCTGCTCTGATGGCCTATCCTTTGTCAGTAAAAAATCTTCCGGGCAGAAATGTGATGATGTTCTTCGTGTTCTTTACCATGCTGTTCAACGGCGGTATCGTTCCATCTTACATTATGTGGACAGGTACCTTCCATATCAAAGATACGATTTTTGCACAGCTGCTTCCAAACTTCCTGCTTTCTGCATGGAATGTTATGATGATTCGAACTTATTTTACCACAAGCATTCCGGATGGATTATACGAGGCGGCAGAGATTGACGGTGCAAGCCAGTTTACCATCTTCTGGAAAATCGTACTTCCGCTTGGAAAACCGATCTTGGTAACAATGGGCACCTTTGCAGGCCTTGCTTACTGGAATGACTGGACCAATGGTCTGTACTATATCGTTAAGAATACAGGTCTGTACAACGTACAGAACCTTCTGAACCAGATGGTACAGAATATTCAGTTCCTGACACAGAGCTCCAACTCGAATGTGACAGCAGCTGCATCGACCATTCCGGCAACGGGAATCCAGATGACAATTGCATTCGTAGCAATTCTGCCGATTATGCTGATTTTCCCGTCTTTCCAGAAATATTATGCAAAAGGTATCGCTCTTGGCGCAGTCAAAGGCTGATACAGATGGAATGAATCATTAGCAGCGAAAAGGGCTGCTTCGTGATAAACTTATTTTAAGGAGGAATTTTCATATGAAAGAAAATGCTTGCTGCTTTTCTGGCAGCGACAATGGTGGGCGGCCTGCTTGTCGGCTGCGGAAACAGTGGAGACACTTCCGGCTCATCCAAGAGCTCTTCTGGAACAACATCAACAGCATCGGCATCTGGCGAGGTAGATGCTTCCGTAACAAAAACAGAGCTTGGTGAGTACACGGAAGAAAATCCTTATCATCTCGTGTTTGCCTTCGTCGAGTTCTACGAGCAGGATGACGCAGCACGTACCGCAGTGCAGGATGCATTGAATGAATACATGATTCCGAAATATCATATTGAAGTGGAATTTCTTCCATTGCAGTATGCAGAATATCAGCAGACGATTCAGCTGATGATTTCCGGTGGTGATGAGCTGGATGTTATGCCAATTTATACAGCAATGCTTCCAGTTGGATTGCAATGAATGGTATTGTCGATATGAACCAGTATATGGATACTCCGGAGGGACAGGCTATTAAAGATGTGCTTGGTGAAGCAAATGCAACGGTAGGTTCCATGAATGGTATTCTGTCGGTTTTCGGCACAGAAGGAATCGGTTGAACTTGGTGGTCTGACTATGAGAGCAGATATCTGTGATGAACTTGGTATCGCAGAGGAATACGGACTGGAGCTGAATCAGGATGAATACACCGGAAAAGTGTATGACTGGTCTGTTGCAACTGAAATTTTCAAGAAAGTAAAAGAAGCACATCCGGAAATGACACCTCTGTATCTGCAGGGAAGTGCAAGCCCGATGAGACGTCTTGCATTTTTCGACGAGTTAGCGGATCAGTTCGGTGTTCTGGATTGGGAGGCTGATCATGACTCCACAACCGTAGTGAACGAGTTTGAAACCGATACTTACAAAGAAGCAGTAACCCAGCTGGCGGAATGGTTTGATGCAGGATACATTTATCCGGATGCGTTGACGGATACACAGGGAGCTGCAGTTATGATGAAGGCTGGAAATACGTTCTCTTATATGTCAGCAATTAAGCCGGGCTATCTTGTTGAGGCAAAGGCATCTACAGGAACAGACTGCTATGCAATGTATTTTGGACAGGATGTAGAAGGTGGATATTCAACTACAAACGTAAGTTTTTATGATACTGGCATCGCAACCAACAGTGCGGATCCGGAAATGGCCTTTAAGTTTATCTCCGCGCTGTATACAGATCCGGAGGTTATGAATCTGTGGCAGAATGGTATTCAGGATGTAAACTATAAAGTTTTGGATGATGGTACTGCTTATTATGTAGATGGTGAAGATGCTTCTAACTTTAAATATCATCAGAATACAGGATGGTTTATGGGCAATCAGTTTAACACATACGTATGGAATGATGGTTCCAAGGATGCAAATTACTGGGATAAACTGCAGCACCATAACGACTGGGCACAGTATTCACCGGCATACGGATTTATGTGGGATTCTTCTGAATACTCTACACAGATCACAGCTCTGCAGAATGCACTGAATACGTATCGTCCAGCACTTGAGACAGGCTCTGTCGGAGTTGCTGGTGTAGAAGAAACACTCCAGAAACTGAATGATGCGCTGTATGCAGCCGGACTGCAGACTGTTATGGATGCAAAACAGGAGCAGCTGGATAAATGGCTGGATGAAAACGGAGGAGCTACAGAAACTCCGCAGTCTAACCTTGATACGATTGCAGCAGCAAAAGAAGCAAACTAACGAAAGATCAACATTAGGTATAATTAGATCTAAGGCAAATCCGCCCGGAAACCGTAAAGCTGTGCGGTCTTCGGGCGGATTGCTTTGTATGTTTTTGGCTTTTACAGCAGAAAGGATTTACTATGAAAAAAATGAATTACACATTTTCCGTGCCGGACAACAAACGCGTGCGTATGATTGTCAGCACAGACTGCAAAAATGAGGCGGACGACCAGTTCGCACTGGCACATCACCTGATGACACCGATGTTTATTCTGAAAGGCATCGTTCCGTGTCACTTCAACATGTTCTCCCGCGATTACGGCGATGGCCACACAGCACAGGCGAGCATGGACGAGGTCAATAAAGTGCTGGATCTGATGGATCGGCAGGGCGTATGCCCGGTCTGCAAAGGATCGGAATTTCCGATGAAGGACGAGCAGACTCCGGCCGTGTCGGATGGCGCAAAGCTGATCGCCGAAGAAGCCATGAAAGATGATCCGCATCCGCTGTTCATCGCCTGCCAGGGAGCACTGACCGACGTTGCCTCCGCACTTCTGATGAAACCGGAAATCGCAGACCGCATGACCGCCATCTGGATCGGCGGAGCACCGTATCCGGAAGGGGGAGAAGAGTTCAACCTCCGCCAGGATATCGCAGCTGCAAACGTTGTGATGAAATCCGGCATGAAGGTATGGCAGGTTCCGTCTACCGTATACAAGAAAGTAACAGTTTCTCTTGCCGAGCTGCAGCTTAATGTTCAGCCATGTGGAGAAATTGGAAATTATCTGTATCAGCAGATGGTAGACTTTAACAACACCTTCTATCAGTTCCAGGAATGGCCGCACGGCGAAATCTGGGGTCTCGGCGATTCTCCGACAGTTGGGTTGCTGCTGGCAGAGGTACAGCGTACCGACCTCTATGAAATGGTAGAAGCGCCGGAAATCAGCTATGAGGACATGAGCTATCACTTCACCGGAAAGAACCGCAAAATTCGCGTTTACCATGATCCGAATGCGGAGCTGACGTTGAGAGACTTTTTTGCGAAACTGAAATTGAATTATGGGATGTGACAGGGACTGCTAATCAAAATCAGAGCCTGTTTGAAAAAAGCTTTCCACAAGATGTGTGTCACAATTTATCGGAAATTTTGTTCGACAGAGGGCGTCGCAGCGGGTTTTTGTATGGACAGAAAGAGCAATATAAAAACAGCCATCTGTGCAAGTTTGTCCAGATGGCTGTCTATCGTAATACTTTCGTTATTTACACACTTCGTCAATATCCACACGGTCGATCATAATATTCAGGATCTCCGTATCGGTATCTTTCATGCCGACTCTTCCGATGTATCCCATACTCTTGATCGTATCCTCGACATCTTCCCGCACGATACCTTCGCCCGGCTGGAAACTTCTGTGATGCTGGCCCATGTAGTGGGCGAGAATAGCAGCGTCAACAGCGGATGCAATTTTCGCCGCACAGGAGGATTTTGCGCCGTCGCAGACAATACCGCCGACGTTTCCAATGGTGTTGACGATCGTCAGACTGACATCTTCATAAGTTCCG
>ENA-OQII01000076-OQII01000076.1-human-gut-metagenome-genome-assembly--contig:-NODE-76-length-17189-cov-3.517642_pt1 | contig 17189 bp, 13 predicted proteins | sample MGYA00242577_ERZ504742 | MGnify/ENA primary metagenome ERZ504742 (study PRJEB26092, sample SAMD00036443) | human gut metagenome | host: Homo sapiens | study: EMG produced TPA metagenomics assembly of...
CTGATGGCTGGCGGCGGCGTGGCACTGATCGGCACGACTCTGGTGCCGCTGCTTTCTGGTCTGTTCGGTTAAGCAAAGGCTGTCGGGGCGAAGATTCCGACCGGGCGGCGAAAGCTGCCTGTTACATAGTCAGGTGCAGGCAATCTCCGCAGCTGGCTATTTTCTGCGCTCTCTGGCAGGTGCACATGTTGGAAGTATGGCGCAGAACCGCAGTTTAGAATCGCACCGGCTGATAGGCCGGACAAGTTACAGGAGGACAAATCTATGGCGTTTCTTACTACAACTGCATCGGCACTGTCTCTTTTCTCACAGCTGTTTATGCTTCTGTCCCGGATGGCGAAGCTGTTCGGCGTGTTCGCGTAAGGAAGGAGGCGGCTCATGCAGAGTATCCTTGAACAGATCACAGATTGGCTCAAGAGCATGATCATCAGCGGTATCATGGGAAATCTTTCAGGGATGTTCGATTCGGTCAACCAGCAGGTTGGACAGATCGCAGGCGATGTGGGAACCACACCGGCGAACTTTTCACCTGCGGTCTTTTCTATGATCCGCAACATCTCGGAATCCGTGATCCTGCCCATTGCCGGAATGGTGCTGACTTTCATCGCCTGTTATGAGCTGATCCAGATGCTCATCGAGCATAACAATCTGGCAAATTTCGAGACCTGGACATTTTTCAAATGGGTCTTTAAGACCTTTCTGGCAGTGACCCTGATCTCAAACACATTCAATATCACGATGGCTGTCTTTGATGTGGCGCAGCAAGTGATCTCCCGAAGCGGCGGTCTGATTTCCGGCAGTACGTCCGTCAGCGATGCGACCCTGACAGCGATGCAGGCCACACTGGAAGGCATGGACTTGGGACCGCTGCTGGGACTGTATTTGCAGACATTTGTGGTTCAGGTCACGATGCTGGCATTGTCGGCTATTATCTTTGTTATCGTGTATGGCCGAATGGTGGAAATATATCTCATGGTAAGCCTTGCGCCGATTCCGTTCGCAACCTTTGGAAACCATGAGCAGAGCCACACCGGTCAAAACTATCTACGCTCCCTGTTTGCACTGGGATTCCAGGGCTTTCTTATCATGATCTGTGTAGGCATCTATGCAGTTCTGATTCAGAACCTGTCCTTTTCGGATAACATTATCAGCAGCATTTGGGGCGTTATGGGCTATACGGTTTTGCTGGCATTTACGTTGTTTAAGACGGGAAGCCTCGCGAAATCCGTATTTGCAGCGCACTAAGAGAGGAGGAATGAGTCATGGCATCTTATATTTCTGTGCCGCGAGACCTTTCAAAGGTCAAGACCAAGGTCTTTATGAACCTGACCAAACGGCAGATTCTCTGCTTCGGAGCCGGTGCGCTGATTGGCGTTCCGGTTTTCTTTTTACTCAAATCCAGCGGGAATCTGAGCCTTGCCGCACTTGGCATGATGGCGGTGATGCTGCCGCTTTTCTTCTTGCCATGTATGAGAAAGACGGTCAGCCGCTGGAAGTGGTGGCAAAGCACTTCTATGAGGCAAAGTTCAAGAGGCCGAAAACGCGGCCTTACAAAACAAAAAATTACTATGCACTGCTGGTTCAGCAGGCAGACGTGGAAATGGAGGTAAATCGCATTGTTCAAAATTCTCGAAAAGCTGACAGCGAAGAATAAAAAGCAGGATGACATCCGAATGCCGTCCCATCTGTCAGCCGCAGAGCAAAAACAGGTGCAGACGGTGATTGACCGTGCAAGGGGTGACAGCACGGTTCCGCACTCAGCTCAGGATAGCATTCCCTTTCAGCGGATGTTCCCGGATGGTATCTGCCGTGTGACGGACAACTACTACACCAAAACCATTCAGTTTCAGGACATCAATTACCAGCTGGCACAGCAGGAGGATCAGACGGCTATCTTTGAGGAATGGTGCAGCTTCCTGAACTTCTTTGATTCCAGCATCCGCTTTGAGCTTTCTTTTATGAATATGGCTACGGATGCCTCGAATTTTGAGAAGATGGTGCGTATCCCGTACCAGAAGGATCATTTCAATCCGGTGCGCACGGAGTACAGCACCATGCTGCGCCGCCAGCTTGCCCAGGGCAACAACGGCCTGACCAAGACGAAGTACCTGACGTTTGGCATTGAGGCGGAATCCATGAAACAGGCAAAGCCGAGGCTCATTCACATCGAGATCGACCTGATGAACAACTTCAAACGCTTGGGTGTCCGGGCAAAATTGCTGAACGGCAAGGAACGGCTTCATCTGATGCACGATATGTTCCACATGGGTGACCATGACCGATTCAATTTCGATTGGAAGTGGTTGCCGGAGAGCGGGCTGTCGGTAAAGGACTTTATTGCACCGACCGGTTTTGCCTTTCCGAAGAACCGTATTTTTCAGATGGGCGGGATGTATGGCTCCATGTCCTATCTCCAGATCACGGCTTCCGACCTGTCGGATCAGCTGCTGAAGGATTTTCTGGATATGGAATCCAGCCAGATCGTGACTATGCACATTCAGTCGGTAGACCAGAATAAAGCAATCAAATCCATCAAGCACACCATTACGGAGCTGGATCGTTCCAAGATTGAGGAACAGAAGAAAGCTGTACGTTCCGGATACGATATGGACATCATTCCGTCCGATTTGGCAACTTACGGTAAGGACGCAAAGGCACTGCTGAAGGAATTGCAGAGCCAGAATGAGCGTATGTTCCTGCTGACCTTTCTGGTGATGAACACCGGCGAGACGGAGCAGGAGCTGGAAACCAATGTGTTTCAAGCTTCCAGTATCGCGCAGAAGTACAACTGCAACCTGCGCCGTCTGGACTTTCAGCAGGAGCAGGGGCTGATGAGCTGTCTGCCGCTGGCACAGAACCTGATTGAGATTCAGCGCAGCATGACTACCAGTAGCACGGCAATTTTCGTTCCGTTTACCACCCAGGAACTGTTTCAGACCGGGAAAGAGGCTCTGTACTATGGGCTGAATGCTCTGTCCAACAACCTGATTATGGTTGACCGGAAAAAGCTCAAAAACCCCAACGGGCTGATTCTGGGTACTCCCGGTTCCGGTAAATCCTTCTCTGCCAAGAGAGAAATCGCCAATGCGTTCCTGGTGACGGATGACGATGTAATTGTGTGCGATCCTGAAGCCGAGTACACGGCACTGGTGAAGAAATTTGAGGGGCAGGTCATTAAAATCAGCCCTTCCAGCACGCAGTATATCAACCCGATGGACATCAATGCGAACTATTCGGAAGAGGATAATCCGATTGCCTTGAAAGCAGATTTCATCCTGTCCCTGTGTGAGCTGATCGTGGGCGGAAAAGAAGGCTTGCAGCCGGTAGAAAAGACGGTCATCGACCGATGTGTTCATCAGATTTACCAGACCTATTTTGAGAATCCGGTGCCGGAAAACATGCCGGTGTTGCAGGACTTGTACGAGGCACTGCTCCGGCAGGATGAAAAGGAAGCACACCATGTGGCAACGGCACTGGAAATCTATGTGACCGGTTCGCTGAACCTGTTTAACCACCGCACCAACGTAGATATCAATAACCGGCTGGTCTGCTATGACATCAAGGAGCTGGGCAAGCAGCTGAAAAAGATCGGTATGCTGGTGGTGCAGGATCAGGTCTGGGGGCGTGTAACCGCCAACCGCAATGCCGGTAAAGCCACCCGCTACTATATGGACGAGTTCCATCTGCTTTTGAAAGAAGAGCAGACAGCGGCTTACAGCGTGGAAATCTGGAAGCGATTCCGTAAATGGGGTGGTATTCCCACCGGCATCACCCAGAACGTAAAAGATCTGCTTTCTTCCCGCGAAGTGACGAACATTTTTGAGAACAGCGACTTCATTTATATGCTGAATCAGGCAGCCGGTGACCGTCAGATTCTGGCGGATCAGCTGAATATCAGCCCGCACCAGCTATCCTATGTGACCCACTCCGGCGAAGGCGAAGGGTTGCTGTTCTACGGAAATGTGATTTTGCCGTTCGTTGATCGTTTCCCGACCGATCTGGAACTGTACCGGATTATGACGACCAAATTAACCGAAGTTAAGGAAGCAAAGGAGGCGTAAGCAATGGCTGGCAAGAAAAATCCGAATCTCGGAGACAAGCTGCGGCAGGAGCGCGAGGGTGCGGAGAACACCCTTCGCGATTCCAGGAACAAAGCCGCCGATAGCAGTACGGGAGACAGCAACAAGAAAAAAGCGGAACACCGAAGGCAGATTCGTCACGAGGCCGATCTTGCCAAGATGCGCAGCAAGAAGCTGAAATCGGAGCAAGAGGTAAAGGCAAAGAAGAATGCAGCCGCTTCCGGGAAAAAGGGCGGAAAGCCTAAGAAGCCGGGAAATCTTGCGGCAGATGCACTTTCAGCCAAAGCGCATCAGAGTGTGCGCAATGCCGACCAGGATAATAATTCCGGCGTGGAGGCAGCGCATTTTACCGAAGGTTCAGCGGAGGGAGCAGCCCGCGCGGGTTCCCGGTTCCAGTATGGTCGAAAGCTGCGGCAGTACAAAAAGCTGGAGCGGTTGGAGAAAAAGGCAGATAAAGATGCCGTAGATTCCATCTTTACGGAACGCATGAAGTCTGATCCGCAGGCTGCCTCCAATTTCTTTTCCCGATGGCGGCAGAAGCAGGCCATTAAAAAAGAGTATGCCGCTGCGAAGGCAGGTGCGGCCGCTACGGAGAACACAGCAGCTGGCACAGCCAAAGCTGCGCAGGGTACTGCCAGTATAACGGAAAAGGCATTTCAGTTTGTGCAGAGCCACTCGCATATCATCATCGGTATCGCAGCCGTGGGACTGCTTGTTTTGGTGATTGCCGGGTCGGTTTCGTCATGCTCCGTCTTGATCAATGGCGGCGGCAATGTGGTGCTGGGGACTTCCTACACGGCAGAAGATGAAGATTTGAAAGGCGTGGAGACGGATTATACCAAGCTGGAAGATAAACTTCGCAAACAAATCGACCGCATTGAAAGCGACCATCCGGGCTATGACGAGTATCGCTACAATCTGGCAGAGATTGGTCACAATCCCTATGAGCTTGCATCTCTGCTGACCGTAGAATTTGAAAACTATACGAGAAGCCAGGTGCAGGCGCGGCTCCAGAGTATTTTTGAAGCGCAGTATGAGCTGAAGTTGGAGGAAAAGGTGGAAATCCGGACAAGGAAGGAAACCCGTGTGGGCTATCGCTACAATCCAATCACCGGAACCGGACACACCTACACCTATCAGGTGACGGTACAGTATGAGTATAAAATCCTCAATGTAACACTGCTCAATCGGGGCGTTGACTATGTTGCAAGAAATTCCGGCCTTACAGATGACCAGCTGCAACGATACGAAGTCACACTGGAGTGCCGGGGCAATCGAGATGACCTGTTTGCAGGCATAGCCTTTGCAACGCCGGATGGCGCGGGTTCCAGCGGAGAATACCAGGATTACGACATTCCGGGCGAAGCTCTGACGGATGAAAAATTCCGGAAGATGATTACCGAAGCAGAGAAATATCTCGGTTATCCCTATGTTTGGGGCGGCAGCTCGCCGAGTACCAGTTTTGACTGCTCCGGTTTTGTAAGCTGGGTCATCAACCACTGCGGCAATGGCTGGAATGTAGGCAGGCAGACGGCCAACGGTCTGATGGGAAAATGCGACATTATCCCGAAGAGTGAGGCAAAGCCCGGAGACCTGATCTTCTTCCAGAAAACCTACAACACCAGTGGCGCATCCCATGTGGGCATTTATGTCGGCAACGGGATGATGATCCACTGTGGCTCACCAATTTCCTATGCTTCCATTGAGACGAGCTACTGGCGGCAGCACTACTACTGCATGGGAAGAATTCGATAAAAATAGGGCGTTTATTCGCCCGGAAAGGATACGATATGAGCTTGAAACTGGAAAAGATTGCTGCGGAGCGCGAGAAAGCCCGCAGGAAACGCGATGAATGGGAGGAGCGCAGAAAGGAATGGGACAGAAAGTACCACGAGCAGGAAAACAGCGAAATCTGTGAAATGGTACATGCCCAGAGCCTGACCCCGGAACAGCTGGCAGTCATCATTCAGCTGGCGCAGGCTGCGGTTCCCAACCCGGAGAACCTGAAACTGGATGAGAAAGAAACGGAGGATATGGAATGAAAAAGATGATGGCAATGCTGCTTGCCAGCGTGATGGCGGCAGGAACCTTTACGACCACTGCATTTGCCTATACGGGCGATGATGTGCAGAAGAACACGCCTGTCAGTACCGCTGCACAGGAGACGGATGCAGCAGAAAGCACAAATGCGGGGAAAACGGACAATACCGACAGCATCGAAATCGACCCGGACATGCAGGTTCTGCCGGATGGCTATGAGGTCTCTACGGATGCGGATGGGAACCTGATCGTTACGGTGGGCGGCAAAGAATACAATATCGGCAGCGAAAAGTCCCAAAAGCAGACTGGTACGGTGGTGCCGGGGATCACCAGTCTGCATTTTCGTTCCGGTCCCGGCATGGATCAGGAGATTATCGGATATCTGCATTCCGGCGATACGGTGGAGATTGTCGAAAAATGCGGTGACTGGTATAAGGTAAACTTCAACGGCAAAACCGGGTATGCACATGGAAAGTACCTGAATGTCACGGATTCTGCAAAAGACAGCAGCATGTTCAGTGAAGATGCGCTGAAGCTGTTTCTGGATCTGATGCAGAGTGGAATGTCATACGAGGATGAGACGAAATCCAGTGCAGCTTTGACTCCGAAAGGAAATATGACGCTGGTGGACGATATCGGTGAGGAAGAAGATAAATCCAGCCAGCAGTTCATTACGCTGGTGACAAAGGCGGACAACACCTTTTATCTGATCATCGACCGCGATAAAGACGGCAACCAGAATGTGCATTTCCTGAACATGGTGGACGAGGCCGATCTGCTTGCGCTGATGGATGAAGAGGAAGCTGCCAAGTATCGGGAGAAGGAGCCGGAAGTCACGGAACCTGCGGAAACCGAAAAGCCGCAGGAGACGGAACCGGCACCGGAAGAGCAGAAAACAGAGAGCGAGCAGAAGAAATCGTCTCCGCTTCCGATGATTATGCTGCTTCTGTTTGTGATCGGTGCAGCCGGTGTCGGCGGTTATCTCTATATCAAGATGAAGGGCGTAAAGCCTGCGTCCAAGAAAAATCAGCCGGACCCGGATGCGGATTATCACGATGAGGATGAAGATACGCTCCAGCTGCCGGAGGATGATGGTGACGAGGACGAAGAAGTGGATGTCAACGAGGATTATGAAGCGGAATCGGACGATGAACCTGTCTGATTAACGCAGCGTTGACCGGTGGGGCGGCTGAAAAGCCGTCCCCTTTACATAGCCAAATGGTTGGTGGGTGAACTGTTTTGAGCTATGAAGCTATGGACTCTGTAGGCGATATCTGATAAAATAGAAAGTAAGAACAGCTCAACAACTCGGAATTTTACCATTCAGATTTCCGTGCTCTGCCACTTTTATGAGCGTTCTTTTCAGTATTTTGCCACTTTCATGAGGGAATAATCCGTGCTTCATTACACTTTCATGAGCGAATTTATGCTGTAATATGACATTTTCATGAGGGAATTGGTGCTTCGATGCGACGTGAGGAGGTAGTGGGCGGAGGCATGGGCGCGATAAAGGCAACGAGTGCGAATGGGTGGACGCGACGTGAGAAGGTGGAGGGTGCGGACGCGTGGGCGCGGAGTGAGCAGGCGGAGGGCCGAGACATTGGCCCGGGAAAAGTGAGCAGAAATATACGAGTGTCAACGGGAGGGTTTTATGGTACAACTAGAAGTAGTTTTTTGATGGAGGTGCCTATGGAGCCGAAGGTCAGTATCATCGTGCCGGTGTATAACGCGGAGAAGAGTCTCGCGCGCTGTGTGGACAGTATTCTGAATCAGGAGTTTCGGGATTTCGAGCTGATCCTCATGGATGATGGAAGTAAGGATCGGTCCGGGGAGATCTGCGACGGATATGCGCGGGCGGATGCGCGCGTGGTGGTCGTGCATAAGGAGAATACGGGGGTGTCGGATACGCGAAACCAGGCGATCGCGCGGGCGCGGGGTACGTTTCTGCAGTTCGTGGACAGTGATGACTGGCTGACGGCGGATGCGACGAAGCTGATGGTGCGGGCGGCCGAGGAGACGGGCTGCGACATGGTGATCGCGGATTTCTATCGTGTCGTCGGAGAGATGGTGTCGCAGAAGGGGGATATCGACGCGGACCAGGTGATCGGGCGTGAAGCGTTCGTTGGCTTCATGATGGAGAACCCGGCGGACTACTACTATGGGGTGCTGTGGAATAAGCTGTACCGGCGCTCGCTTGTGGAGGCGCACGGGATCCGGATGGATGCGAAGCTCAGCTGGTGCGAGGATTTTCTGTTTAATCTCGAGTATGTGCGCTATGCGACGACGTTCTATGCGCTGCGGACGCCGGTCTACTATTATGTGAAGACGAAGGGTTCGCTGGTGAATCAGAAGATCAGCTTCGCGCGGACGGTGGAGATGAAACTCGCGATGTTCGAGTGCTACAACGACTTCTTCAAGCATGTGCTGGATGAGGATGCGTATGAGCGGAAGCGGCTGCAGGTCTATCATTTTCTAGTGGATGCGGCGAAGGATGGTTTCGTGTTCCCGGCGACGATTCCGGGGACGCAGAAGCTCGGTGAGGAGCGGAGCCAGGCGCTGCAGGAGGTGATTTCGGAGGATGGGATCATCGTGGAGAAGTACCGCGACCGGAAGCTGCTCGAGCGCTATCTCGAGTCGGTGGCGCTGAAGTATGATATGACGCTGGCGGAGCTGTCGCTGCTGCTGTATCGGAAGGACGCGGGAAAGGCGCTCACTCGAGGGGCTGAAGCGCAGATGCCTGCGCGGGAAGATGCCGTGGAGGCGACTGATCGAAAGGATGCCGGAAAGGCGCTGAGCCGGAAGGATCTCGCGGAGCTGATGCATATGAGCCGCGGGGATCTGCGCGCCGCGCTGCAGAAGCTGGTCTCACGCGGGATGCTCGAAGTGGTCGACGTGCCGAGGAAACGACGTGAAGCGGCGGAAATAGCCGAGGCGACCGGTCTTTTCGGAAAGCGTGGCGAGGCACAGGATGCAGACGCGAACGGAATGACGAAGAAAAAACGCGAGCCGCGGAAGATTCGTCTCGAGCTGCTGCCGGCGTCGGATGCGGTGCTGCAGGATATCGCGGCCGCGGAGCGTGACTACGAGCAGGCGAAGTTCCGGGGATTTACCGAGGACGAGCTCCGGCAGTATACAGCGCTCGAGCGGCGTGTGCAGGAGAACGAAAAGCAGATACTGCAGAAGTGAGGATGGGCAGACGAACACCATCAGCGATGCCTGGCGATGAGTCAGCGAGGGGCAGAATGCGTTGCGGCGAGGCACAACGCATGCGCGGAGTGATGATGTGGAGGGCCGAAACATGGGCACAAGCGAGTAGGAGGCGGTGACTAGCCGCCGTCCTCTCACACCACCGTGCGTACCGTTCGGTACACGGCGGTTTCAACAGTTGACGTGCATAGACTGATAAGCTGTGGCAAGATCATAAAAGCCCCAGTTTGTAGACCTAAAACAGAATACCGTTCCTTACATAGCAGTCATGCGCTTCGGTGCCTGGCTGCTAATTTTTTTGCGAAAGGAGCAGTATCGAATGAAGCTTGTATTAGCGGAAAAGCCCTCGGTTGCCATGAGTCTCTCGAAGGTGATCGGGGCAAATCAGCGCGGAGACGGTTATATGGAGGGCAATGGCTACCTTGTCAGCTGGTGTGTGGGGCATCTGGTGGAACTTTCCCAGCCGGAAGCCTATGATGAAAAGTATGCCAAGTGGAGGTATGATGATCTTCCGATTTTGCCGGATCATTGGCGGTATCAGGTATCTGCCAGCACGAAAAAGCAGTTCGGAATCCTGAAAAAGCTCATGCAGCGGAAAGATGTGGAGAGTCTGATCTGTGCAACCGATGCAGGGCGTGAGGGAGAACTGATTTTCCGGCTGGTTTACCATCAGTGCGGCTGCAAAAAGCCGGTGGAACGACTTTGGATTTCCTCGATGGAGGACAGTGCGATCCGGGAAGGCTTTCAGAAGCTCAGACCGGGAACAGAATATGATGCCTTATATGAGGCGGCTTTATGCCGGGAGCGTGCCGACTGGATTGTCGGAATCAACGCAACCCGGCTTTTTTCATGCCTGTATGGGCAGACCCTGAATGTGGGGCGCGTGATGACACCAACGCTTGCGATGGTGGTCATGCGGGATGCAGCAATCCGGGCTTTCAAGCCGGAGCCGTTCTACTCGGCAGAATTAAAATTTCGGGATTTTCAAGCGGGCGGTGAGCGAATGAAAGAAAAAGCAGAAGCAGAAAAACTGGTGGCAGAGTGTTGCCAGGCAGGAAGTGCCATCATTACCAAGGTAGAGCAGAAAGAAAAATCAGAGAAGCCCCCGGCCTTGTTTGATCTGACATCGCTTCAGAGAGAAGCAAATCGGCAGCTGGGATTCACTGCCCAGCAGACCCTGGATTACACACAGGCTCTGTACGAGAAGAAACTCGTGACATATCCCCGTACCGACAGCCGGTATCTGACGGATGATATGGCACCGCTGGTGCTGGAACTTGTTTCTGTGATCCAGCAGAGCTTTCAGATTCAGGCAGATGTACCGGCACCGGTGAATGCAGCGCAGGTCATCAATTCTAAGAAAGTCACCGATCACCATGCCATTATCCCTACAAAAACAGCGGTGGGTTATGACATTTCCTCGCTTCCCAGTGGAGAACAAGCGATTCTTACTCTGCTGGCGGTGCGGCTGATTTGTGCGGTCGGAACACCCTGCCACTATGCAGAAACCATAGTAGAAGCGGAGTGTGCCGGTCAGAAGTTCCGCACGAAAGGCAAAACAGTCACGGATATGGGCTGGAGGCAATATGCAGGAAAGCCGGTTGAAGATGCTGAGAAGAATGCGGAGGCGGGTGATCTTCCGGAGCTTTCGGAAGGCATGACACTGGAACTTGCCGGTGTCGATCTGAAAGAGGGCAAGACCAGCCCGCCTAAGAGATTTACCGAAGATCTTCTGCTTTCAGCGATGGAAAGTGCCAGCTCGGATGAATTTCCGGCTGGTGTAGAGCGAAAAGGCATCGGCACACCAGCTACACGCGCTGCCATCATCGAAAAACTGGTGCAGAAAGGCTTTATCGAGCGTAGGGGTGATAAGAAAACGAGATACCTTTGCTCTACGGACAAGGGAAATGCGCTGGTGACGGTGGTGCCGGAACAGATTCAGTCTCCATCCATGACGGCAGACTGGGAGGAAAAACTGCTGAAAATAGAACACGGCGAGTATGACAGCGATGCCTTTATGGGAGAAATCAGCAGCATGGTCAGCGGACTTGTAAAAACCTACGAGGCTGTGAAAGGTGCCAATGTCCTGATGCAGCCGGAGCGCAAGACCATTGGCTCCTGTCCCGCCTGCGGCAGCGATGTCTGCGAAACTGCAAAAGGATGGTTTTGCAGGGATAAGAGCTGTAAATTTGCGCTCTGGAAGGAAAACAGGTTCTTTCAGACACTGGGAAAGCAGATGACGGAGGAACTGGCAAGGCAACTGTTAAATCAGGGGAAAGCACGACTTACCCATTGCTATTCCAAGAAGTCTGGACGTTACTATGACACAACCGTTCATGTAGAGACCGGCGAGGACGGTGCAGCAGCATTTAAGCTGGAGTTTGGAGGTAAAAAATGAGCATGAAAATGATGAATGCAGCTTATTTGGTGGATAATGCTGCGCTGCTTTCCTTGCAGGAAAAGCAGGACGGCGTGGAATTCCATTGCTTTGATATGGACAGCAAGGTGCAGACCACTGAGGGACACATTGGCTGGGATGTGTTGGATAAACAGCCGTCTTCTACGCTGGAAGAAAGCGCAAGGGTGGTAGCACTTCAGAAGATTCCCCAGCTTGACGGTCTTGCCGTTGCGCCGGTAGCTCCGGAGATGCTGGAGCAGGTACGCGGCGGCAGAAAGGTTCTCTGGCAGATGAAAAAGGCTGATCCTGAGCTGGAGAATGCAAAAAATATCCGGTTTATCACCAGCAGCTACGAGGATCGGTTCAAAATTCCGGATGGCAGTGCAGTGGAGATCGAGTATCCGAACCGGAAGTTCTCAGCTCGCTGCGAATATATGGACGAATATCATTTGCGCCTGGGGTATGATGTTTTGCACATCTGTCAGCTGGCAGAAATGCTGGAACGTGGCGGTGGTACATGCCGCCCGGAGCCGCTGATTACGGAAGAACGCAGTGCATGGGATTTGGGAAGCAAGGGCTTTCTTGCCATTCAGACCTGTGAGGACGGTTACGACTATACCTTATATCATAAGGACTTTACGGAAATTGACGGTGGACAGATCGACAACCCGGAAATCAGCATGAATGCAGCCAGAGACCAGATTCTTTCGGATTATGGGTTCGGTGGACGTACCATGACTCGGATTGACTATGATGAACTTTGTGATCGTGCAGAGGAAGCGGAAATCAGCAGACGGGAATCTGTGCTGGGTAAACTCTCGGATTTGTCTTCCAGAACGGATACGCCGGTGAAAGCTGCCAAGGCGAAGGAGGCAGAGCGATGAAATACAAGCTTACGAAGGCGGAGCAGGAAACCGTCATCAATTTTGATAATGAACTGGATACCGCCAGCATTTATACCCATGACAGCCGCCTGATTAAGAAGCTTCGGGAACTGCGAAAACAGTATCCGGAGCAGTTTGTTTTGGAGCACCGGGAGCATGGGTCGGTCACTTTTACGATTCCGAAACGCTGCGTCGGTATCCGACCGCCTTATAGTGAAAAGCGGCGGGAACAGCAGCGGCAGGAAGCAAAGGAAAACGGCCTGCCGTTTATGGAGAAGGGAGAAATGAACGATGGCAAGAATTGAAAAATGGGATGAAGTGCATGGAACGCAGGCACCGGACGAAAGAATGATGGCATTTCTCGACAGTACTACCGACCAGTATGCGATTTTGCAGCTTCGCCGCAGCGAGGATACGGTATATGAACGCTTTTCGTCTATGCGCGAACTGGAACGGATGGGGCTGGAACCGGATATTGACCATTATGAGGTGGTTTATACGGCTCCGCTTCTTCCCTACAAGGATCAGAATACGATGTTGGAGGAACTGTATGCGAAATTCAATATTTCCCGCCCTGATGATTTTACTGGTCATAGTCTTTCTGTGTCTGACATCGTGGCTTTACGGCAGAATGGTGTTGTAAGCTGTCACTATGTGGATTCCATCGGCTTCCAGGAACTGCCCGGATTTTTGAAACCGAAGAATTACCTGAAAGCCGCAGAAATGGCAATGGAAGACGATTACGGCATGATTGACGGCGTGATCAATAACGGAAAGAAGGAAGAACCGGTGGAAAAAGCATCAGTTCTGGATCAGCTGAAGGAAAAGCAGGAGGCTGTGCCGCCTGCGCCGCCTCGCAGGTGCTGCGAAGAAAAGGAGTTATAAATGTGTTTTACGGATGACGAATGGATGCTCATGATGCTTTACAGCCCTGGCACACGGACAGGGCTGATTGCAGAGCTTCAGACGATGCAGAAAAGTCTGACGGGCAGAGACAGAAACCTGCGCAGGTGGACGGCCTCGCTGCTTGCGAAACTGGTAGAGATGACAGATGCTGAATATGAGGCACTGGATTTATATCCGGACGAATAAAGGAGAGGAGGAAAAAGACAGATGATGACGAAAACGGCTTATTATATGCAGATGGCACAGGAAGCTGCGGCACAGATCACTGGCAGCAAAGAACAGTGGACAGCGTTTTTGACCACATCCGCACGGCTTTATAAGTATCCCTTTGCGGAGCAGCTGATGATCTATAAGCAGAGACCAGAAGCAACGGCCTGTGCAGAGTACGATCTCTGGAATGACTGGATGAACCGCTATGTAAAGCGTGGCTCCAAGGGCATTGCTCTTTTGGATATGCGTGGGGAGCAGCCGAAACTGCGGTATGTATTTGATGTGGCAGATACCGGAGACGGAAAAATTCCCGTCCGGTACAGCTCTGGAAAATGAATGCGGAGCATGAGCAGCCGATCATTCGAGCACTGGATGCTGCGTTTGATGTTCCGGCCGGTGCCGGGTCTCTGGAGAATCATATCATGGAAGCGGCAGAACGCCTTGCAAGGGATTACTGGGAGGAAAACCGCAGGCAGATTAGTGACATCGTTGCAGATTCCTATCTGGAAGGATATGATGAACTCAACATCGGAGCTTCCTTTAAGAGAGCTGCCGCTGTCAGCATCGCATATTCCGTCTTTACCCGGACGGTGGGCAATGCAGATGACTATTTTGAACACGAGGATTTTCTGGACATCTTTGATTTTAATACGCAGGCTGCCGCCAATGTGCTGGGAACTGCGGTCAGCGAAATGTCCAGCCAGATCTTCCGGGAAATTGAACGCACGATCCGAACCTATGAAAGAGATAAGCAGGCAGAAAGGAGCCAAAACTATGATGGAGCTGAATTACACGAAGAACGGCGATTACCTGATTCCGGACATCCAGTTGTCGGTGCAGGAACAGAAGCCGCTGGGCAAGTACGGGAGAATGCGCAGAGCGTTCCTGCAGGAGAACAACACGCTGCTGTACAATCACCTGATCCTGACCGAGAAACTGTACCCGCATCTGTGGGAGATTCAGGAGACCGCGACCGCACGGATGGAGCAGATGATGGCGGAGCTTTTGAAAGCGAATCCGGCACCGGACAAGAAATCGAACCAGATGGCCTGGGTGCAGCACATGAACATGTTGAAAGCGCAGGCAGAGGAAGTTATTCTGACGGAACTTATCAACAGTTAAATTTTATGAGCCTGTTTCAGTCCGAAGCAGAGCAGATTCAGAAAATTGATGCGGCGGCAGAAAATGCAGCCAGAGAAGCGGAGAGCGAAAAGCCCTCCGCTTTTGTCATTTCTGAGGATGAAATCGACCGGATGTTGCGAGCAGGTTCTAATTTTGAGGGCGGAAAAATCCGTATTTATGCGCTGTATCAGCAGCAAGGGGACGCGAAAGAACGAGCTGCATTTCTGAAAGCGGAATACGGTCTTGGCGGTCACAGCTATACCTTTATGGATGGCAGTCGTGGTTTTGCAGATTATGACGGAAAAGGTATTCTGCTTCGCAATTATGGCCATGATCGGGAAGTGCGACTCACATGGTCGGCGGTGGATAAGCGGTTAGACCGGCTTGTGGTAAATGGTCAATATCTTACCGCACTGGAAATGGAAGAGTATCGGAAGCTGGAGCAGGAATATGGCGCGCCGCTTCCTATGCCGACTGCCGCCCATGTATTTCCGCCAACGCCACCGGAACACTACGATACCGGAAATGAGCATGTGGACAATATGCTGAATACGGCTGCGGATGTCTATGCCCGGAGCGAGTTGGCAGCACCCCAGCGTTTTACCGTGATGGAGACAGACGATGGCTATGCGGTTTGGGATGATATTCAGGACGGCATTCATGTGGAACCGGATGGTGTTAGCGAAGAGTTTACCAGCGAATGGGAGGCAGAGACTTACCGCCAGCAACTGATTGAAAAAGTTCAGGAACGAGAAGCAAAAGACTGGCTCTATGTTGAACAGAGCAAGCAGAATTTGCAGCAGGACATTCCATTTCCGGATGTGGAATCCGAAGAAGCACCGGAATCGGCTCACGCAGAGACAGATCCTCTGGTGCTGGAAATGCGGGAACATGCCAGAGAACTTTCCAGAGAGTCAGGCTATGCACTGGATGAACGATTTGTAGTCACGATGACCGGCGAGAACTTCCCGGATTCTAAGGATGCGTTTGCCATCTGGGATTATGTCAAAGAAGAGTATTACGGATATTCAGACGGAAAAGTGCAGACATTTGCCGATTATGTGAGTGCGTCAGAGGCGTTGCAGGAGATTCGCGGCAGGAATATGGAGGCTGAAAAAGAGCCTGCAACTGTGCAGCCAGAACCGGCAGCTCCGGTGCAGCCAGATTATCGTGTCGGCGATACGCTGTATCTGGACGGAAAGGCATTTACGATTGAAAAAGTCGGGCTTTTTGATGTGGAGCTTCGGGACCCGGATTCCGTGTATCCGATCTTCCGCTCGGAAAGCAAGGAGAATCTGGCAAGACTTTTGGAGCATGAGGAAAATGTTCACCTGCATAATCTGGTGGTTGATCTGAATCCGGAAAAAGAAGCAGTGTCAAAAGATATTGAGAATACAGGTACTGTATGGTCGGATGAGGCGTTGGATCAGCTCCCGATTACAACTGTGATTGATGGGAGAGTTCAAACGTTTTCTAATGCAGCTGAGGAAGAAGCGTTCCGGGCAGGGCATGAAGCAAAACATGCGGAGAACTACCGCATCAACAGCTTTCACCTCGGCGAAGGCAGTCCTAAACAGAAATTCCGTGCCAACATGGATGCCATCTATACGCTGAAAACCTTGGAAAACCAGCACAGGGATGCGACACCGGAGGAACAGGAAACGCTGGCCAATTATGTCGGCTGGGGCGGACTGGCAGATGCCTTTGATGCAGAGAAAACTGCCTGGGCTGGCGAATATAAGGAGCTGAAAGCAGCTCTTACGGAAGAAGAATATGCCGCAGCCAGGGCTTCGACTCTGAATGCGCATTACACCAGCCCTACCGTGATCCGTGCAATCTATGAGGCATTGGACGGTATGGGATTTGAGAAAGGCAATATTCTGGAACCGTCGATGGGTGTCGGCAACTTCTTCGGTATGCTGCCGGATTCCATGCAGGGAAGCAGACTGTATGGTGTGGAACTGGATTCCATCACCGGGCGCATTGCGCAGAAATTGTATCCGCAGGCAGAAATCAAGGTGGCAGGCTTTGAAACCACCGACCGGCGCGACTTCTATGATCTGGCCGTGGGCAATGTGCCCTTTGGCAACTACCGTGTCAGCGATAAGCCCTATGATAAACTCGGATTTTCTATTCACAACTATTTCTTTGCCAAGGCTTTGGATCAGGTTCGTCCCGGTGGCATCGTGGCCTTTGTTACCAGCCGCTACACGATGGATTCCAAGAATCCGGACGCGCGAAAGTATCTGGCGCAACGGGCAGAACTGCTGGGAGCCATTCGACTTCCTAACAACGCATTCCGTGCCAATGCCGGTACAGATGTAGTGTCGGATATCATTTTTC
>ENA-OQII01000078-OQII01000078.1-human-gut-metagenome-genome-assembly--contig:-NODE-78-length-16980-cov-2.622856_pt1 | contig 16980 bp, 14 predicted proteins | sample MGYA00242577_ERZ504742 | MGnify/ENA primary metagenome ERZ504742 (study PRJEB26092, sample SAMD00036443) | human gut metagenome | host: Homo sapiens | study: EMG produced TPA metagenomics assembly of...
CGGCACCATTTTGCTCCGCGAACTGCTGAACGCCAGCGACAGCACCGCATCGAGCCGCACGGAAGCGACGGAGCCTTCTTTCCGCTCGGTTTTCGGCCCCGTCAGCTCCTCCGGCAGTCCCGCCTCGACTTCACAGTACACGCTCGTATGGCGCACTTTTTTCAGCTCCGCACAGATGTAGTCCGCCATATCCGCCATACAGATCAGATACGCCTGGTTTCCATCGATCAGAATGTCTCCCAGCTTATACCGCTCCACGCCGAGATTCATCAGTGATCCTAAGAAATCACGGTGTGACAGCGCATCCGCAAATTTTTCATTCAGCGGGCTGATGCGCACGACTGCGATCGGAAGCATCGACGCATCACCGTCCTCTGCATAGGATGGCAGAAACAGCGCCGCTTTCCGCTCTGCCGCCTCGTATCCGCCGGACAGCACGTAACGCACGCCCGGGATTTTATTTACCGTGCGGTAGAACAGATCCTGCTCCGCCAGCGTCAGAAACTCCGTGTGTGACGGAACATCCCTGTGATAACACTGCTCTGCCAGATCCTGAATCCGTCCTACCAGCACTTCTTCCTCATTCATGGTAATCCCCCTTTGATACACCGCGGGCTGCCCCTGTTTTCTTTCGGGCAGCCCACGTATCACACTTTATTTATCCAGCAGCATCGACAGCCCGATCCGCTTCTTCGCCAGATCAAGGCTGATGACCTTCACTTCCACGATATCGCCGACGCTCACAGCCTCCAGCGGATGCTTGATGAAGCGTTTCGTCATCTGGGAAATGTGGACGAGTCCGTCCTGATGCACGCCGATATCGACGAATGCACCGAAGTCAATGACGTTGCGCACGGTTCCCTTTAAGATCATGCCGACCTTCAGGTCCTTCATATCGAGCACGTCGGTGCGCAGGATCGGGCGCGGCATCTCGTCACGCGGGTCACGGCCAGGCTTCTGCAGCTCTTTGATGATATCGCGCAGCGTAATCTCGCCGACACCGATCTCCTCTGCCATCTTCTTGTAATCTTTGATGAAGAACGCCGTCGATCCCTCGCTGATCTGCTCTGTCTTCATATTTAACTTTGCAAACAGCTTCTCGACTGCCTCGTAGCTCTCCGGATGAACGCTTGTGCCGTCCAGCGGATTTTTGCCGCCGGTGATGCGCATAAAGCCCGCGCACTGCTCAAACGCCTTCGGTCCGAGTTTTGCCACTTTCAGGAGCTCTTTTCTGCTCTCGAAACGGCCGTTCTCCTCGCGGTATGCCACGATGTTTTTGCGAATCACCTTGCTGACACCGGAAATGTATTCCAGCAGCGACGCGGATGCCGTGTTCAGATCGACACCGACTTTATTCACGCAGTCCTCAACGACACCGCCGAGCGCCTCGCCGAGCTTCTTCTGGTTCATATCGTGCTGATACTGGCCGACACCGATGGATTTCGGATCGATTTTTGACGAGCTCTGCCAGCGGATCCTGCACACGGCGTGCGATGGAAGCGGCACTTCGCTGTCCGACATCAAAGTTCGGGAATTCCTCGGTTGCCAGCTTGCTTGCAGAGTAAACGGATGCTCCTGCCTCGTTTGTGATCACATACGCAACCTTCTCCGGGATCTCTTTTAAGATCTCGACGATGATCTGCTCGGACTCACGGCTTGCAGTTCCGTTTCCGACAGAGATCAGGGTGACGCCGTATTTGTGGATCAGATCTTTTACGGTCGCTTTTGCTGCTGCAATCTTCTTCTCATTCGTCGGCGCGGTCGGATAAACCACGGTGGTATCGAGCACTTTTCCAGTCGCATCGACAACAGCCAGCTTGCATCCCGTACGGAACGCCGGGTCCCATCCAAGGACAACCTGGCCTGCGATCGGCGGCTGCATCAGAAGCTGCTCAAGATTCTTTCCAAAGACCTTGATCGCACCGTCCTCTGCCTTTTCGGTGAGCTGATTTCTGACCTCACGCTCGATGGCCGGAGCGATCAGACGGTTGTAGGCATCCTCGATGGTCGCCTGCAGAACCGGCTTTGTCTGCGGATTCTCTTTGGTGATGATTTTTTTCTCGAGATAACGCAGGATTTCTTCCGTCGGCGCCTCAATTTTGACGTTCAGGAATTTTTCTTTCTCACCGCGGTTCAGCGCCAGCACACGGTGTCCGGCAATTTTCGATACCGGCTCGGAAAACTCATAGTAATTCTCGTAAACGGACTCTGCTTTCTCATCCTTTGCTGTCGAGACGATTAAGCCCTTCGCCTCGGTTCTGCGGCGGATCTCCATACGGTAATCGGCCTCATCGGAAATGCTCTCGGCGATGATGTCGCAGGCACCAGCAATGGCGTCTTTTGCCGTTTTGACTTCCTTTTCTTCTGAAACAAAAGCCTCTGCCTCTTTTTCGAGCGGCTCTTTTGTCATCTGCAGAAGAATGATATTTGCCAGCGGCTCCAGTCCTTTTTCTTTTGCAATCGTCGCACGCGTCCGGCGTTTCGGACGGTACGGGCGGTATAAATCCTCTACGACCACGAGAGTTGCGGCCTCTTCGATGGATTTTTTCAGTTCTGCGGTCAGCTTGCCCTGCTCCTCGATGCTCGCAAGGACAACGGCCTTGCGGTCATTTAAACTGCGCAGGTACATCAGACGATCGTACAGATTTCGCAGTATCTCATCGTTTAAGGAACCTGTTGCTTCTTTTCGATATCGTGAAATAAAAGGGATCGTGTTTCCCTCGTCAATCAGTTTCACTGCAGCTTCTACCTGCCACGGTTTGACGTTCAGCTCAGCTGCCAATACCTGATTCATATCCATAGGTAAATTCCTCCTGTTGTCTCTTCCAAAACACGCTGTTCCTTCTCTGTTTTTCCCGCATAAAAAGCGGGACCCTTGGCGGAACAGCCACTCTATTACCTTATCAATAGGTCTTGTTTTTGTCAACCTTACATGATAAAATCTTTACTATAGCTTTTTTGACAGACTGCGTGTGAAACCGCGCTTTTTTGCAGAAGAAAGGACATTTTATGACACCAGAAAATTACGATCCAAACACCAATGAGTCCGGAGATTCCTATCAGTCCTCCCATCCGTACGGCGTGCCTGAGGGCCAGCGTCCCGGACCGTATCAGCATTACCAGCAGCAGCCTCCCGTACAGCCGCCGCGCAAGACGGGTTCGCAGGCCCTTGCGGCCGCTTCGATGGTCATGGCGATCTGCTCCTTTTTGTTCATGCTCAACATGGGTTCCCTGTTTTTCGGCTCGCTCGGCGTGATCTTCGCCCTTTTAAGCCGCGGCGCAGGACGCATGAGCGGCACGGCAAAAGCCGGTCTGGCGGGCTGTACCATCGGCATAATTGTCGGTATCTGCATGTATGCTTTCCTGCTTTTCAACATGGTCAGCGGCGGCAGCACCAACCTGCTTGAGCGGTATTACAATCAGTACATGCAGGAATACCAGATGACACCGGATAACGGAACAACCACCGACGGAAATACCATTTAGGTACCAGAAAGGATTTTTCATGAACGGACAAAAACAGAAATTTTCAGAACTGAAAAAGCAGGCCCGTGAGGCCATGGCAGGCCGATGCGGCACGCTGGTGGGCGCAACCGCGATCAACCTGTTTCTCACCTTCTCCTGCTCCCTCATCCCGACGCTGATTTTTTCAGGCACAACGCTGTACGATATCATTTTCCTGAATCTGACGCTGTTCCTGTTTTCCCTGCTCCTCAGTCTCTTTCAGGCGGGCTACTTAAAGATCTGCCTCTCAACGCTGCGCGGGGAACCGATTTCCGTCGGTGATATGCTCTACGCTTTCTATCACCACCCGGACCAGTACGTGCTGATGTTCCTTATCATCAACGGCATCAGCTCCGTGATCGCCCTGATTTCCAGCATTCCGGGCTTCCAGTATCTTTCCTCCCCGAGTGCGGAACTGACGCTTGGAACTGCACTTTCCATTGACGCCGAGCTTTCTTCGCTCATGAATGTTTACGTTTATAAGCTGATCGGCTCTCTCGTTTCCACGCTGGTGCTGGTTCCGTTTTCTCTTTCCACCTTCGTGATGAACGACGCTCCCGGCATCGGCCCGATCCAGGCGATCCGTCAGAGCTTTGTGCTGATGAAAAAGAATTTCTTCCGCTACATTCTGCTGCTCCTCAGCTTTTTTAGGACTTGAGATCCTCGCATCCTGCTCCTGCGCCATCGGCTTCTTATGGGTGATGCCGTATATGCAGATCACGATGGCTGCGTTCTATCAGGAGCGGAAAGATGTCCTGTATCCTGCATCGGAACCGGTGGGATATGACAGGGATTCCTTTGGAAGCGGTACCGATCTTTAATTTCAAATCTTAAGATAACAAAAAGACGTTTCACACCTCCTTATTTTACGGCTGTGAAACGTCTTTCTTTTATTTATGTCTATTCCGGGATCTTAGATTCTCGCGCGGATTCTGCTCTGGATTCCGTCGAGTTTCTCTGCTTTTTCTCTGTACTTCTGCTCTGTGATTTCGCCTGTGATGAATGCAAATTCCTCGGACAGGCTTGGAACTGCTACGATTTCTACTTTTCCGAACAGCTCCTCGATCTCACTCTGGCGCTCTGCGGCGTGGCCGGATACGCGGACGAAGAAGCGGCTCTTCACATCGTCGATCTGCAGCAGGTTCAGTTTCTCCTCGCTCCAGCTCATCATGATGTTTCTGCCTTTGTTCTTTGCGCAGTCTACGACATCGGCTACAACGGCACTTGCGGTCGGAAGCTTTCCTGCTCCGCTTCCGTAGAACATCGCATCACCCAGTACATTTCCGTGGATGAAGATGGCGTTGAAGACACCGTTTACGCTGTACAGCGGGTTTTTCGCGTCAATCATCACCGGGCTTACCATGGCGTAATACTGATTACCCACCTTGCGGCTTGTTGCGAGCAGTTTGATTGCGGTTCCCATCGAGGTCGCATATTTGATATCCTCTGCGGTGATCTTTGTGATTCCCTCGGTGTAAACCTCTTCGTAATTGACTCTTTTTCCATAGGCAAGAGAAGAAAGAATCGCAATTTTACGGCAGGCATCGTAGCCTTCTACGTCTGCTTCCGGGTTGCGCTCTGCGTAGCCAAGGCGCTGTGCCTCTTTTAACACATCGGCAAAATCGGAACCGTCGCTTGCCATTTTGCTTAAGATGTAGTTTGTCGTACCGTTTAAGATACCCGTTACTTCATCGATCTCATCTGCAGTCAGGGAGGAGTTTAACGGACGGATGATCGGGATACCGCCGCCGCAGCTTGCCTCAAACAGATAGTTTGCGCCGTGCTCTTTTGCAATTGCAAGAAGCTCGGTACCGTGTCTTGCCACCAGCTCTTTGTTGGATGTGCAGACGCTCTTTCCAGCCTCCAGCGCACGTTTTGTGAAGGTGTAAGCCGGCTCAACGCCGCCCATGACCTCGACAACAATATCAACCTCCGGATCGTTTGCGATCACTTCGTAATCATGTACCAGCACTTTTTCCACTGGATCTCCCGGGAAATCTCTTAAATCCAGAACGTATTTGATATTAATCTCGTTCTCTGCTCTCTTGTTGATGCTGTCATGGTTCGTGTTGATGACTTCTACCACGCCGGAACCAACGGTGCCATATCCTAATACTGCAATCTGAATCATCTCTTTTGTCCCTCTCTTGCTTTTTCTTTTTCAGGACTCCTGTCCTAAGATTTTAAAATAATGAACTCCCTGTCTGGACTCAATCTCGTTGATCATCTCCGAGGCGTCTCCCCGGTCTTCCGCGATATCCACGCTGATTGTCAGTGACGCCACGCCGTTTAACGGAATCGTCTGATGAATGGTCAGAATGTTTCCGTGAAACTCGGCGATAATCTTCAGCACATCGGAAAGCAGTCCCGGCTCATCGTCCATCTGCAGAATAAACGTAATCGTTTTTCCTTTTGCATTGTCATGAAAAGGAAGAATATCATCTTTGTATTTGTAGAAAGAGCTTCTGCTGATTCCCGCTTTTTCCGTTGCCTGCTGCACGGTAAGCTCCTGCATATCCATCAACCGTTTGGCCTCGATGACCTTCAAAAGAACCTCGGGAACCGCTTTTTCTTTGATTACATAGTACTTTGTTTTCTCTTCTCTCATTGGCAATCCTCTACCTTTATACTCTTTCCAGGAAATACATTTGTTTTCACAGGAAAGATCGTATCATATTCCGACACAATACGCAAGGAATTTTTTCGAATCGGTTTTCAGAAGCCAATGCTTCCGCCGCCGTGACTGTTTCCGCTCGACGAAGTGTGAACGGTGCTTCCGCCGCCACCTCCGCCGCCAGAAACGCCTCCGCCGTGGTTTCCATCATCCTTCTGGATTTTGTGCATCGATACATGACGGTCGATCAGCGCATCCCTGCGGTCTCTGATGTTTACGCGTTTCAGATCCGCATAGCTCTTTGCACCACGGTTTTTCTTTCGTCTGTAGCTCTTCCAGATTCCAAAATAAACAAGAATTCCTGTCGCAGCCGCTGCGATAACAGAAATAAGAGCTTCCGTGCTGTTGATTTTGCGGTAATGAATAATGGAACCGTCTTCTGTAATCAGATAGTCCGCATCGGAAACGCCGCGGTCGAAGCATTCCTGCGTCATCGTAATCATTTTTGCAAAGGTTCCCGCATAGTCGCCGTCTTTCGCGTAGCCCTGCGCCGCCTGCAGGATATCATCAATTTCCGCATCGGACATGTAATACTGCATAATACCAGATGTCGAAATCACAATCTGGCGCTGTCCCATATCAATGAGGAAGCAGACACCGTTTGGCTCTTTCGGATACTTTTTGTCATAAAAATCATCTGCAATCGCCTGACAGTCCTCGGAACCGCTGCTGCGCTCGGTCAGGATGACCATATGAATTTCCGTATTGTTCTCGAACTCCGCGCAGGATCTCTCGAGGTCCTGCTCCTCCGCATCAGAAAGAAGCGATGCATTGTCGTAGATATGCTGGGATTCGGCTTTTACGGTATTCACAGAAAAAACTCCGCAAAGCAGAAGGGCCGCAAAAATCCCGAGCAGATATTGTCCTGCTTTTTTCATTCTTCTCATGCGAAATACCCTCCTATCAGCATCACAATCAGGACCAGAAGAGCACTCACAGCCGACGTCAGAAGGGCTCTCTTCCGCTCATAGGGAAAATCGCCGTTGATCGTTCCGGTCTGGCCGTTCATCGCATAGTAGTAAACCTTCCCGTCCTTTCCCGGATACGTCAGCGTCCAGACGGGAAACAGGACGTAACGCCAGTTCTCCTGCTTCGGGGAAAGGTTCATTTTTTCCTGCTCGAGGGAGATATATTCGTTCGCCTCATTCCGCATGGCGCCGCGTGCCATCGTCTCCAGTTCTTTTTCAGTTCCGGTGCGATCTGCTGCTGTTCGATATCACGCTTTTCCGCCTGAAAGCCGGAAAGGTACCCCATGGAAAACGGCTGCATCTCCTCCAGACGGTATGGCTGTACGCATTCGATCAGATCGCGGTCTGCCTTGTTCAGAGCGTTACGCGACAGACCGTCCACACGGACCTCTCCCTCCCGGCGGACATCGTAGATGCTGGTCTCTGTGTACTCCACATCACCGGTCTGCCAGACTCTCACCTTCCGGCCGCGCGCTATGTAATCCGTCTCAAAGTCTCCGCCGTAAATCCAGTACGGGAAATAGACACCTGTCATCTTCTGTACCTGACTCTTTTCGAAAAAGTCCTTCGGAATAAAGTGTTTCTTCCGGGTAAATGACAAAAATTTCTCGATTGCCTGCTCCTTGCTGATTTTGAACGGCAGCACAAAATCCGGCATATATTCTCCCGAAAGCCGGCCTGAAAGCACCACCGGATTGTGGCAGTAGAAACAGTATGTCGCTACCGTCGTCGCATCGGTCACAATCTCGGCGCCGCAGTTCGGGCAGGTGTAGACAACTGCTTCGCCCTGCTCTGTTTCCCCTTTTGTTTCCTCCGTACTGCTTTCCTTCTGTGCATCGGATGCTTCCTGTGCACCGGCAGCATCGTCCTCCCCGTTCAGCGCTTCCGCTGCTTTCGGGTTCGCCTTTTCGGCTTCTTCCTGTGTAAACGAGGACAGGCAGTACTCGCATTTATACTTTCCGCTTGCCGGATCGAAGGTCAGATCGCCTCCGCAGTTCGGGCATTTGTATGTAATAACCTCCATATTCTATCCCTCCTTCCCCGGAGCCGCTGTTGTATTGGATGGTTATCTGTTTTCTTTTACTGTCTTGGTTTTCCGCAGTTCGAGCAGAACTTGCCGGTATTCTCCGTTCCGCATGCGCAGACCCATTTTCCTGCCGCTTCCGGTTTCGGGCTGCCACAGTTCGAACAGAATTTACCGCTGTTCTCGGTTCCACACTTGCCGCAGATCCACACCATCGGCTTTGCACTTCCGCAGTTTGAGCAGAAATTGCCGGTGTTCTCCGTTCCGCAGGAGCATTTCCATACGCCTTTTGCAGCTTCCTGCTGTGCCTTGGCTGCCGCCTGCTGCTGCATCTGCTGCTGATTCGAAGCGGACGCCGATGCAAACGAAGAACCGAAGGCATTCATGCCCATCTGAACACCCATAAAGCCGTTCATGGCTCCGTTGGGTTGGCTGCTGCTTTCTCCATACTGCGTGCCATCGCTCCCTGTACATAGCCCTCACGGATCGATGGATCAGACATCATCGCACCTTCGTTGCGCATCTGGATCAGTTTCTGGGAAGCTTCATCGTAGGAAAGGCTTGCGATTGCCACGGACTGGATCTCCATGCCGCGCATTGCCCGCCAGCTCTCATCCATCGCATCTGCCATGTAGCGGGACAGCTCGGCGCTCTTGGATGCTGCGAACGAAATGCGGATGCCGTCGGCTGCCATCTGATTGATCGAGGACTGCAGGCCCTCTAAAAATTCGTTCATATACTGCTCGTTGATATCCTCGATCTCTACGCGGGATGCGTTTCTCGGCACAGCCTCTGCGTAGAAGCGGAGCGGATCGACGATGCGGATGGAATAGGAACCGTGTGCCCGAAGGAACAGCTCGGCATTGTAGAACTGGTCGAAATAGTTGACCGGATTTCTCGTTCCGAATTTGATTCCCTTGATTTCCTGCAGATTAATATAGAAAACTCTCTGCTCATGCGGGGTCTGGCCGCCGAATTTCAGGCGCTCAAACGTATCTTTTACGGCTGCGTCAAGCGATCCGCTGAACATCGACGGAGACGATGACTGGTCTACGGTAAAGTAGCCCGGCTCTGCGGTGTAATCAATAATCTTTCCGCCGTCCACCAACATCATAAACTGATTGTCATAGACATGGATCACAGAACCGTTTGAAATCGTCTGGCTTCCCTTTTTATTCTGGCCTTTTCTTACCAGAATTCCCTCTGTAAATACCGTATGTTCCCCCATCTCATACGGTTCCACGGTCTCCAGCCACTGATCGGCGAGACTGCCGTGTACTGCATTGACTGCTGCTCTGATAATACCCATACTTTTACCTCCTGTTTGCCTTTGGCTTCAAAACAGAAAGGAGCATTTCCGTCCTCTGTTGGTGAAAATGCTCCTTATTTTACTTGTCACTGTGCTCTGCCCACAGCCGAATTATGCTTCTTCCTCTTTCGCTCCGGTTCCGAGGGCAATCCACTTCAGATATGCGTTGATAAACAAATCAATTCCGCCGTCCATGACTGCATCGACGTTTCCGGTCTCTGCGTTGGTACGGTGGTCTTTGACCATGGTGTATGGCTGCATAACGTAAGAACGGATCTGGTTGCCCCAGCCGATCTCGGTTACTTCGCCGCGGATGTCGCTCAGCTTATCTGCCTGCTCCTGGAGTTTCAGCATATACAATTTTGCTTTCAGCATCTGCATTGCCTTGTCCTTGTTCTGGAACTGGGAACGCTCATTCTGGCACGTAACCACGATGCCGGTCGGCATATGCGTGATTCGGATCGCCGATGACGTCTTGTTGATGTGCTGTCCGCCGGCACCGCTGGAACGGTACGTATCGATACGGATATCCTCATCACGAACCTCAACATCGATCTCTTTGTCGATATCCGGCATAACATCGCACGATACGAACGATGTCTGGCGTTTTCCTGCCGCGTTGAACGGAGAAATACGGACGAGACGGTGAACGCCTTTTTCGGATTTCAGATAACCGTAAGCGTTTTCGCCGTTGACCTGGAATGTCACGGACTTCACACCGGCCTCATCACCGTCCAGAAAGTCGAGTTCCTCGATCGTAAAGCCTTTGCGTTCTGCCCATCTGGTGTACATACGGTACAGCATGCCGCACCAGTCGCACGCCTCGGTTCCGCCTGCACCTGCGTTCAGTTTGATAATCGCATTGTCCTTGTCAAATTCGCCGGACAGCAGGGTTTTGATGCGGATGGCATCGAAGGATGCCTTGAACTCTTCCATCATTTCCGCGATTTCCGGAACAACAGAATCGTCATCCTCCTCCTGTCCCATCTCAATCAGAGTTTCCATATCTTCTTTGGCGGATACCAGTTTCTGATACGTATCTCTGTCCTCTTTCATGCTGCTCAGCTGTTTCATCTGCTCCTGCGCTTCTTCGGGGTTGTCCCAGAAATTGGGTTCCTCCATTTTACGCTCTAATTCTTCGATCCTCTGCTCTTTGTTAGCGAGGTCAAAGTGAATCCCTCACTTCCACTAATGGTTTATCGTATGTGCCAAGTTCCATTTTGAACTGGTCTAATTCAACTACCACAAGCTTCACCTGCTTTCTGTTTTATATTTTGTATGACACGCAGCTTCTGGTAGGGAAGCTGCGTGCTTTGTCAAACGGATCGTGCTCATCCGTCTCACTGCTGTTCTGCTTTTATCAAACCGGTTTTCTTCCGCAGCACTGTTTGTACTTCTTGCCGCTTCCGCACGGGCATGGATCGTTTGGATAGATCTTACGCTCTGCGCGCTGTACCGGTTTTCTCGGGCCGGACTCGTCTTTGTTGGTTCCGGTCACTTTGGCTACCTGCTCACGTTCTACTTTCTGCTCAACACGTACATGGAACAGGAGACGGACGGTATCCTGCTGGATGGACTCGAGCATTTCGTTAAACATGTCGTAAGCTGCCATCTTGTACTCAACCTTCGGGTCTCTCTGGCCGTATGCCTGCAGGCCGATACCCTCGCGGAGCTGATCCATATCATCGATATGATCCATCCACTTCTGGTCGATAACCTTCAGAAGAACGACACGCTCAAGCTCACGAATCTGCTCCTCCTCCGGGAATTCTGCTTCTTTCTCCTCGTAGAGTTTAACAGCTTCCTCTTTTAACTGCTGTTTCAGCTCGTTTTTGGAAATCTTCTCTACGCGCTCTTTTGTCACTGCCTTCACCGGCATGATGGAGAGCAGCATCTCATTTAATTCTGTCAGATCCCACTCGGACTGCTCGGTGTTCTCGCCGATGCAGAGATCTACGGTATTGTCGATGGTGTCGGCAATCATCTTGAAGATGGTGTCTCTCATGCTCTCGCCGTCCAGAACACGGCGTCTCTCTTTGTAGATGATCTCACGCTGCTCGTTGTTGACCTGGTCATAGTCGAGCAGGTTTTTACGGATTCCGTAGTTGTTGCCCTCGATCTTCTTCTGCGCTTTTTCGATGGCGGAAGAAAGCATCTTGTGCTCGATCTGCTCATTTTCCGGTACGCCGAGGGATTTGAAAATGCCCATCAGTTTTTCGGAACCGAAGAGTCTCATCAGATCGTCTTCCAGGGAAATGTAGAAACGGGACTCACCCGGGTCTCCCTGACGGCCGGAACGACCGCGGAGCTGATTGTCGATACGGCGGGACTCATGACGCTCGGTGCCGATGATCTTTAAGCCGCCGGCAGCTTTTGCCACATCATCCAGCTTGATATCGGTACCACGGCCGGCCATGTTGGTCGCGATGGTAACGGCTCCTGCCTCGCCGGCATGGGCTACGATTTCTGCCTCGAGCTCATGGAACTTCGCATTTAAGACCTGATGCGGAATTCCCTCGCGGCGCAGCATTTTGCTGATCAGCTCGGAAGTCTCAATGGTGATGGTACCAACCAGAACCGGCTGGTTCACGGCATGTGCCTCTTTGACTTCCTCTACGACTGCGTGGAATTTCTCTTTTTTCGTCATGTATACGGCATCGTCCATATCCACACGGATGACCGGGCGGTTGGTCGGGATCTCGATAACGTCCATGCCGTAGATGTCACGGAACTCCTGCTCCTCGGTGAGGGCAGTACCGGTCATGCCGGCTTTTTTCTCGTATTTGTTAAAGAAGTTCTGGAACGTGATGGTTGCCAGAGTCTTACTCTCTCTTCTTACTTTTACGTGCTCTTTTGCCTCGATTGCCTGATGCAGACCATCGGAATAACGGCGGCCCGGCATGATACGGCCGGTGAACTCATCGACGATCAGAACCTCGTCGTCTTTGACTACGTAGTCCTTGTCGCGGTGCATCAGATAATTGGCACGCAGCGCCAGGATCACGTTGTGCTGGATCTCCAGGTTCTCCGGATCGGAGAGATTCTCGATATGGAAGAATTTCTCGACTTTCTTCACACCGTCATCGGTCAGGGTAACGAATTTGTCCTTCTCGTTGACGATGAAGTCTCCGGTCTCCTCGATCTCCTCGCCCATGATCGCGGTCATCTTGGTCATCTCGCCGCTTGCCTCGCCGCGCTGCATCTGGTGTGCCAGAATGTCTGCGGTCTCGTACAGCTTGGTGGATTTGCTGCTCTGTCCGGAAATAATCAGAGGTGTTCTTGCCTCGTCGATCAGGACGGAGTCGACCTCGTCGATGATACAGTAAGCAAGCTCTCTCTGTACGAGCTGCTCTTTGTAGATCACCATGTTGTCACGCAGGTAATCGAAACCAAGTTCGTTGTTGGTGATGTAGGTGATATCGCATGCGTACTGCTGGCGGCGCTCATCGTTCTTCATATCGTTCAGAACGACACCGACGGTCAGACCGAGGAATCTGTGGACTTTGCCCATCCACTCAGCATCTCGGTTTGCCAGGTAATCGTTGACGGTAACAATGTGGACACCGCGTCCGGTCAGTGCATTCAGGTAAGCCGGAAGGGTGGAAACAAGGGTTTTTCCTTCACCGGTTTTCATCTCGGCGATACGGCCCTGATGGAGGATAATACCACCGATCAGCTGTACGCGGTGGTGCTCCATACCGAGAGAACGTTTTGCTGCCTCGCGGACGGTTGCGAATGCTTCCGGGAGAATGGAATCCAGGGATTCGCCTCCGTTGTAGCGGTCTTTATATTCCTTTGTCTTGGCACGCAGCTCTTCATCGGTCAGCGCCTGCATGGTCGGGCGGAGAGCTTCGATTTTGTCTACAATTGGATAGATTCGTTTCAGCTCGCGCTCACTGTGCGTACCAAAAAGTTTTTCTGTGAATTTCATAGAATGTTTGCTCCTGCTTTCTCTATTAATTGCCATATTAACATATGGTACTATTCTACCACTTCTGGCACAAGATAACAATGAATTTTTCGTAAACATTTGGTGCCGTTCCCCGGTTTTCCGCTGTTTTTACGGCTTTTCCCGGACTTTCCGGCCCTTTCCGCGAAAAAGTCACCCTGTTTCACAGCTTTTCTAAGCTGGAAACAGGGTGACTGTTCATTCTTTATTTACTTTTCAGCACTCCGGCTCGATCAGACCGTAGGTGTTGTTCTTTCTCTTGTAAACGACGTTTACTTCGTCGGTCTCTGCATTGCGGAATACGAAGAAGGTGTGTCCAAGAAGTTCCATCTGTACGCAGGCATCTTCCGGATACATTGGTTTCATGCCGAATTTTTTTTCGTACGGATGATCTGGATGTCTTCGTCCTCCAAATAGTCATGCTCCAGATATTCTTTCTGGAAGTTTCCTGCTTCCTGCTGTTTGTCAGCAATTTTGTTTTTTGTATTTGCGAAGCTGGCGTTCGATGACTTCCTCTACCAGATCGATGGATACGTACATATCGTTGCTTACCTGCTCGGAACGGATGATGTTTCCTTTTACCGGAATGGTAACCTCAATTTTCTGTCTTTCTTTCTCTACACTTAATGTTACAATGACATTTGTGTCAGGCGTAAAATATTTCTCCAGTTTGCCAAGTTTTTCGTTGACCGCGGCTTTTAATCCCTCTGTCACGTCAATATTTTTTCCGCTGATGGTAATTTTCATTATGCCCAACCCCTTTGCTCTCAAATTTTACAGGCTCTTCACTTCCCCTGTAAGTAACTCTAATTATAGCAATAGTTGTCTCTATTTGCAATAGTATTTAGAAAATTCATGAATATTTTAGAGTTTTTTCTGTTACAGTTCACTTGTATCTTATTTTTGACAGATTTCATGCTCGCATGAAAATCTGTCGAGAATAAGATACAAAGGGAGCGCCTGGTTATGAGCAAAAAGGAGCTGCGCAGCAGCGGAGAGCGCTGAAAGCGCGGTTTTGCGAATGGCGCGGGTGAACGTCCGTTTCCGCTTACCGGCGGCATACTGCCAGTACGTCTTCAAACTTCATTTTGCCGCCGAACAGATCCAGTGCGCTGCCAATTGTCACATCGACGTGGTTGTTTCCCAGTTTTTTGAGCAGCTCCAGGTCTTCAAAACTTCCCACGCCGCCGGCGTACGTCACCGGAAAATTTTTCATCTTCGCAAGCAGTTCCACCAGCTCCGTCTCAATGCCGGAAGCCTTTCCCTCGACATCCACGGCATGGATCAGGAACTCATCACAGTATTCTGACAGGTGATGCAGCAGTTCCTCTGTCACTTCTTCGTCCGTGAACTTCTGCCAGCGGTCCGTCACGATATAGTATTTTCCGTCCCGCTTCCGGCAGCTTAAATCCAGTGTCAGCCGCTGCTTTCCTACCGTCGTCACCAGCTTGTCCAGATTTTCATAGAACACATGGCCGTCGCGGAACACATACGAAGTCACAATCACATGGCTTGCCCCCGCTGTCAGAAACTCGCACGCATTCTCCGCATCAATGCCGCCTCCCACCTGCAGGCCGCCCGGGTACGTCGAGAGTGCCAGCAATGCCTGGCGCTTCGTCTCCTCGTAAAACTCGGTACCTTTCTTGTTCAGCAGAATCACATGGCCGCCCGTAATGCCCTGCTCTTCGTACAGCTGCGCATAGTACGACGCATCCTGCTCCGAGACAAAATTCTCGCTCGCCTGATTTCCCTGATCTTTCAGCGATCCCCCGACAATCTGTTTTACTTTTCCGTTATGAATATCAATACATGGTCGAAATCTCATTTTCCCCGTTTCCTTTCTTTTCTCTCCCCTTAAGTTTTCCACATTATATCAAAATCCGACCATTCTGTGTATAAATTCACCAAATTTTCATGGTTCTTTCATAGAAAAGAAAGAAGAACCTGCTTTTTCCACAGATTCTTCTTTCTTTTCCGGCTTGCCGCCGTTCTTTATTTATCGATGTCCTCAAAGGCCTCTTTCACTTTATCCATAAAGCCTTTTTTCTTCTTCGGCTGCTCTGCAGTTTCGCCGTTGGCTGCTTTTTCTTCTGCTGCCGGGCGGTTTCCGCAGGCTTCGTCGAAGGCGCGGAGGGCTTCTTTTGCTTTCTCATTCAGTTTCGTCGGAGTCTGGACTACGAGTGTTACGTAGTGATCACCGCGCACATTGCTGTTGCGAAGGGACGGAACACCTTTTCCCTTCAGACGGATCTTCGTATCGGTCTGGGTTCCCGGTTTTACAGTGTAGAGAACGTCTCCGTCAACGGTGCTGATCTTCACATCGCCGCCGAGTGCTGCCTGGGCAAACGTAATCGGTGCAGTGGAGAAAATGTTCATATCCTGTCTCTGGAAGATCGGATGACGGGTTACCTGAACCTCGACAATCAGATCTCCTCTCGGTCCGCCGTTTACACCCGGCTCACCTTTTTCACGGATCCGGATGCTCTGTCCATCGTCGATTCCGGCCGGAATGTTGACCTGAATGCGTTTTCTGCTGGATGTATAGCCCGTGCCGTGGCATGCGGTACATTTATCGCGAATGATCTTTCCGGTTCCGTTACAATCCGGACAGGTCGTCACGTTTCTCACAGAACCGAACATGGTCTGCTGTGTGTACGTAATCTGACCAGTTCCGTTACATTTGGAGCATGTCTCCGGTGAAGTTCCTGGTTTTGCGCCGGTTCCGTGGCACGTTGTACAGGTATCCTTCAGGTTGATCTCGAGCTCTTTCTGGCATCCGAAAACAGCTTCCTCAAACGTAATGTGGACAACAGCGCGGAGGTTTGCTCCCTTCATCGGTCCATTGTTTGCTCTTCTTCTGCTTCCGCCGCCACCGAACAGGTCGCCGAAAATATCGCCGAAGATATCACCCATATCTCCGCCGCCAAAGTCGAAGCCGCCGAATCCGCCGGCTCCTGCGCCGCCACCGCCGTTTTCAAATGCAGCGTGGCCAAACTGATCGTACTGACGCCGTTTGTCCGGATCACTCAGCACGCCATAGGCTTCTGTCGCCTCTTTAAATTTTGCCTCGGCCTCTTTGTCGCCCGGGTTCATATCCGGATGATACTTCTTTGCCAGTTTACGGTATGCTTTTTTCAAGGTTGCATCGTCCGCTCCGCGGTCTACACCAAGCACCTCATAATAATCTCTTTTTTCTGCCATTTATGTTCACCTTTTTCATTTCTGTTTCGCAAAATACTGTTTCAGCATCTGTTTATGCCCAAACATATTTTACTATAACACATGTCAAAGGACAATGCCAGTACTTCCGCAAAAGCAAACGGCTGTCCTGTCCATCGACATAAATACAGGGGGCGGAATCGGATCCGTCCCCCGTAAATACCAGCCTCACAGGGCCCTTTCTGTATCTTATTTATTGTTTCAACTCACAGTCGGTATTTCACCGGGTCTGATTTGTTAAACCTCTTTGTAGTCAGCGTCTACAACGTCGTCATCCTGTCCGCCTGCTGCTCCGGCATTTCCCATATCCGGGCCTGCACCTGCTGCTCCAGC
>ENA-OQII01000079-OQII01000079.1-human-gut-metagenome-genome-assembly--contig:-NODE-79-length-16951-cov-2.967309_pt1 | contig 16951 bp, 24 predicted proteins | sample MGYA00242577_ERZ504742 | MGnify/ENA primary metagenome ERZ504742 (study PRJEB26092, sample SAMD00036443) | human gut metagenome | host: Homo sapiens | study: EMG produced TPA metagenomics assembly of...
GCTTCCCGAAGCTCCTTCTCAGTCATCTTCACATTCATAAAGTACAGAGAAGTAAAGGCATCCTCTGCCTCAAACTCCGGTTTCCGGTAGCTTGCCATCACATATCCACAGGATGCAATCCGGTCAAAGTCCTCTTTCGACATCTCATCCCAATTCTTGTGGATAACATCAGCAGTATCCACACCATTCATTTCACAATGAAATCTCCTGCTGCAATGAACCTTCTCCAACGCCTGATTCACATGCTCAATCGTACCCTGGATTTCCTCGGGTGATGCGTCCTGGCTCTTGCTCATCACAATGCATCCGGCATCTGCCACCTCAGAAGCCAGAATGAAATCCGCCTCCTCTGACAGATCACGCTCCAGCTTAGAATCCACAATTGCAATCACATTCCCAATCTGATACCAACGGTTTAATGGCTCCTCATGAAGAATATCAAAGAACTCATCCACATCAAAAATCCCAGACGGCTCCACGATCACACGGTCATAACCGCACATACCCATAGCAATCAGTTTCGTCTTAAATCTCCTCCTGTGGCAGTCCTTATCACACCCTCCTGAGATCATCTCCAGCTCACAGTTCTCTCCCATCAGATCCTGAAGCAACATCATATCCACATTCACAGCCCCGTAATCATTCTCCAGAATTCCAATATTATTACCAGCATCCATCAGATACTGCGCATACTTCCTGATAAACGTCGTCTTCCCTGAACCAAGAAAACCAGTGATCAGATCTATCTTTACCATCGTATATCTCTCCCTTGCTGCTGCATAATTTTTCTTTTTTATCCGTAAACCGGAACTTCATCATCTGTGATCCACATACCTGTACGATCATAGCATTATAACGCAGAAAACGCAACGCCCGCAAAGAAAGACCACAATTATTCATGTTCTGAAATAATTGCAGTCTTTCTGATAGTTCCTTATGACAATTCCAGCTTACCGGTATAAAGCTGATAATAAGTTCCTTTTAACTTAATGAGGTCTTCATGGTCGCCTCTTTCAATGATCTTTCCATGATCCAGTACGATGATGGCATCGCTGTTTCTGATGGTTGAAAGTCGATGGGCGATCACAAATACAGTACGGCCTTTCATCAGGTTATCCATACCTTTTTGTACAATACTCTCTGTACGGGTATCAATACTTGAGGTTGCTTCATCCAGGATCAGTACAGGCGGATTGGCTACTGCTGCTCTTGCAATGGAGAGAAGCTGGCGCTGTCCCTGGGACAGTTCCTCACCGTCTCCGCTTAACATGGTATCGTAACCTTTTGGAAGCATTTTGATAAACTGGTCTGCATGAGCCAGTCTTGCTGCCTCGTATACTTCCTCATCTGTAGCATCCAGTTTACCGTAGCGGATTATTTTCTTTAATAGTTCCTGTAAACAGGTGAGTATCCTGAAGTACGATTCCCAGAGAACGTCTCAGGTCGTCCTTCTTAATCTTGGTAATGTTGATTCCATCGTAACGGATCTTACCTTCCTGAATATCGTAGAAACGGTTGATCAGATTTGTGATGGTTGTCTTTCCTGCACCTGTGGAGCCTACGAAAGCAAGTTTCTGTCCCGGTTTGGCGAAGAGGCTGATGTCTTTCAGAATAACTTTGTCCGGGTTATATCCGAATGTAACATCTTCGAATCGGACATCTCCTGTCAGTTCTGTATAAGTAACGGAACCATCTGCAGAATGTGGATGTTTCCATGCCCACATGCCTGTTCTCTCTTTGCATTCTGTGATATTGCCGTTGGCATCCTTTCTTGCATTAACAAGTTCTACGTAACCTTCATCCTCTTCCGGCTTCTCGTCAATGAGCCTGAAGATACGTTCTGCACCTGCAAGTGCCATAACAATGGCATTAAACTGCTGTGCCACCTGCATGAATGGCTGGGTAAAGCTCTTGGTGAACTGTAAATAGGAAGCCATAACACCGAGGGTGATGCCGCCCACACCTGTTACAGAGAGAAGTCCCCCAAGTACTGCTGTCAGTACGAACTGCAGGTTACCGATGTTACCGATCACCGGTCCCATCATATTTCCGTATTTATTGGCATTTGCGGAGCTCTTGAAAAGTGCTTCATTGAGTTTGTCGAATTCTTCTTTTGATTTATCTTCGTGGTTGAAAACTTTTACCACACGCTGACCATTCATTCGTTCTTCCACGAAACCGGTCACATCTGCCAGAGATACCTGCTGACGGATGAAATATTTGCCACTGTTGGAACCAATCTTACTGGTAACCTTCAGCATAATAAAAATAATCACAACTGCCAGAATTGTAAGCAGCGGACTTAACAGTAACATGGAAATAAAGGTAACCACGATCGTAAACAGTGCCATCAGTGCCTGTGGGATCGCCTGACTGATCATCTGTCGCAGGGTATCTGTATCGTTAGTATAGAGGCTCATGACAGATCCGTTTGTATTCTGGTCGAAATAGCGGATTGGAAGAGTCTGCATATGCTCGAACATATCATCACGGACACTTTTAAGCACACCCTGACCGATATAAACCATCATTCGGGTATAAATAAATGTGGCAATCACACCAAGTGCAAAAATACAGCCAAGGACTGCAAGTGCCTTATAGAGTTCTGCAAAGTTTGGATCTGTCTGTCCGATCAGCGGGATGATAAAGTCATCCAGCAGAAATTTCAGGGACAGGGATACTGCAATACTTGCTGCGGAACTGATAAAGATGCAGATAAATACGATGATAAACTGTATCTTATGGGTTCCTGTCATATATTTCAGAAGTCTTTTGGCAGTTTGGATGGTGTTCTGATCTAATTTTTTCTTCTTATTCATCGTCTCCGCCTCCTTTGACCTGTGATTCATATACTTCTCTGTAAATATCATTTGTCTTCAGCAGTTCTTCTGAAGTACCCACACCTGCGATCTTACCGTCATCCAGTACGATGATCTGATCTGCATCTTCAATAGAAGAAACTCGCTGTGCGATAATAATCTTTGTTGTGTTCGGGATCTCCTCGCGGAAAGCCTTACGTATCAGGGCATCTGTTCTTGTATCTACTGCACTGGTAGAGTCATCCAGGATCAGGATCTTCGGTTTCTTGAGAAGAGCCCTTGCAATACACAGACGCTGCTTCTGACCGCCGGATACGTTGTTACCGCCCTGAACGATCATTGTATCGTAGCCATCCGGGAACTCACTGACGAATCCATCTGCCTGGGCCAGCTTACAGACCCTCCGAACTTCTTCCTCACTGGCATGTTCATCACCCCAGCGAATATTGTCATAGATGCTTCCTGAGAACAGCACATTTTTTTGAAGTACCATGGAAACCTGGTCACGAAGTACTTCCAGATTGTAGTTGCGTACATCCACGCCTCCCACCTGGACATTACCCTTTGTGACATCATAGAGTCTGGGGATCAGCTGCACCAGGGTAGACTTTGCACTTCCGGTTCCGCCGATGATACCTACTGTCTGACCGGATTTAATATGAAGATTTACATCCTTCAGGGAAAGATTTCCTCCCTCTCCTGCATAGCTGAAATCTACATGATTAAAGTCAATGGAACCATCTGCCACATTCTTTACTGCATCAGCTTTATCCTGCATTTCAGGAACTTCATCCAGAACCCCTACAATACGGTCTGTGGATGCTTCTGCTATCATGATCATAACAAACACGAAAGTTACCATGTTCAGGGACATGAGAATCTGAAGTGCGTAGACAATGATACTTGTCAGCTCACCGGTTTCCATGCCACCGAGAACAATTCCTCTTCCGCCAATTGCAACAATGATAATGATTACAGTATACATGGCAAACATCATAACCGGTGAGTTCCATGCAACGATTTTCTCTGCTTTAGTAAACAGATTATAAACATATCTGGAAATTCCATGGAATTTCTCAATCTCATAGTCCTCTCTTACGAAAGCCTTAACTACACGTGAGGCATTTACATTCTCCTGAACGGAATTGTTCAGGTTGTCATATTCATCAAATACCTTGATGAAATGCGGATGTGCCTTTTTCGCAATAAAGATCAGTGTACCGCCAAGGACAGGAACAACTATCAGGAAAAGCATTGCGATCGGTTTGTTGATCGTCAGTGTCATAATCCATGACAGGATGATCATAAACGGTGCCCTGGCAAGAAGGCGGATACTCATCATGTATGCCTGCTGTACATTTGTGATATCAGTGGTCAGTCGTGTGACCAGACCTGATGTTGAAAAGTGGTCGATATTTTTAAAGGAAAAATCCTGCACTTTATAAAAAAATATCGTGTCGTAAATTACTTCGCATATCCTGCTGCTGCAACTGCCGCCATATTTCCGGCCTGTACGCCGAAGAACAGGGAAAGCATTGCCATTGCAACAAGGATGACTCCACGCTGGATGATATAGCTCATATCTCCGTTTGCAATACCTACGTCGATAATCTTCGCCATCTCCAGAGGAATCAGAACTTCCATCAGTACTTCCAGGATTACAAGGACCGGAGCCAGTACAGACTGCTTCTTGTATTCCCGGACTGAACGTAAAAGTTTCTTATTCATCTTCGTCAATGTCCTCCTTATGTCTCGTTATTTCTGTTAAAAATCATTCCTGCTATCGCAGGATTTTTTCCGGTTTCATACATCTGCCAGAGAACCTGTTTGCACAGTTCCACATCCTCCTTCGGAATTCCCCGGAGCATTTTGGCTTCGCCTTCTTCAATACTCTTTAAGATTGCAGGACGGATCTTCTCTGCTTTCTCTGTGGGAATGATCTGTTTCAGGCGTGCATCCTGTTTCGCACTCTCTCTGTAAATGTAACCGTTCTTCTCCATCAGCTTCAGGATCCCTGTCACTGTAGGTTTCCTGATCTGGAATTCCTCTTCAATATCTTTCTGATAGAGATCTCTGTGCATGGTTTCCAGAAGGATAAATTTCAGCACATGCTTCTGCATGGTCGTCAGATCGTCATTCTCCATCACCTCTGCCGGATTATGCCGTTTCATTGTATGGGATAAAATATGTATCAGCCTGCCTACATACATCTCATTCAGCTTCTGTTTCATTTCCTCGTCTATCTCGCCGCACCTCCTAAAATCAATACCCATACTATTGCAAAGCCATATAATAGTTAGGTCGCTATCCATTAGTTGCCTAACTATTATATGGCTTTAGTTTTTTTATGTCAATACTCGTTTTTATTTCTCCTTTTGAGCTACTCAAAAATTGTTACTGTTCACTCCGTTTTCAATAACACGCTTCGCGATGCAGGAAATATGAACCTCCTTGTGCAATGCCCAAGGAGTATCGTTTGCTTCGCAAACTTAATTTATGCTAATCGCATAAATTCGCGCGGTATATCTCGGGTTTTCTGTTGCCAAGCATCCGTAAGAAGCTGCCAGTGGCAGGTTCTGTAGGTGACCTTCGCTCACAAAAAACACCTCGCGGGATATTACCAGTGAACAGTAACCAAAAATTAAATTTGCAAGGACTCTCAGAATATGTTAGAATGATTTCACTAAATAAAGCATTAAAGGATTTTCAAAAATAAAGAGGTTTTACACAAAGGAGGATTTCTATTATGTATATTACATGTCTTGACGTAGAGGGCGTACTGGTACCTGAAATCTGGATCGCATTTGCAGAAGCAAGCGGAATTCCGGAGCTGAAGAAAACCACACGTGATGAACCGGACTATGATAAGCTGATGAACTGGAGACTTGGTATTCTGAAAGAGCATGGTCTCGGACTGAAAGAGATCCAGGATGTGATTGCAAAAATTGATCCGCTTCCGGGCGCAAAGGAATTCCTGGATGAACTTCGTTCTTTCTCTCAGGTAATTCTGATCAGCGATACTTTCACACAGTTTGCAGCACCGCTCATGGAGAAGCTTGGCAGACCTACCTTATTCTGCAACACTCTTGAAGTTGCAGACAACGGTGATATCACAGGCTTTAAGATGAGAGTGGAACAATCCAAGTTAACTACTGTAAAAGCTTTACAGTCTATCGGATTCGATACCATTGCAAGCGGTGATTCCTACAATGACCTGGGTATGATCCAGGCAAGCAAGGCAGGATTTCTCTTCCGCAGTACAGACAAGATCAAGGCAGATTATCCGGAGATCCCGGCATACGAAGAATATGACGAACTGCTGGCTGCAATCAGAAACGCCATGAAATAATCTTAGAGCGTGTCTGAAAAAGGCTTTCTGCAATTGCCAAAAAAGCCACCATACAGGTCAAATCATTCCTGTATGATGGTTTTTATTTTGTGCTTCCATTACTATTGTTACTCTGTTATACCCATACCTTACATCTCAAACGCCTTTTTTATACTGTCATAATGCAAGAATTTCCCTTCTACTGCAAAGGCTTTGATCTCATCAACAGTGGCAAACATATATCCGTCTGTTTCCTCTGTCTGCAGGTGCAGGTCACTCTCATCAATATCCATGACAAAACGGTACACATCCACGAAGTAGTTATCTCCCTCACCCGGATTCTCTCTCTTATAAGTAAACAGATATCCGCCTTCCGCATTTCGTACATCCAGTCCTGTTTCTTCTTTTACTTCACGAAGGACAGCCTCGCAGGATTCCTCACCTGCCTGGGCTGCACCCCCTGATACTTCCCACCAGCCGGGAGCCCATGCCTTGGTCATCACACGTTTGGTAATCAAGAATGTACCATCTGGTCTGCCGACGACACCAAGTACGGTCAGGTGATACTCCCCGTCCTTCAGACACCAGTCATTTCTTTTCATTGTGCGTCCTGTCGGTTTCTTATTTTCATCATAAATATCCCAAAATTCCATTTTTAATTATCTCCCTGTAAAATTACTGTCTGCCTGTAACTTTATACATAATATCATTTTGCCGGTCTTATTGCAAATATATACTGATTTTACAGTTGTGCTGTCAGGAAAGCGGGTTACTGTTCACTCCGTTCACAGTAACGAAAGCGGGACAGAGAAATATTCACAAAATTTTCGCGCAGCAGTGCCGAAATATCTCTGAATCACATACATTCGTGCATTGAAATTAGAACAATTATTCAGTATAATTATAGTTAATAACTGTGGCCATACAGCTACAGTCACTTAAAGGAGGAATATTATTATGGCAACATGGAAAAATCTCGACACTCTTGCTTCCTACAGCAAGCTTGCCGAACTGAAAGGTCATGTAAATATTGCAGATGCCATGGCAGGCGAGAAAGGTGCTGAACGTGTAAAGAAATACAGCACACCGATGGCAGCCGGCTTAACTTACAACTACGCTGCAAAACAGGTTGATGAGACAGTTCTGGATGCACTTGCAAAACTGGCAGATGAGGCTGAGCTTATTGACAAATTCCAGGAATTATACAACGGTGCTGTGATCAACACAGGAGAAAAACGTATGGTTCTTCATCACCTTGCACGTACACAGCTTGGCGAAGACGTAGTAGTTGATGGTGTCAACAAACGTGAATTCTACGTTGCACAGCAGAAGAAAGCCGCAGACTTTGCAAATAAAGTTCACGCAGGTGAGATTACTAACGAAAACGGCGAGAAATTCACAACTGTTGTACAGATCGGTATCGGTGGAAGTGATTTAGGTCCTCGTGCATTATATATTGCTCTTGAGAATTGGGCTAAAGCAAACAACACATCCAAGATGGAAGCTAAATTTATCAGCAACGTAGATCCTGATGACGCAGCTGCTGTTCTTGCTTCCGTAGACCTTGCTCATGCTCTGTTCATCGTTGTGTCCAAATCCGGTACAACTCTTGAAACACTGACAAATGAAGCCTTCGTAAAGAATGCTCTGGTTAAAGCAGGATTAAACCCATCCAAACATATGCTTGCCGTAACAAGCGAGACATCACCTCTGGCAAAGAGCGAAGATTATCTTACAGCAATCTTTATGGATGACTATATCGGCGGACGTTACTCTTCCGTTTCCGGTGTAGGCGGTGCGATCCTTTCTCTTGCTTTCGGTCCTGAAGTATTTGCACAGATCCTCGATGGAGCTGCTGCCGAGGACAAGCTTGCTACAAATAAAAATATCCTTGAGAACCCGGATATGCTGGATGCACTGATCGGTGTTTATGAGAGAAACGTACAGGGATATCCTGCTACAGCAGTTCTCCCATACTCTCAGGCATTAAGCCGTTTCCCTGCACACTTACAGCAGTGTGATATGGAATCCAATGGTAAATCCGTAAACCGTTTCGGTGAACCTGTAGACTATGTAACAGGACCTGTTATCTTCGGTGAACCAGGTACAAACGGACAGCATTCCTTCTATCAGTTATTACATCAGGGAACTGACATCATTCCGCTTCAGTTCATCGGCTTTAAGAAGAGCCAGCTTGGTGTAGACGTAGATATCGAGAACAGCACAAGCCAGCAGAAACTCTGTGCAAACGTTGCTGCTCAGATCGTAGCATTTGCATGCGGTAAAGAAGATGAGAACCTGAACAAGAACTTCAAGGGCGGACGTCCTTCCAGCATCATCACAGGTGAAGAACTTACACCTGCATCTCTGGGTGCATTACTTGCTCACTTCGAGAACAAGATCATGTTCCAGGGATTCGTATGGAACTTAAACAGCTTCGACCAGGAAGGTGTTCAGCTTGGTAAAGTCCTTGCAAAACGTGTTCTTGCACATGACACTGACGGAGCACTGAAAGTATACAGTGACCTGTTAAACATCTGATTTCATCAGAAAGCAAAAAATACACAAGCCAAGATCCAACCGCAAAAAGCGGTTTCAAACTATAGCACTCCTCTTCAATAATACATTCAGGAGGAGTGCTACAAGAAAGAATCCTGCTTGCAGGGCTTTGTTATGTTATAGGAACATTACGGAGTAATTTCCTATAATATAACAAAATCATCATACAGAACTCCGATAAATATTATCAGGAAGTTCCTTATGATGATTTTTCTGTTTTCTTTTCTAATTCTCTTCTGACTTCTTAACAAACTCTGCTTTCGGCAATGGTCTGGAATAATAGAATCCTTGAATATTGTCACATTCCATCTCCTTCAGAAGTTCAACCTGATCTGCAGTCTCCACACCTTCTGCAACCACCTTCATGCCAAGTCCATGTGCCAGGATGATCACCTGCTGCACGACCATTCTTCCCTTCTGCTGGTGAATACAGTCAATCAGACTCTTATCAATCTTCAGTGTATTAAACGGTAATTCACTCAATGTGATCAGTGAAGAATATCCTGAACCAAAATCATCCATGTGCAGTGAAAATCCTGAATTTACCAGTTTCTCTGTAAAATCTCTGATCATAACATTATTCAAAGTAGCTGTTTCCGTCAGTTCAACAGGCACACTGGAAAACGGGATCCCATTCTCCTCTACAATCTTCATATAACGTTCAACAAGATCGGAATGATGGATGCTTGTACGCGACAGATTTACAGAAATCGGAATCAGCTCCTGCCCCTTCTCCATCAGTTCACGCTGAAATTCGCAGACATACCGGAATATGTATTCATCCAGCTTCACGATCAGTCCGTCCTTTTCATATAGCGGGATGAAATCTCCGGGCATTACCATGGAACCATCCGGGTTGATCCATCGCACCAGTGATTCCGCTCCTGTGATTCTCTCTGTTTTTACATCATATTTCGGCTGGAAATATGCCACAAATTCTTTATTTTTAATCGCAGATTCAAATCTGTTCTCCAGCAAACGGTCCTGCATCTGCTTCTGTTTCATTTTCTCTGTATAATAGGCAATATTACACTCATAGTTATCGCGGATACTTCTGATTGCCATAAATCCTCTGTCACAGATTACAGAAACAGGTAAAGATTTATCAATATCCTGATAAACTCCATATTTAACCATAAGATTGGGAACAGGTGCATGCTCTGCGATTTCTTTTTCTATCTTTGTCACTGTTTCCAAAGACAGATCACAGTCATCACACGTCATACATACGAACTGGTCACTCCCATATCTGGACACCAGACCTGTTTTCAGCATCTTTGTATAAATTCCTGCCAGATAGCAGAGGATTTCATCTCCTACCTTCTCCCCGTAACTGCTATTGATCAGTTTGAAATCCCTGATGTCAGCAATTACAAGATGAATTTTCTCCCCCGGTCTGGTTTTCATAAAAGATTTTGCATGATAGAAAAACGCCTGTCTGGTATAAACTCCGGTGAGCTCATCATGTTCTACTGCAGTCAGTGCCATTACGGACTCCCTCAGCTTGATCACACTGTTGATCCTGCCCATTACAAGCTTAAAGTTATAGGGCTTCGGAATAAAATCAACTGCACCAAGATCCAGGCATTGGAGTTCTGCATCTTTTGAATTACTTCCGGTCATAACGATAACCGGTATGGTTGACAGAAATTTATCTGTATTTCTGCGTCTGAGGAATTCAAATCCATCACACACAGGCATACAGATATCCAACAGCACTACTGATAATTCTCTGTAATGCTCGGAAAGAAGTTCCAGTCCTTCTTCCCCGTTTTCTGCGAAAAAAAACTCAAATTTCTCTTCCAGAAAAGAGAGAGGATATCTCTGTTTAATTCATTATCTTCTACGACCAGGACTTTTCTTTTGGACGGTAATTCCCCCGGTTCCAACAGTTTTGCATTGTCAGAATCTTTTCTCATACTTTTTTATACCCCTCACACACAATTTCCAAAGCAAAGCATCTCCGGATATCCGCACCGGAGATGCTCAAATTATTATAGTAACCGATCTGTTATCTGCAACCGTCCAGCCATTGTGGGAATATACTATACTTAAACGTTACAGGCATACATAATGTCTACATATCTTAACTCTTTGAGTTTACATTATTTTGCATAATCTTTCAAGCCTTATTCTGCAGTTGACATGATTTTGCCACGACTTTATTATGGAAATTTCATGCTATGATGGGCTGGATTAAGATGCATTATTTACGAGGATTACTATACTTTTACAATGTACGGAATTTTTATATGCTGACAGCATAAACAGAGGCAGAAATGTTTCCACAAAGAATCCTGCTTCAAACATTTCTGCCTCTATTATCCTGTCTGTAAATCTTTAAAAATAATATTCTTCTGAATAAATCCTCAGATCCTCTTTTGTCCATTCCCCACCTTCAATATGAAAGCTGTTCAATACCGGATAGTCCGCCATCAGTGACAGGATCAGATAACTTGCCTTTGAATCAAAAGCAAGACGGATATCCTCCACTGACGGACGGGATGGAGAAGACGGATGGGAATGCCAGTTTCCCAGCGGTTTCAATCCGTTGGCACGCATATCCCTGATCGCATTTATCTGGTCTCTGGGATCCAGGGTGAAGTGATCTTCTGCATGATCTTTATTCTCCAGAAAATATACCTTTCGGATTTCCCTTCCCTCCCCGGTTTCCACTCCGGCCAAAAGCCCGCAGGCTTCCTCCGGAAGATGCTCTTTTGCATAATTAACGATCTCATCATAGAGATGATCTCTCATTCTTATTATAGCCATACTTTTTCTCCTGTTTTGCATCAGGTTTTTCTTGTATTTACTGCTCATCTCTTGTGGCAAATCGGCCTGCTGTTTCCTCACAGACCTCCTGCTCGTAGTCGATCGGTTCCAGGATTGTCGGATGATCTCCGCATACTGCACAGTCATGAGTATCCTTCGGCAGTTTAACCTTATGGAATTCCATTGTCAGCGCATCAAAAGTCAGAAGATATCCTGTCAGAAGATCACCTACACCGATCAAATACTTGATTGCTTCCATTGCCTGTAGAGAACCGATGACACCTCCCATTGCTCCGATGACACCTGCCTGCTTACAGGTAGGAACTGCATCCTTAGGCGGCGGATTCTTGAATACGCAGCGGTAACATGGACCTTCCCCGGGTACATAGGTCATCAGCTGACCTTTAAAACGAATGATACCTGCATGGGAAAATGGTTTTTTCTCCAGTACACACGCATCATTGATCAGAAATTTTGCCGGGAAATTATCAGTTCCGTCAATAATAAAATCATATTCTCGAATCAGTTCGCGGATGTTGGATGCGTCTACGAACATCCGGTAAGTTTTTACTTCCACATCCGGATTCATGGCATTCATGGTTTCCTTTGCTGATTTTACCTTTGCTTTTCCGATATCTGCTGTGCTGTGGATGATCTGTCTCTGCAGATTGGAAAGATCTACCTCGTCCGCATCCACAATACCGATTGTTCCCACACCTGCTGCTGCCAGATACATTGCCGCAGGTGCACCAAGACCGCCTGCACCGATGATCAGTACTTTTCCTTTCAGGAGCTTCTTCTGTCCCTTTGCACCCACTTCTTTTAAGATGATGTGACGGGAATAACGCTCGATCTGTTCATCTGTCATTGCCATTTAGCATCCACCTCCCATGAAATAAAGAAATTCTACATTGTCTCCCTCTTTTAATACGGTAGACTCTTTATCCTCTGATGCAACAAATTCTTCATTAATAGAAACGGTTACATATTCCGGCATCTCTACATTTTCCTGTGCGATCAGTTCCGGAAGTGTCAGTCCGTCTTTTACTTCTTTTTTCTCTCCTGCTACTGTGATAAACATATTTTTCTCCTTTATGCCTGCTCTCTTTTTAGAGTAATCCTTCAATCCAGCTGTTTAACTCTACCTGTTTCAGTGCTCCTGTTTTCCGGTCTTTCGCCTGTCCGTCTTTAAAAAGGATCAACGTCGGATTTGTCTGCACTTCATACTGCTCTGCCAGCTCCACATCAAAGTTCGTATTTACTTTATATACTTTAATCTTATCCTCATAATCATCTTCCGCATTTCCGAGAACCGGTGCCAGCTTTTTACACGCCACGCAGGAATCTGAATAAAAATCCACCAGAACCGGTAAGTTTTTCCTTCAGGACTTTCTCTTCAAAATCCGTCTTGCTTACCCGTACTGCCATCAGTCTTCCACCTTTCTTACATACATGGTGTAAGTACCATCTTCATTATCGGTTAATTTCAGTACCTTATGCCCTTCTTCTTTCATGCTGCGCGGAACATTCTGCACTGGTTCGCCATCGTTCATGCGGACAGCCAGAATCTCTCCATCCTCCAGTTCTTCGATTGCTACTTTTGCCTTCACGAATGTCAGGGGGCATACTTTATCGGTAATATCAACCTCATCGGTTACTTCAAAATCTAATTCAGCCATTATGTTCTCCTTTCACTGTCCTTCATACGCATCTTTCAGCTGACTGCGGAAATCTTCTTCTCCCACACGCTGCAATGTTTTGCGGAAACGTTCACTTGGATTTGCATTTTTTTCAAAGAAATTAATTGCCGCATCTGTCACACGAAACAGTGTTTCTTTATCCGGAATCAGAGGAAGCAGTTCTTCTCCTTTATAGATATTATTTCCGAAGGTTCCTCCAAAAGATACGATATATCCCGGAGTTCCTTTCCATGCATCCACCGGACAGCTCTTTACACAGCGGCCACAATGATTACATTTCTGCGCATCCAGTTCTATTTTGCCGTCCACCATCTTCAGTGCATCCTGTCTGCAGGCTTTCACACACACACCACAGGAAATACAGTCGTCTTCCTTATATTCGATGTTCATGCCGCCTTTGATTCCAACATCGTTTTCTTCTGCTTTCAGGCAGTTATTCTGGCATCCTGTAACACCAAATTTGAATTTATGCGGGAGTTCCCGTCCGAAATATCTCTCATCAAGCTCTTTTGCCAGTGTGTAGGTGTCGATACATCCACTTGGACAGACCTCTGAACCCTGACAGGCTGTAACTGTACGTACACGTGGTCCGCACACACCGGTTCCCACACCGCCTTTTGCCAGTGCTTCTTTTACCTCTGCCAGTTCTTCCACTTTAATAAAGGGAATCTCAATGCCCTGGCGGGAAGTCATATGTACATATCCGCGGCCGTATTTTTCTGCTACTTCTGCTACTGTCTTAATATTCTCTGCAGTCAGGTTTCCACCGACCACTGCCAGTCTCAGGGAACCGTAACCTTTCTGTTTCTGTCTCATATATCCGCCTTTTTTTAAGGCTGCATAATCTACTTTCTGTGCCATTTTTATCTCTCCTTTGTGTTTTTAGAGCGTTTTTTCAAATATTTTTTCCAGATCTGCGGCTGTCCGGTATCCTTACAGCCGGTTGAATTATCGTAATACTCTCTCAGTTTCTTCTATTTCAGATATTCTGCCACTGCGGTTGCTGCATTGGCACCATCCGAAACCGCAGTTACCACCTGACGCAGTTTCTTTGTTCTTGCATCTCCTGCCACATACAGCCCTTCCAGAGCGGTTTCTCCTGTCTCCCCTGCTCTGACATAACCTGAATCATCCAGTACTGCAAATTTTTTCAGAAGATCTGTCTGTGGTACTGCTCCGTAAGCAACAAATACACCGTTCACATCTATCACAGCTGCATCTTCCAGAACTACTCCGGTTACTTTCTGCTCTCCGATGATCTCTTTTACCTGATGCTCCAGTACGAAGATAACGTTTTCCTTCTCTCTCAGTTTCGCCACTGTAACAGCGGCTCCTCGGAATTCCTTTCTCCTGTGGATCACATATACTTTCTCTGCCACATCCGCCAGGTAAACAGCATCATCAAGTGCTGTATCTCCACCACCAAGAACTGCGACTGATTTACCTCTGTAAAATGATCCGTCACAGATTGCACAGTAAGAGACACCCTTTCCTGCATATTCCTGTTCTCCCGGAATATTCGCTCTTCGCGGTGTGGCTCCCGCCGCATAGATTACGGTTTTTCGCTTCCACCTGCGAACCATCTGCAAATACAAGTTCAAAATCTGATGAAGCTTCTTTCTTTATCTCTGTTACTTCCTGTTCCATGAAGGATACCCCAAGCTTCACTGCATGTTCCCGAAAGTTCTCACCCAGATCATAACCGCTGATGCCCGGAAATCCCGGATAATTATCTACCTGTCCGCTTTCTGCGATCTGTCCGGTTCCTTCATATTCTTTTTCTATCACTACGGCTGACAGATTAGCCCTCTTTGCATAGATTGCCGCACTTAAACCCGCCGGACCGCTTCCAATGATACCTACATCATATTTCATATCGTCAGTTCCTTTACACCTATTATTCCTATCGAATTAGTATGTTTTATAATAAACATAATAACACCGATAATTTCCTCTGTCAATAAATAAGATTATAAAAATTTTTAGGATTCGTTATGGACTCAGGTTATAGCAGTTACTTAATATTCGCTGTACTAGATCCAGCTGTAATCTCCGCCGGTCAGAGCAAGGCTCAGAAGTGTGTCCATCTTCTCTACCTCTTCTTCACCCTCAATCTTCTGGATCAGTTCTGCTGTATCCAGCACATCCTCCAGTGACTCGTCCGGACCGATCTCATAGTCGATTTCAGCCTCACAGTCCGGGCATGGAATCCTCTTCATCGTCTGCATAGACAGAAAACGGTTGCCACATTTTTTACATTCATAATATCCGCACTCTTTCGTGCCGTCTGGTACATAATACATCTTTTAATTTTCTCCTTTTTTGTTTATATGATTGGTTTTTATATGATTGGTCTTATGATGACAAAGAGCTGCCGGTTTTGATGATTCCCGGACAGCCCTTTACTCAACCTTCTGTACATCTAATTTTCTGCTTTTTCTTTTCTGAGCAGTTCTGTATATTCTGCTTCCCTCATAGGTCTGGCATAGAAATATCCCTGAGCCTTATTGCAGCCGAACCCCTGAAGCATTACCTTCTGCTGTTCGGTCTCCACGCCTTCTGCAATGATGGAAAGTTTCATATGATTTCCCATAGTAATGACCATGTGCAGGATTTCTTCTGCTCTTCCATAAGGATCTGCTGCACTTAAGAAACGCATATCCAGTTTGATCTCATCAATAGGAGCTTCTTTCAGCATATTCAGGGAAGAATATCCACTTCCAAAATCATCCATCAGAATACGGAATCCTCCCTGGCCTCTGTTTTCTGCGCATTGCAGATCAGGTCTACCTTTCCGGATTTCAGATCTGCCAGCTGATTTTCCCATGATTCATTGATATATTCATATCTCCAGCCGGTATACTGAGATATTTTATTCAGATATTCCACTCCATATCCCTTGTATACTCCACTGCTGCTTTTATTAATAAAGTCTGCGTCCTCACGATACGCCACCCGTATTGTCTTTGTCCCGCCGTACGACTGTGCCTGAACCGGAACGATCACTCCCAGAAGCAAGGTAAACAGCAGAACGAACAACATTACATTACATTTCTCTTCTTACCACTCATCTATCGTACCTCTCTCTTGAGTGATTATAACATAATATTCTCCAAAAAGGTATCTTTATAATGCTCGCTCAAACATTTCCCCTTACAGAATCCAGGTGTTACTTTTTAATCCCATTTCCACCACAGACAATCGAATACAAACTAAAAACAAAATTTCCCTGATTGCTTCCGGTGGTAGCTCATACTTCTCTTTTCGCACCAATCCATCAATCGTTGCTCCGAGTCGAATATTTCTCAATACAAAATCTACAGCTTCTTTGATTTGTATGTAGATTGGTCCTGTAAATTCTCTCTTCTCAAGAAATACTGCACGATCTGTTCCTTTAAAATACAATCTGTCTTTCTGTAAAATAACACAAAAAGGATGTGCTGCGGTAACTTCTCCATTACCTTGACACATCCTTTCGTATTATTATTTTTTTGCTATTCTTCTTAATGACAGCTATGGCTTCCACATCCATGCTCACCACATGTATGTCCTTCCCCGTGGCTGTGCTCGTGATGAGAACACTTCACATCCGGATTATAATCCAGTGTTTTATTAATAAAAGCTTCCACCGCTTTATCTGCATCTCCGGAAACTCCTCCGAAAAGCTTAATACCGGCTGCCGCTAACGCTGTCTGTGCACCGCCTCCGATTCCGCCACAGATCAAAACATCTGCGTTCAATGCATTAAGAACTCCCGCCAATGCACCATGTCC
>ENA-OQII01000080-OQII01000080.1-human-gut-metagenome-genome-assembly--contig:-NODE-80-length-16844-cov-3.252378_pt1 | contig 16844 bp, 17 predicted proteins | sample MGYA00242577_ERZ504742 | MGnify/ENA primary metagenome ERZ504742 (study PRJEB26092, sample SAMD00036443) | human gut metagenome | host: Homo sapiens | study: EMG produced TPA metagenomics assembly of...
CAACATACTAGCTAATTTATCCCTTTTACTGTTTTAAAGGATCTTTCGATCGTTTTGAATTACTTATTCAGAACTTTCGAGGATGTGTTTCACTGTTTAATTATCAAGGATCTCTGCTGTTCCGACTCGGATCAGCTCATTTATTTTAGCACAGAGCTTTTCGTTTGTCAAGAACTTTTTTGATTTATTTTTTGAAGTTTTTTTAACTTCTTCGCTGTTCTTTCGATCAGCAACTCGTTTATTTTATCAAACTCATTCGCTTTTGTCAAGAACTTTTTTAATTATTTTTTGGATTAGTTTTTTCAAACCTATCACCAACTCTGCCATCTTATCAGATGTGAAACTGTTTGTCAAGAACTTTTTCCACAAAAAATATCATTTTGTTTTTGGCTTTTAAACGGAGAAGGAGGGATTTGAACCCTCGCGCCGGTTACCCGACCTACACCCTTAGCAGGGGCGCCTCTTCAGCCACTTGAGTACTTCTCCAAATGCCTAAATATAAAATGATATGTGCAGTCACTCATTCGTGACGCATGGTTTATTATACAAAAACCTTACGTTCTTGTCAACCCGTTTTTTCGAATTTTTGTTTTTTTCTTACTATTATAGAAAATATGCCTTACAGAACCCAAATCAGCCCCCAGAATAGCAGAAAAGAGCGCATATCACGCTCTTTTCTGAAACCGCTACGCGGTTACGACGGCTTCAATTCTCTTCTTTACCATCTCGGCAATCTCTGTTGTCTTCATTCCCTGGTATTCCTCGTATGGGATCGGGTCGAGAAAATGGACTTCTACCGTTACGGGACGGACGGTATTGGAGTCAAACGGAACAAAACAGTTTTTTAACGCAACCGGCACGATTGGGCATTTTGCTTTTACTGCGATCTTGAAGCTGCCGCTTTTAAACTCCAGCAGCTGGTTTCCCTTTCTGCTCCTCGTTCCTTCCGGAAACAGAATGACGTTTTTGCCTTCTTTTACGGCATCGGCCGCCTCATTGATAACCTGCATTGACTGCCGCAGATTCTCCCGGTCCATAAACAGCGCGTGGATGCACGCAAAGACCTGTTTTAAAAACGGAATATGCTCTACCTCTTTTTTGGCAACAACTGTAAAGGTACGCGAGCACGCTCCTGCGATCGCCAGCACATCGTACAGTCCCTGGTGATTCGGATACATCACAAAACCGTCCTGCTCCGGAAGATTTTCTGCTCCATAGGATTCCACAATGACGTTTCCGCCTTTGTTCGCCCGCTGTACAATAAAGCGCAGCATTTTAAAGTGCTCTTCCAGACTGTACTTGTCCGGATGCGCTGCATGGTAACAGAGCCGGCACCACATCCACGGAACCAGAAGCAGATTCCGCAGCACCATCAGTAAAATTCGTTTCATATTTTTCTCCCCTTCCCCAAACGAGAAAAACGTGCCTGAGCTTTTTTCTCTCAGACACGTTTTGCGACGCTGTATTATTCCTTCGTTTCCTCAGAAGCACTTTCGGTCTCTTCCACCGAAACCGGAGTCTCCTCGGATGCCTCTTTGTCTCTTACCTTTGCAATGCTGGCAACCTTGATTTCACCGTCCACATCCATCAGCTTGACACCGGACGTGATACGTCCCATAACAGAAATGCCGGAGCATGGTGTACGGATAATGATTCCCTCTGTGGTAATCATCATAATCTCATTATCCTCATTGACTGCCTTGGAACCGATCAGGTTTCCGGTCTTTTCGGTAATCTTATAGCATTTGACACCCTTGCCGCCGCGGAGCTGTACGGTAAACTCTGCCATCGGCGTCCGTTTGCCCATGCCGTTTTCGGATACGACAAGGAGATAGTCTCCCTGCGTGCAGATCTGCATGCCGACTACTTCATCGCCGTCCAGAAGGTTGATGCCGCGTACACCCATGGAAACACGGCCTGTCGTACGCACATCGTTTTCCTTGAAGCGGATACACTTGGCCGAATTTCGTTACCAGAATAATCTCTTTCTCGTTATCAGTTGTCTTAACTTCAATCAGTTCATCATCATCGCGGAGCGCAATGGCAGCAAGACCCGTTTTTCTGACGTTCTCGTACTCTTCGAGCGGCGTCTTCTTCACCAGTCCCTTTTTCGTTGCCATAAACAGATAATGGCCCTTCTCATATTTGCGCATTGGAATAACAGCGGTAATCTTCTCTCCCGGCTGCAGCTGGAGAAGGTTGACAATCGCCGTTCCTCTTGCGGTTCTGGACGCCTCCGGAATCTCGTATGCTTTCAGACGGTAGACTCTTCCCGTATTCGTAAAGAACATGAGGTAATGATGGGTCGTCGTCATCAGAAGCTCCTCGATGTAGTCGTCCTCGATGGTCTGCATGCCCTTGATTCCCTTGCCGCCGCGGTTCTGGCTGCGGAAGTTGTCAACGGTCATACGTTTGATATAGCCCAGTTTCGTCATGGTGATGACGGTATTCTCGCGCGGAATCAGATCCTCCATGGAGAGATCGTACTCATCAAAGCCGATGGAAGTTCTTCTGTCATCGCCGTATTTTTCGGATACGGTCAGAATCTCCCTGCGGATAACGCCAAGAAGCACCTTGCGGTCTGCGAGGATGGCTTTTAACTGCTCGATGCGCGCCATCAGCTCTTTGTACTCGTTCTCGAGCTTCTCCCGTTCCAGACCGGTCAGAGCGCGCAGACGCATGTCTACGATTGCCTGGGCCTGGGCATCACTCAGATCGAAGCGTTCCATCAGGTTCTTCTTTGCCTCTGCCGCATTCGCGGATGCACGGATGATATGGATCACTTCGTCAATATGGTCAAGCGCTTTTAAGAGTCCTTCCAGAATATGGCTTCTCTCCTGCGCTTTGTTCAGGTCGTATTTCGTTCTTCTCGTCACAACCTCTTCCTGGTGCTGCAGATAATACGTCAGCATCTCCAGAAGGTTCATGACTTTCGGCTGATTGTTTACCAGTGCAAGCATGATCACACCAAAGGTATCCTGCATCTGGGTATGTTTGTACAGCTGGTTTAAGATGACGTTTGCATTGGCGTCGCGGCGCAGTTCGATACAGATGCGCATACCCTCACGGTTGGAGTGGTCCGCAATGCCGGTGATGCCGTCGATCTTTTTATCTCTTACCAGCGCGGCGATGTTCTCGATCAGGCGCGCCTTGTTTACCATGTACGGGATCTCGGTTACGATGATCTCGCTCTTTCCGTTCGGCAGTGTCTCGATGTTTGATACCGCACGAACACGGATTTTACCGCGGCCGGTACGGTAGGCCTCGTCGATGCCGCGGGTGCCGAGGATTTCTGCTCCGGTCGGGAAGTCAGGGCCTTTTACAATGCTGAGAATCTCCTCGAGATCTGTCGTACGGTCCTCCTCGATGATATTATCAATAATTTTTACAATGGCACTTACCACCTCGCGCAGATTGTGCGGCGGGATGTTCGTTGCCATACCGACTGCGATACCGGAAGTACCGTTTACCAGAAGGTTCGGGTAGCGGGCCGGCATAACAACAGGCTCTTTTTCGGTTTCATCAAAGTTCGGGGCGAAGTCTACGGTGTCTTTGTTGATATCCGCCAGCATCTCCATCGAGATTTTGCTTAAACGTGCCTCGGTGTATCGCATAGCCGCAGCGCCGTCGCCGTCGACGGAACCGAAGTTTCCATGGCCGTCCACCATCGGATAACGGGTTGCCCAGTCCTGTGCCATGTTGACGAGTGCTCCGTAGATAGAGCTGTCGCCGTGCGGGTGATATTTACCCATCGTATCACCGACGATACGCGCGCACTTACGGTGCGGCTTATCCGGCGTATTGTTCAGTTCACTCATGGAGTACAGAATACGTCTCTGTACCGGCTTTAAGCCATCGCGGACGTCTGGAAGTGCACGGGATGCAATTACGCTCATCGCATAGTTGATGTAGGATTCCTCCATCGTGTCTTTCAGATCGACCTCGTGAATTTTATCAAAAACATTATCTTCCATCTTTTCCTCCACTTCAGTTCACAGGACTTTTTAGATATCCAGGTTGTTTGCGTATTTTGCTCTCTCTTCGATAAAGTCACGGCGCGGTTCTACCTTGTCGCCCATGAGCGTATTGAAGGTAAGATCAATTTCAGAAGAATACTCTTCATCGAACACAACGCGGCGCAGAACACGGCGTTCTGGGTCCATGGTGGTCTCCCAGAGCTGCTCCGCATCCATCTCTCCCAGTCCTTTGTAACGCTGGATCTTATTATCTCCGCGTCCGATCTCATTGAGGATCTGATTCATCTGATCGTCATCGTATGCGTACCATACTTTTTGTTTTTCTCAATCTTGAACAGCGGCGGCTGTGCCAGGTAAACGTGGCCCTGTTTGATCAGCTCCGGCATGAAGCGGTACAGGAACGTCAGCATCAGTGTGTCGATGTGCGCGCCGTCGACATCGGCATCGGTCATGATGATGATCTTGTCGTAGCGCAGTTTGGTGATATCGAAATCGTCGTGGATTCCGGTTCCGAATGCCGTAATCATCGCTTTGATCTCGGCATTGGCATAAATTTTATCGAGACGTGCTTTCTCTACATTCAGGATTTTTCCACGCAGAGGCAGGATCGCCTGCGTTGCACGGCTTCTCGCGGATTTTGCGGAACCGCCCGCGGAATCTCCCTCGACCAGGAAGATCTCACAGTTTTTCGGATCCTTGTCGGTACAGTCTGCCAGTTTTCCAGGCAGGGACATACCGTCCAGTGCGGATTTTCTTCTCGTCAGGTCACGCGCTTTTCTGCAGCCTCTCTCGCACGCTGGGAAAGCAGGGACTTTTCAACGATAACTTTGGCAACTGCCGGGTTCTGCTCCAGGAACAGCTCGAGCTGAGTGCTCACGATATTGTCGACTGCTCCTCTCGCCTCGCTGTTTCCAAGTTTCTGCTTTGTCTGGCCCTCGAACTGCGGCTCCTCGATTTTGATGCTGACAATCGCCGTCATACCCTCGCGGATATCCTCTCCGGTCAGGTTCGGTTCGCTGTCTTTTAACAGTTTATTTGCTCTTGCATATTCATTAAAGGTTTTCGTCAGCGCATTCCGGAAGCCCACGATATGGGTACCGCCCTCCGGCGTCGTAATGTTGTTGACGAAACCGTACGTATTTTCCTGATAGGAATCGTTGTGCTGCATCGCAACCTCAACGAGAACGCCGTCTCTTTCTCCCTCGCAGTAGATGATGTCCGGGTAGAGCGCCGTTTTGCTCTTGTTCAGGTAGCTGACAAACTCTTTGATACCGCCCTCGTAGTGGAATGCTTTTTCCACTACCGGATCCGTGCGCAGATCGCGCAGAACAATGCGCAGTCCCTTGGTCAGAAATGCGGTCTCGCGGAGTCTTGTTTTTAAAACGTCGTAATCATAAACCGTCTCCTCGAACATCGTGTCATCCGGCAGGAAACGGACCTCGGTACCTGTTTTTTCGATCGGACAGGTATCGATGACCTCCAGCTTATTCATGGTTTTTCCGCGCTCATACCGCTGGAAGTAAACCTTTCCATCGTGATAAACGCGCACCTCAAGCCAGTTAGACAGCGCATTTACAACGGATGCACCAACGCCGTGCAGACCGCCGGATACCTTGTACCCTCCGCCGCCGAACTTTCCGCCTGCGTGCAGCACCGTAAAGACAACCTCAACGGCCGGAAGGCCCGACTTATGATTGATGCCGACCGGAATACCACGGCCGTCGTCGATGACGGTGATGGAGTTGTCCGGGTTAATCGTAACGTCAATATTTTTGCAGTATCCTGCCAGTGCCTCGTCTACCGAGTTGTCGACAATCTCATAGACCAGATGGTGAAGTCCCCGTGCGGAGGTACTGCCGATATACATACCTGGGCGCTTCCGTACGGCTTCCAGACCCTCCAGAATCTGAATCTGGTCTGCACCATACTCTGTCTTTTCCATGTTCTCTGTACTCATTTAGATTCCTCCTGTTTCTTTGTGAAACACAGATCCCTCGACCACCTGGAATACGCTGTTTGCCTCAAAATGATTTTCGACAAACTCGTCCAGTCCGGTACAGGTAATCAGTGTCTGTATGCTGTGAATGCTCTGCAGAAGATAATTCTGCCGGCTGCCGTCCAGCTCCGACAAAACATCATCCAGCAGTAAAACCGGTGTATCGTGAATTTCCTCCTCGACCAGACGGATCTCCGCTAATTTCAGCGAAAGCGCCGCCGTCCTCTGCTGCCCCTGGGAACCGTATTTACGGATATCGATGTCGTTGACCCGCACACAGAAATCGTCCCGGTGCGGCCCGGTGTAGGACTGTCCGAAACGCAGATCACGCTCTCTTCCGGCTTTTAACTCTTCGGAAAACGCTTCCTCGGACACATTCGGTTCATAGGTAATCAGAATCTGCTCCTTTCCTCCGGTCAGATTCTGATGGATCTCGGATAAAATATCATTCAGGCGGCTGATAAATTTTTTCCGCTCGGAAATAATGCTTGTTCCATAGCGGACCATCTGCTCATCCCAGATCTCGAGCGTATCCGCCATTCTGCCGGAAAACGAAATCTCTTTAAGCAGCTTGTTTCTCTGCGCCACCACTTTATTATAATTGGCAAGCTCGATCATGTATAGTCTTGACAATTGACAAATTTCGCTATCGAGGAAACGCCGGCGCTCCGCAGGACCGTTTTTGATGATATTCAGGTCCTCCGGAGAGAAAAACACAATATTTACAATGCCAAAAAGTTCCGACGCTTTGCGGATCGGAACTCCATCGATGGCGATTCCCTTGGATTATTTTTTTTCAGATGCATATCGATTTTATGCGTGCTGCCGTTCCGCTCCACCATCATCCGGATATGGGCTTCCTCCCGGTCAAACTGGATGATTTCGCGGTCCTTGCTGCCGCGGTGCGATTTCGTCGTACCCGCCAGATATAAAGCCTCGAGAATATTCGTCTTTCCCTGGGCATTGTCGCCGTAGAGAATATTCGTTCCGGGGCTGATATTTATGCATAAGTTTTCATAATTCCGATAGTTCTTCAGTTCTAAAGATTTGATATACATGAGCACTCGTCCGTGAAAAATCAGCTTAAGTTTTTAAGCCTTATTTTTTAATTTGTATCTCATTTCCATTGTAGCAGACAATATCTCCGTCATAGAGCTTGCGGCCGCGGCGGGTATCTACTTCACCGTTTACGGTCACTTCGCCGTCCTTGATGACGAGCTTTGCTTCCACGCCGTCTTCTACCAGAGCCGCAGCTTTTAATGCCTGGCCCAGTTTGATGTAATCTTCACGCAGCGTAATAATTTCCATTTTTTCCTCCTGCACTGCCGTGCCTTTTCCTCACGTAAGTTCGCAGTTTTCAACCTGTGTGGCTGTAAAACCGCTGAAAGTTCTTTCAGAAAAGGTTCCGGCAGATTTCAAACTTATGTGACTTATCTCACGGAATTGAAGTTTACCGGCAGAATCAGATAGATATAGCTCTCTTCTTCGTTCCGGATAAAACATGGAGCCTTCGGGTTGACCAGATAAATCGAAATTTCCTCGTCGTCAATAACACGAAGTGCATCGATCAGGAATTTCGGGTTAAAACCGATCATAATATCCTTGCCTTCTTTGTTGATATCGATCTCTTCTTTCATGGAACCCATCGCGGAGTTGATCTGCAGTTCCATCGCTCCATCCTGGATGTCGATGATGATCGGTTTTTTGTCGCCTTCTTTGACAAGAAGTGTCGCACGGTCGATACAGCTTAAGAATTCTTTTTTGTTGATCGTCACTTTTGTCTCGTAATCACTCGAAAGCATCTGGTCGATGCGGAAATATTCACCGTCGATCAGTCTGGAAACGACCGTTGTATCATCGAACTTGAACATAATGTGGTTTTCCGAGAAGTAAATATCAATCTGATCATCCATCTCGCCGGACAGAATTTTGCTGATTTCGTTCAGGGTTTTTCCCGGAACAACGACTTTTCGGTCCAGATACGAATTTTTCAGCTCAATTTTGCGGATCGCAATACGGTGTCCGTCCAGAGATACGACGCGAAGTGTGTTATCTTTGATTTCAAACAGCTCACCGGTCATCAGTTTGTTGTTCTCATTGGCTGCAATGGAGAAAATGGTCTGACGGATCAGTTCTTTTAAGGTGAACTGGGAAATGGAAACACAATCGGAAGTTTCGAGAATCGGCAGATAGGAAAAATCTTCTCCTGACTGTCCCGGAATGTTGAATTTTGCTTTTTCACACGTAATCGTGGTTAGCAGATTTTCATCTGTTTCTATTGTAACCTGATTATCCGGAAGTTTTCTTACGATCTCAGAAAAAATCTTTGCATCCAGAGCAACAATACCGCGTTCCAGAATCATACCTGTGACAAGGGTCTCAATTCCGAGTTCCATATCGTTGGAGGTAAACTTGATCTGGCTGGAAGATGCATCAATCAGGATACACTGCAGAATTGGCATCGTAGTTTTACCGGAAACAGCTTTCATCGCAATGGCAACGCTTTTTACAAGGTCTGCTTTGTCAAACACTAATTTCATAATTGTGGATAACTCTCCTTTCCTCACGGCTGGGTGAGTATGCTTATAAAGAAAAAATATAGTAAAAATCCGTAGTCTTAGTCGTAGGGGCTGTGGATATGTGGATAACCCCTTCGAGAATGCGGAAATACTGGAAAAATGGATCTGTATAACTCTGTGAATAATCGAACGTGAACCTGTGTATGAAATGTTGATAACTTCAGGCTCCAAATTTGTCCACAATTCATCCACAGGCTTTCCACATCGGTTTGTGCATAAATAAGGGCCTGTAAACCGATGCGTTTCTTCTTATATAAATGTAGATCGGTTCGAACTGTTTTGACAGAGTTACAGCTATGCCGCTTATTTAGACGGGTTAATCTTCTTCTTTAAGATATCTACCGTGTTGCGGACACTGTCTTTGGCACTCATTTCCTTTTCGATCTTTTCAATGCCGTGCATGACAGTGGTATGATCGCGGTCGCCCATCATTTTTCCGATTCCGGTCAGCGGGGCATCGAGCATTTCGCGGCACAGATACATTGCGATCTGGCGCGGGAATACGATTTTGCTGCTCCGCTTGCTGCCGACAATGTCGGACGGCGTAATATCGAAGTGATCTGCAACGGTGTCGATGATAAATTCCGGCGTGATGACCTTCTTCTCGTTTGGGGAGATGATATCGCGCAGCACCTGTTCTGCAAGATCAATGTTGATTTCACGTTTTTCAAGGTTTGCGTATGCAATGATTTTGTTGAGAGCGCCTTCTAATTCACGGATGTTCGATTTAATATTGGAAGCGATGTATTCGATCACATCGTCGCTGACGGAATAGCCGTCGAGTTCCTGCTTTTTGCGGAGGATGGCGATTCGCGTTTCATAATCCGGGCTCTGGATGTCGGCAAGGAGTCCCCATTCGAAACGGGAACGGATGCGGTCTTCCAGGATATCCATGTCTTTCGGGGACGGATCCGAAGAAAGGATGATCTGTTTGTTGGCGCCGTGCAGCGTATTGAAGGTATGGAAAAACTACTTCCTGTGTTGATTCCTTTCCTATAATAAACTGCACATCATCGATGAGAAGTACGTCGATATTGCGGTATTTCTCACGGAATTTGGTCATTGCGGTGTTGTTGCTGTTTCGGATGGCCTCGATGACTTCATTTGTAAATTCTTCACTCGTTACGTAGAGAATCCGCGAAGACGGGTTCTTTTGAAGAATAAAATGTGCGATCGAATGCATCAGATGGGTTTTGCCCAGTCCAACACCACCGTATAAAAACAGCGGATTGTAGATTTCTCCCGGGGATTCGGCCACGGCGAGAGAAGCTGCATGGGCAAATTTGTTATTGCTGCCGACCACGAAGGTATCAAAGGTATACTTTGGATTCAGGTTTGGCACATAAAGATTTTTCTGGACGGGAGCAGGAGCTTTTTCCTGTTTCACTTCTTCCGGCAGAATAAAGCGGATTTCATAGTTGATGCCTGTGATTTCCGCGATTGCTACTTTAATAGGAAGAGTATATTTTTTGCTCACGTAATCGAGGCCCATTTTTTCGGATGGAACCAGGATTGTGATCAGATTGTCCTCTACGGAATGGATCGTAAGTGGTTCAATCCATGTGGTAAAGGAGATCTCAGATAATTCGTGCTCGTCCCGCACTCTCTGCAGTATTTCTTTCCATTTATCTTGTACGATTTCCATGCTTTTTCTGTCGCTCCGCTTCTATAATCATTGCTTTTGGGGGATAACTTCTGTCTGGAAAACGAAATTTTCCCCGAATAGTCGCATTTTTACTTCTATATGATATAATAAAATGCCGTTTTATTCAACCTAAAAATGTGGATAATTATTTTTTTATCCACAGAATGTGTAAAAAATTTTCCTGTTGATGAAATGGAGGATAGTTTGTGGATAACAGGGAATCTTATGTTGATAAAATTGTGGATAGAGGGCTGGAAAAACCGAAATGTGTAAAGTCTGGAAAACTTATATACACATTATACATGGCGTAAATACTGGAAAAATTGGAAATGCCCACAGGTTGTACACAGCAAAACCGAAAGTTATCCACAAGGTTATCCACAGATTGTGGATAATGTTGATTACGGTTACAAGATATCGTGTGGAAAGCACAAAAATCGAACTGGTATTTGTACGCGTGCGGCGGACAGTGTGGATAAGTTGTGGATAAACTGAAAATCAGCACACGGAAGGCACGGGCAGCGGCAGACCGGAAAACCGCGTCAGAGCGGCATTTTTCCCGAAAAAACTGCGAAAATTATTGATTTTAGGGTTGACGAAATGGGGGTTTATGAATATAATTGAAATGATGTTTTCTGTCATACATGTAGTGAAATACTGCCTCGCAGGCAGTTATTGATTAGAATTTAAAGGAGGTGCCTTATCTTATGAAAATGACATTTCAGCCGAAAAAAAGATCCAGAGCTAAAGTTCACGGATTCAGAGCAAGAATGAGCACAAAAGGTGGAAGAAAAGTTTTAGCTGCAAGAAGATTAAAAGGAAGAAAAAAATTATCAGCATAAAACCAAAGGCCGCATAAAATTTATGTGGTCTTTTCTTCTATCTAAAGCTATTCAAGGAAAAGAAAATTTAGACAAATCATGAAGGAAAGAATGGATTCATGAAATATTCGGAAAGCCTAGAAAAAAAACAGAGATTTTCAGCTGGTTTATAAGCAGGGAACATCGTTTGCAAACCGATTTCTGGTCATGTATGTGAAGAAAAATCAGCTGGGACGGAACCGGATTGGAATTTCAGTAAGTAAAAAGGTTGGAAACAGCGTTGTGCGCCACCATCTGGCGAGACTGATCCGGGAGAGTTATCGTCTGCATGAAGAGGAATTTCAGTGTGGAATGGATGTAGTTGTGATCGCAAGAGTTAATGCAAAAAACTGTACGTATTTCGAGATAGAGGGAGCACTTTTGCATCTGGGAAAACTGCATCATATATTAAAGGAAACAGAAAAATGAAGACGGTATTGATAAAAGGTATCCGGTTTTATCAGAAGTACCTGTCTCCTCTGAAGAGGGTGCACTGCCCTTATACGCCGACCTGCTCGCAGTACGGGCTGGAAGCGATTCAGAAATATGGTGCTTTCAAAGGAAGTCTGCTGGCATTATGGAGAATACTGAGATGTAACCCGTTTTCACACGGAGGTTACGACCCTGTGCCGTAGATAAATAAGGAGGAAAAGACGTTTTGGATATCGTACTGAGTAAATCAACGTGGCCGATTATCGGGTGGGTATGCCAGATCCTCGGCTGGCTGATCAATGGAATTTATTTTTGTCTGGAAAAAATTGGAATTCCGAATATCGGTATTGCGATTATTCTGTATACGATTATCATTTATCTCGTTCTGACGCCGCTTCAGATCAAGCAGCAGAAGATGTCGAAGATGATGAGCGTAATGCAGCCGGATCTGCAGAGAATTGAAAAGAAATATCAGAACAAAAAAGACCAGGCTTCTCAGATGAAAAAATCTGAAGAAACCATGGCAGTTTATCAGAAATACGGTGTCTCCCCGACAGGAAGCTGCAGTACACTGCTGATTCAGATGCCGATTCTGCTTGCACTGTACCAGGTTATCTATCATATTCCGGGATATATCGGAAGTGTCCGCAATGTATTCCAGGGACTGACAACACAGATGATGGGTGTATCAGGATATTCTGACCATCCTGACACAGTTTATCACAGATAACCGTGTTACCATGTACAGTAAAGTAAGTGAAACATTAACCGAAAATAACCTTCTGGACATGTTTTATGTGCTGAAACCGTCCCAGTGGACGAAGCTGGCTGACATCAGCGAGTTCTCCGGTATTGCGGATACCATTACAAAAACCGCCGCGGAGTCCAAGCATATCAACATGTTCCTTGGATTTAATATCACACAGTCTCCGATGGATGTCATCCGCGAGGGTATGGCAAACGGATCTGCGCTTCTGATTGCAGGAGCAATTCTGGTGCCGATTCTGGCATGGTTTACCCAGTGGCTGAACTACAAGCTGATGCCGCAGGCACCATCTTCCAACAACGGAAATAAGACAGCAAACTCCATGGAAAATTCCATGAAGACCATGAACACGGTAATGCCTGTTTTCTCCGCATTTATGTGTTTATCATTCTCCATCGGTATTGGTATTTACTGGATCGCCGGTGCGCTCGTTCGAAGTGTACAGCAGGTTATCATCAACCGCCATATGTCCTCGATCGACATGGATGAGGTGATCCGCAAAAACCAGGAAAAAGCTGCAAAGAAGAGAGAAAAAGCCGGCCTTCCGCCGCAGAAAATCACACAGGCTGCAACGCAGAGTGTGCGTAATATTCAGGTACAGGAGAACGAAGAGCCGTCTGCTGAGGAAAAAGAGGCAGCAAGAAAGGCTTCGACTGAGTATTACAACAGCAATCAGGAATACCGCGCCGGAAGCATCGCTGCGAAAGCAAACATGGTAAAACAGTTTGATGAAAAGAACAGCAAAAAGAAAAAATAGGGGGTAAATCTTTATGGAGTTTATCGAAGTATCCGCAAAAACCGTGGACGACGCCATTACAAAAGCCTGCATCGAGCTTCAGGCTGCCAGCGATAAACTGGAGATCCAGGTCATCAGCGAAGGCAGTTCCGGATTCTTTGGAATCGGAAGTAAACCGGCTGTGATCCGTGCCGCTGTAAAAGCCGCACCGGAAAAAGAACCGGAAGCACCCCAGAAACCAGAGAAAAAAGAGGCAGCTCCTGCACCGGTAAAGGAAGCGCCGAAAAAAGAAGCTGTAAAAAAAAGAAACAGAAAGAAAAGCTGCTCCGCGTCAGGCAGAAACTGCAAGACGCTCTGAGCCAAGAGAAGAGCGTGAAGTAGTTCAGAGAACAGACGAGGAAATCGCCCAGATCAAGGCAACGGCACTTGAGTTCTTAAGCGGTGTATTCAAAGCCATGGAGCTCCCGGTTGAGATCCAGATGGAGTACAATGCCGAGAACGATTCTCTTGAAGTTGATTTTGCCGGTGAGGATATGGGCATCCTGATCGGAAAAAGAGGACAGACGCTGGATTCCCTTCAGTATCTGACCAGCCTTGTGGTCAATAAAGAGCAGAAGGATTACGTTCGTGTCAAACTTGATACGGAAAATTACCGCAAGCGCAGAAAAGAAACACTGGAAAACCTGGCAAGAAACATCGCTTACAAAGTGAAAAAGACCAGAAGACCGGTTTCCTTAGAGCCGATGAATCCTTACGAGAGAAGAATCATCCACTCTGCACTGCAGGGAAATAAATTTGTGGAGACCTACAGCGAGGGCAGCGAGCCATATCGCCACGTTGTTGTAGCGCCGAAACGATAAGAAAGCGTAAAAAATATGCAAAAAGACGGTACCTGTGTAAAATACGGGGTACCGTCTTTTCTGGTTTTCTGCTAAAATGGAACTATTCAGAGCCATGCGAAAGGAAAGAAAAAATGTGGATCTGAATACTGGGATCCCCAAAAAGAGAGGTTTTAGAAAGGACTGGAAACAATGGCAGGATTTCATTTGGATGATACGATTGCTGCGGTGTCCACAGCGATGGCGCCGGCGGGCATTGGTATTGTAAGAATCAGCGGAAACGATGCGTTCGAAGTGGCGGACCGCGTATTCCGTGCAAAAAAAGAAGGAAAAAAGCTTTCCGCGGTCAAATCGCACACCATTCATTATGGCTGGATTACCGAAGGGGAGGAAGTGATTGATGAGGTCCTTGTCATGGTAATGAAAGGACCGAAAACATATACAGGTGAAAATACCGTCGAGATCGACTGTCACGGCGGTGTGCTGGCGGTAAAAAAGGTGCTTGAGGCAGTCTTACATGCGGGCGCGCGGGCGGCAGATCCGGGCGAGTTTACGAAACGGGCGTTTCTGAACGGAAGAATGGATCTGACGCAGGCCGAAGCGGTCATGGATGTTATTTCGGCGAAAAGTGCCTATGCCTTAAAAAGCTCCGAGAGCCAGCTTCGCGGAACGGTGAAAAAGGCGATCCGGGCAATCCGCAAGAAGCTGATTTACGAGATCGCATTTATTGAGTCGGCGCTCGATGACCCGGAGCACATCAGCCTGGACGGGTATCCAAAGCGGCTGGCCCAGGTTGTTGCGGAGCAGAAAAAGCAGGTGGAAAAGCTGCTTGCATCTGCGGATGAGGGCAAGATGATCCAGGAGGGCATCAAGACGGTGATCCTTGGAAAACCGAATGCCGGAAAATCATCGCTTTTAAATCTGCTGGCAGGCGAGGAAAAAGCGATTGTGACGGATATCGCCGGAACGACACGCGACGTGCTCGAGGAAAATCTGGTCTTAAAGGGCATTTCCCTTCGGATTCTGGATACGGCGGGGATCCGAAAAACGGCGGATACGGTCGAGAAAATCGGTGTGGATCGTGCTTTGGAGCATGCAAAGGACGCAGATCTGATTCTCTATGTGGTGGATGCATCCGTGCCGCTCGATGAGAATGATGCAAAAATCATGGAAATCCTGAAAGGGCGCAAGGCGATTGTGCTGCTGAATAAGTCGGATCTGACTGCGGTGATCGAAAAAAGAGGAGATGGAGCAAAAAGACAGGCGCTCCGGTCATCAGCATTTCCGCGCGGGAAGAGACGGGTATGGAAGAGCTGGAGGAACAGATGAAAAAGATGTTTTTCCAGGGCGAAATTTCGTTCAACGATGAGGTTTACATCACGAATGCGCGCCACAAGCAGGCGCTCCTTGCGGCAAAAAAGAGTCTGGAGCTGACGGCAGAAAGCATCGAAATGGGTATGCCGGAGGATTTCTTTTCCATTGATCTTATGAATGCGTATGAGGAGCTGGGTTCGATCATCGGTGAAGCGGTGGGAGAAGACCTTGTGAATGAGATTTTCAGCAAATTCTGTACAGGTAAATAAAGGCAGCAAATGCAGATTACGAAGATCTGCCGGAATAGAGTTACAAGGAACGACAGCCGGATTTTGACAGAGTAAAAAGCTTAAGACAGAATCTGAAGCTGTAGATAGAGAAAGAGGATAAAAGAAAAATGGCAGTTTTAGAAGAAACAATTGATATTGCCGTCATCGGCGCAGGCCATGCGGGATGCGAGGCAGCACTTGCGGCAGCGCGGATGGGGCTGGAAACGGTTGTATTTACGGTAAGTGTCGACAGCATCGCGATGATGCCGTGCAATCCGAACATCGGAGGAACCTCGAAGGGACACCTCGTAAAAGAGATCGACGCGCTCGGCGGCGAGATGGGTAAAAATATTGACAAAACGTTTATTCAGTCGAAAATGCTGAATCAATCGAAGGGACCGGCGGTGCATTCGCTGCGTGCGCAGGCGGATAAGCGGGCGTACAGCCAGTCGATGCGCGAGGTTCTTGAAAATACCGATCATCTGACGATCCGCCAGATGGAGATTGCGGAGCTGATCGTGGAAGACGGTGTTCTGACGGGTGTAAAGGCCGTTTCCGGCGCGGTTTACCACTGTAAGGCTGCCGTCCTCTGTACCGGCGTTTATCTGAATGCACGGTGCATTTACGGCGATGTGAGCACGTATACCGGCCCGAACGGCCTGCAGGCGGCGACGCATCTGACGGATTCCCTGAAAGCGAACGGCGTGGAGATGGTGCGTTTTAAAACAGGAACACCGGCGCGTATTGACAAGCGGAGCATTGACTTTTCGAAAATGGAAGAGCAGTTTGGCGATGAGCGCGTTGTGCCGTTCTCATTCTCGACCGATCCGGAGAGCGTACAGATCGATCAGGAATCCTGCTGGCTGACGTATACGAATGAAGAAACGCACAAAATTATCCGCGAAAACCTCGACCGGTCGCCGCTGTATTCCGGCATGATCGAGGGAACAGGCCCGCGGTACTGTCCATCCATTGAAGATAAAGTTGTAAAATTTGCCGATAAAAACCGCCATCAGGTGTTCCTGGAGCCGGAGGGACGATACACGAACGAGATGTACGTCGGCGGCATGTCAAGCTCGCTGCCGGAGGATGTGCAGATTGCGATGTATCACACCGTGCCGGGTCTGGAGCATGCAAAAATTGTGCGGAATGCGTATGCGATCGAGTACGACTGCATCAACCCGAGACAGCTTCTGCCGTCCCTCGAGTTCAAGGCGATCAAAAATCTGTTTTCCGGCGGCCAGTTTAACGGTAGTTCGGGATATGAAGAGGCTGCGGCACAGGGTCTGATCGCGGGTATCAACGCAGCGCTCCGCGTACAGGGAAAAGAAGAGCTGGTGCTCGACCGTTCGGAGTCATATATCGGCGTTCTGATCGATGACCTTGTGACGAAAGAGAATCATGAGCCGTACCGTATGATGACGAGCCGCG
>ENA-OQII01000086-OQII01000086.1-human-gut-metagenome-genome-assembly--contig:-NODE-86-length-15897-cov-2.230945_pt1 | contig 15897 bp, 17 predicted proteins | sample MGYA00242577_ERZ504742 | MGnify/ENA primary metagenome ERZ504742 (study PRJEB26092, sample SAMD00036443) | human gut metagenome | host: Homo sapiens | study: EMG produced TPA metagenomics assembly of...
ATCAAGATCGGCAGCCAAATCAAAGACAGCTTATGTCGTGTCTTTGGTGACGGTGTTCAGTATGTAATGGCGTGAAAATGATGATAAAGTAATCATTCCTGACGTATCAATCATCTGTAACCTGAGAGACCGTAAGAACATTTCTTTCACTGGCATTCCCCGCTTTGTGATGGAAGTTTTGTCCAATGCCACAGAAGAATATGATCGACATGAAAAGATGGATATTTATTGCAAGGTCGGTGTCTCTGAGTATTGGATCGTTGACTGGAGAAAAAAATCTGTAGAGATTTATCTCTTCGATTTCAAAGAAGATGGCACTGGTTATCCGTATCTTTATAAGACTGTCACAGCCCAGAATAAAGAAGATTTACATCTGGTTATGTTTCCGAATTTGAAGATAACCTTTGACGAGCTGTTCGACATTGGTGAATATTAACGAAAAATAAGGCATAAACCAAGGAGATAGTTTACTCTTTTTTATTTGTTTCAGAATGTTTCAGAATCACTTGCATATTGATTTCCTGATCTGCATATGCTATAATGCCAGTAGGCGAAAAGAAATAGCAAGTCCATGTAGACAAAAAGAATGAAGCCCTCAGTAGTGCGAATACTGGGGGCTTCTTCTTATTTTTTATGGCAGACAAGAAACTGCCAGGTTAGTGTTAGCCCTACTTATCTCCGTCTAACCATTTGCAATCATAATAGGCGGCTATGCTTGCCATAAAGGAGACAAGAAAAGAAATAGCAAAATTCTCCATATAGACTTCACCTCCTCCCGTTGCCGGGTATCGGTTGGACAACACTGTAAGTATAACATATCTCTTGTCATTCTGGAAGTACAAACAGTTCTTAGAAGTATATCAAAACTTCTGTTCTGATTACTTTTGAGTTACTGAAGTTCAAGAAATCCTTTATTTTTAAGCAATAAAAAAAGCTGATGACGGGAATTGAACCCGTGACCCCTTCCTTACCAAGGAAGTGCTCTACCTCTGAGCCACATCAGCATTGTGTCGGATTTACCGCTCACATTTAAATATACTACCAGAACTTGTTTGTATTGTCAATCCCTATTTTTAACTTTTTGATTTTTATTTTTGGGTTTTATACAGATATCTTTCTATTTTTGATATTGCTCCAACTGCTCTCTGATCTTGATTCGGATACGCTGTAATGCATTATCTATGGATTTGGGTGTTTTTCCCATGATCCGGGCAATCTCTCCGTATCCGTTTCCTGCCAGATAATATTCAAGAACCTGGTTCTCCATTGGACTTAATGTTGCTGTTATCTCCTGCTCCAGATCCTGGACATTCTCCTGGTCAATAATGATAGACTCCGGGTTCTCTCCCCAGTTATCTCCAAGATGTTCTTCATTTTCCCCATCCTGTTCGCTGAGGGAAATATAGGAATTCAGTGGCTGGTGCTTCTGCCTGTTGGAACTCTGGATGGCGTTGTAGATCTGTCTGTCCACACATATACTGGCAAAGGTCTGGAATGCAGCATCCCTGTCCGGCTGGTAATCGCGGACTGCCTTAAACAGTCCGATCATGCCTTCCTGTATCAGGTCATCGTTCTCCCCGCCTATCAGGAACATGGTCCTTGCTTTCTTGCGGACCATGTTCTTGTATTTTTCCATCAGATAGTCGAGGATTTCTGATTCCCCGTTTTTGAAACGGGAAATTAATTCTTCATCTTTAATTCCGTCATACTGTTTCATCAATTTAACCCTTCCGTATTTCTGAAAATCTCTATCATTCGCCCAGAGGGCTTCTTATAGCATAACAATATTGTGGAATAATTTTCTGCTGCAAAAATTCCTCTTAATAATCGCTGCACATCCTCACGAAGCCTTTATCTCAGTCTGAGATAAACTTACTTCTTCTGCAGTCTCTGACGTACAATCTCATATCCAAGTACTCCGGCTGCCACAGATGCATTGAGGGAATCAATGTCACCCTTCATAGGAATAGATGCCACGAAATCACACTTCTCACGGATCAGTCTGCTTACACCTTCACCTTCATTGCCGATCACTACGCCGATCGGACCTGTCAGGTTAAGATTGTACATGGTTTCACCGCCCATATCTGCACATACAAACCACATGCCCTGTTCTTTCAGTTCATCGATGGTATGTCCCAGATTGGTAACTTTTGCAACAGGTGTATAGTTTAATGCACCTGCTGAAGTCTTGGCAACTGTGGAAGTCAGGCCAACTGCTCTTCTCTTGGGAATAATCACCCCATGTGCACCTGCAAGGTTTGCTGTACGGATGATCGCACCAAGATTATGAGGATCCTCAATATTATCCAGGATAAAGATAAAGGGATCTTCTCCTTTTTCCCTTGCCTTCGCAAGAATATCATCTACACTTGCATATTCATAGGCTGCCACCTGAGCGATTACGCCCTGATGTGCGCCTGTCTCGCTTAACTGATCCAGACGTTCTTTTGCCACATAGTTAATAATCGTATCTTTTTTTCTTGCCTCTCTGGCAATAGTGCGGACCGGTCCGTCCTGGCATCCGTCCAGGATAAAAAGCTTATCTACACATTTGCCGGAACGAAACGCTTCCAGAACCGCATTGCGTCCTTCTATCTGTTCACTCATATCTTATCCTCTCCAATCCCTGCACGGACCAGTTCTATGATCCTGCTGAAATCATCTTTTAAATATAAATAGCCCATCAGAGCTTCAAATCCTGTTGCCCTGCGGTAGTCTGCCATGGTTGCATGTTTAGCCATTGTAGGAGAATGAGCATTCCTTCCTCTTCTGTAAACGCTGTGTTCCTCCTCTGTAAGCATGGGCTCGATTACTTCCATCATGGAAGACTGAGTTCCTGCCTTAACCAGACTGCTGGCTTTTCTGTGAAGCTGGTTTACCGGACAGTTGCCTTTTTTTACAAGGATCGTGCGGATCACCAGTTCATAGACGCCATCTCCGATATACGCCAATGTCAGCGGAGAATAGGTTCGCAAGTCTTTATCTTCCAAACGAAATACCTGATTAAGCAAACCTTTCAAACTACTCAAATTCTCTTCATTAAGTCCGTTTGTTTCACTCATATCATTTAAGCTCGTTTCCATTTTACTCCCTCGCGGGTATCCTTAAGGATGATTCCCTTAGCCAGAAGCTCATCTCTGATCTCATCTGCTCTTGCGAAATTCTTTGCTTTTCTTGCTTCCTGACGCTCTGCGATCAGGTCTTCGATTTCTTTATCAAGGATTTCTTCTGTTTTCACAGCCTTCAGACCAAGTACATCGCATAATTTCACCATTGTGTCAAGAAGTGCTCCTGCAAATTCTGCGGAACTTGCCTCTGATACATTTGTATTTGCAAATTTAACCAGTTCAAAGATTGCTGCCAGTGCATCTGCTGTGTTGAAATCATCATCCATAGCTTCTTCAAATTTCTTTACGAATTCCTGTGCCTGTGCAAGCAGTTCTTTCTCTGCATCTGTTGCAGTTTCTGTCTGTGCTGCTGCTTTTCTGTCCTTTAAGTTTGCTGCTGCATCTGTGATACGTTCTAATGCATTCTTTGCAGCTTCCATCAGATCTGCGCTGAAATTCAGCGGACTTCTGTAATGTGCGTTCAGCATGAAGAAACGAAGCACCTGCAGGTCATACTGTTCACTGATTTCACGAACAGTACGGAAGTTTCCAAGAGACTTGGACATTTTTCTGTTATCAATATTTAAGAATGCATTGTGCATCCAATATTTTGCAAAGATTTTGTCGTTGCAGCATTCACTCTGTGCGATCTCGTTCTCATGGTGAGGAAAGATCAGGTCTTCTCCGCCTGCATGGATATCAATCTCATCACCAAGGTATTTTTTCGCCATAACAGAACACTCAATATGCCATCCTGACGTCCGTCACACCATGGTGAAGGCCATGACGGTTCTCCCTCTTTCTTCGGTTTCCTAGAGAACGAAATCCAGTGGATCTTCTTTCTGGTCTTCTCCTGATACCTGCAGAGAACGGAAACCGGACTGCAGATCATCCAGGTTCTTATGAGAAAGTTTGCCATATTCTTTGAACTTCTTAACTCTGAAATAAACAGTACCGTCTGCTGCAGGATAAGCATATCCTTTATCAACCAGAGTCTGGATCATACTAATCATTCCGTCGATTTCCTGTGTTGCCTGTGGATTGGTTGTGGCAGGTTTTACATTCATGCCATCCATATCTTTCTTACACTCTGCAATATAACGCTCGGAAATTTCCTGTGCGCTTACGCCCTCTTCGATTGCTTTCTTGATGATCTTGTCATCTACGTCTGTAAAATTGGAAACATAGTTTACTTCATATCCTTTGTATTCCATATATCGGCGTACGGTATCGAAGATGATCATCGGACGTGCATTTCCGATATGGATCAGGTTGTATACAGTCGGACCGCAGACATACATACGAACTTTTCCCTCTTCAAGAGGTACGAATTCTTCTTTTCTACGTGTCAGTGTGTTAAAAAGTTTCATGTTTTATTCCTCCAGTTTTCTCTATCATTAACTCTCTTTTCTTTCATTAAGAAGACAGATTGCCTGAGATGCAATTCCTTCTTCTCTTCCCGTAAATCCCAGTTTTTCCTCTGTAGTGGCCTTAATGTTCAGCTGAGACTCATTGATTCCCATTGCTTTTGCCATATTGGCTCTCATCTGTGGAATATGAGGTGCCATCTTTGGTTTCTGTGCAATGATCGTTGCATCTATATTTCCGATCTCATAATGGTGCTCTCTCAAAAGCTTCGTCACATGTTCCAGCAGCAGAATACTGGAAATTCCTTTATATGCAGGGTCTGTATCCGGAAAATGTTTTCCGATATCGCCCAGTGCAGCAGCTCCCAGAAGTGCATCCATAACTGCATGGATCAGTACATCTGCATCTGAATGTCCCAGGAGACCTTTTTCCCAGTCTATCTTCACACCACCCAGAATCAGATCTCTATCTTCGGTCAGTCTGTGTACATCATATCCCATTCCAACACGCATAATCATTCTCCTCTTATATCCAGCATCTTGCTGATTCTCAATAAGCTTAACCGTCTCCTTGTATAAGGAGCAAGTCTGAGGCTTGGCAAAACAGCCGATTCATCGAGTCCGATATCATAAACGGTTTTCGCGCATCCGGCTTTCTCCAGCAAACGGAACATAGTCTGTTCACTGGGAAGCTCATCAATAATCTCCTCTATCCCGTTCAGGCATTTTTCCAGATGCTGGGGTGAAATAGTTTCTAACAATTCCGGCTCGTTTTCTTTTCTTATTTCTTCCAGAAGTCCTTTTTTTCCAAAAGTTTCTTTCAGAAGCTCCTCGTCCTCATTCTCATAGGGTTTTGCGTGACATCTTCCCTGTGTGATGGCTGCAGCGATACGCTTGTATTCTTCCAGTACAAGAAGTGCTGCTACAGAAACCTTCTCTCCATGAAGTGCATCCAGCGGACCATTGATCACTTCCATATCCCACAGATGTGTGACCTGGTGCTCTGCACAGGACGCAGGCCTTGAATTACCAATCATCTGCATTGCAAGTCCGGAAAGAATCAATGCATACATAAGCTGTTCGCATTCATCTTCCTCTCCCTCTGTAATATCCTGAATCGAAGATTTCACAGTTTTTAACGCTTTCTCTTCCAGCTTTACAGTTTCGCGACAAAAATACTCTCCGGTGACCAGGTTCGCGATCTTCCAGTCTGCAAGACAGATGTATTTCGCCATCAAGTCTGAAATCCCGGCTGCAGTCAGGCGCTGTGGTGCTTTTGAAAAAATATCTGTATCTGCATATACACAGATCGGAGCTACTGAAGGCACAGTCTTCTTTACTCCATCCAGGGTCATTGCTGCTACTGTTGTTACAAATCCATCTCCACTTGCTGCGGTAGGCACTGAAATGAAAGGTACTTTGTAATTATGTGCAATATAACGGCTGATATCATGGATCGTGCCTGCTCCTACTGCAAGGATCAGGTCAATGTCCTCTTCCATGTTGTTCTCCACAATTTTTATTGCATGCCGGTCTGCCTGAAGTCCCTCTGCATCCAGAACAAGTACCTGGCACCTGTCATAGATATCCTCCATAAGTTCCTCTGTTGCCGCATAGGTATTGGTATCGCAGATGACCAGCGGGGATATGTACTCTCTGAGCATTCCCTCTGACATCTCTTCTTCAAGCTTCTCTACAGCTCCGGCTTCTATCAAAATCTCTTTCACTGCAATCTGGTGTTCCCTGCCGCAGCTGCAAGGTCGGGCAAAATCGTCCGCATCAACTCGCATTTAAATTCTTCCTCCTGACTTTCCTGAATCAAGCGGATAAAATCATCCGTTTGACTATCTGCTCATAATTGAATAATTGTTTCACAGCCTGATTCGGTTAAACTTTTTTTTATAGGCATAGTTCGTTGGTATTATACATGATTTTCCTATAAAAATCAATCATTCCGCGCAGGTCTGGCGGCTACAGGTTCAAATAATTATATACAATCTTTGAAATCTTCTGTATATTCGTCACCGCCGTTTCCTCCGGACAGCCTTCTGACATAATACACAGAATGTATGTTGTCTTTTCGCCATAGACAATTGCGATATCGTGCTGATCCTGATCTGTCTCACCGGTCTTGTTGGCAGATTTTATTCCATCCGGAAGTCCCTGGGGGATTTTCCAGGTGTTTTCCTGATTTGACAGAAGATTTAACATTTCTTCTGACGCCTCTTTGCTGACACATTCCCCCTTGTAGATTTTTTCAAGCAGAGTGCCGCAATCTTTTACAGAAGTCATGTTTCTGCCACCCAGACTCTCCTGTGCGGATGCTGCAGGATGGAGGGTGTGCTGCACACTTGTCTCTGTATAGCCCTCTTTTTCCAGATATTTGTTAATATCCTCCGCACCTTTTTTGAAATCAAGGGAATCTGTCTGAAGCTTCACCAGTTCATTGCAGGATTCATTGTCACTGACTGTGATCATATTCCACAGCAGGTCATTTAATTTTACATCTACAGTTTTTGTATCTGCAGTATTTAATTTCTTTGCCTCATCTGCCTTTACCTGCTCCATGTCCTCATAGGTCTTTGCCATTACAAAGGCTTTGATCAGACTTGCAGAATAAAGGGAAGTATCATTGATCAGGATTTCCTTTTCTTCATTAAGGTCTTTCACATAAACACTCCAGGTTCCCTGATATCCGGACAGCATCTTCTCAAGCTGAGGCTTCAGATTATCCATCCCAAGATCATCCATATTCACGATCTTTCCCGTATCATCCACAATAAAACCATCATCCGTCACTGTGCTTTCCTGAAGCAGGGCGCCATTTGTACCGCCAAAATAATAGCTTCCGTCAAAATTCATTTCATAACAGTCCATCTCAAGTGAATGGATACCAGGTTCTGTTACCAGTCTGCCATTTTTCATCAAAATAATAATATCCATTCAGAGTAATCCCGTCTATTGCCAGATTGTCAATATACCTTACCTGCGGTGCTGCTGACAGACGCCCCAGATTGTTCACAAAGTAATATCCGTCAAATTTCTCTGCCTCCTGGGCATTCTGTGTATCAGCTTCCTCATCTGTCTTATCCCCAAACACTGCAACACCTTTCAGATGCTCCATATGAGGACTGCAGGCTTTGAATTTCCCATCTGTATCATGGTAATAATATCCGTCAAATACAGTTCCGTCTATCTCATAATCCTGAAAATAATGGATCTCCGCCTGGGTACTTCCGGCGCCATTCACATCCAGACAGTAAAATCCGTCACTCTTCATCATATATTTGCCACTTCCGTCTCCCATGGGCTGAATCTGTGCCTGCCCGGTGACAGATGCAAGGCTCTGCTGTGCAGCCATAACAGGAACCGGCAAAGCCAGTGCCATGGAAATGGCTCCGGCCAGACTTCCGGCTATGATATAACTTTTAATATGATATTTCGCTGTTTGTCTATTTTTTCTCATGCAAAACTCCTTTTACGGTTTCTTTTCACATCCCATTCACAGTAAGCAAAGTATATATTGTTTTATTCAGGATAGCAAGATTTTTATCTTTTTTCCAGCAAAGACCAGAATCTCAGTATCAGTGTTCAGTTCTTTTCTCTTATCCTGTTCCAGAAGCTTCCCAGCTGTTCTTCCACAGTATTTAAAGTACAGTTTCCCCTGTCAGACCACTCAGCAGGAAACAAATTCCTGTAATCTTTCCCTGCAAATCTCTCGTCCAGCAGAAGTATGATCCCTGTGTCCTCCTGGGTTCTGATCACACGCCCGGCTGACTGCAGCACCTTATTCATTCCCGGATATCTGTATGCATAATCAAATCCATTCACACCCTTTTTATCATAATACTGCCTGAGGATCTCCCTTTCTGTTCCAATCTGAGGAAGACCAGTCCCTATGATGATTGCTCCGATCAGCTTCTCTCCCATCAGATCAATCCCCTCTGAAAAAATCCCGCCCATTACGCAAAATCCTACCAGCGTTCCCTCTGATGCAGAAAATTCCTCCAGAAATTCCTCTTTCTCCCTCTCATTCATTCCCGATGTCTGCGAAATACAGCGAACCCATTCCGCTGAAAACTCATTCTCATACACCTCCAGAACATCCTCCATAAATTTATAAGAAGGAAAGAATACCATATAATTTCCTTTTCTTGTCCATACAGTTCTGGCAATGTAAGATGCGATCCTGTGATATTCCTCATATCCTCTTCTTGTATATTTACTGCTGACATCACGACAAAGAAGAAGACATCTTTTTTTCTCCTCAAAGGGAGAATTTACATACATTCCAAAAATTTTCATTTCTCGTACTCAGCATTTTTCTATAATATGGAAGGGGCAGAAGTGTTGCCGAAAAAAATACCGTGCTGACTCCACGGTCCAGGCATCTCTGCAGATTTGCCGCCGGATTTACACAAAACAGTTTCATACGGAACTTTCCGTCTTCATCCGTCGAAACATACGTCACATAATTTTCATCCACCAATTCTGCAATGTTCAGGAAATCCCGTACCGCAAAATAAAATTCCAGAATCCCATCCACGAATTCCTGTGACGGCGGTTCTTCCAAAAGTTTGTCCATCTCTCCCTGAATACTCAGAAGCGTCACAGGAAGTGTCCCCGCATTTTCCAGCACCTGCCAGGAGGAACTGCTTTCTTCCTTCAGTACTTCCAGTTGTTTTGCAGCTTTGCCAAGCATACGATACAGTCTGCTACTGTGTGCTCTTACGAATCTGCGGGTGCTTTCTATCTCTTCTTTGCACAGGGAAGCACTGTACATTTCTCTTCCACGGTCCACCAGATTGTGTGCTTCATCGATCAGGAAGAGATATTTTCCTTTTATATTTTCCCCGAAAAACCGTTTCAGATAAACATTTGGATCAAACACATAATTATAATCACAGATCACAGCGTCCACCCAGACTGCCAGATCCAGGCACATTTCAAAGGGACACACCTGCCATTTCTTCGCATATTCCAGCAGAGTATCCCTGTCATAGCTGTCCTGCGTGGTCCACAGTTCAAAAACAGCATCATTCACTCTGTCCAGATGTCCTCTCGCCCACAGACAGTTCTCAGGATTGCATTCTGTTTTATCGCAGAAGCACAGCTTTTCCTTCGCGGTAATGGTTATCACTTTAAATTTCAGTCCATGCTCCTTTAATATAGAGAAAGCTTCTTCAGCCACAGTCCTGGTAATGGTCTTTGCTGTAAGATAGAAAATATTTTCCCCCAGTCCTGCACCAACTGCTCTCACTGCCGGAAAGATCGTGGACATGGTCTTTCCTACTCCTGTAGGTGCCTGGACAAAAATCTGTCTTTCTGTGGATATAGTGTGATATACACCGGATACGATTTTTCGCTGTCCCTACACGATATTCAAAAGGGAACTCCAGATCACTCATGGACACATTCCGTCTTTTTTCCATGCAAGCTGGTATGCGATCCATTTATGATACCTGTCCAGAAGCTTCTGGTACCACAGCCTGAGTTCTTCCAGCGTATATTCCTCTCTGAAAAACTTAAGCTCCTCTGTGTCCAGATTCCCATATGTCATCTGCACTCCGATCTTCTCCAGTTTTTGCTCCTGTGCGTAGATCCAGGCATAACACATTGCCTGTGCACGGTGAACCTCCACAGGCTTTTCCAACTGACTGACATCTGCATAAACACCCTTGATCTCATCGATCCAGCACTGTCCATCCTCTGTGAAGATTCCGTCAGCTCTGCCCTCTACCTGGATACTTACATCTTCATATTCTGTTTTTATATTTAAGAGAAACCTCCGCTCTGTAATGGCTTCCCATCCTGCCCTGTATTTTTCTGTGCAGTCTGCTGCCCTTCTGCATTGCTTCTCTGTCAGAAGATCCTCCCCGGTTGTCAAGATCCCCGCTTCTTAATATAAACTCCACCAGATTTCTGACGGAAATACGAACCACCGGCTTATCCATATCAAAACACCTCACGCAACAATAGCTGTCAAATAATTATTCATATCGTCCGTTCATTATAACACAGAATTCATCATCATGTAAAAACTCCTGAATTCAAGAAAGAATCCTGCTTGCAGGATTCTCCGCCTGCGGCGGGTCGCTTCAGCGACATAATTCCTCTCCGTCGCAGTGCGATCCTGCCCGGAGGGCTTTTTTATGTTATAGGAACATTACGGAGTAATTTCCTATAACACAAAAAAGCCCTCCGTCTGCATGCTGCTCACATGAAAACAGAGGGCTTCATTATTCTATTTGCTTAAATCCTTGCTACGCCTGATTTTCTTGCTGCTTCTGCTACAGCTTTAGCTACAGCGTCTTTTACGCGTGGGTCAAATGCTGCCGGAAGAATATATTCCGCTGTTAATTCTTCGTCACTTACCAGACCTGCGATTGCATATGCTGCTGCAACTTTCATTTCATCGTTAACATCTGATGCTCTTGCGTCCAGTACACCACGGAAAAGTCCCGGGAAGCAGAGTACGTTGTTTACCTGGTTCGGGTAATCAGAACGTCCTGTGGATACCACTGCTGCGCCTGCTGCTTTTGCTTCGTCAGGGAAGATTTCAGGTACCGGGTTTGCACATGCAAAGATGATAGGATCTTTTGCCATTGTGCGGACCATATCCTGTGTCAGTGTTCCAGGTGCGGATACACCGATGAAGATGTCTGCGCCTTTGATCACTTCTGCAAGAGTACCTTTCTCTTTGTTGAAGTTTGTGATCTTAGCCATCTCTTCTTTAATCGGGTTTAATCCTTCTCTGCCTTCGTAGATCGCACCCTTTCTGTCTGTCATGATTACATTCTTAAGTCCCATGGACATTAACAGTTTGATGATAGCGATACCTGCAGCACCTGCTCCGGAAGTAACGATCTTCACTTCGTCAAGCTTCTTGCCAACCAGTTTCAATGCGTTGATAACACCTGCAAGTGTGATAACTGCTGTTCCATGCTGGTCATCGTGGAAGATCGGAATATCACAGCATTCTTTCAGTTTCTTTTCGATTTCAAAACATCTCGGTGCGGAAATATCCTCAAGATTGATTCCTCCAAAGGATCCGGCCAGGAGGCTTACTGTCTTAACGATTTCATCAACATCTTTACTGCGGACGCAGAGCGGAATCGCGTCTACACCGCCAAATTCTTTAAAGAGTACACATTTACCTTCCATAACAGGCATACCTGCTTCCGGTCCGATATCTCCCAGTCCAAGTACCGCGGTTCCGTCTGTTACAACAGCAACTGTATTCCAGCGTCTTGTCAGATCATAACTCTTGTTTACATCTTTCTGAATCTCCAGACAAGGCTGAGCAACACCTGGTGTGTAAGCAAGGCTTAAAGCATCTTTGGAATCTACTTTGGCTCTTGATACAACCTCAATTTTACCTTTTAAGTCATAATGCATTTTTAAAGATTCTTTTGCGTAGTCCATTTTGTTTTTGGCTCCCTTCTGCACTCTTTTTTTGAGACGCCTACATTGTAACATTAACCTGGCTCAGATTCTACTGTTTTTCTGACCTTTTTTATCAAAATAACTAAAATAGCATCTTTCTGCAGAAAATTGTGAAGATGCTGTTTCAGTTACGGGACTTTATCATCTGATATCAAGGGCAAAAAGAAGCTTTATATCATTATTTATCTGTATCAAAATGTACTTCTGTGCCGGCAACTGCCCGTTCATCCAGAAGCTGTTTGAAGGTCCTGGTCTTTGCTTTCTCTTCATAGTTATCAGACCAATAGTAGCCTTTCAGTTCGTCCATATACTCATAGTAGTCACAAAGATAAATATATACAGTGGAAATGTCTCTGTCCTGTATCGCATATGTGTTATTGCTGTTTGACACGCCTCCATATGGCATGATATCTCCATTGGCATCCAGCATAACTGCAAAATACTTTGCTTCCGGATCCTGCATTTTCATAGTGATCTCAAATGGTGTTTTCGTAATGGAGAGAACACCATCTCCATTTTCATCTACCACATTTACATCCTTTTTAACCGTATCGGAAGTATTTTTCTCTACATCTACGTTGAACTTCCAGTCACCTTTCAGTGTCCATGAGTTATATCTGTTATTACCTTCATTTGCCTCAGGATATCGTTCAAAATACTCATTCCACATCTCAGTGAAAAACTGATGCTCCAGATCCTTCTGCTCTTCTGTCAGGCTCTCATAATCTGCATCGTCTGTACTGATTCCATGCTCTGCCATTTTCTGATTATATTCATCCCGCAGATCCTGAGGGATATCCGGGGTGGTATCCTGATTCTCCGGAAGAGCGCCCACAATATCTTTCAGATCCAGCTCCATGGTAAACCGGTCAGGTACTTTGATGTCTTTGACATAATCGCTGATTGCCGGACCTCCCACCTGAGGAAGCTTCTCATCACTGTATTCATCCATTCCCAGTGCCTGGGCTAGCTTATCAAAACTAAAGTCCTCAGAATCTACATCAATCCCTTTTTCTTTGAAAAATGCGTTACGCACCTCATAAAATTTTGTCCATCCTGCATCATCCACTGTCATATCTTCTACAGGAATACGCAAAACTCCTGCATAGGTGTTATCATCCAGCATTTTTCCATCCAGATAAGCATCGAACAGATTACTTTTCCATCCATGTAATCATATTTCACTGTAGAATTCTCGCTGAGCATAATATTGGGTTTTCCATCAGATGTAATGAATGGTATCCGGGAATTTATCCTCTGTATGGATTGTCCATGGACAGGTACAGAGGCCATTTCATTACAGTATACTTCTGAAAGCGTGACAGTTGTTCCATCGTACTGTTTTACTGTATGATTCATTGTCTTTCGTTTATCTGCATTGTTATTTTCTGTTGTATTCTGATCCTCAGACTGTGCATTTTGAGAATTACTGCTGCCCTCCTGACTTCCATCAGCATCTGCAGACAGTGTATCTTCTGCAGATGCTGTCAGCTGCTTTGCGTATTTCGAATAATCACCATAAAATCCCAGGGAATTGCCGAGCTGCTTAAACACATTTCCGACCATAGGAATGTTCTCTGCAAATGCAGGATTTGTGATACACACTGCGGAAAACACAGCTGCCGCTGCGGTCAGTCCCAAAGCTGTTTTGTACACTGTTTTGAATTTCTTATGCGATTTTACTGTTCCTGTGGATTTCTTTCCGGAACTTCCTGTTGATTTTTCTGTTGATTTTTCTGTTGATTTCTCTGGCAATCTTTGCACAATATTCTCTGCATTTTTCCACATTTTCAGAAGCTGCTGCCATTTCCCTGATTCTGGCAAATGCTTCGTTTTTTGCATCTTCTGCCTGCTTTGGCAACGGAAACTCTGCCTGCATGATTTCCTCTATCGCATTGTCATTTCTGTTATTCTTTTCCTTATCAAAATCCAATTTCTTCGCCATAATCACTTCATCCCTTTCTTTCACTTACCGTTATGCTTCCTGCTGTTACTGATCCTGTTCTCAGATTTCCATTCTGGTCTTTTGCAAGCCCTTCTGTGATACCTGTGAATTCTCTGTTTTTCTTCTGCTGCAGTCTCTTCTTCTGAATATTATCTTCTGCTGAAGTATATTCCTGCTTTAGCTGCATACGGGCTCTGACCAGTCTGGTTTTTACAGTGTTTTCATTCATATTTAATATAGAAGCAATGTCTGCGATCCGAAATCCCTCTACATAATACAGAACCAGTATGATCCTGTAGGATTCGTCCAGCATTCCAAGCATTTCCTTGAACTCAAATTCCTCAATGGACATATCCTGTCCGGGGACTTCCGGAAGTTCTTCGGCTCTGCTGAAATTTTTGTAGTGTCTGTGGATTTTATTGCATTCATTGATCAGGATACGGATCATCCAGGTTTTGAAATATTCCGGATTCTTCAGTGTATGTATTTTTTCAAAGCAGGTAAGTATGGTATCCTGTATGGCATCTGCGGCATCCTCATCATTATCCAGGATTCCCCTTGCCACCTTGTACATTGCCAGAGAATTCTTTTCCATCAGTTCCAGAAATGCATCCGCATCTCCTGAGATGGAGCGTTTTACCAACTGTATCAAATGCTGATCCTCCTTGCTTAAAGTTTTATGTGTTACTGTTTACTTCATGTCCAGTAGCTCTTATGTTTTTACAAATATGTTTCATTCGAATGAAGCTTTGTTGTTTTGTTTTACACTTATTAGATGGGGAAATATAAAGAAAAGTTTCATATCTTTTAACTAAATTTTCAGGTGTGAGATTTTTTATATTTATTATAACCTCTCATCCGCATATAATTGTAATACAAACAAATTATAAGCCCTGAATTTTCCCACAAAAAAAAACGGCACATTTCTGCACCGGTTTTTATCACTCATAATCTTTCTTAATGTTTTCCTTTTATTCTTCAGCATTCAATCTCTTCTGATACATAGACTGAGCTAGGAATTTTCCTGTCTCTGTTTTGAATACTTTTTCCAGCATGTTTCTCACATTATTTCCGGAAAAAATTACTCTCATCTGCATTTACCAGATAATCTGCCTCTATCATAATCTGATAATCAATACCATCGATTCCGGTTATTGTATGATGATGACTTACAATATAAGAAACACGATCTACAAATTCTTTCGGCAGATCTGAATCTGCGAAAAATTCCTCTAGCAGTGCCGCACTTTCTTCCTCCTGATGTTTGCCGTTGGCATTTCCGTATTTTACTCTGCAGAGAGGGCAGGCAATGTCGTGGACAACCGCAGTCACCTCCACCAGCTTCTGCTGCTCCGGTGACAGATTTTCGCCTTCTGCGATTGTTTTTGCATATGCGTATACTTTCATGAAATGGCTGATGTCATGAAGATCTCCCTTGGAATACTCTACCATTTTTTTTACAACTTCTGCTACTGTCATGTTTTGTTCCTGCCTTTCTCTTACGGGTTTAGTTACTTGTGCACTCCGTTCTCAGTAACCGGGTTTATCTTATTCTGAAAAACAGCAGAATCTTTCGATCCTGCTGTTTACAATTATCAATTATTTGCAGAGTTCCTCTGCCATGGCCTCAATCTCTGCTTCGTTTGCTTCGCTTAAGGAAGAAGTGATCTTTACATTATTTTCAAGCCATGTGATATTTTTACTCTTTTCAAACATTCCCTGCATGATTCTTGCTGCTGCAGGTGCCCAGCTTCCGTTTTCGATGAGACCGATGGTACGGTTCTGGTAGCTGCGTTCTGTAAGGTTCTCTATGTAGGTACGCATAAACGGGAAAATATCTCCGTTGTATGTAATTGTGGCAAGTACCAGTTTGCCGTAACGGAAAGCATCTTCCACTGCTTTTGCCATGTCATCTCTTGCAAGGTCAAATACAGTTACTTTCGGGCAACCTTTTTCTTCCAGTTTCTGTGCCAGAAGTTCTACTGCTTTCTTTGTGTTTCCGTAAACAGATGTATAGGCGATCACAACA
>ENA-OQII01000098-OQII01000098.1-human-gut-metagenome-genome-assembly--contig:-NODE-98-length-14921-cov-2.688049_pt1 | contig 14921 bp, 10 predicted proteins | sample MGYA00242577_ERZ504742 | MGnify/ENA primary metagenome ERZ504742 (study PRJEB26092, sample SAMD00036443) | human gut metagenome | host: Homo sapiens | study: EMG produced TPA metagenomics assembly of...
CCTTGTGTCTGCAAAGGCTGTCATCAACACTGGTCCTCAGAACCAATTTCTGATATACAAAAAACGCCCCCGGCAAAGAATCACTTTGTTCTTTGCCAAGGGCGGGTATATTTTTATACTCGTGGTGCCACCTTGTTTTTGCGATTGCTCACACGCTCTGCAGAATACGATCATATTCCTGGCAACTAACGTATGCCTGCACGTTACAGAATACTCAGACGGTTTCCCGCTTTTCCCTGTACCCTCCGTGGTCCATTTGCTGATCCGCTTTCTGTCCGGCTTCCACCTGCCCGGGCTCTCTGTGAGTGCGCTTCCAACGTTATCTCCACTTCATCGGTTTCGAAGTATTTATTTTTTTCTTATGGGCTGTATTATAGTTCCATTCTTTTTTGCTGTCAAGTAATTTTTTTGTTCTTTTTGTTCAAAGTCCGGTATTTTTATGATATTCCCGTGTCCACGCCGCAAGAGCTTCGTCCAGATCGCGCGGGAGCTCGACATGCATTGCCTCGGTGATCTGGCGGTCCATCTCCCGTCTCGTCTCGGCATCCACTTTCCGCTCGGTGCACATCTGCTCATAGGCGTCCTGTCCTTTGCTCATGTAGACCGCAAACAGCCAGCTCTTTAACGATGCTTTCGTGTGCAGCTCTTCATTTGCTTTCTGAAAGCACGTAAGTGCTTCATTCATCTGGAACAGACTTGCGTAGGCACAGCCCATGTTGTTGTAAATACTTCCGGTGAACTGGCTTCCCATGTTGGTTTCGTTTTCCTCGGTATCTTTCAGCGTTTCCTGGTAAACCTGGATCGCATTGATATATTTTTCGTGGTCAACAAGGTAGTCTCCCTTGATTTTTTTCCGCACAATCTCCGGCTGCTCCTCGAACCGTTTCAGGCGCTCATTCATCTCACGGAACTGATCGTGGGAAAGATAATTGATCTCCTTGAAGATCGGCAGGATAAACTCACCGATGTTCTTTTTCTCCTCCAGAAGGACGTAGAGACGCTGGTACAGTCTTCTTAAGTGGAGTTCTTCTTTCATCCACACCAGCAGCTGCTCGTTAATGATGGTCTCGTCCAGCAGATAGATGTTGTGGTACAGATAATAACACAGTTCCTCGATGGAATAAATATTTGTGCTGATGTTGGAAATATAATACGGATTTTTCGCCCGTTTGACCTGACATAAAATATAACCGCTCATCGTTTACACCTCCCCCATCGTCTCGTGCCAGATTTTGTGGCTTGCCGGGAACATATCGCCAAACCCTAAATCCTCTGCGGTGATCTGACACGTAACCGGAGAATCATACTCCAGACGCAGACGAATCCGTGTTGTCTTCGGCGGCCGTTTGGGCAGCCCGTCCAGCTTCATGGTATAGCGGTTTCGTTTTCCGCTTTCCATGGAGCTTACAACAAATTCCAGCTCCTCCGTTCCGTCGAGGATCAGTTCACATTCTTTTTCTGCTTCATACCAGTTCACACCGGCTGCAATCAGCGCATAGTATGCCGGAGAACCATTGATCGTCATCTCCATGCCGATGTTGTAGCGCACGAGGTCATTTCCGAGGAAGAGATAGCCCTTTAAGCGGCGCTCCTCCACTTTTTCGCGCGCGGAAAAGCAGGCGCCCTGTGCAAACAGGTTCGTTCCGCCGAAGATTCTTCTCTGGTTTTTCTTTAACTGACGCAGAGAGTTGTCGGCCCAGGCAAGGTCGAACTCCTCGCTCACCAGAAATACGCTGGAATAAATTTCATTCCCCATCGCTTCTCCCATCAGATGGCAGAAATCGCGGTCGCGCTCCATCGGCTCGATCGAAAGTGCGGCTTTTGGCCCCCGTTTTACGGTCACAGTTGCCGGCTTCGTTTTACGGCTGATGGAAAGTTCAGAAAACGATGCTTCCTCATCTTTCAGGAAAAACAGACCGACTTTACGGCTCCAGAGCTCCGGCTTCTGGTTCAGCACATGGCAGTAAAAGCTCTCGTCATGCTCCTGCAGGTAGGCTCTGCCGCGCGGCAGTCCGATTATCTTGTATGCTTCACGCACATTTTCCACAAATGGACGGGTCAGATGGCCCGTGGTGATCATCATCGCCTGGATCTGCTGGTCCGGGCGCTCGATGCCGATCATCTTCAGTGCTTCGCGAAGGAACGTGCCAAGGACCTCTCCCGGCGTGTAATCCCGGTTTTTCGATCTGGCAGATGCGGGATCCCATGCAGATCTCGTACAGATTGTCCAGCCAGATGCCGTTTCCCGCGTGAGCAGATTTTTCTGCATCCGGTCCTGTTTTCCACGTTTCCTCATTCCGTTTTTTGGCAATGGCGGTCGGAAATTCCACCGCCTCTTCTCCTTCTTTTACCGGGATGGAGACGGCCGTATGGGTTCCCCTGTCATAGCAGCAGAACTGGGAATATTTCTCTCCAAAATCAAATCCTAAAATTAAATTTTTCTGTTCCATGTCGTATCCTCCTGCTGCTTCTTTTCATCCACAAGTGCAAAACAGTTCCGAACCAGAGCCTCCTGCTGCAGATACTTTTGGAATGCTTCTTCTGCTTTTTCCGAATCTCCTGCCGCGCGCGCTGCTTTCATCTGATTCAGAAGCTGGTACCGCGTCTTTCCTGCTTTTGGTTCGCCGGTCATGGAGACGGTTTTCACCTCTGTTTTTCCCTCGCCCTGACGGTTCGTAAAGGTCAGGTAATACTCCATTTTCTCGCCGTAGAACAGCAGAAACTCTTTCACAAAAATGCCCTGATACATATTGCGCATCGGTTCGCTCTTCCATGTTTCTTCGGCGTTTGTCCGGTAATGAATCGTCACCTTTGCCTCCGCTCTCTGGCGCTCCTCGATGAACATGCGGTCGCCGATCTGGAAGCCTTCGGTCAGGTGCTCCGGCAGATCCTTGTAGAAGGCAAAGCGGAGTCCCTGTTTCGTAAACGCCAGAAGCAGGGTATGCGCCTCTTTTTCTTCCTCCTCAGAAAGCTGCGGCTTCGTGGAAAGATGTTTCAGCATCGCAAAACGGCAGATCTCGTCCAGCTCCCAACCCTGTTTCCAGGCGCGGTCCAAGTAGTCAAACATCTGATCCGAAAGCGGTTTTCCGTCCATAAAATAGCCGATCGCAAGATACGTCAGGTATGCCAGAATGACATGCTCTTTTCCGCTCTGGCGGATGTAGCTCTCCAGCATTTCCTGCTCCCACTTCGGGTGGCTGCGCACAAAGACGGACCAGGTCAGAATGCGCTCCTCCAGCTTGTCGCTCTCCATCTGGAAGCCGCGGATTTTATCCCATAAACTGCACATATCCTCAATAGAACCGGTGAAATAATCTCTCAGATAGCACAATACAATTTCATCGTAGATGCCCTGTTTTACCACGTAGGATGCCAGATAGAGAAGCTCCTCGTCCTCTGTAAACTCTTTTTCCAGAATCATCGCATGCGCCAGACGGAAGAGACACGACACCGGGATCTTTTCGTAGCCGTACCGATCCGTCAGGGCAAAGGCGCGGCTGTAACAGCCGTAGCGTACCAGAAGCTCGATCGTAGAAATACGGTCCACCTTTGCGTAAGCGCTGTCCTCCAGCTCTGCAACAGCTGCCTCGGTCTCACGCTCATCCGGATGGGCAAGATAGTATTCCAGCAGTTTCTGACGCACTGTTTTCCGGTAAGCACTGGAAAATGCGCTCGTGCGCGCTGCCTGCTGATACCAGGCAAGATTTTCTGCAGTAAGCTGCATCTCCTCTTCCTGCTCCCCGCACAGGTGTAGCAGCAGACCCGGATTTTCAATGGCAAAACCGCCGCAGGCACAGGCAAGCTCTTCATCCGTAAATAATGGCTCTACGCGGCAGGTTTCTGTCACCGCATATCTTCTGCGCTGCTCATCTTCGAGAAGAATCCGCGCTTTTTTGCCGTACAGACGGATATAAGCACCCCGTTCCGTCATCGGATAGGACGTTTCGCCTGCCATCGCCGGATGGCAGACGATCACACGCGTGATTTTCGGATTTTCACACGTTACATGATGGGTAAACAGCACATTTGCGATCGCTTTTGCGCTGTCGGGATCTTCCGGTTTTTTCAGAAAAGTCCGGTACAGTGCGGCGTATTCGCGGTTCATGCGGCCTTTCTGGATCTGTCTTGCCGTGAAAACCTCCATCGCCGGGCGGTAGCTCTGGAATGTATGGCGGTCTTTTTCGCGGTTTTTGATCACGTTGGCGTAGATCAGCGCTTTCTTCTGGCCTGCCAGTGTGTTGCTGTAGGAGAAATACATCCGGATGACCTGCGGAAGGACCTCGTCGAACGACGCATCCATCGTTTCGATATAGTACTCGTACAGGCGCGTGATGCGGATGTTCCGCTCCACGGCTTTTGCATACCACGGGAAATATTCCTTCCGCACCGGGCGGCCCTTCATCACCAGTTTGCAGATGGCTTCGAGCACTTCATCGGATGGAAAACGCTCATAGCCCGCAGTCAGAATCTGATAGACATTCTCATCGAACGTTTTCATCGTCTCTGTAAGATAAGCGGCCCGTTTTAACAGTTCCCCGCTTAAAATGCCTTCTTTCTGCGCAAATTTCAGCACCTGAACAGTGAACGGCGAAATCCGGCGGAGCTGTCCCTCCTGGCGGAGATAGAGCTGTGCCGCATCCAGATACAGAAGCGGGCTCTTGCACCCGCACTCATAGCAAAGTTCCATCGCGTAGAGCTGACGGGTCAGCGACTGCTGCCAGGAATCGTCGGCATCAATGGCAAGCTTTAACAGAAAATAGCTTGCACTCTCCTGCCGCATCAGTGTTCCAAGGCGTGATACCAGCCCGGTATGGCCCACTTCCATTTTCAGCTTCCATGCCAGATACAGGTACGCTCCTTTTTTCTCCGCGGTGTCCAGCAGTTCCTGATGCTCTTTTACGTAAGAAAGCGTTTCTCTTGCTTTTCCGGTTTCCTCATGGCTCTCGTACAGCCATGCTTTTCCCAGCGTCACCCACGCCATGTCTCCGCCGGCTTTTTCGAACTGCTCGATGGCCTCCCAGGTGTCCTGATACCAGGTACGGTAGTCGCGTTTATGGACTGCCAGATCGAGATAGCCGCGCGCGATGGCAGTTATCTGACGGTCGCGCTCCGTATTTTTCCTGCTGGTCACATGCTTTTCGCTGTTTGTCACTTCCAGTTCAAAGCGAAGCTCCTGTTTTCCCTGACGCACCGTAATTCTGCCGTAATGGCGGCCGTTTCCGATTTTCTCCTGATGGATAATGTATTCCACACCGTAGACGCTTCCGATGAAATCTTCTGAAGTGACGACTTTCTTTTCCACTTCCAGAAAGTCTCCCTGCACCTCGATTTCCATGCGGACGTAGCCCCAGGTATTTTTATACAGATACAGTGTTTCCTTGCGCGGCTGGTCCACGGTAAGCACAGTTTTCTCCGGCTGTTCCGCCGAAAGCATCACCGGCTCTTTCTGACCGAGGGCAACCAGAAATTCCTCCAGATGCTGAAATGTCACCGGCTTGTGGGACAGTCCCTGATAAAGTGCCATCTGCTCCGGTGCCTCTTTCTGAAGAAGACGTGCAAACTCTTTTTTTACAAAGAAGCGGTACGCTGCGCCGAAATCATGGCTTGCCAGATGCACAAAATCTGCCAGGGAATGAATCTCCTGTCCGGAAATGTTCATTGTCTTTCCTGCAATCGAGACGTGTACCCGCACGCAGCGTTCCTCCAGATTGCTGCTGACGGTGATGTTTCCACAGATTTCATCGCCTGCTTTTAATCCGCTGGTATCCACGCCGTACTCAATCGTACTCGCCGTTCCCTGGAACTGATTTTTCGCCAGAACGATTCTCTGATGATCTGTGGTCACAATTCCTTTTACTCTTCTCCCGTCTTCCGCTCCGATATTCAGCTCTCCGCGGAAATTCTGCCCCTCGTCCAGCGTCAGGGCCACCTCCGTCTCGGACAGCAGCAGATGGGGAACCTCATATTCAAATCTGCCGTTCAGCAGTTGTTCCAATCTTCTTCTCAATGTTTTTCACCTTATTTTATCTAAATCGTTTTCGTTCTTTTCCACAACGTCTGATTATACCCCAAGACGCACGGGATTGCAACGGAAAGGGGACGCTCCTTTTAATAGTCGAACAGCGAAAACTGGTTGCTTTCGGGCAGATCTCCGAAGACACCGAGGTCCGCCATAAAGTCGATAATCGTCTTGCTGACCTTGGTGCGGTCGCGGAAATCATCTTTCGAGAGGAATTTTCCGTTTCGTGCCGCAAGGACAACGGCGTCGGCCGCCTTGTCGCCCAGACCCTCGATCGAGTCGAGCGCCGGCATCAGATGTTTGTCATCGTAGACCTGGAAGCGGTGCGCCTGTGCCTTATAGAGGTCCACCGGCACGAAATCGAAGCCGCGGGCGTACATTTCCTGGACAATCTTCATATCCTTGACGGTTGCCTGCTCCTTCTGAGTCAGCGTGTCTTTCCGTTTTTCGTAATCTTTCATATAATATTCCAGCCGGTCGCGTCCCATGCACATGAGCTCGTAGGAAAATGCGGACGCACGAATGGAGAAGTACGCCGCATAGTACGCCAGCGGATAGAAAATTTTATAGTAAGCGATGCGGTACGCCATCATGACGTACGCCGCCGCGTGGGCTTTCGGGAACATGTACTTGATCTTTTTACATGACCAGATGTACCAGTCCGGCACGTCATGTGCCTTCATCTCCTCTTCCCACTCCGGTTTTAAGCCCTTTCCTTTTCGCACACTCTCCATGATCGTAAAGGAAAGCTCACTTTCGAGTCCCTTGTCGATCAGGTAGATCATGATATCGTCTCGGGTACAGATGGCGGTGGAAATCGTCGCCTTGCCCTCCTCGATCAATGTCTGCGCATTGCCGAGCCATACGTCGGTTCCGTGCGACAGACCAGAGATACGGATCAGGTCAGAGAACGACTGCGGCTTCGTGTCCAGAAGCATCTGGATAACGAAATCGGTACCGAACTCCGGCACGCCAAGACATCCAAGCGGGCAGCCGCCGATGTCCTCCGGCTTGATGCCAAGCGCCTCGGTGCTCTTGAACAGCGACATGACCTCCGGGTTATCGAGCGGAATCGTCTGCGCATCAAGGTGCGTGATATCCTCGAGCATACGGATCATGGTCGGATCATCGTGTCCGAGAATGTCGAGCTTTAAGAGGTTGGCATCAATGGAGTGGTAATCGAAATGGGTCGTAATGATGTCGGTTGTCATATCGTTCGCCGGATGCTGCACCGGGGTGAAGGAGTTGATATCCTCACCGAACGGCAGAACGATGATACCGCCCGGGTGCTGGCCGGTGGTACGGCGGATGCCGGTGCATCCTTCCACGATACGGTCGATCTCGCAGTTCCGTTTGTGCTGGCCGCGCTCTTCGTAATAGTTCTTCACGTAACCGAACGCTGTTTTATCCGCCAGCGTACCGATGGTTCCCGCACGGAACGTCTGACCGGCACCGAAAATAACCTCTGTGTATTTGTGCGCCTTACTCTGGTAATCACCGGAGAAGTTCAGGTCGATATCCGGCTCTTTATTTCCCTTGAATCCAAGGAACGTCTCGAACGGGATATCAAATCCCGCTTTTTTCAGCGGCTTGCCGCAGTTCGGGCAGACGGCGTCCGGCATATCGCATCCGGCGCGGCCGACGTACTCTTTGACGCGCGGCGAATCGAACTCGCTGTAATGACACGACTCGCAGTAGTAATGCGGGCTCAACGGGTTTACCTCCGTGATTCCCGCCATCGTCGCAACGAACGAGGAACCGACGGAACCACGCGATCCTACAAGGTATCCGTCCTCGTTCGACTTCCACACCAGTTTCTGTGCGATGATGTACATAACGGCGTATCCGTTGGAAATAATGGAGTTCAGCTCTCGCTCGAGGCGCGCGGAAACGATCTCCGGCAGCTCCTCGCCGTAGATTTCATGCGCGCGGTCGTAGCAGATTCTACGCAGTGTCTTGTCGGAATCTTCGATGACCGGCGGGAATTTTCCGGCACGGATCGGGGAGATTTTCTCGACAAGGTCGGAGATTTTGCGCGGATTGGTGATGACGACCTCCTCCGCTTTCTCACTTCCGAGATATGAAAACTCTTCAAGCATCTCCTCGGTGGTGCGCAGGAACAGCGGTGCCTGACTCAGCCGCGTCGTCAAAACCTTTTCCGGTCATGATGATGCGGCGGTAGATCTCGTCCTGCGGATCCATGAAGTGGACGTCGCACGTTGCCACAACAGGCTTATGGAACTGCTCGCCGAGTTTAACAATGCGCCTGTTGATCTCCTTTAAATCCTCCTCGCTCTCTACGGCAGAAACGTCCTCTTTTTTGATCATGAACGCGTTGTTGCCGATCGGCTGGATTTCCAGATAATCGTAGAAGTCCACAAGACGCGCAATCGCCGCATCCGGTTCACCGCGCAGGATTGCCTGGTAGAGTTCGCCCGCCTCGCAGGCAGATCCGATCATCAGACCGTCCTGGTATTTCAGGTAGACGCTCTTTGGCAGCTTCGGCCGGCGGTTGTAGTATTTCAGGTGGGATTCTGACACGAGGCGGTACAGATTGACACGTCCCGTCTCGTTCTTTGCCAGAATGATCGCATGGTACGATGGAAGCTTGCGCACAGCCTCCTCCGATACTTTTCCCTGCGCATTCAGGTCATCCAGAGTCAGAATATTGCGCTCCTCCAGCATTTTTACGAATTTCACGAAAATTTCCGCCGTACAGCCGGCATCGTCCACCGCACGGTGATGGTTTTCCAACGATACGCCGACCGCCTTCGCAACGGTATCCAGCTTGAAACGGTTGAGGCCCGGCAGCAGGAAACGCGCCATGGCGACGGTGTCCGCCGTTGTAAATTCCCGCTCGATCCCCTGCAGGACGCAGTTGTGCTCGATAAAGCTCATATCGAACGAAGCATTGTGGGCAACCATAACGGCTCCCTCACTGAACTCCAGGAATTTCGGCAGCACCGTTTCGATGTCCGGCGCGTCAAGAACCATGTTGTCGTTGATGCCGGTCAGGTTCTCAATCCGGAACGGGATCGGGACTTTCGGGTTGACGAAGGTGGAAAACTTATCGACAATCGCTCCGTTTTCCACACGGACGGCGCCGATCTCAATGATTTGTTGACACCGGGGAAAATCCCGTCGTCTCGATATCAAACACAACGTAGCTTCCGTGGATGTCCTGCCTTTGCTGTTGACAACGATATCTTTCAAGTCGTCGACGAGATAAGCCTCCATGCCGTAGATGACCTTGAACGGAGCCGAAACTTTTTCAGCTCATCTTTGTCGCATCCGGGTGCTCTGCCTGGTATTTTTTCCGGTAAGCGCCGTCGATCGCCTCGATCGCATGGTTTGCCTCCGGGAAGGACTGCACCACGCCGTGGTCAGTGATCGCGATCGCCGGATGGCCCCACTCGTAGGCACGCTGTACCAGACGGGCAGCATCGGTGACACCGTCCATATCGCTCATCTTTGTATGACAGTGCAGCTCCACACGCTTCACCGGACTCGTATCCTGACGGCCGGTACGGAAATCGGTGATCTTCTTGATGCCCCAGACAGACATAACCGTCAGATCGTGGTCAAATGCATCAACCGTCGTTTTTCCTTTTACTTTAATGAACGCGCCTTTTTTGATCGCATCCTTTAATTCCGGCACTTCCGCGTTCTGGACGAAAATCTTGACGCCGATAGTATCCGTAAAGTCGGTGATCGTGAACATGAAAATCGTACGCTCATTCCGGATCTCGCGCATATCCACACTCTGGACTCTTCCTCGGATGACAACATCACCGATCTCATCGCCGATTTTCAGAATCTCCACGCTCTCATCCTCGAAATCTCTTCCGTACAGCACATCCGGATTGGAGGATTTGCGCGGCTGATTGTCCGCATTCCGGCTGAAACTGCCCTTGCCTTTCTTGAAGGAACCGCGTCCGCCGCCGGAAAAACCTTTTCCCCTTCCGCCGTCTGCTGCTTTTTCTTTTTTCGCCTCGCCGCCCTTGGCTGCTGCGGCTGCTTTTGGCTGTTCGCCTGCTGCTTCCGCCTGCTCTTCCATCCGGTTCTGCTCTTTTTCGCCGAGCATCTCACCGTAATGGGTATGCGCCAGAACGTGGCGCACTTCCTCCCGGATGCGGAGCTCGGAATTTCTCATGGCGCGGCTCTCGCCCTCCGGCTTTCTCATCTCGGTTTCCACGATCAGGTCGAAGCCGCACCGCTCACAGAAGATTTTTCTCGAGAATGTGGACCAGCTCCTCCTCGCGCTCCTTTGCCACAACGGAATCCACGAGCACCAGGTGCATTTTGTTCGTCTCCGGGAAGGTAATCTCGGCAGTCGAAAACAGATGATTCAGAAAGACACTGTGGTTTTTCAGCTCGAGCAGGATACTCGGACGGTACACCTCCAGAAAGTTTTCCGGCGTATACTGGCGCGACAGATAGAACCGCTCAATAATCTTCACGCGCAGCGGCACGTTGGAAAAGAGCTGCTCCTCGATCTGGCGCTCCAGCTGATAAATATATTTTTTGTGAATCCACTGATGGCTGACCACATAGATCCGCAGCAGATCTTTTTCTTATTGATCGATACCCGCGAAACCTCCACGGTATCGAGAAGCTCTGCCATGCCCCCTTCGATTCTCAAATCCGGAAATACTTCCTGAAACTGTTTTTCCATTCCTATTCCTGCTTCTTTTTTACTTGCCCCAGTGATCCAGCTCGTCCTTTAAGACGGACAGCAGCTCGCTCTCCGGTACTTTTTTCACGATTTCACCTTTTTTAATTAAAATGCCGACGCCTTTTCCGCCTGCAACACCAAGATCCGCCTCTTTTGCCTCGCCCGGTCCGTTGACCACGCAGCCCATGACGGCAACCTTGATATCAAGATCGTAGCCCTGCACCAGTGTTTCCACCTGGTTTGCCAGTCCGATCAGGTCAATCTGGGTCCGTCCGCAGGTCGGACACGATACGACCTCAATGCCGCCTTTTCGAAGTCCCAGGGTCTTTAAGATCCGTTTTGCGGATTTGATTTCCTCGAGCGGATCGCCGGTCAGGGAAACACGGATCGTATCTCCGATGCCCTGATATAAAATAATACCGAGCCCCACTGCCGATTTGATGTTGCCGGAATACAGCGTTCCTGCCTCCGTAATGCCGACATGAAGCGGATGATCCGTCTGGTTCGTGATCAGCTCATGCGCTTTTGCACACATCATCACATCAGACGATTTGATACTGATGACGAGATTGTCATAGCCCATCTCCTCAATGATCCGCACTTTGTCGAGCGCGCTCTCCACCAGGCCCTCTGCCGTTACGCCGTTGTATTTTTCCACCAGCTCTTTTTCGAGTGAACCGCTGTTGACGCCGACGCGGATCGGAATCTGGCGTTCTTTTGCTGCATCTACAACCGCCTGGATCCGGTCGCGGCTGCCGATGTTGCCCGGGTTGATGCGGATTTTATCGGCTCCGTTTTCGATCGCGGCGATCGCCAATCGATAGTCAAAATGAATATCTGCTACAAGCGGAATCGAGATCTGCTTTTTGATCTCGGACAGCGCCCTGGCTGCCTCCATGGTCGGGACGGCGCATCGGATAATGTCACATCCGGCTTCCGTGAGCGCCTGGATCTGCTTTACGGTTGCCTCCACATCTTCTGTTTTGGTATTCGTCATGGACTGGATCAGAATCGGATTTCCGCCTCCGATGACCCGGTCGCCGATTTTCACAACTCGTGTATTTGCTCTGCTCATTGTCTTTCCTCCATTTATTTTCTCCGTGATGGCATAAAAATCTTATTTATTATAAGACATTTTTTTCTCTGGCACAACCGTCTTTTCTCTTGCTAATTTTTTCCCAAATTTTCTATAATGCTAGGAGTGATTTTTTTTGATTCAACTGGAAAGGAAGACATACAAACGATGAAAAAGATGATCCTCGTAACCTCGCCGCCGGCGTGCGGAAAGACATACATTTCAAAACAGCTCGCCAAGGAGCTGAAACACGTTGTTTTATCTCGACAAGGACACAGTCATTCCGCTGTCGAACCGCGTTTTCTAAAGACGGGCGGACAGGAAATCAACCGCAGTTCTGATTTCTTCGAGGAGAATATCCGCGATTATGAATATGAAGTAACGGTCAATTTCGGACTGGAAGCACTCGAGTATGACGATATTGTGCTGATCAACGCACCATTCACACGCGAAGTGCATGATGAGAAGTTCCTGAAAGACTTCTCCAAAAAGCTCGCTGACCATGGGGCAAAGCTTGTTGTGATCTGGGTTGTCACAAAACCGGAGATCTGCCACCAGCGCATGATCGACCGCAACTCCGTGCGCGATACGTGGAAGCTGGAGCACTGGGATGAATATGTGAAAACGATCGACTACTCCATCCCGGAATCACTGAAGAAAATGAGCAGCTGCCTCGATCTGATGCTGTTCTACAATTCTTCGGATGAAGAATATCAGAAATCCATGGAGATGGTTATCTCCCGTCTCGAAGACGAATAACGACTAAACGAAAAAAGAGAATTTTGCCGGACCTCATTTTTACAGTCTGCAAAATTCTCTTTTTATTTATAGAAACTATTTTCACATCCGATACAAAAGATAATCCGCCGCTGCCGCCCACAGCACCCAGGAAACGCAGAGAACTGCGAACACACTCTTATATCCGAGTACGGCAAAGTGGACGCGCCATTTTTCCTTCTGCGTGAATTTCTCCGGGTTTTTGCCTTTTACCATCAGCATTCCGGCGATCACGAACATGCCGAGGGCCGCGATCAGCAGCAAGCCGTCTTTCGCCGCCTCAAGGGCAGCGCGGAACGTGAATCCCCCAAAGAGGAATCCTCCCAGCAGCAGCACAGCTGCCGCAGCGCCGCCGGAGAGCAGGCCGATTGTAAATGCTCTGCCGAGATCACAGCAGATGTTCTTTATCTTTTCCATGTTTTACAATTCCTTATTTTCTTCTAACGCATCACAGAAATGACATGCCACAAAGTGATTGTTGCCCACGTCTTTTAATTCCGGCATCTGCTGTCGGCAGATGTCTTTTGCGTACTTGCATCTTCCCTGGAATTTGCAGCCCGGCTTCGTGTTGATCGGGCTCGGCACCTCGCCTTCGAGGCGGATTTTTTTGCGGTTGCGCTCTGCCTCTACTTTCGGGTCCGGAATCGGAATCGCGGAGAGCAGTGCCTGTGTGTACGGGTGGCGCGGGTTGGCGTACAGCTCCTCGGATGTCGTCAGCTCGACGAGCGTTCCCAGATACAGAACCGCCACACGGTCGGAAATATGTTTGACCATCGACAGATCATGGGCAACGAAAAGATAGGTCAGTCCCATCTTTTTCTGCAGATCCACAAGAAGATTGACGATCTGTGCCTGGATCGAAACATCGAGTGCGGAGATCGGCTCATCGAGAACGATGAACTCCGGCTGCACGGCAAGCGCACGCGCAATACCGATTCGCTGGCGCTGTCCGCCGGAAAACTCGTGCACAAAACGGTTCGCATGCTCGCGGTTCAGTCCGACCAGTTCCAGATATTTGTAGATCATCTCCTGGCGCTCTTTTTTATCTTCGCCAGATGATGGATATCGATTCCCTCGCCGATGATATCGGCAACTGTCATACGCGGGTCAAGCGATCCATACGGATCCTGAAAGACCATCTGTACCTGTTTTTTGAAGGCAAACCGCTCTTTTCCGTTTAACGCATGGACATCGGTTCCCTTGTAGAGCACCTGTCCGTCGGTCTTGTCATACAGGCCGATGCAGGTACGGCCGCACGTTGTCTTTCCACATCCGGACTCGCCAACCATTCCAAGTGTCTCACCCTTGTAAATTTCGAAGGAGACATCATCCACGGCCTTTAAGGTCGCATGGTTTCCGACCTGAAAATATTTTTTCAGATGGGAAACGGAAAAAAGCACTTCTTTTTCGTTATTTTCCATTACAATTCTCCTCCTTCCAGATTTGGCATTTCTACTTTTGGTGCCATCGGGTGATGGAGCCAGCAGGCAGCTTTATGCTCGCCGCCGAATTCCGTTGCCTCCGGCATCTCTTCCTTACAGATCGGCATACAATAGCTGCACCGCGTGCAGAACGGACATCCGACCGGCGGGTTTAAAAAGATCCGGCGGAGTTCCCGGAATTGTCGCGAGTTCCTGCTTGTTTTTCAAATCCAGACGCGGTACGGAACGGATCAGCGCCCAGGTATACGGGTGACGCGGACGATAGAAAATATCCTCACACGTTCCGCTTTCCACGATAATACCGGAATACATGACAGCAATCTTCTGTGCGATATTCGCCACAACACCAAGATCATGTGTGATCATGATAACGGACGTCTGGTTTTTCTTCTGCAGATTCTTGATAATATCGAGAATCTGTCCCTGAATTGTCACATCGAGTGCGGTCGTCGGCTCGTCACAGATCAGAATTTTCGGATCACAGGCAAATGCAATCGCGATCATAACACGCTGACGCATACCGCCGGATAACTGGAACGGATAGGATCTCATAATATTATCCGGACTTGGAAGACGCATCTTTTCAAGCATTTCCTCTCCTTTTGCCCATGCATCCTTTTTCGAAATCTTCTCGTGAGTCTGAAGATATTCAGTAAAGACCGCACCGATTTTCCTGGTCGGGTTCATCATGGCACCACTGTCCTGAAAAATCATGGAGATTTCACTGCCTCGCAGATTCCTCCACTGCTCCTGTGTATTCTTAAGGAGAGATTTCCCATTAAAAAGGATATCTCCTCTGGTTACTTTACCGCCTCCGGCAAGAGTCCGAGAACCGCACGGATCACAGTAGTACTTGCCGCTTCCGCTCTCTCCTACCAGACTGACGATCTGACCCCCGGCATATCGAGACTGAAATCCACAACGGTAGACGTC
>ENA-OQII01000101-OQII01000101.1-human-gut-metagenome-genome-assembly--contig:-NODE-101-length-14840-cov-3.251070_pt1 | contig 14840 bp, 14 predicted proteins | sample MGYA00242577_ERZ504742 | MGnify/ENA primary metagenome ERZ504742 (study PRJEB26092, sample SAMD00036443) | human gut metagenome | host: Homo sapiens | study: EMG produced TPA metagenomics assembly of...
GGAAATTCGGACTGTTTTCTTTCAGCACCACTGTTTCCCAGCTTCCGATTGTTCCATCATACTGTCCGTTCCACACCGGATACTGTTCGACCGGAAGTTTGATTTCCACGGCATTCCGATTAAAGTTCTGTACGAACACATACCGGATTCCATTCTTTTCGCGCGTTGTAACCTCCACGCCATCCGGAATCTCTTTCACCACCGATGTGACACCTGCTTCTTCTGCCAGTTTTCCGCAGAGCTCATCGTACAGACCCTGTTCAAAACCGGCACAGATCTGATATGCTTTTCCTGCGCCATACTGGTTTTCTGTCAGTGCAGGCATTCCTGCATAAAAATCTTTTCCATAAGTCATCAGCACTTCTGCTGTCGATGGTTTCACCAGTTCACAGAGATTGCTGCACCGGTACGTCCGGGTCAGATGCAGACGGTTTTGCGGGACCGGAACTCCTTCGTTCCATTCCCCATCGTACAGGCCGTCAATCTCCATGCTCCGAAGTCCCATTACATCCAGCAGTCCGTGCGGCGTTCCGCCAAGGAAACAAAGATCCGTCTCATCTACAATTCCGGACCAGTACGTTGCCAGAAAAGTGCCGCCTCCGGCCACAAACTGCCGTACTTTTTCCACCCATCCTTCCCGCTGCAGATAAACCACAGGCGCTGCCACGATCTGATAGTCCGAAAGGCCCTGCGTTTCATCGATGACATCAACATCCAGGCCGAGTCTGCGGAAGGCGCGGTATGATTTTTCCACGGTTTCTTTGTAAAACAGGCCCTGATTCCGTGGACCTGCCGCATCTTCCAGTGCCCACCGGTTTTCGGTGTCATAAATCACAGCCACTTTCGGACTGCAGATGGCACCGGAAAGTTCCTGCATCTGCGCCAGGGTTTCTCCTACCTTTGTCACTTCCCGGAATACACGGGTGTCATCTCCTCCATAATGGTCTATCACCGCTCCATGAAACTTTTCGGAAGCTCCACGGCTCTGGCGCATCTGGAAATACAGGACGCTGTCTGATCCGTGCGCCACGGCCTGCATGGATGCGGCGTGCAGCATGCCCGGCTTTTTCAGTTTGCTGACCGGCTGCCAGTTTGTTGCGGACGGACAGCTCTCCATCAGATAAAACGGCTTTTTCTGGATACTGCGCATGATATCATGCTGCATCGCCGTATCTGCTGCCGTAACTGCTTCCGCTTCTTTGTGCCAGGTCGGATAATTGTCCCAGGAAACAAAATCAACAATGTCGGCAAACTTGTGATAATCCAGTCCCTTGAAATCATACATCATATTGATGGTAGTGGGCTGTTTGGCACCGGCATCCCGCAGCGCGCTGATCTCCCACTTCACAAAATCGGCTGTCTGATCTGTTACAAATCGTTTCCAGTCCAGATTCAGTCCGTGCAGCGATGCGTCTCCTTTTGGCGACGGACTCTCCACCTGATCAAAACTCTGGTATGTATGACTCCAGAACGCCGTATTCCATGCATGGTTTAGGGCCTGTAAACTGCCATATTTTGTTTTACCCAGTTCCGAAATGCCTCCTGGCAGAGCGGGCAATGGCACTCTCCGCCTAGTTCATTCGAAATATGCCATGCAATGACGCCTGGATGATCCCTGAACGCTTCTGCCAGTTTTGTATTGATCTTTCTCGTTTTTTCCCGGTACACCGGCGAGGTATAGCAATGGTTATGACGCTCTCCGTACAGATTTCTCTGCCGCATCGCATCCATGCGGAGTACTTCCGGATATTTCTGTGCCATCCCAGCGCGGTCTTGCCGCTGTCGGTGTAGCCATCATGACAGAAATTCCATTTTCATACAGGCGGTCTACCATTTTTTGAGCCATTCCAGATCAAACACGCCTTCTTCCGGCTCCAGGAATGCCCAGGAAAAGATGCCGAGGGAAACTTCATTTATTTTCGCTTTTTTGAAATACGCAAGATCCTGCTCCAGAATTTCCGGATATTCCAGCCATTGTTCCGGATTGTAATCTCCGCCATGCAGAAGTTTTCCAAAATTTATATTCTGTCTCATAAAAATCTCCTTTTATTCTCAAATGCCTCGGAAGGTAAAGGTAAATTCCAGTTTCTGGTCAACCGGAATCAGGTATTCCGGATGGGTCTGTGCACCCCAGCTGTCGTCTCCTCCGACACCCATCTGCTGTTTTGCCACGCGCACAACGGTGTAATGTACCTGCGGCAGTTCATACGGATGCATCGCATTTTCCAGCTCGTGCGGCGTATACGGCAGTGCGGAAAATTCCATCTTGTCGCCGCTAAACATCATACCACGGCCCTTGCGGTTCGTCACGGTTGCCCAGCGTACACCAACCTTGTTGCCGCACTCCTGCGGAACGAGATATTTCGCCATATTGTCTTCGACTTTATTCTTATAAACGCCAAGCTTTGCTCCGGCGCAGCGGTCCACATACGTCTCCTCCGGTCCCATGCCATACCAGGTAACGTGGTCGTAATCGGCATCCAGCTTGAACATCACGCCGAATTCCGGCATATCGCCGAGCTCTTTCACCGGATCATACGTCAGCGTCGTCTGAATGCTTCCATCGCCGAAGACACGGTAGGTCAGACGGCACTCACTCGCCGGTGTGGTCGGCATTACATAGCGGTAGCTGACTTCTGCGCAGTCCTCGTGTACTTCGATTTCCGGTGCATACAGTCCCGGATAATGGCTGCCGTTCGGATATTTGTGGGACAGATACATCGAAGCAATCTTCCACTGGCTGTAACGCATCGGCATCAGGCTTCCGCAGTCATTGTCGATCGGCGCACGCCAGAAGTTCGGTTTCGGAATCATTTTGATCATCTCAACGCCGCCGTAACGGTACGATACGAGTCCGCCGTTCAGATCGGAGAACATCACATCGAAATTCTCGCCGCGCACACCAAAATCATGGTTGGAACGGATCACTTCAAATTTCGCCGGTTTTTCTGCTTTCGCTGGTGCTTCCACTTCATAAACGCCCTGTCCAAATGCAACTTCATGGCCGCGCTTGCCCCATACGGTATCTTCTTTCAGGCGGAAGGAAACGGTCACCGCATACTCTCCCGGAAGTGTCTGTACCGCGATCGGCAGCTCCACCGTTTTTTCCGAAAGCGGCTCCACCGAAACTTCCATCGGCACTTCTTTCAGTTTCTTTCCTTCTTTTTCGAGAAGTACTACGCATGCAAATGTATCGGTATTCACAAACAGGTTTTTATTTTTTACAACCGCCTTGTCTTTCTGCACGTCAATAGAAATATTCTGATAGCAGAATTTTACTTCCTGCATCTTCGGAGACGCGTCGCGCTCGCCGCCGTATACGATACCATTTCCACTGAAGTTATAATCACACGGATGGTCGTCAAAATCACCGCCGTACGCCTGGAACTCTTTTCCGTAGCGGTCTTTTTTATAAATCGACTGATCGATATAGTCCCAGATAAAGCCGCCCTGGAACATTGGCTCTTCCTCAGTCAGATCCATATATTTCTTCATCGCGCCGCAGGAATTTCCCATGGCATGGGCATACTCACAGCAGACGTACGGTTTTCTGCGGTCTTTCGCTAAAAATTCCCGGATCTCGTTGACCGTGGTGTACATCCGGCTTTCCATATCGCTGGTGTCGTTGTATCTGCGGTCATCGTTCACTCCCTCATAATGGACAAGGCGGGTCGGATCCATCTTCCGGTATAACTGAGACATTTCAAAAATAACCTTTCCGCCGAACGATTCATTTCCGCAGGACCAGATCAGAATCGCCGGATGGTTTTTGTCTCTCTGATACATCGAGTTGACACGGTCCAGCATGCAGTCCATCCACTCCGGACGGTCGCACGGTACGACACCGGAGAAATCCCCGTTCCGTACGGCATCCGTATCTCTCGTTCCATGGGATTCCATGTTGCACTCTGCAATCATGTAAATACCGTATTCATCGCAGAGATCGTAAATGCCGACCGCATCCGGATAATGGCAGGTACGGATCGCATTGATGTTGTTCTGCTTCATCGTTGTCAGGTCTTTGATCAGCTCTTCCCTTGATACGACACGGCCGGATACCGAGCTGAACTCGTGGCGGTTGACGCCTTTAAAGACAACCCGTTTTCCATTCAGTGTCATGATGTGGTCTTTCATTTCAAAGCGGCGGAATCCAACTCTCTGTGGAATCAGTTCCTGCACCGTTCCATCCTCTGCGGTTACTTCCAGCAGAAGATCATACAGCACCGGTGTTTCCGCAGACCACAGTTCTGGATGATCCACCTTCAGAACAAACTGTGTTTCACCATGCAGCACACCTTCCGTACTCTGCAGTACAGTTCCATCCTTCGCCAGCGTAAGCTTTACGTTTCCTTTTCCGATCGTTTTTGTATCAACGACAAGATCTGCCCTGGTAAACGTATCATCCAGCAGAGTCTGTACTTTCAGGTCAGAAATATGTACATCTGGAATCGTATACAGATAGACATCCCGGTAAATACCGGAAAAGCGGAAGAAATCCTGATCCTCGCACCAGCTTCCGCTCGTCCATTTGAAAACCTGCGCAGCCAGTTTATTTTCGCCCTCTTTCAGATACGGGGTCAGTTCAAACTCGGACGGAGTAAACGTATCCTCGCTGTAGCCAAGGAACGTTCCGTTCAGCCATACGGCAATACCGCTCTCTGCTCCCTGGAAGGAAACAAAAAGCCGTTTTCCTTTCATCTGATCCGGCACTTCAAAATATTTCACATAGGAAGCCGTCGGATTGAACCGCTCCGGAATCTCGCCCGGCTGGATTTCTTCTCTTCCTTCCCACGGATACTGGACATTGGCATACTGCGGTGCGTCGTATCCCTCCATCTGGATATGCGCCGGCACGCGGATATCATCCCATTTTGTGCAGTCATACTCCGGTGTCTCAAATCCCGGAATCGTGCTCTCGTAGTTCTTTGCGTAGTGGAATTTCCACAGTCCGTTCAGACTGTGACGGAAGTTTTCCACATGCTGCTCCATTTCTTCCACCGATCCATAATACCTGTGATCGGAATGCGCCGGTACCCGGTTCTCTCCATAATACGTCGGGTCCTTCACTTTTTCATACTGAAATACACCCATTTTTATTTTCCTCCTTCTGGAATTTTATTTTCTTTGATCTTTTGAAAAAAGGTGGATATTCATCCAAATATCCACCTTTTCTGTTCGATTCTTTTTCTTATTTTACAGCACCTGTGATACCTTCTGTGAAGCTCTTCTGGAAGCAGAAGAAAATGATTGCTGTCGGGATCGTACAGATGAATACGCCGAGCATCAGCACGCCATAATCTACAGTGTAGCCACCGAGCAGGTTCGCTACCAGCATCGGCATGGTAATGGAATCATTGTTCTGTAAAATAACCTTTGGCCACAGATAGTTGTTCCATGCATTCATGAAGGTGATGATCGTTGCTGCCGCATAGGTCGATTTCATGGTCGGCATATACATGCGGAAGAAAATTCCTGTCTCGCTTAAACCATCCAGTCTTGCCGCTTCGATGATATCGTGCGGGAAAGAACGGGAAGCCTGACGGAACATCATAATCATAAACGGAGTGGAAATCGAAGGAAGCATAAATGCTGCCATCGTGTTGACCATTTTTAACTGTGAAAACATACGGAACATCGGGATCATGATTGCTGCGAACGGGATCATCATCGCAGTCAGAAGCACGGTAAATACCGCATCTTTCGCTTTGTCATGATAAATTTCAAATCCATAACCTGCGATTGAGCAGACCAGAAGACAAAGGATCGTCAGTACCGTTGCATTCCGGAACGAGTTCCACAGTGCAAGACGCAGGTTCTGCTGCGCAATCAGTGACTTGAAGTTTTCCATCAGATAAGTACCCGGAATCAGTTTTCCGGCAATAACATCAATACTTCTGTTCGTAGACGCGCAGAACATATAGTACAGCGGAAATACAGAAAGGAGGGATGCTACCGTTAAAACCAGATACATGAAGAATTTCTTTGTTTTTCCCATTATCGCTCGTCACCTACTTTCATCTGAAGCAGTGCCAGAATGGCAACCATAATCAGGATCAGGATCGACATTGCTGCCGCATAGCCGAAGTTTGGACTCTGTACAAAGGACATGTTGTAAATGTAATGAGACATGGTCATGGTTGATTTTCCAGGACCTCCATTTGTCAGGTTCAGGGACTCATCGAACAGCTGCAGCGTACCATTGGTAGAGGTAATCGTGGTCAGCAGGATCATCGGCTTTAACAGCGGAACGGTGATCTTGAAGAAGGTCTGCAGCGGGCTTGCGCCGTCAATTTTTGCTGCTTCGTAGATTGAGTATTCAATGTTCTGCATACCGGAGAGGTAGAATACCATATTGTATCCCATCCATCTCCAGACCAATGCGATGATAATAACGGCACGGGCTGTCCAGGCATTGGAGAACCACATGATCGGATGCATGCCAAGTCCGCGCAGAACGGTGTTGATAAATCCATCGTTTGCAAACAGGGAACGGAAAATCATTGCGTAAGATACCAGCGATGTTGCGCACGGCAGGAAAATGCAGGTACGGAACAGTCCCTTGAAACGCAGATCTTTGTTGTTCAGCATCGATGCAAACATCAGACCAAGGATCAGCATGATCGGCACCTGAATAATCAGGTAGAGGAAAGTGTTACTTAAAGTCTGTTTAAAAGTCGGGTCTTTTAAAATACGCGCATAGTTTGCAAATCCGTTGAATTTCAGGTTAATGCCCATACCGGTCTGCAAAGACAGGATAAATGCCTGAATCATCGGATAAAAGCTCATCCATGCGATCAGAATCGTTGCCGGAAGCAGAAAAACCCATCCGGTAAAATTCTGTTTTCTTTCCAAGTTCATTCCTTTTTTCTTCTGGCTGCTCATGGAATCTTCCTTTCTTTTTTCGCTGCGAGGTACGCTTGAAAAAATCTTTTTGCAGACAACATCGCATGTTCTCCTGCAGAAATCATTTTTCAATCCCACCCCGGGGCAGATACAGAACGGGCCTGCTTCTGTCTGTCTAGAAGCAGACCCGTTTCTTATCGTCCTACTTTTTTACAATATGAGAAATCTTAGTTACCCATGTTGAACTCTACGGTTTCCTGTGCAGTCTGGAGTTCGCTGTCCATATCTGCTCCTGTCTGGATGATATTGGAAAGTGCGGTTCCGACAGCATCGCGTGCATCGTAGTAGAATGCTCCAGTGATGTTGGATGGAGTCTTGGTTGCGAAATCAACGATTTTTGCATAAACCGGATCATCGCTGAAGAATGCAACTGGCTGTGCATATGCTTCGGAATCTCCTGCCGGTGCCCAGGTTGCCAGAGCGCCTTTTGCGATGATGTCATCGTAAAGAGCTGTGCTGCCTGCGAAGGTAGATTTCATAAAGTCAATGGCAAGATCGGTTTTCTTGCAGTTGGAAGAAATTGCCCAGGAAGAACCACCGTTGTTGGAGTAGTTGGTTGCTCCGTCGATGCCGTCCAGTTTTGGCATATTGGTGAGCGCCCATTTACCGGACTGATCGTCATTTGCTGTGATGGAAGCCATGATCCAGCATCCGTTGATAACGCCTGCTGTGGTCCCGTTGTTGATCGATGCAATATACTGATCCCAGTCGGTAACTTCTACCAGAGTACCATCTTTTATCATCTGGCTGTAGATCTCAAGGATTGGTTTTAATGCTTTGTTGTCTACAATATTTACGGATCCGTCCTCGTTGAACAGAGACTCGCCGCAGGACTGCAGCATTTCCATAACAAGGTCCGGAGATCCGGCCTGAGATGTCAGGATTGGCTGGCCTGTTTTCTCTTTGACAACTTTTGCTTTTTCCATAAAGTCATTCCAGGTAATGTCTGTGAAATCATCTACGGTAAAGCCTGCCTCTTCCAGCATATCGGTACGCAGGCACTCGATCACAGCGCCATTGTCAAACGGAATTCCGTAGTTCTTTCCATCCAGTGTAGAGTAAGCAACTTTTGCGGATGAGAATTCGCCAAAGTCGATACCGGAATCGGTCAGATCTGTGAAAATGTCCGGGTAGTTGGTTGCATATTTCTGGAAGGAGTTGTCCTGCATCAGGAAGATATCCGGCAGAGTACTTAAGTCTCCTGCAGAAACTGCTGTGGTCAGGCGGGTTTCAATGTCATCGGACTGTACTTCGCTGACTTCTACTTTAAAGCCTTCGTGATCCTGTGCGTAAATCTCAGCTGCTTTCTGGATCGCATAAACGTTGAAGTTCGGGTCCCAGGTCCATACGGTTAAGGTGTTGTCATCCGCAGAGCTGCCCTCTACTACGTCGCTGCTCTCTGATTTTGCAGTGGTGTCATCTGCTGCTGATGCATCGTTTCCGCCGTTGCTGGAGCTTGTTGTAGTTCCTCCGCTGGATCCGCATGCAGCCAGTCCAAGTACCATTGCTGATGCCATTACGATTGATACAATTTTTCTTCTCATATTGCACATCCTCCTTAAGATGTTATTTTACAACCTGACTTTTTCACATATATCGCCTAAAAGTCTTTTGGTTGTTTTGTACATTTTTTAGGTTTTTATCCCCTCAACATGTACAAATTATAACAACATTCTTTCGTCAGTTGTGCGCATATTCGACTCTATCCTATGCATTTTCAACTATTTATAGATATTTTCACTTTGTTTCACCATCCTTCCTGTGTTTTTATGTCAAATTTCAACAAATTCTGCTCGTAATGTTCCGGTGCCCTCCGCCATTGCTGGGGCGAAACGCCGAGAATCTTTCGAAAATTACGATTAAAAGTGGATATTGTTGTGAATCCGCAGTGCAGTGCAATGTCACTTACGGAGGCATTTGTCTTTCTCAGCTCTTTGCACGCTGCCCGGATCCGAACCCAGTTGATATATTCCACCGGCGGCATCCGCATGGATTCCTGAAAAATACGGCGCAGATGTGTCTCACTGATGTGGCACACATCCGCAAGTTCTTCAATCCGGATGCTCTCGTGGAAATTTTCCCCGATATAATTGAGCGCAGGAAGAATCAGGGCAATGCTGGCATCATCCAGAATGGCATTCTTTTCCTGCGTCTCATCTTTTTCATTCCATCTCGCAATCTGCATCAGAAGCGCCCGCGTCAGCCCCTTTACTTCTTCCAGATAAAATTCCTCTTTTTCATCCATGCATTTAATAATCAGTTTGATCAGCTCCGCCACCTCAGGTCTGTCCTCATTTTTCGAGTAATGAGCCCTCTGGTTGATGCGGGAAATCAGCTTCTGTGCCATACGCGAATTATCCTTATACAGTTTTGTGATAAAGCCTTCCACATCAATAAACAGCCATGCCCAGGAGCACAGACTGTTTTCCTTTGAGTTTGTCGTATGTGGAAAGTTCTTTGGTACTACCGTAAATGCCCCCCCCGTCGTACGGAATTTCTTTATCTTCCAGGACAATTGTCCCCTCACCGTAATAGCAGACGCCGATCTCCATCATATTATGAAAAATGCAGGTAATCAATCTGGTAACCGTAATTCTGCACCCACTTTTCTCCCAGAAGTGCCAGCACCGGACATTTTTCCGGCACTTCATAAAAGCGGTACTCCATTTTCATCTTTTTCTTTCTGCTCATACAGCCACCCCCTCGAAATAGTAACTCCATCATACCATGTACTGTTTTTTCCTACAAGCAAACCTGCAGAACCTGCCACTCATCTGTTCCCTTCGTATGCATGGAAACAAAAAAACTGCCGAAAAAGCTTCTCTTTCAAAATCTCTTTCGACAGTTTCCTTTCCTCTGACAGAATTTTTTATCATGCTTCTTTTTTCTGAATCATCGCCAGAAATACCAGCGGCTCGTCTCCTTTGCAGGAAATCGCATGCCCGTTTCCGTCCTCGCAGAAGGTCGTCATTTCTGCCTCCACCGGATACGTCTTGTCGTTGTCCTGGTACAGACCCTCTCCTGATAAAATGTGATATACTTCTGTCTCACCGTGATGCTCATGATAGGAAAGCTCATCCCCCGGTAAAATCGTCACTTTTGCAAATAAGGTTACTTTTCCCGAAAGGCGGTCGCCCTCCAGGAGTTTTTCTGTTGTGTGTTTGTCTGCCATAATTTTTTCCTCGCTTCATTTTGTATTTCCATTCACTTAATTCATCTCATCACCTGCAGAGATGTGAGAATCCTTGCTGTAAGCCCCTTCTAAGAACGCTTTCTCATCCACCCCTGCCAGATATCTTTTCAGCAAAAAAGCACAAAAATACGGAAACGTATAAATCTGCTCTCCGTATCCCATGTTACTGCCTGTAAATTTAATTCCGCAGTGGATGTCCGCATACTTTTTCCCGCTGATTAAAGTTCGTATGGATTTTGCCATTCCATTCTGTGCTTTAACCTCGACCGGAATCAGCGCATTTGCTGTCCGGACAAAAAAATCCTGCTCCAGTGAAGAATCATCCCGTTTATAATAATACAGCCGGTAACCTGATTTTACCAGTGCTTCTCCGACAACATTCTCATAAAGCGCACCTTTGTATACACCAAGATTTTTATTGCTTCTTAAATCCACCTGGGCTTCTTCATCAAGCATGGCTACCAGCAAACCACTGTCTGCGAAGTAAAGCTTGTATTTCGTTTCATCATAATTTCCCTGCAATGGTAATTCCGGAAAATTCATACAATAGCATACATTGACCATTCCCGCATCATGTAGCCATTCGATGCACCCGCGGTAATCACGGAATCTCGCTCCTGATGCCACTTTTGAAATCTGGAATTTTTTGTTATCCTTCGCAAGCTGCACCGGAATATGGTTGAATACATTTAAAATTCTGGTCTGATCCATTCCTTCCGCATATTTGCGAATGTCCTCTTTATAGTCTGCAATCAGCTGTCTCTGTACTTCCAGTGAGCCCTCAAATGTTCCCTTTTCGACAAATTCCCGCACAACAGCCGGCATTCCGCCCAGAATACAGTAGTCTAAAAAGAGTTCACTGTACACCGACATCTCCACTTCATTAAACGGCTTCAGCGTCCGCATATGTTCCAGCATATCCTCTACCGTGCTGTCATCATATCCTTTCGCCCACAAAAATTCTTCAAAATCCAGAGAAAACATTTCATAATCGGATTTATAGCCAACACTGTTGCTTTCAATTTTCCGGTAATTGATCCCAAGCATAGAGCCACTGCAGATCACGTCGAATCTGCCATCGATTTTAAAGAATTTCAGTGCAGTTGCAATCTCCGGAAATTCCTGCAGCTCGTCAAAAAAGAGCAGGGTCTCGCCTTCTATAAAACGTTTTGACGGATCAATCCTGGAAATATTTTTGATAATACCTTCCGCTTTGTATCCATCCGTTGTAATCATTTTATACTTTGGTTCTTCTACAAAATTAATACTGATCACACTTTTATAGTTTTGCTCTCCAAACCGCCGGATGGATTCGGTTTTTCCCACCTGCCGCGGTCCTTTTACAATCAACGGTTTCCGGTCCGGATTGCTTTTCCATGCACTCAGAAAAAAATCGATTTTTCGTTTTAAATAAAGCATCTCTTTCGCGCACCTCCTCTGCTTATTCTGATGCTTTTATTATATTCTTAACCGCAAAGGAAAACAACTTTTTTCACAAAATCAGAGGGAATTTTTCTATCTTATTCACATTTTCTGAGCGACTTTACACCATTTCTTCACATTTTCCTTTTTTAGTTTATCGCGCATCAAAAGAGCCCGTCCGGATATGCCAATCGGATATTCCAAACGGGCTCTTTCTATTTTTCAATTTTTACGGATCTGCTATGCCACAACATCCTCAAACTGCGAGTTATACAGATTTGCATAGAATCCATTTGCCGCGAGCAGCTCTTCGTGATTTCCCTGCTCGATGATATCGCCGTCTTTCATAACAAGGATCAGAATCTTGTTGTCGGCCAGAATGGCACGCGCAATCGCCAGACGCTGTTTCTGACCGCCGGAGACGTTGCTTCCGCCCTGGGCGATCGGCGTTTCGTATTTGTCATCTTTTGCTTCGATGAACTCAGTTGCCTGCGCAATTTCCGCTGCTTTTGCAATCTCTTCATCTGACGCATCATCTTTTCCAAAACGGAGGTTGGATGCGATCGTTCCGGAGAACAGAACACCTTTCTGCGGTACAAAACCGATTTCATCCCGCAGATCTTTCATTGTGATCCTGCGGATATCTTTTCCATCCAGTGTGATGGATCCGCCCGTTACATCGTAAAGACGCGGAATCAGGTTGACCAGTGTAGATTTTCTACAGCCGGTACTTCCGATGATCGCGGTTGTCTTTCCAGATTCTGCCACAAAGTCGATGTCATGAAGCACATCTTCCTCGGCACCCGGATATCGGAAGTTGACATGTTCGAAACGAACCACACCGTTTTTGACTTCCACTTTTCCCGGATTTTCTGCAGCTTCAATCGAGGACTTGGTCTGAATGACTTCGTCAATTCGTCCGGCAGCATGGACACCACATTCAGCTTTTTAAACTGATGCAATGCACGAAACAGTTCTTCAAAACTCTCTGTCACTCTTTTTCCCTTCTTCTTCCGCAAATATTTAATATCGTTATCTATTTACTAGTGTTAAATAATAACACCGGCAAGTTTCTCTGCCAAGAAAAATGCCGGTGTTTCTACTTTTTTTATAAATACGCAAGTTTTATTTTATACTATACTTCGTGCTGCGTCCCTTACCTTCCACAGTTATGATCCCTTTTTCCTCCATCTCTTTCAAAAGCTTTGTCGTTTTTGATCTTCCAAATGAAACATATGGTGCAATTTCCCCCATAGATTTCAACCTGTTTTTGCTTAATATCCCGTATATCATTTTCTCATCTTCTGTCAAATCCAGATTGCTTTCCCAGACCGGAAGTACAATCTGAATCGCATTTTCTGACACTTCAAACTCCGGTTTTCTTAAGCTTTTTTCGTAAAGTTGTCTGATTCTCATAATTCCCGTTCCAAAGATCTCAACAAATCCCAACCGGTAAAAACATTTGCCAGATTTCTATTTCTTAAAACAGAAAGTTTTCCGGACAAATATTCATCTTTTGTAATACCTGCCGGCAGACCTCCCGGAGAAACTACTTCGATTCGATCCTCAAACATCAGAACTCTGATTTGCGATTCCACATCCCAGATCCTGTGAATCAAACCATTGGCGATCGCCTCTCGAAATGCAGCTTCTGGTATTTTTTCTATTTTTTTTCTGTCCGCACCTTTAATTTCCTCATATTGATAGTAATCTCTGAAAATTTCAATCGCTTTCTCATACACCTCTAAAATCGATCTGTTTTCAAATGTTACTCTTTTCTGGATAATACTGATGTTTTCGCCGAATCTGACCATGTCGATTCCCGGAAAGTGGTTCTGATCTGCCAAAAGACCAGCGGCATTATTGTATCCATTGGCATTGTCGTATAGATTCAAGGTTTTCAGCGTGTCCTGGCTAAAGGTTTCGATCTGAATATGTTCTTTCAGCTTTCGCTGTAAAATCTGAAAGGTCAGATTCTGGTCTTTGCATGGCAGTTCTTCAAATCGGATATTTTTTCCTTCCAGAACAAGCCTGGAAAATTCCTGTGTATCTACTTCTATCGTCGCGGTATCATTTCGTTTATATGCTTTTGACCTATATAAATACGGCTTCTGCGCACCGCTTTGTACGGTAAGTTTGATAATTTTATCATTATTTTGTGTTTCCAGTTTATAATCTGGCTGTGGAGAAATACTGTCATTAATTTTATTTTCTATATCCAGGCATGACTGTTTTACATCCGATAAACCTTTACTGTTTCCCTCGTCATCGACTCCAAACAGAATAACTCCACCGTCATAATTCGAAAAAGCACTTACTGTTTTCAGAAATGTATTGGTAATCGTTTCTTTAAATTCCATGGTCCGTGTTTCTCGCATTCTGTTCACATCCTTTCCACTTTTTCATGCTTTTATTATACGCAAAACACGCAAAAAAGCAATCGTATTTTTTGTCGATTGCTTTTTTGTCGTGTTTTCTAATCAATAAACTCGCGAATCAATTGTTTGTTTGCTTATTTCCATTCAAAAAATATTCGCAATCTGATTCGTTTAAAATTTCCAGCGTTCTGCCTCCTGCTGCCGGTTCCACCAGAGCGCCAAACAGTCCTTCCTTGTCCCGGAACCGGGAATAAATAGAACCCGTGGTTGTCTCTGCTTTTGCCGCAATTGTGCGAAGCGATGCATCCGCATATCCTTTTTCCAGAAACCCCTCCTTTGCACAGGATAAAATTCGCTCTGAAACGCCTTCGATTGGTTTTGTCAAGTTAACCTTCCTTCTTATAACAGTGTTATATAACGCTGTTATAAATATAAATCGTTTTCTTTTTGTTGTCAAATACGGTAATTGTCAAGGTCGGTTTTTCAAATACGCTTTCTGTTTCCATCTTGAATGGATTCCTGCTCCATGTTAGAATAAACACACAATGAAATTTCTATCTTAATCAGACTTTAGCAAAAACAAGAGTTTTTATGGGATGAAATAAATCAACCTTATCTGAACAAACTTATCAGATTCTGCGAGACGATATTTTAACGCAGAAGATCAAATGCGGAGAAAAGCTGAAAGCCGAAGTGACCTCTATTTTTGCCAAAGGGCGCGAAGCCGCAAAATGCGGGGACATAAAAACCTGGAACGACTGCTCCGATGATTTTCACCTGGTCTTCTACCGCTATTGCAACAATTCCCGACTCACCGAGTCTGCCAAACGCCTCAAAAGCGGCATTTCCATTTTTTCCAACCAGTACAGCCAGGAAACCGCCATCCAGACGAGCATTGATGCCGAACATGAAGCAATTTTCGCTGCTTACCAGAACGGTGAAAC
>ENA-OQII01000102-OQII01000102.1-human-gut-metagenome-genome-assembly--contig:-NODE-102-length-14817-cov-5.881552_pt1 | contig 14817 bp, 9 predicted proteins | sample MGYA00242577_ERZ504742 | MGnify/ENA primary metagenome ERZ504742 (study PRJEB26092, sample SAMD00036443) | human gut metagenome | host: Homo sapiens | study: EMG produced TPA metagenomics assembly of...
TTTGGTTCTGTAATCACATCCTTCGTTCTGTCCTATAGTACGTTTTTGTGATGCTGATTTGATTTCTTTCAAAGTTTATATCTGCCGGAGTTAATGCAAGTAGTTCTCCAATTCTGCAACCAGTCCAGAAAAGAATTTCAAAGATGAGATAATATCTTGTTCCCGGTTCTATAGTCTGAATAAACTGCTGATACTCCTCTGTTGTCCAGAAATCCAAGCTTCTGCTGTCCGAGTTTCCCATCCGCTTTACCTTCTTGCATGGATTCGTATGCAAATCGTAAATCCTTGAAGCATGAGTAAACAAGCTGGTTAGCTGATTTTGTATCATTCGCAGATATGATTCCGAAAAGCCTTTTGTCTGCATTTCATTCTGCCACTGAATAATCTGCGAAGCTGATATTTCACTCATCATTTGATTTCCAAAATACGGAATAATATGCTGTTCCATCATATAACGTTTGTTTTTCATGGTACGTTCTTTGAGTTCATTCTGTTTGTCCTCAAAATATACCTCCATAAATTCACTCAATTTCATATCCATACTTCGACTGCTATTGAGTTTTTTCTGTCGCTCATATTCCAGAGCTTCCTTTTTTGTGGAAAATCCTCTCTTTCTTCTTTTTTCTTTTCGCCCTTTGCATTCGTTTCAAACCACTGGGCAGTCCATTTCTTCGTGTCTTTTTCTTTGTAAGCCATTCCTTTCTTCTCCTCTCTTAGTTCGCAGCCAGCTCGTATCCGAACATCTTTTTTTGCCCAATATGCTCTTGGAATCCGTCCTGCCATTGTGATATATCCCTGCTCCGCAAGTTCCTTATTCATTGCCTTAACCAACTTGTAAGCATAGGACTTGGAACAATCCAGTTCCTTAGCCACATCATCCGCACTCATCATATATTGATAGTTCGCCATATATTCATCCTCCCTTCTCATTCTACAATTTCGTTACAACTCTTGTATTTTTGTTGTGTACGGTTTTCGTAAATTCATATTATCACTGTCCGTAAATAATGTCAATACTTCGTAAATAATATTTTACGGTTTTCGTAATTCTAAAATTATGTAATTTTCACTTTTATGTTTTTCGTAAATGTGATATGATAACAATTGGATTTATGTTTTTCGTAATTACTTTGTCTATGAAAATAGGAGGTTACTTATGGGCGATGGAAAGAAATTAAAAGAGTACCTTGATGAAAAAGGTACAAATGTACGCAGAATTGCAAAAGAAACCGGCATTAGTGCCACCACGTTATACACGATTATTCAAAAAGATTCCAATATCCGCTTTGACTTTGCACTTCGTCTTGCCAATGCTTTAGATATTGATGTGAATGAGATATGCTCTGCAAGTCCTTTCTCTGGAGCTATTACCGAAGAAGAAATATATCCCACTCTCCCAGATGGATTGAATGGAGCCTTGGATGCAAGCAGAGTCAAAACCTACTTGAAAAACTCTCTCTATCCACTTATGTACCTATTCGGTAAAAATAGTATGCCGGATGTGGATAATCTTCTGACTTCTTTTTATCAGTTGGATGATGAAGCTAGGAAAGAAGTGGTTGAAACGATACAATTCAAACTACAATATCACAGAGATCCCGAACGGGCAGAACAGGTAAAACAGATTAAGGGATGGTAAGAAAAAAGCTCCGTTGAATAGCAAAATTCAACGGAGTTTTCTTTTTGGCACCGTTTTGGCACCGCTCACACCCATCTTCATTATTATCGCATGTAAAAAGGGTTCCGGAGAAATCTCCGAAACCCTTGAATTTACTGAATAATATTTAATTACTCGATAACTGTAGCAACACGTCCAGATCCTACTGTACGTCCACCCTCACGGATAGCGAATGTAAGACCCTGCTCCATAGCTACTGGATGGATGAGCTCGATTGTCATCTCTACGTTATCACCAGGCATGCACATCTCTGTTCCTGCTGGAAGCTCGCAAACACCTGTTACGTCTGTTGTTCTGAAGTAGAACTGTGGACGATAGTTGTTGAAGAATGGAGTATGACGTCCACCCTCGTCCTTTGTAAGAACGTAAACCTGAGCTGTGAACTTACGGTGACATGTTACTGTACCAGGCTTAGCAAGAACCTGTCCACGAACGATCTGGTCACGGTTAATACCACGGAGAAGTGCTCCGATGTTATCACCAGCCTGAGCCTCGTCTAACTGCTTACGGAACATCTCGATTCCAGTAACAACAGTCTTCTGAACGTCCTCTTTAACACCAAGGATCTCTAACTCGTCGTTGAGGTGAAGTGTACCACGCTCTACTCTACCAGTTGCAACAGTACCACGACCTGTGATTGTGAATACGTCCTCTACTGGCATAAGGAATGGCTTATCTGTATCACGCTGTGGATCTGGGATATAAGAATCAACAGTATCCATAAGCTCCATGATCTTGTCTCCCCAAGGTCCCATTGGATCCTCAAGAGCCTTAAGAGCTGATCCCTGGATGATTGGGCAATCATTGAATCCGTACTCCTCAAGCTGCTCTGTAACTTCCATCTCTACGAGCTCGATAAGCTCTGGGTCGTCAACCATATCACACTTGTTAAGGAATACGATGATGTAAGGAACACCTACCTGACGAGAAAGGAGGATGTGCTCCTTTGTCTGAGCCATAACACCATCAGTAGCAGCAACAACGAGGATAGCACCATCCATCTGAGCTGCACCAGTGATCATGTTCTTTACGTAGTCAGCATGTCCAGGACAGTCAACGTGTGCGTAATGTCTCTTTTCTGTCTCATACTCAACGTGAGCTGTAGAAATTGTGATTCCACGCTCTCTCTCCTCTGGAGCTTTATCAATGTTAGCGAAATCTGTAGCTGTGTTACCAGCGACACGAGCTGCTAATACTGCTGTAATAGCTGCTGTTAAAGTTGTTTTACCATGATCTACGTGACCGATGGTACCAATATTACAATGTGGTTTTGTTCTTTCAAATTTAGCCTTTGCCATTTTGAAACGTCCTCCTTAAACTTTTATGCCCCATGGGCTATTTTTATAATCTACCGACTGCTTTGATTATACGAAATAATCAAAGTTTTTTCAAGTAAATTTTATGGCAAATCCCCCTTTTTCAAGGGGAAATGCCTTTATTTTTGATTTTTATACCATATATAGTATATATTTCATCATTTGTACTATAAATTGTTTGCTAATTCGCAATTATTTTGCGTGGTTAGCAAGAACCTTGTCCTGTACATTCTTTGGAACCGGCTCATATCTGTCGAAGAACATTGAGTAGTTTCCACGTCCCTGTGTCTTAGAACGAAGGTCTGTAGAGTAACCGAACATCTCTGCAAGTGGTACATATGCATGTACAATCTTTCCACCGCCGAGATCGTCCATACCCTCGATACGTCCACGACGAGAGTTAACATCACCGATAACGTCTCCCATGTACTCCTCAGGCATTGTAACCTCTACCTTCATGATAGGCTCAAGTAATACAGGTGCGGCCTTTGCCATAGCCTCTTTGAAACACATAGATCCGGCAATGTGGAATGCCATCTCTGATGAATCGACCTCATGGTAAGATCCATCGTATACTGTTGCATGGATACCAACTACTGGGAATCCACCAAGAGAGCCGGCCTTTGTAGCCTCCTCGATACCTTCGCCGATTGATGGGATGTACTCCTTTGGAATAGCACCACCGACAACCTCTGAATCGAACTTGAAAAGTTCTTCTCCATTGGCATCCATTGGCTCGAAGCGAACCTTACAGTGTCCGTACTGTCCACGTCCACCTGACTGCTTAGCATATTTGTATTCCTGATCAACAGCCTTTGTAAATGTCTCCTTGTAAGCAACCTGAGGTGCACCAACGTTTGCCTCAACCTTGAACTCACGGAGAAGACGGTCAACGATGATCTCAAGGTGAAGCTCACCCATACCAGCGATGATTGTCTGACCTGTTTCCTGATCAGTATGAGCACGGAATGTAGGATCCTCCTCTGCAAGCTTTGCAAGAGCCTCACCTAACTTACCCTGTCCAGCTTTTGTCTTTGGCTCGATAGCGAGCTCGATAACTGGCTCTGGGAACTCCATAGACTCAAGGATAACCGGATGCTGCTCATCACAGATTGTATCACCTGTTGTTGTGAATTTAAATCCAACAGCAGCAGCGATATCACCTGAGTAAACCTCATCCAATTCCTGTCTCTTATTAGCATGCATCTGAAGAATACGTCCGATACGCTCTTTCTTATCCTTTGTTGCATTTAATACATAAGAACCTGCCTTACATTTTCCTGAGTAAACACGGAAGAATGCAAGCTTTCCTACGAATGGATCTGCCATGATCTTGAATGCAAGTGCTGAGAATGGCTCATCATCTGATGAATGTCTCTCAACCTCATTTCCCTCAAGATCTGTTCCCTTGATTGAAGGGATATCTGTAGGAGCCGGCATGTACTCAACAATAGCGTCAAGTAACTTCTGTACACCCTTGTTACGGTATGCAGAACCACAACATACAGGTACTGCTGTACACTCACATGTTGCTTTACGAAGAACCTTCTTCATATCCTCTACAGATGGCTCCTCACCCTCAAGATACTGCATCATGAGATCGTCATCTAACTCACAGATTTTCTCAATAAGCTCTGTACGGTACTCTGCAGCCTGATCAGCCATATCTCCAAGATCATCAGTAACTGTGATATCGTCACCCTTCTCATCATTGTAGATATATGCCTTCATCTCGAAAAGATCGATAATTCCTTTGAAATCGTCCTCTTTACCGATTGGTAACTGAAGTACGATAGCATTTTTTCCTAATCTTGTACGGATCTGGTCAACAGCTCCGTAGAAGTTTGCACCTAAGATATCCATCTTATTGATGAATGCCATACGAGGTACATTGTATGTGTCAGCCTGACGCCAAACGTTCTCTGACTGAGGCTCAACACCACCCTTTGCACAGAACACACCAACTGCGCCATCAAGTACACGGAGTGAACGCTCAACTTCTACTGTGAAGTCAACGTGGCCCGGTGTATCGATGATGTTGATACGATGCTCAAGTGCTCCTGGCTTTGGTTTAGTGAACTCTTCAAGTGTCCAATGACATGTTGTAGCGGCAGAAGTAATTGTAATACCTCTTTCCTGCTCCTGCTCCATCCAGTCCATGGTAGCAGTACCTTCATGAGTATCACCGATTTTATAGTTAATACCAGTATAATAAAGAATACGCTCTGTCAGTGTTGTTTTACCAGCATCGATATGAGCCATGATTCCAATATTTCTGGTTCTCTCAAGTGGATATTCTCTTCCAGCCAAGGTTTTTTCCTCCTATATTTAGTGTCCTATGCACAACCGGACTCTGTTACAAATCCGGTCCGCTGCATGAATCAAAAGCAAAGCTGTAAGCTTCTTACAGAAACTAGAATCTGTAATGTGCGAATGCCTTGTTTGCCTCTGCCATCTTGTGCATATCTTCTTTTCTCTTAACAGATGCGCCTGTGTTGTTAGCTGCATCCATGATCTCGTTAGCTAATCTCTCAGCCTGAGTTTTCTCTCCTCTGGCACGTGAGAATGCTGTTAACCAACGAAGGCCTAAAGCCTGACGACGATCAGGGCGAACCTCGATTGGTACCTGATATGTGGCACCACCGATACGTCTTGCTTTTACTTCGAGAGCTGGCATTACATTGTTCATAGCCTCTTCGAATACTTCAAGAGCTGGTCTTCCTGTCTTCTCTTCTACTGTAGCAAATGCTCCGTATACAATCTTCTGAGCTACGCCTTTCTTACCGTCTAACATAATGCTGTTAACAAGCTTTGTAACTACTTTGCTGTTGTACATTGGATCTGCTAATACGTCTCTTTTCTGAGTATGTCCTTTACGTGGCACGTTACTTCCCTCCTTAATCATGATATTTGTGGATTAATTCATCGGTACTCACATGTGTCTCTCTAATGTGTTCGTGCGGAATTGTATTCATAAAGTGAAATCCTGCATCTGCAGGTCTAATCCCAACACTAACCTACTTTAGTTCTGTTTGTGATACACAATGTTGCTAAATTATTTAGCAGCTTTTGGTCTCTTTGCGCCGTACTTAGAGCGGGCCTGTTTTCTGTTTGCAACACCTGCAGTATCTAATGTACCACGGATGATATGGTAACGTGTACCTGGTAAATCCTTAACACGGCCACCACGAATCAGAACAACGCTATGCTCCTGTAAGTTGTGTCCCTCACCAGGAATGTATGAAGTTACTTCGATTCCGTTTGAAAGACGAACTCTGGCGATCTTTCTAAGAGCTGAGTTAGGCTTCTTAGGAGTAGCTGTCTTAACAGCTGTACATACACCACGCTTCTGTGGAGAAGAAGTGTTGATTGGCTTCTTCTGGAGAGAGTTAAAGCTTCTCTGAAGAGCTGGTGCTGTAGACTTCTTTACAGATGTCTGACGTCCTTTTCTTACTAACTGGTTAAATGTTGGCATTATTTTCACCTCCTGTTTTATTTTAAGCAGTGCAATCTTATGCACGCTAAAATATTATACAAATCCTTGTCTGTTTTGTCAAGACCAATTTTGTTTTCAATATAATACAAGAAAGAAGTCCGGTTTCCCGGACTTCTTTGTTTTTGGTTTGTAACAGCTTCTGTAGCTTAAGTACAAACATCAGTAATTATTCTTCATCAACTGATTCAGCATCTGTATCAATGACTCCGACTGCCTCTTCCTCTGCGAAATCCGCAAAATCATCATCATCAAAATCAAGTGTATCGTCATCGTTTACATCGCTGTCAAGCTTGATATTACGATAAATCTTCATACCTGTTCCTGCCGGGATGAGCTTACCGATGATTACGTTCTCCTTCATACCGATAAGCGGATCAACCTTGCCCTTGATTGCTGCCTCAGTAAGAACCTTTGTGGTCTCCTGGAATGAAGCTGCTGACAGGAATGAGTTGGTTGCAAGAGATGCCTTTGTGATTCCAAGTAATACCTGTGAGCCAACTGCAAGCTCCTTGCCCTCTTCCTCAAGCTTCTCGTTGAGCTCTAAGAAGTCAAGGGCATCAACCATGCTGCCCGGAAGTAAATCTGAATCTCCCGGCTCCTCTACGCGGATCTTCTGTAAGCACTGACGAACTATAACCTCGACATGCTTATCGTTAATCTCAACACCCTGTAAACGGTAAACACGCTGTACCTCGCGGAGCATATAATCCTGAACCGCACGAACGCCCTTAATCTTGAGGATATCGTGTGGATTTACAGAACCCTCTGTAAGCTCGTCGCCGGCCTCAAGCTCCTGTCCGTCTACAACCTTGATACGTGAGCCGTAAGGAATGAGGTAAGCCTTTGTCTCGCCTGTCTCGTTGTTTGTAACGATAACCTCACGCTTCTTCTTTGTATCCTTGATTGTGGCAGTTCCGCCGAACTCTGTGATAATAGCGAGTCCCTTAGGCTTACGTGCCTCGAAAATCTCCTCTACTCGAGGAAGACCCTGTGTGATATCTCCACCGGCAACACCACCTGTATGGAAGGTTCTCATGGTAAGCTGTGTACCAGGCTCACCGATTGACTGTGCTGCGATGATACCGATTGCTTCACCAACCTGTACTGCCTGACCTGTTGCAAGGTTTGAACCGTAACACTTAGCACATACTCCCATGTGTGAACGGCAGGTAAGCACTGTACGGATCTTAACCTGTGTGATTGGATTACCATTCTCGTCAACACCCTCTGCCATAACCTTTGCTGCACGCTTTGGTGTAATCATATGGTTGGCCTTAACGATTACATTGCCATCCTTATCGCAGATTGTATTGCAAGAGAAACGACCTGTAATTCTCTCCTGAAGGCTCTCGATTTCCTCTCGACCCTCCATGAATGCCTTTACAACCATTCCCGGAATCTCACGTCCTGTGCCTGCACAGCAGTCTGTCTCACGAACGATCATATGCTGTGAAACATCTACGAGACGTCTTGTAAGGTATCCTGAATCGGCTGTACGAAGCGCTGTATCTGAAAGTCCCTTACGAGCTCCATGTGCTGACATGAAGTACTCGAGTACGTCAAGACCCTCACGGAAGCATGACTTGATAGGAAGCTCGATTGTACGACCTGTTGTATCAGCCATGAGTCCTCGCATACCTGCAAGCTGTTTGATCTGCTTATCAGATCCACGGGCTCCGGAATCTGCCATCATGAAGATGTTGTTGTACTTATCAAGACCTGTAAGAAGTGCCTTTGTAAGGGCATCATCTGTATCCTTCCATGTCTCGATAACCTCTTTGTAACGCTCCTCATCAGTGATAAGTCCACGCTTGTACTGTCTTGTAATCTTATCTACAGTGTCCTGTGCATCAGCGATCATCTGTGGCTTCTGTGGTGGCACTGTCATATCTGAAATTGAAACTGTCATGGCAGCCTGGGTTGAATACTTGTATCCCATAGCCTTGACATTATCAAGAACCTCTGCTGTTGTTGTAGCTCCGTGTGTGTTGATAACCTTCTCAAGGATCTGCTTGATCTGTTTCTTACCAACGTGGAACTCAACCTCAAACTTGAGTGCATTCTCAGCCTTTGATCTGTCTATAAAACCAAGATCCTGTGGAATGTTCTCATTGAATATCAAAAGTCCTACTGTTGTCTCTGTAAAACCTGAAACCTCTGTGCCGTCAGGAAGCTTTACTGTACGGTGTACAAAGATATTCTGGTGAAGAGTAATCTCCTTGTTCTCGTAAGCGAGCATTGCAAGATTAACACTTCCATAGTAACGGCCGAGAAGATCTATCGGTCTGCAAAGCACACGACGGTTTCCGTCTGTAACATCCTCAAACCAGATGAGGTCATATAAGCCAAGCTCAGCCTTTCCTGTATTTTCATCAGGAGTTGTGAGCTTTCTAAGCTCCTCAATATCATTGTATACAGTGTCTGATGACACCTGTGCAACCATCTTTGGATCATTCTTGTAATCAGCGAGCTTTCTCATTGTGAGGTAGTAAACTCCAAGGATCATATCCTGTGAAGGAACGGCTACAAGTCCACCATCAGAAGGCTTAAGCAGGTTGTTAGGTGACAGAAGCATGAATCTGCACTCAGCCTGTGCCTCAGCAGTCAGTGGAAGATGTACAGCCATCTGGTCTCCATCGAAGTCGGCGTTGAACGCTGTACATACGAGTGGATGAAGCTTGATTGCCTTACCCTCTACAAGGATTGGCTCGAAAGCCTGGATTCCAAGTCTGTGGAGTGTAGGAGCTCGGTTAAGCATAACCGGATGCTCTTTGATGACATCCTCAAGGACATCCCATACCTCCGGCTGAAGTCTCTCAACCATCTTCTTTGCACTCTTTATGTTGTGTGCGGTTCCGTTAGCGGCAAGCTCCTTCATAACGAATGGTTTGAAAAGCTCGATAGCCATCTCCTTTGGAAGACCACACTGATAAATCTTAAGCTTTGGCTCTACACAGATAACTGAACGTCCCGAGTAGTCAACTCGCTTTCCGAGAAGGTTCTGACGGAAACGTCCTCCCTTTCCCTTGAGCATGTCTGAAAGAGACTTAAGAGCTCTGTTTCCCGGACCGGTAACAGGACGTCCACGACGGCCGTTGTCGATAAGTGCATCGACAGCCTCCTGAAGCATACGTTTCTCGTTACGAACGATGATATCCGGTGCTCCAAGATCAAGAAGTCTTCTAAGACGGTTGTTACGGTTGATGATTCGTCTGTAAAGGTCGTTAAGATCACTTGTTGCGAAACGTCCTCCATCGAGCTGAACCATTGGACGAAGATCCGGCGGGATAACAGGAATAACTGTCATAATCATCCACTCAGGCTTGTTTCCTGACTCACGGAAAGCCTCTACAACCTCAAGTCTCTTGATGATACGTGCACGCTTCTGGCCTGTAGCATTCTCAAGCTCTGCCTTAAGCTCTGCCGAATCCTTCTCGAGATCGATTGCTGCTAAAAGCTCACGGATAGACTCAGCACCCATTCCTACACGGAATGCTGAGCGGCCATAAGTATCGCATGCCTCCTGGTACTCTGACTCGTTGAGAATCTGCTTGTATGCAAGCTTTGTCTCGCCCGGGTCAAGCACAATATATGAAGCAAAGTACAGTACTCTCTCAAGTACACGTGGAGATAAGTCAAGGATGAGTCCCATACGTGATGGGATACCCTTGAAATACCAGATATGAGATACAGGAGCAGCAAGCTCGATGTGTCCCATACGCTCTCTACGAACGCTTGACTTTGTGATTTCTACGCCGCATCGGTCGCAGACAACACCCTTATAACGTATCTTCTTGTATTTACCACAATGACACTCCCAGTCCTTCGTTGGTCCGAAAATCTTCTCGCAGAAAAGACCGTCTTTTTCAGGCTTTAATGTTCTATAGTTAATAGTCTCAGGCTTTTTAACCTCGCCATGTGACCACTCTCTGATCTTTTCAGGAGATGCTAATCCAATCTGAATCGCATCAAACTGCATTGCCTGATTATTTTCTATATTATTTGTTTCTGGCATTTTGGCACTCCCTTCTAATTATTCTTCGTCATCAAGAACTTCATCAGCAAAAATATCGTCATCCGCTGTCTCAGGAGACTCTTCCTCTTCTATGTCAACAAGCTCTTCGTTGTCATCAAATTCTTTCTTTGAGAAACCATGCTCTGCGAATGACTCACTGTCCTCGAATGCATAGTCCTTATCGTTTCCGATAATTGAGTTGATATCTGTATTACCGTACTCACTTGTCTCGATAAGCTCAACCTCTTCTCTGTTCTCATCAAGTACCTTGACATCCAGACCAAGTGCCTGAAGCTCTTTGAGAAGTACCTTGAATGACTCTGGAATACCAGGCTCAGGGATATTCTCACCCTTGATGATAGCCTCGTAGGTCTTGACACGGCCAACAACATCATCGGACTTCATTGTAAGGATCTCCTGGAGTGTATATGCAGCACCATATGCCTCAAGAGCCCAAACCTCCATCTCTCCGAAACGCTGTCCACCGAACTGTGCCTTACCACCGAGTGGCTGCTGTGTAACTAATGAGTAAGGACCTGTTGAACGTGCATGAATCTTATCGTCAACAAGATGATGCAGCTTAAGGTAATGCATGTGTCCGATAGTTGTCTTTCCATCGAAGCACTCACCTGTTCTACCATCACGAAGCTGTACCTTTCCATCCTTTGAAATCGGAACGCCCTTCCATAAGCTTCTGTGAGCTCTGTTTGTTGAAAGGTATTCCATAACGTCCTCACGGAGTGTATCAACATATTTATCATAGAAGATTTCAGCATCTGCGCTCCAGTATGGATGCTCAGCCTGTAAATCCTTTTCAAGCTCTTCCTTATCGAACGGAAGATTTACGTAATCATTTGCAAGCTCAAGTGTATCCTCGATATCTACCTCGTTTGCTCCGTCAAATACAGGAGTTGAGATATTGAAGCCAAGTGCCTTTGCAGCGAGACTCAGGTGAATCTCAAGGACCTGACCGATGTTCATTCGTGAAGGAACACCGAGTGGGTTAAGTACGATATCCAGTGGACGTCCGTTTGGAAGGAATGGCATATCCTCAACAGGAAGCACACGGGAAACGACACCCTTGTTACCGTGACGTCCGGCCATCTTATCACCGACAGAAATCTTTCTCTTCTGTGCAATGTAGATACGTACTGACTGGTTTACTCCCGGAGAAAGCTCATCGCCGTTCTCTCTTGTAAATACCTTGGCATCAACAATGATACCGTAAGCACCATGAGGTACCTTAAGTGATGTATCACGAACCTCTCTTGCCTTCTCACCAAAGATGGCACGAAGAAGTCTCTCCTCTGCTGTAAGCTCTGTCTCACCCTTTGGTGTAACCTTTCCTACAAGGATATCACCGGCACGAACCTCTGCACCTACACGGATGATACCTCTCTCATCAAGGTCCTTGAGTGCGTCGTCGCCGACACCAGGGACATCACGTGTAATCTCCTCAGGTCCGAGCTTTGTATCACGTGACTCTACCTCATACTCCTCGATATGAACTGATGTATACACATCATACTCTACGAGACGCTCTGAAAGAAGAACGGCATCCTCGTAGTTGTATCCTTCCCATGTCATGAATCCGATAAGCGGGTTCTTTCCAAGAGCAAGCTCTCCCTGACTTGTTGAAGGACCGTCTGCGATAACATCGCCTGCCTTAACCTTGTCACCCTTAAATACGATAGGTCTCTGGTTGTAGCAGTTTGACTGGTTAGAACGAGAGAACTTTGTAAGAATATACTCTCTCTTGTTTCCGTCAGTTTCTTTTATGATAATGCGGTTTGACTCTGAAGATAATACCTCTCCGTCTGCCTTTGCAACTACGCAGACACCTGAGTCAACTGCGGCCTTTGTCTCAATACCTGTACCAACTACAGGAGCCTCTGTGGTCAGAAGCGGAACGGCCTGACGCTGCATGTTTGATCCCATGAGGGCACGTGTAGGGTCATCGTTCTGCAAGAATGGAATCAGCGCTGTAGCTACTGAGAATACCATCTTTGGAGACACATCCATATAATCAAATGCTGACTTATCGTACTCCTGAGTTTCCTCTCTGTAACGACCTGAAACTGAGTTACGTACGAAATGTCCTTCGGCATCAAGCTTCTCATTAGCCTGTGCTACGTGGTAGTTGTCCTCCTCATCGGCTGTCATGTATACAACCTCTTCTGTGACTACCGGGTTCTTAGGATCAGTCTTGTCAATCTTACGGTATGGAGCCTCTACGAAGCCATACTCATTGATTCTCGCATAGCATGCAAGTGAGTTGATAAGACCGATGTTCGGTCCCTCAGGAGTCTCTACAGGACACATACGGCCGTAGTGAGTGTAATGTACATCTCGAACCTCGAATCCGGCACGGTCTCTTGAAAGACCACCAGGTCCAAGTGCTGATAAACGTCTCTTGTGAGTAAGCTCTCCAAGAGGGTTGTTCTGATCCATGAACTGTGACAGCTGTGAAGAACCGAAGAATTCTTTAACAGCGGCAGTTACAGGCTTTATATTGATAAGTGACTGAGGTGAAATTCCCTCTAAGTCCTGTGTAGTCATTCTTTCACGAACAACACGCTCCAGTCTTGAGAGACCGATACGGTACTGGTTCTGTAACAGCTCTCCAACCGCACGGATACGTCTGTTTCCAAGATGATCGATATCGTCATCTGTTCCTGCGCCCCACTCTAAGTGCATATTGTAGTTGATAGTTGCGAAGATATCCTCTTTAGTAATATGCTTTGGAATAAGGTCAGATATATCTCTCTTTATAGCCTCGATTCTGTCCTCAAGAGAATCATACTCCTCGAGAATCTGAGCGAGTACCGGATAGTAAACAAGCTCAGTAACACCGATAGACTTAGGATCCTCAATCTCAGGAATCCAGCTTCTGATGTCAACCATCATAGAAGAAAGAATCTTGACATTTCTTGTCTCTGTCTGAATCCATAAAGCAGGAACGGCAGCGTTCTGGATCTGTGTGGCAAGCGCACGGTCAACAACAGTACCTGCCTCAGCGATAACCTCACCTGTAGAAGGATCAACTACGTCCTCAGCTAAAACCTGTCCACTGATACGGTTCTTTAAAGCAAGCTTCTTATTAAACTTATAACGTCCTACCTTGGCAAGGTCATATCTTCTAGGATCGAAGAACATTGCTGTAATAAGGCTCTCTGCACTCTCAACTGAAAGTGGCTCGCCCGGACGAATCTTCTTATATAACTCTAATAAACCAGCCTCATAGCTTCCCTGTGGCTCACGCTCTGTAATTGCAGGGTCCTTGCTGAATGATGCCTGGATCTTTGGCTCATCTCCGAACATATCGAGAATAGCCTGGTTTGTACCTACTCCAAGTGCACGTAAAAGTACTGTGATAGGTACCTTACGTGTTCTGTCTACTCTTACATAAAAAACGTCGTTAGAGTCTGTCTCATACTCAAGCCATGCACCACGGTTTGGAATAACAGTACAAGAATACAGGGTCTTTCCGAGCTTATCATGAGCAATTCCGTAATAAATACCAGGAGAACGAACTAACTGACTGACAATAACTCGCTCTGCACCGTTGATTACGAATGTACCGGTCTCTGTCATTAAAGGCAGATCACCCATGAAAATTTCATGCTCATTAATCTCATCTGTCTCTTTGTTGTGAAGTCTGACTTTAACCTTTAAAGGAGCTGCGTATGTTGCATCTCTTTCCTTGCACTCAGGAATTGTATACTTTACATCATCTTCGCATAATGTAAAATCTACAAAATCAAGACTAAGCTTTCCGCTGTAATCTGTGATTGGAGAGATATCCGCAAAAGCTTCCTTGAGACCTTCGTCTAAGAACCACTGATAAGAATCCTTCTGGACCTCAATCAGATTTGGCATCTGCAGAACCTCTTTTTGTCTTGAGTAACTCATACGCATGCTTTTTCCGGATGTAACCGGACGTATTCTGTTTTTCTCCATTGACGTTTCACCTCTCGTTTTTATTTTAATCTAGCAAGTATCTAGATAATGATTCAAAAACCACCCCAGTTACTATATCTTGTGGTTTTTCTCTTGTGCACATATTTGCGAATGCATTTTAGTGTAATTTACCTATTGACAAATTTGCATCTTTTAAAAAATTGCATAAAAATGCCACTGCACCACAATAGTGCAACGTATACTATACAACAAATCACCGACAATTGCAAGTACTTTTTTTATTTTTTCATTCGCCGTCGGATAGGCTACGAGCAGAGGTCCCAAAAATGCTCAGGCATTTTTCGGGACGCGCTCCGACTGTCGCGCAATAAAAAACTAAAAAAAAGAGCAG
>ENA-OQII01000108-OQII01000108.1-human-gut-metagenome-genome-assembly--contig:-NODE-108-length-14563-cov-2.722569_pt1 | contig 14563 bp, 18 predicted proteins | sample MGYA00242577_ERZ504742 | MGnify/ENA primary metagenome ERZ504742 (study PRJEB26092, sample SAMD00036443) | human gut metagenome | host: Homo sapiens | study: EMG produced TPA metagenomics assembly of...
AACGATCACTCGTCTTTCTCTGAGCAGCGCTCGAATACCAGCTGATGATTCTGGATCACTACATTCTTATAAGCACCATTGCAAAGTGCATCACTTTCCTGGCGTACACGGATCAGTTTCTTAATAAACTCTGTCAGCTCATTTGGCTTTGGTTCTTCAAAGCAAGGGCGAAGCGCATAGTCATTATCCGGTGCTTTCTCCCCCGGCCTCAGCCCATTCACTTCCATAATACAGGCACGGGATTCCCGGCATACCCATAAGCAGTCCGTATGCCAGCGGAATATGTTTCTTATTCGTCAGAATGCTTGCCAGTCTTGTAACATCATGATTATCCACAAATGTCATAAGATGCTTTCCGCGGTAAATACACCACTGTTCCGGTCCGAACTGACGGTTCAGGGAATGTGCGATCTCGAACAGATTCATGCTGTTGAAACTGGAATAAATTCCCTTATAGCATTCATAATTCGTGCAACTGTGAAGTATTTCATCATTGACAATCTGGTTATAATCTCCGAAAAGAACTTCTCCAATCAAGGCAAAATCGGGCTTTAATTCCTGAGTGAACTGTCGCAGACGTTTCATAAATTCGCGGTCCAGGCAGTATGCAACATCAAGCCTGAGTCCATCGATGTCAAAAAGTATCAATCCAGAAGCGGACACAGTCCAAAAGATAATCGACCACTGTCGGATTTTGGAGATTTAATTTGACCAGTTCAAAATGTCCTTCCCATCCTTCGTACCAGAATCCATCATCATAGCAGCTATTCCCATCAAAATTAATATAGAACCAATCTTTATATGGAGAATCCCATTTCTTTTCTCTCACATCTTCAAATGCAAAGAACTCTCTTCCGACATGATTAAATACCCCGTCTAAGATCACCTGGATTCCTTCTTCATGCATGGCATCACACATCTTTTTAAAGTCTTCATTGGTTCCAAGTCTCTCATCGATCTTCTGATAATCTTTTGTATCATATCCATGATCACTGGATGAAAATACAGGTGAAAAATATACTGCATTCATTCCTAATTTTTTAATATGTGGAATCCAGTCTATCATCTCGAGAATTCCATGAGATGGCTGCCCATCTGTTAATGCTCTTAGTGGAAACACTTGATAAATCATTAATTCGTTCATTTTCATAGTCTCTTTTCCTTTCTGTCACTCTGTGCTTTTTAACGATTCAACCATGTCAATCTTCTTCAATTGGAAATACACGAAGGCATTTACAAGAATCGAAAAAGCGATTGTTAGTAAAATACTGTAAATATAGCTTTGCACATAAATCTGCCTTCCAAACATGATCAAGTCAACTTCTGTTGTGAAGATTACGTATTTGTGTAAAATAATTCCTAAAATAATTCCTGCGATCGTTCCAAGGATCGTTAAAAGGATATTCTCTCGATACACATACGCTCCGACTTCACCGTCATAGAATCCAAGAACTTTGATCGTTGCAAGTTCCATTCTACGCTCGGAAATGTTAATGTTATTTAAGTTATATAATACCACAAATGCAAGAAGTCCTGCAGATACGATCAGAACAACCACCACAATATTTAAGTTATTGACCATATCTGACATTGTCTTCTCATCGTCGGCACAAAAATGCAGTGTTGAGGCTTCATCTCTTGCAAGAATCTGTTTTCCATTTTCCTGCATCTTTTTCTTAGATATATTCTTTTCAATACAATATATACCTGTCGTTTGTGCTTTTTTATGATACAGTTTCTCATAAAGTTTTGGTGTCATGTAGACTTTATGCTGCATGTAATTTTCTGTGATCTGACTTATTTTTGCTGTGATCTGTTTATCTCCAGACCGTTGGATCTTGATCGAATCTCCTTTTTTCACACCAAGCAGGGACGCTGCCTTTTCTGTTAAGATGATCCCATCATCATCTAACTGATACTTTGTTTTACTCTTTCGATCCTGAAGGCTGATATAGCCATTCAGATCTTTTTTAGACATCGGCTGGATCATCGTTGCATCCTGTTTTTTCCCATTAGCACGGATCGTCACTGCAGATTCGCTTACTTCTATCAAATCTGTCATATGTTCTTGTTTCTTTGCATACTGGATCAGATCTTCTTTCTTTGTCTCGCTGATCCCGTCTTTGTGTGTGATCGAGAAATCATAAGTAATGATCTCCCCATACTGCTTTTCTGAGATTGCTGAAATCGAATCTTTGATTCCAAATCCTAAGAGTAATAATGCCATACATCCGCCGATTCCAAAGATCGTCATAAAGAATCTCTTCTTGTAGCGGAAGAGGTTTCGCATCGTTGCTTTCCAGATAAAACTTAATCGTTTCCAGATAAATGGAATCCGTTCTAACAAAATCCTTTTTCCTTCTTTTGGAGCAACTGGACGCATCAGCTGTGCAGGTTTTTCTCTTAATTCTTTATAACATGCAGATAATACTGCTAAAACAACAACTCCAACCGCCAGTCCACCTGCCATCACAGAATATTCGATCTCTAATGGCGTATAGACATCTCCCAGTCCTGTATACATCATTTTATAAGCGTTAATGATGATCCATGGAAGCAGTTTTTCACCGATCACTGCCCCTAGAATACTTCCACTAAGCGTTGCTGCGAGGGCATAGGTCACATATTTCATTGCAATATGAACTCCACTGTATCCCAATGCTTTCATCATACCGATCTGTGTTCTCTGCTCTTCAACCATACGTGTCATCGCTGTTAAGCTTACCAGTGCTGCAACTAAGAAAAAGATGACCGGTACCACTCGTCCTAACGCTGCAATCCTGTCTGCTTCCTGTCCGTATTCCACATAAGACTGCATCTTCTCACGGTTTAAGACATACCATTTCCCTTTCTTGATATCCTTAACATCCTGTCTGGCATCTGCAATCTTCTGCTCGGCTTCCTTGAATTTCTTTTCTGCTTTCTTTCTTGATCTCTTTAATTTTTTCTCCCCGGATGAAAGTTTTGATTCTGCTTTTGCAATCTTTTTTTCTCCGGAGGTGATCTGTTTTCTTGCTGATACTAATTTTGCTTCATTTGTTTTGATCGTTTGCTTTGCTTTCTTTAGCTGGCTGCTTTTTTGATCCAAGGTTGTTTCAGCCTTTGCAATCTTTGTCTTTGCCCTGCTGATCTGTTTTTTCCCTGCATTGATCTTGCTTCTTGCTGTCTTGATCTGTTCTTTTCCTGCATTAATCTGTGCTAAGGAAGCTTTCGCTTCTTCCTGTGAGATCATTCCAGCCTGCATGGCACCCTGAATCTGCTGTTCTTTTGTCTGTAAGTTCTTCTCCTGTGTCTTTAGCTTTGCCTCCTGTGTTTTTAATTCTTTGCTTTTTGACCGAATTGTTTGTTTCTGTGTCTTTAACTGCTTTCTGGCATTCTGAATCTGTCTGATCCCTGACTGATACTGAGCTTTTGCATTCTTGATCTGCTGCTCTCCATCAGAGATCTCTTTCTTGCTTTTCGCTAATTTTGCTTTGGAATCTTTGATCTTTTGTCTGGACTTCTTTAGCTTTTTCTCGGCCTGATCTAGTTTCTTATATGCTTTTTTTCGTTCTTTTTTGAATTTCTTTTCTTTCTTGTCGATCTTCTCTTCGGCTTCTTTCTGAACAGATCTTAACCGTTTCTCATTTTCTATTTTGGAAATATCTTTGATCTCTTCTTCCAGCTGTTTTACTTTGTTTTTGTAAGCATCACTGTAGGCTCTCTCTTGCTTCGCTCCCTTCGCAGTCAGATAAACTTCTGTATAGATATCTGAGGAAAATTCTGATGGTTGCACCACAATAAAGCCTGACAACGTTCCCGTTCCAATGCCAGTGCTTCCTCTGGATCTTGAAAGATATTCTGATGAACTTCCGATTCCTGTGATCTTATAGGTTGTATCTTTCAGAGTATCCTTAAGATCATCTTCATTTCCAGAAGACAAATTTAAAACGTCCCCTGTTTTCAGATCATTTTGCTGGGCATACCATTCATCTACCAGACATTCTCCCGATGCTTGTGGAAGTTTTCCATCTATGATCGTTATCTGGTTTAATTTATCAGTCTTCCCCATAACTTTGATTGCATGTTCTTCGTCACTTCCCTGCTTCCTTGCGATCACATCTACAGAATGTCCTCCTTCGACCGACTGCACATTTTTTAACTTCCGAAGGGCTGTCAGATTCTCTTCTGAAATCCCAAGTGTTCCCATGACTTTGACATCCATCAGCCGACTTCCATCAAACTGGTGGTCTGCTGTGATATGCATATCTTTTTGTGTCACACGGATTCCTGAATAGAATGCAACGCCCAGTACAACGATAAAAAAGATTGATAAAAATACTCGGAAGGGTTCCGTGTGATCGTTCTGTATATATCTTTATGTAATGCCGTTTTCTTCATACGCATTTCCTACCATTCAATCGTCTCCACCGGCTGAGGGTGTTCGTTTATCGTAATATTGCTGATCTTTCCGTTCTTCATCTCGATCACACGGTCTGCCATCGGTGCGATCGCAAGGTTATGTGTGATCACAACCACTGTTTTTCCTTTCTTGTGACAGGTATCCTGCAATAATTTTAAAATAGATTTTCCTGTCTGATAATCCAGGGCACCAGTTGGCTCATCACAGAGCAAGATCTTTGGATTCTTTGCCAATGCACGTGCAATAGAAACTCTCTGCTGTTCCCCACCAGATAACTGCGCAGGGAAATTATTTAGACGGTGTCCAAGTCCCACATCTTTTAATACTTCTTCTGCTTTCAGAGGATTCTTACTGATCTGAAGTGCCAATTCTACATTCTCTGTTGCAGTAAGATTGGGCACCAGATTGTAAAACTGAAATACAAATCCTATGTCATCTCTTCGATATCCTGTCAGTGTTTTTTATTCCATTTGGAGATATCTTCTCCATCAATATAAACAGCGCCACTGGTCGCAGTATCCATACCTCCTAAAATGTTCAAAACGGTAGTTTTTCCTGCACCACTGGCGCCAATGATCAAGGCGAACTCACCCTGATCCACCGTAAAATCGATCCCATCTACGGCTTTGGTGATCACCTCTCCTGTCTGATATATTTTCTTTACATTTTCTAACCGAATCAACTCCATAAATATGTTCTCCTTTACGTACAATTTTAACATATTTTCATTGATTCGACTAGTCTGCTACTTAAACTGATTTAATGATTCATCATATTCGTATCCGATCATGGAAAGCTTTTGTTTTACTTCATTTTGATCGAGATCGAGTGACTTACAAAGGTCTTCATATGAATCATAAAAATCTCGTAATTGTGTATTGATGTAGCTTAATAACATCACTGGGTCTTTTGGTATCATGTCTGTCTGCTACTCAAAATGTGATTAAACATACTCACATCGAGATAATGTAGACTCTCACGAGTTCTACTTACTACTTCATCGTGTATGCTTTGGATTGACCGAAATCATATCTACTCACAAGTTCTTGTACACTCCATAGTCGTAAATTCCCGAAATAGCCTTCGGTACATACCTACGTTTGCATTTATTTATGCAATTTTGTAAGTCGTAGCATCTCTCAAATTAAGTGCAGCATTGAAATCTCTATCTTCGCTATAACCACAATCACATTTGAAAATTCTATCTGAAAGTTTTAAATCTTTCTTGATTGCTCCGCAACAGTGACAGGTTTTAGATGATGGATACCATCTGTCTACAACTCGAAGTTCAATTCCGTTTTCATTGCATTTCGCCTGAAGCTTTATTCTGAATTCATAAAACTTCTGCGAAGCAACTGCCTTTGAAAGATGTTTGTTCTTCATCATTCCTGATATATTTAAATCTTCTATCGTTATATAAGATGGTTTGGTTTTCACTATCTCTGCGATTGTTTTATTGATGTGATCCGTACGAATGTTATCAATTTTATGATGAAGTTTCTGTACTTTAAGCCTCTGTTTTTGTATATTTGCTTTTTGAGTAGATTCTCCTTTCTTTAAATTTTCATACTTTCGAGAAAGATTTTTCTGTTCTCGAATAAGTTGTTTTCCAAGTTTTTTTAATCTTACTGATCTATTAATGTTCTTATAAATTTTACCATTGGAAACAATGGCAAAATCCTTTATCCCTAGGTCGATACCAATTCCTTCATTGAAACTATTAGCTATCTTGTTATTTGGAATTTCTACAAGAGCTGAAACATAGTATCTACCAGCTTTTATTGACACATGACCGCTTTTAATTACATATCCATCTTTTGTTGTTGGAATATATCCTTTTTCTTTGATGCGAACCCAACCAAGTGATGGAATATTGATCCTGTGTCTTTGACAACGGCAATCTTTTGGATTGTTCTTTACAAAATACATTTTCACATCAGATCTATTCTTCTTTTTGAATCTAGGGAAACTACTCTGATGTTTAAAAAATCTTATAAATGCGGCTTGTCCATTATTTACTGCTTGTGTTACTGCTTTTGAATAAGCTTCCTTAATCCAAAAACATTCTGGATGCTTTGGAAGATACTCATTGTTAAGCCATACTCTAAATTGGTTACTGCTCATAAACTTTTCGCCTTTATTATAAAGCTCTTTATTATGAGCAAGGTAGAAGTTGTAAATATATCTACAAGTTCCTATTGTTTTACGAATTTTGGCTTTCTGCTCCTCTGTTGGATTTATTTCTGTCTTGAAGCTCTTTAGCAATTTCCTCATCCCTTTCTATTTGTTTTTTATACTTACGAAGCCCATACAGCCTACAAGAGAACACATGGAGTATTGAAACAATATCCTGCACAAGTTCTTCTTGTGGTGATAGTTCCTCATTGTTTACTACCACTATAGTCGTATTAAACTTCATACAGAATTTTTCAAACCAATCATAACCAAATCTAATAAATCTATCTTTATGGGTTACTATTATGTTTTTAATTTTTTGTTCCATTACTTCATCTAATAATTTGTTCCACTTTTTACGGTTGTAATTAAGACCACTTCCATAATCTTCAATACACTGGTCTACAATAATTCCTTTTGCGTTACAAAACTGTCTTAAAAATGCAACTTGATTTAGTAAATCATCTTTTTGATTTCTTGTAGACACTCTAGCATAAATAACTACATGACGCTTATCATTTTCAGTATTTATACCTTTAAATTGTAGATACTGGTCATAAGTGTAATAGCGTCTATTAGTTGGAGTTCGGTTTGCTTTTAGAGTTCCTTCTCTGTCCCAACGTTGTAATGTCTTAACAGATACACCTAAAAATTCAGCAAAATCTTTTGGCTTATAATTTGTGATATTTGATGTATTCATTATAGCACTCTCCTTTGAGTATATTTAAATACATTTAATCACATTTGTTAATTATTTTAGGTTCTTAATATTTCCTCCTAATATCTTTGTCTTTATACTTCTGTCACTTATATCATAAAATATTATTTAAAAAATTGGTTGTAGACCCGCCATTGTTAATCAGTGATGATAAAACAAACTCCTTCAAAACAAAATATGATATAAATGTTGCAACCAATATAGTGATCAACACAACATACGCGATCATATCTTTCTTCGTATTCGGATAACTCATCATTGCAACGACCATATAGATCATCCCAAGGACTCCTCCAACTACAATGATCAGAATCGCGAACTGATACATTCCTAAAAACAATCCTAAAATTCCAAGAATCCATCCTAGGCTTAATCCCAAAGATCTCATTCCTGCGATCTGACAGCTCTGAAACCAATTGATATCCGCTTCTGCCATCGCTTTCATTAATCCCATGACAAGTGATACGATCACAAGTGATACGATGATCGCGATAATTCATTTTTCTTCATTCTTTTCTCCTCTTCTCTCGTTATACCGGTCAACACCATCTGCAATTCCTTCTGCAAGCATTGATTGATAATGATTGTCCGATAACTTCTGGTCTTCCTCCGGGTTTGACATAAATCCCATCTCAACGATCGTCACTGGAATCTTACTCCAGTTGATCCCTGTCATCTCATCTGTCTGCGTTACACCGCGGTTCACTGCCCCGGTCCTTCTGCATAATGTACTTACCACACATTCTGAGAGTTCCTGACTATCTGCCGCGATCGATCTGCAATATGGATTCGATAATGTCGGACTCATTGTCAACGCCCCATTTGCAGACTGAGAATCTGCACTATTGCAATGAATCCTTAATAAAATATCTGAACCACTTTCATTTGCCATAAGAGCACGCTTTTTGTTGCTGAGTGACACATCATTCGTCTCACGAATCATATATACATCATATCCTCTCGCGATCAATGCACTTTTTAGCTTTAACGAAACTTCCAAATTCACCTGATATTCTGTTCGTTTTGTGACAACACCTTCGGTTCCTGAGGATACCATCGGTTTTGTCTTATCAGAACCAGGTCCGATCGCTTCTTTTTCACTCATCTGTTTCTTTTGGTGTCCTGCATCAATTGCGATTTTTATACGATCTTCCTGTTGTTTTGATTGTTCCTGATCAACCGTTACTTCATTCTTTTTTTGTGTTGTCTTTTGCTTGATGATCTCTGTTCTTTTTTCTGTCGTTGGTTTTGGATGATCTTCACTGATCATTTCATCATCATTGCTGCATCCAGCACAGAAAAAACAAAGGATCATACATAAGATCATGATCTTCCATATCTTTTTCATACCTTTTATCCCTCTCATTTATAATGCTGCAGTTGTTCTATGGCTCTACAACATGAAGCTCTCCTGTCACAGAATCCATCACATATCCAGATATCTTCACATCTTTTGGGATCAATGGATGTTTTCTCAACATTTCCACAGAATCTTTTACAGAACTTTCCACACAGTCAAATCCTTCCAACCATGTATCAAAATCAATACCACAATGACGGATCAGCTCAATCTTCTCCTCATCGACTCCTCGATCCATCATATGTTTTATCATCATATCACTATTAATATGCTGTACACCACAGTCGCTATGTCCAATGACCATGACTTCCTCTATTCCAAGTTCAAAGATTCCGACTAAAACACTTCGTACCACACTTCCGAAGGCATGGCTTACTACCCCACCGGCATTCTTGATGATCTTCACATCTCCATTCCTGATCCCAAGGGCTGCCGGCAAAAGTTCTGTCAGTCTTGTATCCATACAAGTGATAATTGCGATCTTCTTGTCTGGATATTTACTTGTCTTGTATTGTTCATACTTCTTTTCTTCTACAAATTCTTTGTTATATTTTAAGATTTCATCTATCATAACTTCTACTCCCTACCTCAATGTAATATCTGCCGTTTTTCCCTTGCAGGCTTTTAAATAATCTTCGGTCGTAAGTTCAATCTGGATTCCATTTTTACCGCCGCTTACAATAATCTTCTCCTGTGCATTGGCGCTTTCATCGAGCACTGTTGGATAGTCTTTCTTCATTCCGATTGCTGTACATCCACCGCGGATATATCCTGTGATCTTGTTGATATCCTTGACATGGATCATCTCCACAGACTTCTCACCTGCTGCCTTCGCTGCTTTCTTAAGATCTAATTCCTGATCGATCGGAATGACAAATACAAAATACCCTCCACCTTTTCCTTCAGTCACGAGGGTTTTAAATACTCTTTCATATGGTTCATTTAACATATCTGCGATGGTAATTCCATCAATAAATTCTTTACATTCATAACGATGTACTTCAAATGGGATCTTTGCTCTCTCAAGCATCCGCATTGCATTTGTTTTTGGTTCTTTCTTTGCCATCTTATAATGTCCTCCTTACTGATCGTTTTATCTGGCAAAATTTACTTTTGACACTCTCATCATATTTCACCTTGCAAATACTCCATAGATCAAAGAAACATAACATGCAAAATCTCCGATTCTTTTTCTTTGATATCCAAGTTCTTCTCTCCATTTTGCTTCTTTGCCATGCTCTTTTGTATATGCTGCCAATTCATCTAAAGAATGGATCACGCTATCGTGCATCACTGTCCTATCATCATTGCTTCTGTCTGTCTTCGGTGTGATCTTCCAATGTGCGCGGAGGCTTCCATAATCGATCATACAATGAAGTGCATGATCCCATAACTTGTCATAGATCTCATCTTCTTCAAGATTCTCTTCTAACAGTTCTTCATAAACTTTCATCGCCTGCTCAAATTCAAGATCATCTGGCATTTTTAGATAATTCTCATATATAAAATCTTTCTGCATAGTGGCCTCCTTTATTTCTTTGGCATACATTTTTACACTACTTGTGCACATTATATCATATTTTCTCATATAGTGAGAGTAAAAGATCTTCCGAGGATATTTTTATGCCAGAAATACAAACTAACAATCTTGTCGATCATGGACAGTTAAAAATACAGGTAACTTCAGGACAAAGATCCGTCCCGATCCCTAACGCTACGATCGAGATTTCTTATACTGGTGATCCTGATTCTGTTCTTGAGACTGTATCTACTGATGAAAATGGGCAGACACCTGTCGTTGACCTCCCTGCTCCTCCCGTGGAATACAGCATGTCTCCGAGTGAAAATCAGCCTTATTCTGAATATAATCTAAAAATACATTCTGATGAATATAAACCTGTCACGATCTCAGGTGCACAGATTCTTTCTGGTGTGGAAGGCCTGCAGCCTGTTTCCATGATTCCTGAAGAAACCCACACTCCAACAGAAGAACACCCGATCGTGATCGGTCCGCATACATTATGGGGTAATTATCCTCCCAAGATTGCGGAATCTGAGATCAAGCCAGTCAACGAAAGCGGTGAGATCGTTTTAAGCAGGGTGGTGATTCCTGAATATATTATTGTTCATGATGGTCCTGTCGGTGATAAAACTGCGCAAAATTATTATGTCCGCTACAAAGATTACATCAAAAATGTTGCCGCCTGTGAGATTTATTCCACTTGGCCAAGGGCAACGCTTGAAGCAAATATTCTTGCGATCATGTCATTTACTTTGAATCGTGTGTATACAGAATGGTATAGAAATAAAGGGCATGATTTTACAATCACATCTTCTACAGCTTATGATCATAAATTCATTCCTGGAAAGACAACTTATAATTCTATTAATACGATCGTTGATGAAATTTTTGCAGATTATCTGTCTCGTCCGAATGTGAGACAGCCGATCCTTACGCAGTATTGTGATGGGAAGAAGGTGTCTTGTCCGGAATGGATGACGCAGTGGGGTTCTAAATACTTAGGCGATCAGGGATATGCTCCGATTGAAATCCTGAGATATTATTATGGAGAGAGTATGTACATCAATACTGCAGAACAGATTTCAGGAATTCCTTCTTCCTGGCCGGGATATGATCTGACGATTGGAAGCAGCGGGGATAAGGTTCGACAAATACAACAACAATTGAATCGTATTGCTAAAGATTATCCTTCTCTGCCTACGATCGCTGTGGATGGTGTTTATGGAGAATCTACTGCGAATGCTGTTCGGAAATTCCAGAATATTTTTGGACTGCCACAGACTGGGATTGTTGATTACCCTACTTGGTATAAGATCAGTGAGATCTATGTTGGAGTTAGTCGGATTGCGGAGTTGAATTGAAATCTTAGATACAACAAAAGCCCCACAAAGTTCATCCTTGTGGAGCTTTTTTCATTTCTTATTCTATTTACTCTTCACCAAACACCGCTTTTTATAAAAAGCAATTCCATAACACAATACTTCCTCATAAGCATCTTCAAACTCTTTTGCATACATCTTTGTGTTGATCTGATCTAACACCTTTTGACAGTCTTTTTCCAAATCTTCTAATTTCCTTGAATACTTTGCTTCAAATACTGCAACTTGTCCTGTTACATCATTGTAGATTACAATATCACTTCGTCCTTCTCCATGCTCTCTATTCGACTCTACACTATAACCTGCTCCTGCAAAGATTCCTGCAAGAAATGCATGATAGAAATCTTCTCGATAATCATAATAACTGATCGTCATTCGCAGTAATGTGCTGATTTCTTTTGTTGCCTTATCCGCATCTTTGTTCCACACTGCATCAAATAAATCTTTCCGATTCGTAACTCTTGCACTGTCTTCAAACCATTTCCTTACGGTTGATTCGAAAATTTCTTTTACTTCTTTGTTTGGAATTCTTAATTCTATCTGACCATCCTTATCACGTTCTCCGACTTTTGTAAGATATCCAGTAAGATAGAGAATACTCCATAAATTATCTTCTGATGAATGTAGATAATCATATGTGAGGTCTTCTTCTATTTTCTGGCAGATGCTTCCACCTGCGATCAATACTTCTAGTTTTTTTCGTATAGCAGCTCCTGTATAATCAATAAAGGAGCGAATGATCGCATTATCACTGGTATTCTTCCAGTAGCTGACTGGTCTTGCATTCAGATCATTTTGAAGATCTCTTAGATAATTCATGACATCCTATGAACAATAAACTTCAAACTCTCCAAAATTATACCCATCATACCATTCTTTAATCAGATCCGCTTTCTCTTCAATCTCCGCATCTGCTAAAAGCTTATCTACATCCTGTTGTGTAAATCCATAATATTCATTGTATCTTGTGGATGAAATCGTATCTGATACAAAGTTATTTGTTCCAGTGAAAATACTTTCTTTGGCAATCTTTAGGCATCCTGTGATGACTGCAAACTTTAATGAGGAATTATCTTTTAAGGCTGTACTAAGCAAACCTTTCATAATTTCTAACATCTCTTTGTAGTAACCATTACTACTTGCTTTTGCAATTGGAACATCATATTCATCAATTAAAAGGATCACTGGCTTTTTATAATAACTTTTCAGCATATTGGTAATTCTTAATATACAACTTTGAATTTCCATCATACTTGCACTACAAGTCTTTAATTTTTGAAATACCAGTTTATCCCCTTCATCTATCTCATCACTATCCAACAAGTATACATGTTGTTTACATGCTTCAGATATAATAAATTTCAAAAAATTAAACGCATTCTCAAATGTAGTTCCATCTACATCCTTAAAAGACAAAAATAATGTCGGATACTGATTCATCCATTTCTCACAAATCTCGACCTCATCAGATATCTCAAGTCCTTTAAACAAATGTCTGCTATCTTTCCTGATATCCAAAAAACTGTTCAACATATTCATCGCCATCGTTTTTCCAAACCGTCTAGGCCGCGTAATCAACGTCACCTGATCCATCTCACCCTGTAACAACGTCTTGATCAATCCGGTCTTGTCCACATAATAATAATTCAACTCTCGAATTCTCTCAAAATCCGAAATCCCAACAGGAATATTTAGATTCTTCATCTCTTCCTACTGCCTCCTTTCTTTTATTAATTATATATTGATAAACATATATTCGCAGTTCAATTATGTTAAATCTTTAAACCAATACATGTTATAGCCAACAACCTTCCAGAATCAATAGTTGATCATCAAAAACCGTATGAGCTCGTCTGCACTTAGCGAGTGGTAGGTCGCAAGACCTGCCAAGAGCTTAGTACAGCTACGTGCGAATCCGAGCGAGAGCGGGTTTTTGATGATCAACTATTGATTCATTTCTATTTATTCACTTCAAAATGCTGATAATCCTTAGAGCTTCTCCACTTACCACCCCAGCTGAATCCATATTTCTTAAAGATCTTATAAGCTGTGTCATTCTTATGGATCATATATCTTTTATATTTTCCTTTACATTTTGACGTCTTTCTCTGTTTATACACCTTACCATTTGCCGGTGATACCTTATTTCCTTTGACCCACGGATTGATCCTTGGATTGATATCGATAGCCATTCCATAAGAATGGTTGGAAAGTTTCGTCGTTCCACTGATCACACGATAATTAAACGCAGAGGTATTATTTGCAGCCATAGACTTCTCATCATTCGCACCATAATCATCAATCAGTCTCATTCTCTCAATTCTGTACCTCTTCTGATAAAGAGCATAAAAGACCTTGACCGTTTTCTTCGCGATCTTCTTGTTAACGATCAACTCACCCTCTTTTACCTTCCCATCAAAACCATAATGAAGAACCTGTACATATCTTAAATCAGACAACTTAACATTCTTATTCTTTCGATAAGATTTTCCCGTGATCCTCTTTTCAATATTCGGAGAAATCTTCTCATAAGTAAAGCCTTTTTTATAAGTATATTTCGAAGCTGCATTCGCAGATTTTCTCTGTAAACAAACTGGAATCACAGCAACTGTAAATGCTGTCAATGCAAGTATCGTAGTTAATTTCAATTTTGATCGATTCATTTATTCTCATCCTTTCCAAAACTTCAATCATTTATCTTAATCGGTTTCATTATAACATATATTCCAAAGCCCCACACTCCATACCTTGAAGCATTTCAAAACAACAATTCAATATCCTCCTGTATAAAGAATATTTTAAATCATAATTGCCCAGTGACCGTATGAACACGCCTGCACTTAGTGAGTGGCTGGTCGTAAGACCTGTCACGAACTTAGTACAGCTGCGTGAGAATCCGAATGCGAATGGGTCACTGGGCAATTATGATTTAAAATATTCATTGAAAGAGTGAATTATTTTTGATATACAAGAAACTGATACTCAATATCAAAGTAAGTCTCTTCTT
>ENA-OQII01000109-OQII01000109.1-human-gut-metagenome-genome-assembly--contig:-NODE-109-length-14452-cov-2.459756_pt1 | contig 14452 bp, 19 predicted proteins | sample MGYA00242577_ERZ504742 | MGnify/ENA primary metagenome ERZ504742 (study PRJEB26092, sample SAMD00036443) | human gut metagenome | host: Homo sapiens | study: EMG produced TPA metagenomics assembly of...
TACACATCGTTACCAAATTTATTCCTATATATCACACCAGCAATATTGATTTCCAAAACCTACCACATGTAACTCTCAAGCCTCAGGAATTATGAATCGCTGGAGATGAATTTTAATCATAAAACCTACCACATCCAACAGCCAGCCCAACGGAGGCAGGACCAGTACGGTGACGTTAGCGGAGCGGCCGTCGAGAGGCGAGTATAACTGCTGCCACCGAGCGCCCTGTTTGAATACAAGCAGCATAAGCTGCTTGTATTCATGAGGAAGTAGCGAAGCGGATTCCGAATGTCCTCTGTCTCCAGCGAGTTGGCGCGAATGGCAGCAAACCAGCGACGCAGCCGAACAGGCCGCGCAGCGTGTCACCGTACTGGCCCTGCCTCCGTTGGGCGTCCGTTCGTTAGTCTAAGTATACACCACACACTACCGTCCGCATTCTCCAGCATCGCCGGTCAAAATCTCAATCCCATGCCCCAACGCCTCAATAATAACCTCCAGGCACTCCCTGACAGCCTTAGGGCTCCCCGGCAGATTAACGATCAACGTCCCCTTCCGGATCCCGGCCGTAGCCCGGCTCAGCATCGCCCGCTTCGTGATCGTCAGACTAAACGCCCGCATCGCCTCCGGAATCCCCGGCACACGCCGCTCGATCACATCCTCCGTAGCCTCCGGTGTCACATCCCTCTGAGAAAACCCGGTACCACCCGTAGTCAGGATCAGCTCCGCAAGCCCCAGATCTGCGATCTCAGCCATCCGGCTCCCAAGCATCCCACGGTCATCCGGCAAAACATCCACAGAAACAACCTCATACCCGGCCGCCTCCATAATCTCCTTCACAGCAGGACCACTAAGATCCTCCCGCTCTCCTCTGTACCCCTTATCACTAGAAGTGATCACAGCAACTCTCTTCATCACTCAACCTCCGATCTGAGCCATACAAAGCTTCTCCGTCTTATCATCCTTCTGTTTCTTCAGACCTCCGCCAAAAGCATGCCCGTCCGGTTTCTCCGCCAGAGCCTCCAGGATCACAGCCTTCAGCACCTCATCCGAACCACCACTGCGGATCACCTCCCGAAGATCCCTTCCCGCCGCATACTGCAGACAGGTCTTCAAAAAACCCTGAGAAGTCAGCCGGATCCGGTTACACTCCCCACAGAACTTATGGCTCACCGCGCTGATAAACCCGATCTTTCCGGAAAAACCATCCACATCATAATAATGACACGGTCCATTCCCAAGGGGCTCCCCAACATACGGCGAAAACCGCGGAAGCTTTTCCCCAAGGATCCGAAGCAGTTCCTCCTCCGACACCCCATGAAATTCTTTTCCCATCCCAATGGGCATCATCTCAATAAACCGCACATGCACCCACCCTGTGATTCCTAGCCAAAAGCGCCACCCGGCAAAGATCCTGCTCCGGGATCCCAAGAGGCACACAATTGATCTTCAGCGAAATCTCCGGATACTTCATTGCCTCCGAAATCCCTTCCAGCGTCCGCCCCAGTTCATCCCGCCGCGTGATCCGCCTGCTACAGGCCTCATCCAGCGTATCCAGGCTGATATTCAATCCGTCCAGCCCCGCCCGGGCAAAATCACTCATCTGATCTTTCAGAAGCACACCATTTGTAGTCAGAGTCACCTTCTCGATCCCCGGCATATTTTTCAGTTTTTCCACCAGCTGAGGCATCCGCGGCCGTACAAGCGGTTCCCCGCCGGTCAGCTTGATCTTCCGGATACCCAGCTCTGCCATCACCCGGCAGATCCTCAAAATTTCCTCTTCCTGCAAAATGAGGGAGCGCTCCACATGCTGCATCCCTCCTCCGGCATACAATAAATACACCGCAAATTACATCTGTCAGTTACGGAAATCCTGAGATAATCAATATTTCTTCCGCACCTGTCTATCATTATTTTTCCTCAAAACGGAAATCTCCGCTTTTGCCTCCTGTTTTTTCTTCCAGATGGATATCAGACATGACCATGTGCTTGTCAATTGCCTTGCACATGTCATAAATGGTAAGAAGCGCCACCTGAACACCTGTCAGCGCCTCCATCTCCACGCCGGTCTTTCCGACACATGATGTGGTGCACACGGCCGTAATAGAATTTGTATTCTCGTCCGTGGTAAATGTCACTTCGCAGTTCGTCAGCGGCACAATGTGGCACAGCGGAATCAACTCCGCATCTTTTTGCCCCCATGATACCTGCCAGCCGTGCAACGCCGAGCACATCGCCTTTTTTCGCCGTATGGTCCCGCACGGCTGCAAATACCTCCGGGCTTACCTGTATGGTTCCCGTCGCCGATGCTGCCCGGTACGTGTCCGGCTTCTCATGGACATCGACCATGACGGCGCTGCCGTCTTTCTTAAAATGGGTAAATTCCGCCATCTGTCTCCTCCGTTCTATTTCCGTTTTATTCTCCGGGTTCCCACTCTTCTTCCGCTTCACGCACGGGAAGCTCTGCTCTCCCATACCAGGGATTCGTGTTCTCACCGCTTTGTCTTCTGTTTCCTGTCGCGCACGTAACCAGAACATGCTCGATCCCCTGCCTGCGCAGCAGCTCCACAAGTTTCTCTGCGGCCGCCCGGTGTTCTTTTTCCTCATACTGGTGCAGTACCGCATAAAAACGTTCTGCCTTTCAAATCCTTCTGCTGTCCCTGTTCCGATGCGATCAGCCGTGCCAGATCTTCTTCCGTGATATGGTGTTCCATCGTACAGTCAAGCAGTTCCGCCGCCCGTTCTGCCCGAAAGCAGCCCTTGCCAAGCGGCTGTCCCAGTGCCGAAAGACCTGTCACACCAATCACAAGATCTGAAGAGGAAAGCAGCGCCGGTTCATGTTCCGCCGGTGCCTTGCACGGCAGGTGCCTTGCGCCGTCCGCCTCGATCAGCGTCAGATCGGCCTTTTTGCGTGCCTCTTCAAATAGTTCCGTTTCCGGCATGGAAAGCTTTTCCGGATCCCGGCAGGCACTCCCGATAATCGCTGCGCGGCCTGTGCGAAATTTTCTTTCGACCGCTTCCAGACTCTGGTCATGCCATTCCTTCGGCGGACGATAAATGTGCGTCGAAGTTGTCACCAGTACCTTCTGATCGTTTTTTACACAAAAGCCTGCCATCTCGTACAGCAGCGTCGTTTTTCCGCCGCCGCCGATGATAGAAACTACATGGTTCTTTTCCTTTAAAAAGGGGAACGCCGTTCCCATTCCTACCGGCTCCAGCTTCTGTTTTTCTGTTTCTGCCAGATTCGAAGCATCTCCTCTGCCCCCTTATGCCGTCTTCTTCTCACTCTACCATACTCATTTTGGGCTGTCAAATTTTACTCGCGCCGTAAAAACTTGAAAAAAGAACTGCCCCGATCGGGCATCCCCATCAGAGCAGTTCTTCTATTCTTACTGAACGTGTACGGTAAGCACCGCTGCATTTGATCTGTTTCCATCGCTGTCCGTCACATGATACGTCAGCGTGTAATCTCCCGGCACTGCAGTATCCACATCGCCGTCGATCTCAATCTGGTTAAAGAGTGACTCCTGGCTGTCTGCATCATCGGTCATCTCTTTGATATAGCTGGTTTTGTCCAGATCGTTTCCGGCTTCCACTGTTACTTCATACGTATTCAGGTACAGTTTTGGGCTTTCCGCCGGCAGTGCTTCGATTTCCATCTGCGCATCTGTCTCATTTTTTGTGCCCTCTGTGTCATTCTGCTGCGGCTCCTCTGTTGCCGGTGCAGACTCATCTGCCGCCCCACTGTTATCCGTTTCCTGCGTAGCCTCATTTTCCGCCGGGGTATCTTCCGCTGCAGCTTTATAATTCACGCGGCGTGTTGCTTTTTGATACATTATTGTGACTGTCCTTTGCCGCATAGACAACCGATGCACTGGTATGGTCATCGTTCGGGAAAATGTTTTCAATCATCAGCGAATCTGTCACATCTCCGTCTTTCTCATCCGTTGCAGTAACGCCTTCCAGCAAAGGCGCTGTATCACTGCCTTCCTCATACGTTACATTCCCATCAGCTGGAAGCTCGATTTCCGGGCCTTTTCGGTCGTCCGTCACTACGACAGCTGCTGTACCGGCTCCTAGCGCCACGCACAGGACAATCAAACCTGCAACAATCCCTTTTTTCATGGCAGTTAATCGTCCTCCTCCTGGCCGTAATCTCCATATTTGTACTGACCGTATTTTCCGTATTTACCATACGCCTGTTTCTGCATATCCACCTTGTTCAGGACAACGCCAAGCAGCGGGCAGTTACTTCTCTCGAGCTGGCTCTTTACTTCCTGTGCAAAACGATAGCTGATCACACCGGACTCAATGACCATGATTGAACCATCACAGATTTCTGCAACGATTGCACTGTCGATAACGCTTCCAAGCGGAGGAGTATCCACAATCACATAATCGTAAACTTTACGAAGTGCATTTAAAAGACTTCGGAAGTTCTTTCCCCCCAGAAGCTCTGCCGGATTCGGCGGAAACGGGCCGGAATAAATCATGTAAAAGTTCTTTACATTGGTAGAACAGATGACATCCTCCAGAGTTGCCTGACCGGACAGGAAGTGTGCCAGTCCGCGAACAGATTTCTGTGTTTTCGTTCTTCCAAGAAGAACCGATTTCCGAAGATCGGCATCGATCAAAATCACTCTTTTTCCGCTCTCTGCAAGAGAAATGCCGAGCTGCATAGAAACACTGCTCTTTCCCTCATTTGGTGTACAGCTTGTAACCGCGATTACTTTCTTATCTTCTCCGCAGAACTGAAGGTTGGTCCGAAGAGATTTGTAGGCTTCCACAATCTGATAGCCTGATTTTTCCTGTTTTACTACTACCTGATTCACGTTCCGTATCCTCCCTTATTTCTTTCTTCCACGGCCGTTTTTGTTTTTCTTCTTGCTCTTTTTCTGTCCTTCTGCAAGAGGAATTATGCCGAGTGTACTGACACCCAGATAACGTTCTACATCTTCGGAGGTCTGGATGGTGTCATTTGTCAGATAAACAATAATGATGATGACAATCGCGATAAATGCACCTGCTATTGCACCGATCAGTCCCGTTTTTTCTAATACTTGGGCTTACCGGCTCATCTGGAATATTCGCCTCATCTACCACATTTACAGCTTCTGTGTTCATAACGTTCTGAATATGATCTGATGCTGCTACACGGATTGCATCCGCCATCTGGCTTGCTACATACGGATCTTCGTCTTTTACTGTAATCGAAAGGATACGCGTATCGTTCTGTGTAGTAACAGTAATTTTGTTCAAAAACTCCTCATAGGTAAGATCCAGATTTAACTGTGCAATAACGGTTTCAACAACCTGACGGCTCTGAATCAGCTCCGCATAGTCTTTGGTTAAAAGAGAACTTGCCTGCAGATCTCCACTTGTTACAGTACTGCTGCTGTCCTGTTTTGACAGTACATACATTTTTGTCGTCGATTCATACTGCGGCTTCATAAATACTTTGCTGACCAGTACCATCAGAAGGCCAAGTGCCAATGCAGCTAAAATCACATAGCCAATTTTGCTCCAGAGCACACGAAGCAGTTCCAGTAAATCGATTTCAATTTCATCCTGATTCTGTTGATTCGTTTCCATCTTCTTCTCCTGACTTTTTTTAGATTTCTCCGGCATCCCTTAAGATTTCCATCGGATTATCGTGGAAAATCCTTTCGGCATATGCCTCTCCCATTTTTTTTGAAACATAGGCAGCGCCTGCTCCTATGTTGGGAATACGTGTTTTTGTGTTGTGGGAATCGCTGCCGACAAAACCGAGCAGATCTTCCTTCATCAGTTTTCTGCAGTAGCGTTTTGCCCCCCACGTATACTTTCCAAGTATACTTTCCACATTCACCTGCAGTCTTGCGCCCATATCCACCAGATCGCTGGAAAATCCGACGCTCTTTACCGTTGCCTGATAGCGCTCCACATGCGCGATAATCGGTTCGTAACCGCAGGACAGTACATTGTAGACTCTCTCACGGATATGCTGTGCGGAATCTCCCTCGGAAAATTCCAACAGAACATAGGATGAACCGGCCATGGTCACATATTTCCGTTTTTCCAGGATATCCTGAAGATCCATGTTCGAGTGAAGTTCACACCCGAGATAAAGCGACATATCCGGATATTCCTTTTTTGCCGCTTCCTGCAGTTTCAGAAACTGCTCATGTACCTTTTTTGCCGGTGTTTCAAACATCCGCCGCCGATAATGCGGTGTGATGATAATCTTCCTGACCCCGTCCTCGTGCTGCATTTTCAGCATCGCCAGCGACTCTTCCAGGTCAGCTGCACCGTCGTCTACCCCCGGGACCATATGGCAGTGTACATCAAATAATTCCTTCATACCTTATCCCTCTTTTTGTGTTCTTTCTTCAAGTCACGCATACTTAGACATTCTACTTTAGTATACATCCTTTTGTGATCTCTGGCAATACAAAAAACATACTCTGTATTTATTTTTTAACATTTTTGTCAAACTTGCCTAAAATGAGGGATAAAAAAGAGACCTCCATTTTCATGTCGGCCTCTCCCGTTATTTTCTGCAGATGAAAACCCCTGCCTCTTTTGTGATCGCAATTCCGCCGTGTTTCTGAATTTTCTTTTCCAGAAATTCTTTGAATTCCCGCTGTCTCGGATACAGATACTCATTCTGATTTCCATGGCAGGAAAGGATATAGTCCAGAAGCGGCTCCGGCCGGTCGACCCAGAGACTGTCCTCGTAGATTCTTTTCTCTACGCTGCCAAAATAAGGCTTTAACTGCTTTTCTCCGTGATCCAGACCAAAAATAGTATACAGCGCCACCTCCGAAAGATTGATCTGCGGATCAAACTCCTGTACCAGATCGGTAATCTCTTTCATATGGCCTTTTCCATACGTACTGCAGTAGAACACGCCGTCATCTGAAAGCACACGGCTGATTTCCTGCAGACCGCGGGACAGATTCTGGACATAGAACAAAACATGATTTGCAATAATCCGGTCGTATTCCGCATCCGGAAACGGAAGCTTCTGGCAGTCCAGTGTCCGGAAATCAAAACAGGATGCCTTTTCTTCTCCCAGATTTTCCGCCGCATCCCGGATCATGCGTCCGACAGGTCAGACAGACAGATATACTTTCCTTTCAGCACGGATGGCTCCGCTTTTTTCCAGAGCTGTCCGTTTCCGCAGCCAATCTCCAGAATCCGGCGCGCACCGTCAAAATCCATCTGTTCCAGAAGCCACGGGAACCATCCCTTTTTATTTTGGGAATACTGCTCGTGCAGCGAAATACGGATATTCAGGTTTTCCCCGTTTTTGTACTGCTCCACCAGCATCTTTTCCATATCGGTCAGATGAATCAGGTTCAGAATGCCGGTCCAGTCGATCTGGTTCGTCTCCTCCAGAATCTGTGTCGTATTCTGCAGCGCCTTTTCCATCTGTTCCAGATTTTCCATCTTCTTGTGCACAAGTCCGATCTGCATTTTCAATGATTTCAGAATATCCGCACTCGTATCGTGAATCGTCATATTTCCGATCTCATTCAGGGAAAATCCGAGATATTTCAGCGATAAAATTTTCTGCAGCTTCAGAAAATCCTCATCCGAATACATCCGATAACCGGATTCGTTAATAAAGCTCGGCTTCAGCAGCCCTTTTTTGTCGTAATAGCGAATTGTCCGAATGGTCACATGGGCCATCCGGGCAAATTCACCAGTGGTATAATATTGATCCATATCCACCACTCCTTCGCAAAAGCCGCTTTTTGCGGCCTTTGCATTTCACTTTTCTCTCTTACAGACGGTCTTTGTACATCTCAGCAAAGTAGTTCTGATACTCACCGCTGATGATGTGTTTCCACCAGTCTTCATTGTCCAGATACCACTGGATTGTCTGTGCAATTCCGGTATCGAAATTGTATTTTGGTTTCCATCCAAGTTCAGTCTCGATCTTGGTCGGGTCGATTGCATATCTTCTGTCATGGCCCGGGCGGTCTTTTACGTATTTGATCAGAGATTCCGGTTTGTCCAGAGCTTTCAGGATGGTCTGTACTACCTGAAGGTTTGTTCTCTCGTTGTGTCCGCCAATGTTGTAAACCTCGCCTACTTTACCTTTATGGATAATCAGGTCGATTGCTTCACAATGGTCGGATACGTGCAGCCAGTCTCTGACATTCTCACCGTTTCCGTATACCGGAAGCTCTTCGTCTGCCAGTGCGCGGCTGATCATAAGCGGAATCAGCTTTTCCGGGAAGTGATACGGGCCGTAGTTGTTGGAGCATCTGGAAACGGTAACCGGGGTACCGAAGGTTCTGTGGTAAGCCAGTACAAACAGGTCTGCGCTTGCCTTGGATGCAGAGTACGGGCTGGAGGTGTGGATCGGGGTATTCTCTGTAAAGAACAGGTCCGGGCGATCCAGCGGAAGGTCTCCGTAAACTTCATCGGTAGATACCTGATGATATCTCTTTACGCCGAATTTTCTGGAAGCATCCAGCAGTACACGGGTTCCCATTACGTTGGTCTGAACAAAGATGCCAGGATCCTCAATGGAACGGTCTACATGGCTCTCTGCTGCGAAGTTGACAACAACGTCAAATTTCTCTTTTTTCAAACAGATCCATGATGAAAGCTTCGTCTGCGATATCACCTTTTACAAATTTGTAGTTTGGTTTGTCCTCAACCGGTTTCAGAGTCTCCAGGTTTCCCGCATAGGTCAGCAGGTCCAGGTTTACGATCTGATAATCCGGGTATTTGTTTACCATATGATGTACGAAGTTTCCGCCGATAAATCCGGCTCCGCCTGTTACTAATACTTTCATGCTTTTTCTCCTTTTTGGTGTGTTTATCTTCTCAGTTTTATGTCAATTCAACTTGTTGTACTCTCACTATAATGGGTGACGTTGCGTCATGGTCAAGAGGAGAATGAAAAAAGTTTGTGAAAATCTTGTTTTTTCCCCTCCTCCCTGTCTATCTTAGAATTTTTACGGCGATTCTCGTAATATACTGTTCCATTTCCTGACTGGTCAACGCGTCCACCATATATTCCTCATAAAAGCGGTCGTCCAGCAAAAGTCTCTGTTCCGTGGCATACCGGAACAGCTTCCGGTACGCCGCTTCAATTCCCTGCCATGGTCCTTTATAATAATAGCAAAGATACTCTCCCTCCGGCCGAACCGTGTATCGCACTTTCGCCGGCACACGATCAAAAATCAGATAGAAATCACGGTAATCCAGAAAATTCCCCGTTTCCAGTGTTTCCCGTTTCTGAACAAACCCCACATTATACGAACTTCGATTTCCGTATTGCCCGCAGTAAGCATAGAGCTCTCCGATTTTCTGATTGACTGCCAGATTATCCGCTGATTCGCTGTGATTTGTGACAAGATACTGCAATGGCAGGGTATGAATCCCTACAGGACAGAAGGGATCTTTTTCAAACGCCTCACGGCATTCCGCCGATGCCTGTGCCAGAAACCGCTTCTTTTCCCCAATCCAGCGCTGCATCTCGCGGAGCCGCTGCATTTTTTCACGCACCACCTTCTCCTCCTGTTCCAGCAGTACTCCGAATTTTTCAGGACTTCGCTGTTCCAGATAATTTCGAATCTCTGCCAGCGGCATGCCCAGCTCCCGCAGCATTCCGATCACATCAAACGTTTCCATCTGATCCATCGCATAATACCGGTAGCCGTTTGTCCCTCTTCTTTTTGGTACGAACAGCCCAATCTCATCATAATGGAAGAGCGTTTCCTTTGTCGTGCCTACCAGCGCTGCAAATCGCCCCGCGCTTAAATACTCCTGTTTTCCCATTTCTGACTCCTTTTCCTGAATATGTGCTCTCGGAATTTTTCCTGTTTTTCACCTTTTTTGCACTTGACTATAGGGTTACCCTATCCTTTATAATAGCAAACGATTCAAATTTTCACAAGAAATCTTTCCCATCTAAAGCGTGTCTGAAAAAGGCTTTTCACACATAAAAAGGAGGTTTTTGATTATGAGTCAGTCACTCGCCAAGGATTTTAACTTCCGCTCCCTGCTGAAGTTTGCGTTTCCATCGATCATCATGATGATCTTTATGTCTCTCTACAGTATTGTGGATGGCTTTTTCATCGCACAGTACGTGGACAGCATGGCGCTTTCCGCCGCCAATATCGTCTATCCTGCCGTCAGCATTCTTCTTGCCGTCGGCATCATGTTCGGTACCGGAGGCAGCGCCGTTGTCGCCGCAAAGATCGGACAGGAAAAACAGGAGGAAGCCAACCGTAACTTTTCTGCCCTTACCCTTACCACACTGATCATCGGTATTCTGGGCGCAGCGCTCGGCAACCTGTTTTGCCGCCAGATCTGCAGTCTGCTTGGTGCAACGCCGGTGCTGATGGATTACGGTATCGCCTATCTGCGGACGATCCTTTCCTTTGCCCCTGTCTGTCTTCTCCAGGCGCTGTTCCAGTCCTTCTTTGTAACGGCAGGACGCCCGGGACTCGGACTTTCCCTTACGGTGTCCGCCGGCATTACCAACATGATTCTGGACTATCTGTTTGTCGTTCCGCTCCATCTCGGTGTTGCGGGAGCGGCCCTTGCCACCGGCCTTGGCCAGTGTATCCCGGCCGTTGCCGGTATTTTTATACTTTACCTTTGCCCGAAAAGGCCTTCGTTTCACCCGGCCGGAGTTTTCCAAAGGCCTGCTCTCCACAAGCTGCTTCAACGGTTCCTCCGAGATGGTCAGCAATCTTTCCGCAGCCGTTGTCACTTACCTTTTCAACATGCTGATGCTGAAATTTGAGGGCGAAATCGGTGTTGCCGCCATCACGGCGATTCTGTACGGACAGTTTCTCTTTGTTGCGCTGTACCTCGGCTACAGTATCGGCGTTGCACCTGTGTTCAGCTTCAACTACGGCAGCCGGAACAAACAGCGGCTGATCCGGCTTTACCGCATCAGTATCCGCTTCGTTGTGGTAAGCTCTGTGATCATCGCACTTGTGGCCGCCTTCGGCTCTCCGGTCATTTCCGCCGTTTTCATGCAGAAAGGCACGTACGGCTTTGAACTGACACGCCACGGCGGATATCTGTTCTCCATCGCTTACCTGTTCTGCGGTACGAATATCGTCGCCTCCGGCATTTTTACGGCACTGTCAGACGGAAAGACCTCTGCTTTGATTTCTTTTTGCGAACCTTCGTCTTTATCGTTCTCTCCGCGCTGCTTCTGCCGCTCGTGCTTGGCACCAACGGTGTGTGGCTGTCGATTCCGGTCGCCGAATTTCTGACGCTGTTCATCTCCGTGCCGAAGCTGTCCCGCTATTTCAAGGATCCGAAAGTCGCAACGGAGACGCAAACAAGTCCCAACTGATCTTACCGACTTCGCTGATTCTCAAAACCCCGCACAGGGATCCGTTGTTTTCACAGGATCCGCTGTGCGGGGTTTCTCTTTTGCTACCACTTTTTCCCCGGGCAGTCCCGCAGTGCAATCGCTGCCCGCATCTCCACGTAGCAGCCGCACATGCGGCACATGCCGGACAGCAGCTTTTCACACTCCTTACAGATGGAAAGCCGCCGCTCGTATTCCTCCTCCGGCGTTTTATCGTCCGCCGGAATTCTGCAATATAATCATACATATTCTGAAAAAAGCCTGCCTCGTCCATCTCACGAAGCAGGCATTTTTTACAGATCCTGGTATTTCCGTCCATCAAACTCCTCCGGAACCGAATCTTTTTTCATCCCAGATATCTTCTGGTTTTTATGGTTTCCCTATTTTACGGCGATATGAAGCACACTGCACGCCGGAATGGTAAAGGAAATTCCCTCTTTTGTTGCCTGCACACCGTCAAAGCCCTGAACGCCAACCGTCTCCGGCGCTTCAAAGGTGTTTTTATCCTGCATATGGCCGGTTACGATCTCGGCTTTGATCTCGCCGGCTTCTTTTCCAAGAAGTACCGCCTCTACCGGATATGCTTTCTCCAGATCCACATTCGTCATCGTAATATGAAGTACACCGTTGGCATCTACCGAAACAGATTCCGTCAGATTCGGAACCATGTATTCATCTTCCAGACCAACCTGCTCCGTTTCCAGAGAGCTTGCCAGAAGATCATTTTCCTGATGTACCTGATACAGATCGAAAACATGATACGTCGGAGTTTTGACCATCTTTTCCCCCTCGGTCAGGATCATCGACTGCAGAACATTGACCATCTGTGCGATATTTGCCATCTTGACGCGGTCGCTGTGTTTGTTGAAAAGATTCAGGTTGATCCCTGCGACCAGTGCGTCACGCATGGTATTCTGCTGATACAGAAATCCCGGATTCGTTCCAGGCTCCACATCATACCAGGTACCCCACTCATCCACGATCATGCCGACCTTTTTGTCCGGGTCATACTGATCCATAATGGCGCTGTGGCGACGGATCAGCTCTTCCATATACATCGTCTTTTTCATGGTCTTATACCAGTCTTTTTCCGCAAACTCCGTTGCACTTCCCTTGTGATCCCAGGTTTCCGGCACCGTATAGTAATGAAGCGACAGGCCATCCATCATGCCATGCTGCTGTGGGGAGGTTCTGCGGAAGCATGCTTTCATCACTTCCTGCGTCCACTCATAATCATCCGCATTGGCGCCGCAGGCAATCTTCCGGATCTTTTTGTTTCCATCGTAATCACGCACAAAGGTCTGATATCTGCGGTACATATTTCCGTAGAATTCCGGATTCATATTTCCGCCGCAGCCCCAGTTCTCATTGCCGACGCCGAAGAAATCGACGGTCCATGGCTTTTCGTGCCCATTTTCCGCACGAAGGTCTGCCATCGGAGATACACCGTCAAATGTCATATATTCAACCCACTCCGACATCTCCTGTACAGTACCGCTTCCCATATTTCCGTTGATATAGGTTTCACATCCGATCTGACGGCAGAGTTCAAAAAACTCGTGGGTACCGAAGCTGTTGTCCTCGACAACACCGCCCCAGTTGGTGTTGATCATTTTTTTGCGGCTTTCTTTCGGTCCGATACCGTCTTTCCAGTGATATTCATCTGCAAAAACATCCGCCCGGCCAGCGCAGTACCGGAACTTTGATATTTTTCAGTGCTTCAACAACATCGGTACGCATTCCGTTCACGTTCGGAATATCGGAATTTTCTCCTACATAGAGTCCTTCATAAATACATCTTCCCAGATGCTCCGAAAACTGTCCCTGGATTTCCTTATTGATTTTTGAAAGCTTTCTGTTCGCATCAATTACTAACTTAGCCATAACTTGTCCCCTTTCGAGATCTTAAATTTGGCTTTATTATAGGAGATGTATCTCACTTGTGTCAATGAGCGTACAAGTTGTTTCCCCATGATTTTTTCAAAAAGTGCGGCCGTCTGGCTGCTGACCAAAAGGCCGCTTGTTTTATTTTTCATTCTGCATACGAAAAAACCGCCCTGGTTTTCACCAGGACGGTTACCGTCCGTGCGTTAGAGGATTCGAACCCCCGACCTTTTGGTCCGTAGCCAAACGCTCTATCCAGCTGAGCTAAACGCACATTTCTTTGTCGCTTTAGAACTCTTTGTTTATCACTCGTTCCTGCTGACATCATGTATATTACACTATCCTAAGAGAAAAGTCAACACCTTTTTGAAAAAAATTTAAAATTTTTTCGAATAACAGTTTTTTGTGAAAATAAGGGCTTTTTCCCCTATTTCACAGTCCGCACCAGGTAGTCTTTCTTTCGCAGTTCCTCTTCAATCAGATCCAGGGTCTGCGCAGAGTCTGCCGATACGGTATGAAAATGTTCCCCTGATGTGATATTCTTCAGCGGCCGTGATTTTCCCTGCCGGATTTCTTCCATAAACAGTGCCACCTTATTTCGTGAACTGATATTAAGTTCCGCCCGCAGTTCTCCGTAAACCTCGTGACGCACAATCACATCCAGCACAACGCCGCCGAAATCCACAATTGTATTCAGCTCGTCCTGCATCTGCTCATCCGTGTGATTCACCTCAAAGACCCGCGTCTCTCTCACCGGGCTGCTGCAGATGTAGCCGCGGTTTGTCGCAATCACATCGTATCCGGCAGCGCGGATCAGGGCAATGTCCTGGACAATCACCTGACGGCTGACTTCACAGCTCTTTGCCAGCGCTGCACCGGAGACCGGCGTCTTACTGTTTGTTATTCTTTGAAGAATCTCTTCTCTTCGTTCCTTTCCACTCATCATAAAACAAGACCTCGCATTTCGTACACTTCCCTTATCTTATCACACTTTCCGCCGTTTCTACAATAGCAGGAAATCATTTTCCAAAAGCTTTGTCAAGGACTAAAACTTTATGAAATTTTCCGGGCTCTCGTATATTCGTCCCGCCAACTGCCAATCATGAACGTATAACAGTAACGAACGGTAACCATACGTTCCATGTTTCAGGAGGATGCATACCATGGCGATCAATAAAGTTGAACTGTGCGGAGTCAATACATCACGCCTTCCCGTACTGAATGCCGAAGAAAAAG
>ENA-OQII01000115-OQII01000115.1-human-gut-metagenome-genome-assembly--contig:-NODE-115-length-13864-cov-2.283322_pt1 | contig 13864 bp, 14 predicted proteins | sample MGYA00242577_ERZ504742 | MGnify/ENA primary metagenome ERZ504742 (study PRJEB26092, sample SAMD00036443) | human gut metagenome | host: Homo sapiens | study: EMG produced TPA metagenomics assembly of...
TTTCCTCTATTAACCTTTTACACAATAACCTATACTTAATGTTCATATCGTTCCTATGCCTTCCCTCTAATCTATATTTTCCATCCTTATATACGTTATATATATAATTGTTATATAGTACATATAAGTGCGGATAATAATTCAAACGTTTCCGCTCCGCGCACTTCGCCGATAATTACGCGGTTCGGCCGCATACGCAAAGCTGCGCGGATCAGATCGCGGATCGTAATTTCTGTTCCTGATTCCAGATTTGCCTCTTTTGCTTCCAGCCGCACCAGATTCTCCACACCCTGGATCTGCAGCTCTGCATTGTCTTCGATGGTTATGATGCGCTCGCCCTTTGGAATGTAGGCGGAAAGCACATTCAGAAATGTCGTTTTGCCAGATCCGGTCGCCCCGCCGATCATCATGCTGTAGCGGGTCCGGACGAGGGCCTGCAGAAACTCTGCCGCCTCTTTTGTAATACTCCCGATGGAGACCAGAAATTCCATCGTCACCGCCTGCTCCGGAAAGCGGCGGATGGTCAGAATCGGTCCGTTTAATGCGACCGGTTTCATGACAACGTTGACGCGGTCTCCATTTCCAGCCGTGCATCCACAATCGGATTCTGTTCATTCACCACGCGGTTGCACCGGCCTACAATCTGCTGAATCACATCCTCCAGCTTTTCCGCGGAGGTAAAGCTTTTGCCGTATCTCTCGATTCTGCCGTTACGTTCCACGAAGATATGCTGATAACCGTTTACCATAATTTCGGTAATTCCCGCATCTTCCAGCAGCTCCTGCAGGACATCGAGCCTCCGCACACTGTAGAACAGCTGTCTGCGCAGCTCCGCCTTCTGTGCCACCGGAAGATACCGTGTTTCTTCTTCCCCTAAAATCAGACGGTCAATCTCTTCGAGAACCTCTCCGTCATCCGGTTCGGATGCGATATCGATCCGCTCCATCAGTTTTCTCCGCAGAATTTCCGGCATTGTCATGTTTCTTCTCCTCTTCTGCCGTCCCGCAGAATCTGACGCACATAGTCGCCCAGCTCGCTCCAGACAAGCTCCTCAAAGTAGGCTTTTCCCGTCCGGTTTGCCGTGTGGAACGGAACGTGGATTTTCCGCATCTTGTCCAGCACCGACTGGCAGTCCCACCGGCGCAGCAAATTTTCAAACTGCTCCATTTTGGCCGCAGAAATCACATCATTCCTTATCGGAACGTAAATTTCATTGCAAAAGTCCAGAATCTGATACAGATCCGCCACGCCATCCCCGAGGTCGAGAATCAGCACTTCATAGCTGCTGTTCTTCTCAATCTCCTGAAACAGCCATTTCCATTCTTCATATTTTGCAGTCTGAATGTCCATCGGCGATGCGGCGGGCGGCAGATAATCCAGGTTCTGCATTGACTGGACCATTCCGCCCAGTTTGTAGATGATGCCCTGATTTTCCTGTCTCGCATAATACAGAATATCGCTCATTCCCCTGTCGTAGCTGCATTCCAGCAGCCGTTCAAATCCGGAATAGCTCTCCATATTGAGATACAGCACTGCCCGCTCCTTCGCCAGAATCTGCCCCATCGTCAGGGCAAACGAGGTCTTCTGCGTCCGTCCGACCGGCGAATAAATGCCGATAATACGCATTTCCTTTTTCGGCAGCAGTGCAGGCGATGTATCGACACCGTTTTCTACGCCGTAGCACGCCATGACCTCGCGGATCACCTTTTCCGACGACTGGTATTTGTAGACCGCCGGATACTGATCCAGCACCGGACTGTGTACGCCCTCAGACAGAGTGATAATCTGACGAATCGGATACCGGCGGATCTCTTCTTTCATCGCTTTATCCGAAATCAGAAGAATCTCTGTTTCGTTATTCTTTGCGAACTCCAGAAACATCTCCGCACTGGAAAATGCATGCACTTCGAACGGAATATTTCTCTTCTGGTTCAGATATTCCATAAAATTGCGTGCATATTCCATTTCCGTGTCACAGACTGCAAAAACACTCTTTTTCTTTGCAGTATTCAATAAAACTCCCCCAATCCAGAGCAGCACTCCCATCAGCACGGGAACGGAAAAATGGATACACTCCATGCCCCACTTCCCATCGTAATAGGGAACCGGCTCTGTTTTTTCTGGCATTTTCTTTTGGTAAAATAAGTTTGGAAATAATTGAAAAATTTGGTAAGACGCTGCGGTAAATTTCCGCAGACGAGAATAATTCCGATAGATAAGACCGCTCCAGACAGGAACGACACAATCATACATTTCAGGATCGCTGGCACACCGAGAAAGCCTCCAACAGCGGATAGGAGTTTGATATCTCCCGCGCCCAGCATATGAAAATAGAACAGAATGTAAAGTGCGAGTATCGGGAAAAGCATCCCAAAAAGAAAAATACCCGCTCCCGCGGCGCCATAGCGGATGAGCTGTGTAACCAGCCCGGCGATCCATGCGGTGATAATCCATTCATTTGCAATTCTGCGTGTTCTTAAATCCATCCATACCGCCCCTGTCGCAACTGTCAGTACCAGACAGTGCTGCAAAGACATTTTGTCTCTCACCTCCTGTTTCGTTTGGGTCAACTTGATTGTGAGGTCATTATAGTTGCCTCTTTTCGATTTGTCCAGCGGTTTTCGATAACTTTTTCCGGTTTGTGAATTGCCTCCAAAAATGCGAGGAAAATTTCTCACGCCGATTTGAAAAGTTGCGTGAAAGGTTTTTCGATTTTCACGGATTCGTAGAATCGTATCGCAATTTCTGCACTGCTTTTTGGCTATAATTTTTCAGGCTAAAACGATGTGCAAAAAGCACGCCGAAAAATTCCGACGTGCTTTTTCAAAAGGAGATTAGCATAAAATTCATGTTCACGCACAGGGGCAAAATCCTGCACGAGAAACATCTTTACTTTAAATTTCCGGATACAGCTCCGCAATAATCGACAGCCACCGTCCGGCCGGTGTCAGCCATACTTCTTTATACGTGGCGTTATTTCCAGACGGCCAGTACGGCTCGTCCTCATTTTCCAGTGTTTCAATGCCAACCGGCATTTCACCTGTCATTTCACCCGGATAATTCGCATCCTGCTGCGAATACCGTGCTCCTTCACCGTAAATCAGCGACTGGCAGAACGGATTTTTCCCCGACATCCAGTAGAGCTGTTCGCGGGCAATTTCTTTTAGTTTTTCATCACCAAAATATCTTCCCACGATACCGGCTGCCTTACCCATTCCGAGCATAATTGCTGAATTTCCGCGGAAAGAAAACCATACCGGGAACATTCTGACATAGTAATCATTGCCGAGAACAATTCCGTTTTTCAGCTGCTTCGCATAATTTTCTTTTTCCTTTTCAAATTCTACCAGGAGATGCAGCAGTTCAAACGTCTCTTTATCTTCTTTCTCTGACATATGATGAATACCAGCAGGGATCATACCGTACGGTGTTGCCATCGCATACAAACCTTTCAGATAATCGCCATACAGCCGCAGACTCTTCTCCCATGCCGGTTTTTCTTCTGCCTCCGGAAATGCACGGCAAAGCATCTCAATCGCCTGAACAAAGGAATGATCTCTTCCCTGATGCGTGAAATGCACGATTGCTTTGTGGCTCTCATCACGATAGAAGAATCCCTTCATTGGAACCCCCATCTGTTTCGGTCTCCTGGCATGCCAGCAGTTTCGCGCCAAATTTTTTTTGCCTCTTTTTCAAACTCTTCCGATGGCTCATTCGCACAGATCGAAGCTGCCGCCCACACAGCCGCCGCATAATACTGGGATTTTCCACTGTTCAACGTATGCTCCCACATAATCGGCTTTTCCATTCCCTTTTCCAAAAAACGCTGCTTTGCAAAGCGGAAATCTTCTTTCGCCGTTTCTACGCACTTCCAACCCAGATCCCGATCGAACTCTTTTAAGACAAGACCTGCCTGTGCCTCCACTGCCGCACAGAAAAAGTTCTGGAATGCCTGATTATGCACTCTTGTTTTAACATCATCACCATCTCCAATCAAACCTTCTGTCCAGATTCCAAGTCCGACACTGCTCGCACGAAATCCATCTCCAAAACGGCTTTTTAACGTAAATTCCAAACCCCAGAGTCCCTCTTCCATCAGGCGGTGATATAGAAGCGGATCATCTTTCACACGGCTCGCCAACTCCAGAATTTCCTGCGCTACTTCCGCAGTCTGAAGCATCTGTTGTGACATATCGCCCGCATCGTGCCAGCCTCCGCCAAACGAAAGAATCGCGCCGTTGTGCTCACAAATGACATCAGTGTGACACTTTCCATGCTTATTCGGCACCGGGCAGCCACAGCGCTCACAGAAGATAAAGTTCAGTGCCTTCCATATCGCATCTTCCATCACCTTCTCTCCGATTTCAAATGGATCACTCAGAAGTTCACCAATCTGCAGCCGATAAAATCCCGGCTTTATAATTTCACTAAATTCAAGAATCTCAAAGGTGCCATAACGGTCTTTCTGTACAACAACCGGTTTACTTAAAACCTCATTTCCCGCTGCATCCAGCACACAGAAGCTCTTCTTTCCGGTATTGGCAATTGCTGTCTTTTTACCGTTTTTCTGATAGCCGGAAGTGGAATACGAAATATGATCCGTCTCACACTCCCAACCTTTTTCCTTTTCCGCCTTTTCTACTCTCTGTAATTCAAGATTCTCGAAATCAAAGGCTGCTTCCGGTCCGGTTGAAGTATCTTTTCCGTCTGCATCAATGACGATAGAAATCTCGGTGATCACATCCCGCGGCAGCTGTGCAAATTCCCAGATTACCTGATTCCACTCATGGTTCACCAGGTTCACTAGATGCTGTCCCTCTCGGAAATACGGATCCGGAATCGGGAATTTTCCCTCGTTTTTAATATGGATACGAAAGTGAATACTGTGACCGCCCATGCACTCCGGTTTTACCCGGAAATACAGACGGTTATAACGCTCCCAGTTTTCTCCTGCAAACGGAAAACGGATCACACAGCGAAAATCATCCTGCGCTTTTTCCTGGCTGTGACTGTCTGTTTTTCTTGCAGTCGGCAGCGTAACATAAATCGTTTTACCGCCTCTGCTTCCCATTCCGTCCCGTCCGGCAACGGCTCCTCTTCCACTGTGTTCCGGAAGTTTCTGTGTGCCGTCCCAGATCACCTTTTTTGCAAGAATAGGCTTTTCTTCCCGTTCTCTTTCCAGTGATTTTTCCTGATGCAGCGGAAGCGGCGAGTGGACGTAACCTGTCTGGATCAGTTCCTTTCGAAATGTTTCTTTCACAGAATTATGCCTCCTCTTTTTCGCTGTGTGTTCTGAAATAACTTCCCATAACTTTCAGACGATCGTTTGGTTTCGTCAGATCTCTTCCGCCGTCCTCGGTCAGATAATATGCCATTACCTGCGGCACTGCTGAAAATTCGAGACATGCAAACTCACCTCCGCGGATATCCAGCTTCAGATCACTCTCATCTACCGTCTCTGTTCCGATCATCAGTCCATTATGATTTACTTCTTTCATGAAACGAGCCAACGATTTTGCTTTTTCCGATTCCTTTCCGCCATCATTTAAAACGATCACGCAATGATTGTAATCATATCCATAATTCGGTCCATGCATGCCCTCTTCCAGCTCATAACCGATGGAAATAACCTGCGGCATCTCCCAGAATTTTACAGCAGCCTCAAGTGAAACACCATACAGACTTCCTGCTCCTGTAAACACAATGCAGCGTGAACGCATCAACTGACGTTTTCTTGCTTCGAACCAGGTATATGCCTGCTCTGTAATTGCTCTGTGACTGTCCGGCACTTTTGCCACATCCCACTGGTAATTGTCATACTGTTCTTTCGTCAGATGGCCGCGCATCAGACCAAGCTTCAGACCCATCAACATATGGTTCAACACGCTTGTTGTATAGCCGATCGTTCTCTGTCCATACTCCTCCAGTCCACAGTTCAGGCAGACATGGCATGGCGAAATTTCTGCCAGCATCGTCTTCGGTCCTTCGGTAAACTCATGCACAGATATCCAAGTTCCGTCATTTTTTCTATCACTTCACATACCACTTTGGATGAACCAGTCTGCGAGGTAAAGACATGCAGTGCGTGCGGATTATATACACGGCCTTCTTCAATATAATCGTTTGGATATACGACTTTACGTGCGAATGCCGGAGGCCCTTCTCCACAAATACCTGTCGATGTCATCGCAACCGTGTTGGAAGTTCCTGAACCGATAAAAACGATTTCATCGATTGTACTGAGATGATCTTTTACATAAGCCTCCATCGGCGAAAACGCTTCATCCTGTTTCTCCAGAATATACTCGATACAGGAAGGAATTCTCTTGATGCAATCCATTAATGTCACCATGATTTTTTCTCCTTTTCATTCATGTTTTCGTTATCGTATTTTCCCTGAAATCCAAGTCCGATTGCTGCAGCCCCCATAAGCCCTGCATACGCCGGATCCAGTCCGCTGATTTTGATTCCGCGCTCCAGATGTGATTTTGCTTTTTCCGTTACGTTCTCTACAATCCGTTCCGCCAGATGACCTTCCCCGGAAATCAGTCCTCCCCCAAGGATCACAATTTCCGGCGAAAGCACGCACGTCAGATTGGAAATCATCAGTGCATTCATGGCAACAAGTTCATCCAGAATCCGCACTGCCATCTGGTCTCCCTTGTCTGCTGCTTCGATCACATCCCATCCGGTCACCGTTTCTGTCAGTTTTTCTCTCAGAATGGAATCCGGATACTCTGAAATCATCTTTTTTGCCTGTGCCATCAGTGCCATGCCCGATGCAAGCATCTCTACACGTTCTCCCTTTCCCCCTGTGAAATTCATAAATCCCACTTCTCCTGCCCACTCGTCTGAGCCGCGCACCAGAAGTCCGTTTACAATCATTCCGGCTGCAAGACCCGTACCAATGTTCAGATATATCATGTTTCTGCAGCGTTTTCCTTCTCCAAATTCATTTTCTGCAATGACAGTGCATTTGACATCGTTGTCCACATGGCAGACTACGTCAAATTCTTTTTCGATTCGTTTTCTCAATGCAATCGGCTCTTTGTCATCATAACCGATCCAGACACCCCCATGCGGATCGATGTTATCGTTGATGCCGATACCCATTTTTTTCGGACGTATCCGGTGTTCCCATCCGATTTCACGTTCATAACATCGGACACCTTCCACCAGTTTTTTACTTTTTCCTCTTTGCTGATCGCTCCTGTGGCAAAACGGAGTTTATTTACAATAGTTCCGTCTTCCCGCACCTCCGCAACCAGCATTTTTGTTCCGCCGATATCGACGGCAATACAGTTTCCCATATGTCTGCCTCTTCTCATTTTTCATTTACATTATGAATCCATTTTCCGCTCCGCAGCCGCCATTCGCTTGTAAATACTTTAATGACCTGATCACACTTCAACGTTGCATATACAGCCATCACCGGTGCTTTCACGAGAAATGCCATCACAAAGCCCATCGGCACGGTAACTCCCCACAGGAAAATCAGATCGTTTGCCATCTGGAATTTTACATCTCCGCCCCCACGGAGAAGCCCCATCATGTTCATCGACTGAAGTTCCATAACGGGAAGAATAAATGCCATCACATACATCAGCTGCCGGCAGTATGCCATCGTTTCTCCCTTGATGTGGTAAATTCCCGGAACCAGCGGTATAGCCACCAGTGTAAGCGCACTGCATATCAGACCCATGAAAACGGCAATCCGTTGAAACGTCTTTTTCAGCGGCAGAATTTCCTCATATTTTTCTGCTCCGATGGTATTTCCGATGATGACGCATGCTGCCGCCGAGAGTCCCTGGCAGAGTACACTTGTCAGCTGTGTGACGGAACCCGCTACACTGTTCGCAGAAACAACTTCGTTGCCAAGCCTGCCCAGTACGATTGCCTGTGCAGAAACGCCGAGTCCCCAGAACATCTCATTGCAGATGACAGGAATACCGGTCGAAAAAAACACGTTTGCAAGTTTTTTGTCTACATGCAGCATTTTTTGCACGCGGATTCTGATTTTATCCTCTTTCCGATAAACATACCATACAATCAGAATGAATTCTCCGATACGCGCAGCCAGTGTTGCAATCGCCGCTCCTGTCACCCCCAAGAGCCGGAAATCCCAGATGCCCCTCAATCAGAAGATAGTTTCCGGAGATATTTAAAATCAGGCTGACAATCGCAGAATACAGGCAGATATTTACCGTCCTTACAGAACGGAGAACACCTGTTGTAATATTCGTAATCGTATAAAAAAAGTACGACCACACAATAACCCTTAAATATTCACTTCCTATTCGGATGGTTTCTTCTTCCGGTGTATAGATGCTCATCACCTGTTTCGGAAATGCAACGACACCAGACATCAGAATCACGACAAACGCAAGTGCTGTGCGATAGGCGTATGCCAAAACCTTATGGATCCGTTCGATATCTCCCTTTCCCCACGCCTGGGAAACCAGAACACTGGCTCCCGCTGCAATTCCCGGAACTGTCATCGCCACAAGAAAGAAAATCTGATTCGCCTGAGATACTCCCGCCAGAGCAACTGTGCCAAGTTTTCCCACCATAACTGTGTCAACCAGGTTGACCAGAAAGCCCAGCATACTCTGCAATCCAAGCGGCACCGCGATGGCAAGAATATTCTGGAAGAGCGATCTGGAATCTTTTTTCATCTTGATTTTTCCTCCATCTGACGTTCCAGCTTTTCTCAGATCACGGAACCGTCCAGTTTGACCTGCTTTTTCAGAACAGGCCGGGAAACCTGTTTTCTTTCTTCCCGACCCGTTTTACCTTTTGGTTTTTCCTGTTTTTTTAATTTCCATCCGGACGGAACAGTTTCTCTGCTTCCTGTAATCTTGGAGTCATCCATTCTGCCAAGGAATCTACATTCATAGCATCAAGCTGATCAATAAATTCCTGATAATTCGCATCAAACTCTGCATCGTCTGCGGAAAGAATGACTTTTGCCTGCCCCGTCTTGATATAGTCTGTCATCTTATTTTCCAGAACCTTCCAGTCGCCGTCAGATTCCTTCGGAGCTGCATAAACAAACCACTCCTCATTGTCATACGTTTCGCGGATTGCATCGTTACTTTCCTGATACTGCTCCGGCTGAACTGCACAACGGGACTCTGCTTCCAGAATTTTGGAACCGCCGAAGTAGAAGTTGGTATTGTACAAATCTGTGTTAGTGTTGTCATCAATCGATTTCTGCCAGTCCTCGCTGAACTCCGGCAGACCTTTGTCATTTAATGTATAGTCGATGCCCTCACGTCCCCACTGTGTCAGTTTCTGTCCTTCATCTGAAAACAGGAACTTCATCAGACGAATGGAGGCTTCTGGGTTCTTATTGTTTTTGGTAATAAAGGTTCCGCACCAGCCAATCTCAGAGTTGATCAGTTTATCATCCGAGAGCGGTTTCATCTGATAAATCTCTGCATCTGGCTCAATATCCTTCAGTCCTGTCAGAATATCCGAAGCAGTTCCCTGTGTATTTCCAACTCTTGCAAAGGCTTTTCCGCTGGACATTGCTGCCTGTGCATCCGCAGACTCCCAGGAGAAGTTATCCGCATTGATATAGCCTTTCTGATACAGATCGTTGCAGTATTTCAGATATTTTTTGAACGCTTCTGTTTTGGCTGTGATGGAATAGGTTCCGTCATCATTCAGTGCATAATTCTGTAAAGTACAGCCATTATATGTTTTGAATGGATCCAACGTCCAGGTTGTCACTGCAAATACAAGAGGTGTCACCTCCGGCCATTTCTGTTTGACAGCCTCAAATACATCTTCCAGTTCATCCAGATTGGTCGGCTCATCCATGCCCAGTTCATCCAGCATGTCTTTTCGATAATCGATGCTTGCAACCATCGGAACGGCCCTCGTGTTCTGCCAGTCTTCATTCGAGGATGCATGAGAAAATACAAAGTAATAATGGTCATCCTGTGAGAATGCCTTTGCGTTGACGATATGAGAATTGTCCACATCCCAGTCTACGTTGTATTTTTCGATTAGCTCATCATACGAATAGCTGATATCCGGGTCGGATAAGGTATCAAGCATCTAGACTTGTGAAAACGAGATCCGGAAGTTCTCCGGAAGACGCCATAACACCAAGCTGTGTGTAATCCGTTGCTTTTGTCGGCACGAGACGAATACCGGTTCGCTTTGTGATCTCATCTGGAATAACACCCGTAAAGCTTTCCGTACTGTACCAGGTATGATTTAAAAATACGGTAAGTTCAATCGGATCATCTGGATCACCAATCATCCACGGGGTATCCGGGTCAACCGTTGTGGTTGATCCTGTTGTGCCTCCGGTTTCCGAACCGGATTTGCTGTCCGAACCCTGTCCGTCCGAACCACATCCTGCCATACTTCCTGCTGCCAGAATTACCGCAAGGCATGCTGCTGTGATTTTCTTCATCTCTTTCATTCGCTTTTCTCTCCTTTACTTAAAATAGATGAATCGTTATCTACACCTGTCCTGAAACAGGTCATAGTTCTTATGATTTTACTGCTCCGACTGTCATTCCAGTAACGAAATACCGTTGAAAGAACGGATAGATACAAAGAATTGGAACGACCGCTACAACCATTGCTGCAAGCTGAATGGACAGTGTTGTCGTCTTTGCAGCTGCCTGCATCGCCGCATCTGCTGCATTTCCTGAAGCCCGGGAGCTGTTGATGACGGAAATCATCAGATATCCTACTGTACGAAGTCCTTTATTGTTTGGAATAAAGAATGCGGACTCATACCAAGAATTCCAGTGGCCAACCGCTGTAAAGATGGAAATCGTTGCCATCAATGGTTTACAGATGGGAAGGATAATCTTTCGGAAAATCGTGAATTCGCCTGCCCCGTCCAGCCTTGCCGACTCACGTAGTTCTTTTGGAATATCCTGGAAGAACGATACCGCGACAATCAGGTAAAACAGGCTCAGGCATCCCGGTACCACGTACACCCAGAACGTATTTAACAGATGCAGGGTACGAAGCAGAATGTAATATGGAATGACTCCACCGGAAAAATACATGGCAAAAATAAAAATGCTGTAATAAACTTTTCGGAATACCAGTTCCTGAAAACTCAGGCCGTAACTTACAATCAGGGTGAAAAATACGGTCATGAAAGTTCCAAGCACCGTACGTGCCAGGGTAACCGCAAATGCCTGTCCCCACTGTCCATCACGGAACAGCTTTGCATAATTTTCGAGTGTAAATATTCTCGGCAGCAGATAAATCCCGCCTCGCTGTGCATCCAGTCCCTCGTTGAAGGACATGATGACTGCCAGATAAAACGGGTAGATACAAATCAGAACCATGATGATCATGACAATCGCTACAAAAATATCAAATCCGATGTCTCCCTTACTTCTTTTTCTTTGTTTTTCTTTTCCATACGTTCACCTCAACTAGAATAATCCGTTTCCGGAAACTCGTTTTGATATAAAGTTGCTGATGAAAACCAGCGTTACAGAAATTACCGACTGGAACATGCCAACGGCAGTCGCGTAGGAATATCGTCCGTTAGAAAGTCCTGTTCTCATAACATAAGTCTGAATGATATCCGACACTTCCATATTTCCCTGATTTCCAAGCAGATAGCACTGTTCAAAGTTGGAACCGCTGAGTCCTCCGCCGAGCAGATTGCCGAGTGCCATAATCAGAACCACTGTGATCGTTCCTGCGATGCAGGGAAGTGTAATGTAGCGTATCCGTTGTGTACGGGTTGCCCCATCCATCTCGGCTGCCTCATACAGTGATGGATCGATTCCGGTAATCGCTGCAAGAAATACGATTGCCCACCAGCCAGTATCTTTCCAGATGGCTGTCAGAACCGCCATTGCAGTAAAATACTTCGGACTGGTCAGAATTTCCAGCGGCTGTTTTGTCAGATGCAGTGCCATCAGTACATTGTTGATAACTCCTGTGTCCGATGCCAAGATCCGAAGCATACCTGCTACAATAACCCAGGAAATAAAGTATGGAAGATAGCTCACTGTCTGGATAAACTTTTTCGCTGCCTTATTCCGTACCTCATTTAAAAGCACAGCAAACAAGATCGGAATGGGAAAACTGAAGATCAACTTCAGGATACTGAGTACCAACGTGTTCCGCATCAGCTCCGGAAATTTATATTCCGTAAAAAATTCTTTGAAATATTTCAGACCCACCCATTGACTTGTAAACATTCCTTTCAGTCCGCCGGTGATCTTGTAATCTTTGAAGCCGATAATCAGCCCCACCATCGGAGCATAGTTGAAAATCAGCACGTAAACGACACCCAGCAAAACGAACATCTGCAGATACCGTTGCTTCCAGAACACTTGCCATACACTCTCTTTGTTCTTTTTCTTCCCTTCTTTCATATTGTACCTTCTTTCTCAAATTTCCACCGCCTGTTCCGTTCCGGCTGCGGTACTTCTTTTTGATACTTAAAGAATACAGGATTTGTTTTTATTTTTACACTGTCCGATTTTTATATTTTATGTCATTTCTTGCGGTTTCCTGTCGTTTTTTCTTCTCTTTCTTGCAATTTTCACAAATTACAGCTATGCACAAGCATAAAAAAGCTCCGCGTCAGATTTTTTTCTCAAGCGGAGCTTTTTCTTTGCATTTTTTTATTCTATTTTATTTTCTCCATTTCGAAGCTGCTGAGGAGTGATTTCAAGCTTATTTTTAATCAGCCGATACAACTGTCGTTCTGTTTTATATCCTATTTTCCCGGCAATGTCCTGCACCGAAATGGATGGCTCGTACAGCAGCATGTAAATTGCCTGCTGCAGCCGCATTTCATTTACAATTTCAAGAAATGTCGTATCCCATTCTTTTTTAAAAAGGCTGCTCAGATAACTTTCTGTTTTTCCTGTGTGCTCTGCCAGCATGGAAAGTGAAATGGCATCCTGATAATTTTCCCGGATAAACTGAACACTTCTCTGCAGTGATCCTGGAATCTGACCCTCCTTCAAATGCGGAAAATAGCATTCATACTCCTTCAAAAGATTCGGCTCTTTCTTTCCCTCATCTTCCAATTCTCTGGCTATTCGGCAGATATCCCGTCTCAGTTCTTCCTTGTCTACCGGTTTCAACAGATAATCTGCCGCATCCAGTCGAAGGGCCCGTCTTGCATATTCAAACTTATCATAGCCGGACAAAATCATAAAATGACGACACCAGCCTTTATTCTTTGCCTTTTCAACCAGATCCAGACCGGACATGCCCGGCATTTCCACATCTGTAATCATCAGATCCACGGGATTTTCTTCCAGCAGCAGCGCCGCCTTTTCTCCGCTCATCGCCGTCTGCACTTCGCAGGATAAATCCTCAATTTTCCCGATCACAGCTTTCAGCCCCATCAGAATCAGACGTTCATCATCTACGATCAGTATTTTCATTGCCATTTCGCTCCGCCCCCTTTGGATACATATTGATTTTCAGCCGTACACGGCAGCCTTGATCCAGCGGTTCCACAAAGATACCGGAACCAAGGCCACACAGCAACTGAACGCGCTCATTGACATTATACAGTCCTACGGAAGTGCTCTCTTTTTCTTCGGTTTCCTCCGCTTTCCCGGCAAGCCGCCGATGGATCTCTTCCAGGCGCTCTGCTGTGATTCCCGTCCCGTTGTCCTCTACGTCGATAATCACATATCCATTTTCACACCATGCATGAATATGAACCCAGAGTACACGGTCCTGATAGCGGAAAGCATGCTTAAACAGTTTTCCACCACCGGCTGCATCATACAATATGGACATTCCACTTCCGCACAGGTCGGCTCCATTTCCACCCGATACTCAAAATCGTCCCGCATTCGGTAGGAATACAATTTCAGATAATCCTCCGTCATGCTGAATT
>ENA-OQII01000116-OQII01000116.1-human-gut-metagenome-genome-assembly--contig:-NODE-116-length-13811-cov-2.167203_pt1 | contig 13811 bp, 14 predicted proteins | sample MGYA00242577_ERZ504742 | MGnify/ENA primary metagenome ERZ504742 (study PRJEB26092, sample SAMD00036443) | human gut metagenome | host: Homo sapiens | study: EMG produced TPA metagenomics assembly of...
ATCTGTGGCATGGTAAAAGCAATTCCTGCCACAACGACGGAGATGATGACGGAGAATCGAAGTGCGATTCCCTCGACAGTCTGAATTGCTCGCATATTGCCTTTTCCAAAGTACTGGGCACACAGAAGTGTTGCTCCTGTTCCCAGTCCGTAATAAACCATAAATAATACATTTGCATAGTTGGATGCCAGGGATACCGCGGAAATAGCGGACTGTTCCCACGTAGTTCAGCTATCACGACATCGGCAGAGTTGACTGCCGCGCTTAAAAGATTCTGAATCACAATCGGCAGAACCAGCTTAAAAATCTGGCTGTAAAAGCCCTGTCTCTTTGTTGTTGCCCTCATGTTCTTCTCCATTTCTCTTCTTTATTTGTCTTCTTTCTTTTCCTGTTTTGCCTTCACATACGGATATCGGACCTGCGTGTAAACAAACATCACCAGAATATAGATGCCGCATGCAATCGCCGCTGGAACGGTAAGATCCGACAGATTGACATACGAGGTTCCGATCATCAGAATGCCGATGAAAAACAGCAGAATGTGAAGTGTCCGCTTTTTCATACAAAACGCAGACTTCTGATACTCTTCCGGGAAGATATCCGGCAGACGCCAGCAGGCCAGGAGTACCATAAATTCCGTCACCATATCGGTTCCGACACCCATGTTGGAAATCAATGTCAGATCCATTCCCGTAAGGATCGGAATGGCGCCCATCAGGAAAAAGACCATCAGAAGGATCGCCGGAACACCGTTTCTATTCTCCTCCGCGGTTTTTTCCGGCAGCCAGCCCTGTTTTGCGGCAGCCTGCAGTCCTCTTGTCACCCAGCTCAAGGTTCCGTTCAGGGTGGTAAGCAGCGCAAATACGGCACCACCGAACACGAAAAACAGGTACAGCCAGGTTGGAAAAATCTCCTGTGCGACAAGCGTCAGATTCTGAAATGCGACCGTTTCGACCGGAAGCACGCCGCCTGCCACGATACCGATCAGCACGTAGAATACAGCAACGATACTCGTGGAAAGCACGATAACCTTTGGAATCGTGCGGGACGGCTCCACGATATCATCTCCGTTCTCCGCAACGAATTTTGCGCCTCCGCACGCAAAACTTAAAAGCGCTACGCCTGTGAAAAAGTTCTTCGGACCGTTCGGCATCAGGTTGGATACCGTCGGTGTCAGGGCATCCCAGCTCACCTTGGGCAGACCGAATACAATAAATAAGAACAGGCTCAAAAGCAACAGCACAACCATGCCCTTTTGCACCAGTGCGCTCGATTTCAGTCCGATGAGATTGACGGCGGTACAGATTACAAGTGCTGCCATTGCGACAGCCGACTCGCCAAACTGTGGAAAAATCGAGCAGAAATAGCTCGCAAAGCCTTTCGCGTACGTTGCGATCAGAACCTGGCTTAAGACAAACATCGCAATGTACATAAAGCCGGCTTTTTCACCCATCAATCGTCGGATGTAAGTAAAGCCGGCGCCTGATGACGGGATTGCGGACGTCAGGATGATGAACGGTACACAGGTGATAATGGCAAGCACGGCACCTAAAATAAACGCTGCGGCAATGCCGTGTCCTGTCAGACCGATGACGATTCCCGTCAGTACCATGATGCCCGAACCGATGATCTGTCCGATCGCAAGTCCCATACAATCGGAAAAATTCAGTTTTTTATGACCTTCCCCCATACATTTTCCTTCCTTTCTCTCCCGTTTCTATTGGCGGATCCCAACAGAAACGCATAGCATCCTATTTTTTATTCTACCGAAATCTCATCGTTTGTCAATTTGCAAAATGCGCAAGGTTTAACGCTTTACCTGTACAGAATAGACAATATTATAATTGAACTTGTTTCGCTTTAATTTTGAACTTTTCAACATTTCTACAATTTTCAGTTTTTCTATTGAACTTTTTTCTTGTCCATGCTACAATAAGCACAGTTTTGAACTTTTTTTATTTTGTATTCTATCTTAAGGAGATTTTCTATGACAAATGAAACCTTTTCCGACCGTCTGAAACTGGCCATGCAGGCGAAACAGTTCAAGCAGGTCGATTTGATCCGAGCGGCCCAGCGGCGCGGTGTGAAGCTTGGAAAAAGCCATGTCAGCCAGTATGTCAGCGGAAAAACGGTTCCGCGCTCCGACATTCTTCACTTTCTGGCCGATGTGCTCCAGGTCGATCCCGACTGGCTGCTTGCAAAAGATTCCACAGTAAACTATACGGCAGATACGGTTTCCGATCCGGCAGAATCCTTTTCTGATCCATCTGCCGCTTCCCTTTCCCAGACAAAAACAGGAGGTTCCCCTATGCGAGAATTTAAAAAATCATCGAAACTCGACAATGTCTTATATGATGTCCGCGGACCTGTCGTAGAAGAAGCAAACCGCATGGAAGCGTGCGGCACACAGGTTCTGAAACTGAACATTGGAAATCCGGCTCCATTTGGCTTCCGTACTCCTGATGAGGTCATCTACGACATGAGCCATCAGCTTACCGACTGCGAGGGTTACTCTCCTTCCCAGGGTCTCTTCTCTGCACGAAAAGCGATCATGCAGTATGCGCAGTTAAAGAAACTGCCAAATGTTTCTATCGATGATATCTACACCGGAAACGGCGTCAGTGAGCTGATCAACCTCTGCATGTCCGCTCTTCTGGATGACGGGGATGAAATCCTCATCCCATCCCCGGATTACCCGCTCTGGACCGCCTGCGCAACGCTGGCCGGTGGAAAAGCCGTCCACTACATCTGCGATGAACAGTCCGAATGGTATCCGGACATTGATGATATGCGAAAGAAGATCACCGACCGCACAAAAGCGATTGTTATCATCAATCCGAATAACCCGACCGGTGCACTCTATCCGAAAGAGGTACTGCAGCAGATTGTCGAGCTTGCCAGAGAACATCAGCTGATCATCTTTTCCGATGAAATTTATGACCGGCTCGTCATGGACGGTCTCGAGCATGTTTCTATTGCATCCCTCGCACCGGATCTGTTCTGTGTCACCTTCAGTGGTCTTTCCAAATCGCACATGATCGCAGGCTTCCGTATCGGCTGGATGATCTTAAGTGGAAATAAAGCTATCGCAAAGGACTATATTGAAGGGCTCAAAATGCTCTCCAACATGCGTCTCTGCTCCAATGTTCCGGCACAGTCCGTTGTCCAGACCGCTCTTGGCGGCCACCAGAGTGTCAACGACTACATCATTCCGGGCGGACGGATTTACGAGCAGCGCGAATACGTTTACAAGGCATTCTGCGATATTCCGGGTATCACCGCAGTCAAACCAAAAGCTGCGTTCTACATGTTCCCGAAAATTGACACCAAAAAGTTCAATATTACAAACGATGAAAAATTTGCTCTCGATCTGCTGCGCGACAAGAAACTTCTGATTGTCCACGGCGGCGGCTTCAACTGGGGACAGCCGGATCACTTCCGCGTTGTTTACCTGCCGCGAATTGAAGTTTTAAAGGATGCGGTTGGAAAGATCACCGACTTTCTCTCTTATTATCATCAGTAAAAATTCTGATCACTTTTTTCACAGAGCTCCACCGGAAATACCACCTTTTTTTCCGGCGGAGCTTTTTTCCTTTACCGGATTCTTTCCTGCTGCATTACACTTCACCGGTACCCGGCAAACAACAGGTAACTTTTCGTTACTGTTCACTCAGCAGTGAAACACTTGCTGTTTCGCTGCGTAAGAAAGTGATTCAGGCGTGAGCAGCCCTCCTTTTGCGAAGCAAAACTTTAAATGAGGGCTGCGAATGTTACAGTTCGCTGGGAACCAGTGAACTGTAACAACTTTTCTGTTCCACGGCTTAATTTCGATTGCGGCTCCTGTTCCTTTATGTTATAATTTTTTTAAATCAAGCCACAACCGTTCTTTTGAGTTCTGTTCTCGCTGTATCGCTTCTTGGCGGATGCCGCGCCTCCGACAAACCCGTTACGCTGACCGTATGGACGTATTACAACGGAGATCAGTTAGCTTCCTTTGAACGTCTTGTTGAGGAATTCAATACAACGATCGGAAAAAAAGAGCATATTACGGTCGAAGCCTCCAGTCAGGGCAGCATCAATGACCTGGAAAAAAATGTTCTCGATGCCGCCAAAGGAAGGGTTGGTGCCCTTGCCATGCCAAATATTTTTTCCGCCTACGCCGATACCGCCTATACGCTTGAGCAGATGGGACAGGTCGTTGATCTTTCCCCTTATCTTACAGAGAAAGAAAAGGCTGCCTATCTTCCCAATTACCTGGAAGAAGGTGACTTTTCCGATGACGGCAGTATCCATATTATTCTGACAACCTCCACAAAATTCCTGCGTATCATGGAAATGGCAAGTATTGAACTGGGTGGCTATGAGATGCGTTTTGATCTCAACACGGTCTATGTCACAAAGAACTTTTTCCCATGCTCAACCTTCCATCTGAAGATGTCTCCGGGCTTTCCACCCGGTATTTCCAGCAGATGCTGCGTGAATTTGACCAGACACATTCTCATACCGTATGGGTCGGGCATTCTAAGGTGTATGAAATTTCATTTTCTGACGGAACAATCCGCTACATCCGTATGGAGACCTCCCGCGAGGGCTATGCGCAGATCGGACTTGTCGAAGATTTTACCTCCGTTATGCTGGAACGGCAGCGTATAGAGCACGAGCGTGATTACGATGCATTGACCGGTCTCTACAATCGACGCGCGTTTCAACGGGAAAGTGAAGCTCTTTTTGAGCATTCGGAAGTTCTCGGTCACGCTGCCCTTCTGATGATCGACCTTGACAATCTAAAACGCACCAACGACACCTTCGGCCACGACTGGGGCGATGCCTATATCCGGCAGGCAGGACAGTGTTTTATCTCCTCTGTGCCGGCTAAAACGCTCTGTGCCCGTATTTCCGGCGATGAATTTAATCTTCTGTTCTACGGCTACCAATCGCAGGAAGAAATTCGAGCACTTCTGCAGAATCTTTCCCTTGCGGTTTCAAATACAGCCCTGGAGCTGCCAAGTGGTCGTAAACTGCCCCTTCGCCTTTCCGGCGGAGTTTCCTGGTATCCGGAAAACAGTACAGATCTGTCTACGCTGAAAAAATATGCGGATTTCGCAATGTACCAGGTAAAGAAAGCAGAAAAAGGGTACATTACCGAATTCGATCTGGAGCTTTTTACAAAAAACGCAAAGGAAACCGAGATGCGCCGCCTGTTCCATAAAATGTTGAATGAAGAGCTGTTTACGTATTACTTCCAGCCAATTGTTTCCGCTGCGGACGGCAGTATCTACGCCTACGAGGCGCTGATGCGCGGAAATCTCCCGGCACTTACTCGTCCGGATCAGATCCTGCAGCTGGCTCACGAGGAAGAGTGCCTGCATGAAATAGAACGTCTGACTATGTTTCTCTCTGCAAAATCCTATGCCACATTCCTCTCCACCCATCAGATACGCGGTGATGAGCTTCTCTTTGTCAATTCGATTGCAAGCCAATACATGAATCACGATGAGTCAGTGGCTTACGTCGAACAATACAGCTTTCTTCAGGATCGGATTGTCATCGAGATCACAGAGGAGGATTCACAGGATCTTACAGCTCTGTTGAAAAAACGTGAGATGCCGGGATTTTCCGGTGTATTTGCCCTGGATGACTACGGCAGCGGCTACAGCAATGAAAAAACGCTTCTGGAGCTTGCACCGGCGTATATCAAGCTGGATCTTTCCATCATCCGCGATATCGACTCCGATCCGGACAAGCAGCAGATCGTAGAAAATATTGTTTCCTATGCACATCAAAGAGGCATGAAAATCATTGCCGAGGGTCTGGAAACTCCAGCTGAACTTTTGAAGGTACTGGAACTGGATGTTGATCTTCTGCAGGGCTATTTTCTTGCAAAACCGTCCGCTGTTCCGAAACCTGTCAGTGCAGAATCCGTTGCTGTCATAGAACACTTCCGGAAGCATCTTGCGTAATTCCACCTCTTCCTGCAGCATCATTTCAAATCACAGCATCTATGTCTGATCTGCTGCTTCGAAACAGGTACCAGTCAGCGCCCCGGAGCGTATCTGAGCAATCATCCCTCAAAAAACATCCATAGCAAACCCTGCAAAAGCAGGGTTTTGTCTCCACTCTGAAGGATCCTTTTTTATACTTTTTTCATATTTTTCTCCTGTTCGTTCCTCCGCTTCTGTGCTATGATACCTTACAGCAATGACAAATCATCCATCGAAAGGAGTTTTTCTATGTGTACAGCAGCAACCTATCAAACACGCGACTTTTATATGGGCCGCACACTCGATTATGAATTTTCCTATGGCGACCAGATCACCGTCACACCTCGCAATTACCCGTTTTCCTTTCTTCATATGCCGTCCCTTTCCCATCACTATGCAATGATCGGCATGGCGTGTGTGATGGATGATTACCCGCTCTATTATGAGGCGTTCAATGAAAAAGGGCTTGGTATCGCCGGCCTTAATTTTGTAGGAAATGCCGTTTATTTCGATCCGAAACCGGAGAAAGACAATATCGCGCAGTTCGAGCTGATCCCGTGGATTCTCGGTACATGTGCTTCGCTTGCGGAAGCAAAAGAATCCCTCTCCCGTATCAATCTCATCAGCACACCTTTTAAAAAGAATCTTCCGCTCGCACAGCTTCACTGGATCATCGCAGATGCATCGGGTGCCATCACCGTGGAATCCACGGCGGACGGTCTGCATGTCTACGACAATCCGGTCGGCGTTCTGACAAACAATCCGCCGTTTCCAATGCAGATGTTCTCACTGAACAATTACCTGCATCTGTCACCGAAACAGCCGGCCAACACATTTTCCAACCAGCTCGATCTTTCTACGTACAGCCGTGGCATGGGCGGTCTTGGACTGCCGGGCGACCTCTCTTCTGCTTCCCGCTTTGCACGCGTGGCGTTTGTAAAGCAGAACTCGATCTCGGGAAACAGCGAAACGGAGAGTGTCAGCCAGTTTTTCCATATTTTAAATTCTGTTGACCAGCAGAGAGGATGCTGCGAGGTGGCGGACGGAAAGTATGAGATCACGCTCTATACTTCCTGCTGCAATGCGACGCAGGGAATTTACTATTATACGACGTATGACAATCATCAGATTTCTGCGGTTGATATGCACCGCGAGAATCTTGATGGCGAAACGCTTCGCTGCTTTGCGCCGGTGACGGGCGAGCAGATTCATATGCAGAATTAGAAAAATCCGGTACAGAAATCTTTGAGGACCCCTCAAAAAAGATTCTGTATCGGATTTTTTCTACATCTCATCACACATTGTAAAACAGACGTCGCACCGGCTTCTTCTTTTAACCTCTTACTTGTTTAGTAGATATTATTTTACTTTCATTTTTTTCTGTCCCTTCCGGCAGTTTTATGATACACTTTTCGTATTGGAAAACCGATTTTTTTGAAAGGATTTTATCATCATGCAATTTTATCTCGCCCCGATGGAAGGGCTGACCGGATATGTGTACCGGAGCGCCTACCACAAATATTTTCCGGCGGCTGACCGTTATTTCACGCCATTTATTTACAAATTAAAAAGATGAGCTCCCGCGAGCGCAATGACATTCTCCCGGAGCATAACGAAGGGATGACGGTGCTCCCGCAGATTCTCACAAACCAGGCGGAGGACTTTCTTTCTCTGACAAAAGAACTGAAGGAGTACGGCTACGATACCGTCAATCTGAACCTTGGCTGTCCGTCCGGCACGGTTGTCGCCAAGCGGCGCGGCTCCGGACTGCTTGCGTGGCCGCATACACTCGATGCATTTCTCGATGAAATCTTTTCGTCCTGCGACTGCCGGATTTCCATCAAGACAAGACTTGGCACAACCGACACCGATGAGTGGGAGACGCTGCTTGCGATTTATGACAAATATCCGCTGGAAGAGCTGATTATTCATCCGCGGATTCAGAAAGATTTCTACAAATATACGCCGCGCATGGAGTGTTATCGGACAGCATATGAGACGAGCCGCCACTCGCTGTGCTACAATGGGGATCTTTCTCAACCGCTGATTTTCAGAAGCTCTGCCATGATTTTCCCTTGACGGAAAAAGGTCATAGCTCGGCCGCGGGGGTGCTGCAGAACCCCTGGTTGATCGGGATGCTGCGCAGTACAGATCCTGCCAGCAGTGAAAATTTAGCTCCGGCAGATAAGGAGCTGCTGCGCGCATTCTGCGAAGATCTCTGTGCCGGCTATGCGCGCGTTATTTCCGGGGATAAAAATGTGCTGTTTAAATTAAAGGCACTGTGGATTTACCTCGGAACATCGTTTACGAATCCCCAGAAGTATCTGAAAAAGATCAAAAAAGCAAATCGCCTTGCCGAGTATGAAGAGGCCGTTGATTCGCTCTTTCGGGAACAGGAGCTGATTTTTTAACCGAATCGAGCCGCGCAAGCCGCTTATGAACCTTCGCTTGATTTTTCCATCCTGTTCCGCACAGATAAAATTGAACCGCGTCTGATCAACGAAAACACAGCTCTCATCCTTTTCTCTTACCACACCGAATGCATCCGCCGTGAGGATGGCACTTCGTACGGCATCCGCGGACTCGAGACACAGGTCGCCGTCAAAGAGGACGAGAAATGGAAATTGCAGCATATTCATTATTCGAAAGAAGCATGAGCAAAAATACGCCGCAGATCTGATCACTAGACCTGCGGCGTATTTTTTATGCTCTTTTTCTCCAACTCCCAAATCCGTTCTCTATTTCATCGGCAGCATTGCAAGCGTATCGCACTCTTCCTCTTCTGCTTCCTCTGCAATCAGATTCCGGATATTCTGCATACGGTTATCCAGCTCCGCGCTCTGTCTTGCGCAGTCGTAGAGTTCATCCTGCAGATATTTGACATGATTTTCGGGAATATTTTTCTTGTAGCGCATCTTGTGCTCCAGACTCGCCCAGAAATCCATCGCGATCGTACGGAACTGTACTTCCACGTAAACCAGTTTCTTTGTATCCTGTAAAAAGATCGGCACCTGAACGATCAGATGAAGACTGCGGTAGCCGCTCTCCTTCGGATGCTGAATATAGTCCTTCCGCTCAATCAGCGTAATGTCATCCTGTTTCAGAAAACTGTCTGCCAGCTTATAAATATCGCTTGGAAAAGAACAGATCACGCGCACACCGGCGATATCGCGGATATTCTCCTCGATAGACTCCAGTGTGACCGGGATGTCTTTCACGCGGATTTTCCGCATAATGCTCTCATACGATTTGACCCTTGTTTTGATTCCTTCGATCGGGTTCTGGTCATAGGAAAGCGAGTATTCCTGATTCAGCACCCGGAACTTTGTCTCGATTTCCATAATGGCGCACTGATAATACGACATCAGAAGCTCGAACGGCTTTTTGTTCTTCTGCATCATCTGAATAAACTCGTCCGATAAAAGATTCTGCTTTACAAACTCATCCCGTTTTGTCTCGATCAGATTTTTTCCCTGTTTTCTAATTTCCTCCAGTACTTCGAGGTTTTTCATCATCCGTTTTTTCGTCCTCCCAAAACTGCGTTCTCTGTCCTTTATGCTATCATTTTAGGCCTGTAAAGTCAAATTTTTTCTTCTTTTACTCTACCTTCAGCATCCGGTAGCCAACCCCGATATGCGTCTGGATATACTGCGTCTGCTCTCCGTTCTTTTCCAGCTTTTTCCGAAGCGTCGCCATGAAAACACGGAGAGAAGCGATATCGTTCTCCCAGCTGCTTCCCCAGATTTTCTGTGTGATAAACGTATGCGTCAGCACCTTCCCTGCATTCTGCGACAGCAGGCAGAGCAGCTTGTATTCGATTGGTGTCAGATGAAGTTCCTCTCCGTCAAGATATGCGCACCCCGCTGCGTACTCGATCCGCAGTGCGCCATTTTCAAAGACAGCCGACTGGACTCCATTTTCTGCCTGCATCTGGGACAGACGGCGCTGTGTGACTCGAAGGCGGGCCAGCAGTTCCTCCACAGAAAACGGTTTCGTCAGATAATCATCCGCTCCTGCGTCCAATGCCTCGATTTTATCGCTGTCCTCACTTCTTGCACTGATTACGATAATCGGCATATTCGACCAGCTTCGAATCTTTTCAATCACCTCTACGCCATCAATATCCGGCAGGCCAAGGTCGAGCAGAACAATGTCGGGATTATGTGTGGATGCCTCCATAATGGCACCCGCACCGTTCTTTGCAGAAATATACTTATAATCGTGTGTTTTTAACGTCGTAGTAATCAGGTTGTGAACCGGCGTATCATCTTCCACAACCAGAATTAATGTCTTATTCATTCAAATTCACCTCACTGAGCGGCAGGGTAAACCGAAAGCAGCAGCCCTGTGGATCGCAGTCATAAAGTGCTATCTCCCCGCCGTGCGCATTTACAATCGAACGGCAGAGTGCCAGTCCAAGGCCAAGGCTTCTGCGTCTGTCGCTTACTTTATTTTTCCCGGAATAGAACATCTCAAACACATGCTCTCTGGACTCTTTTGGAATCCCGGGGCCGTTGTCCTCCACCGCGATCCAGATATTTTTCTCCTCTTTTCTGGCTGTCGAGAACCCACTGAATGATTTCCTGTTCCCTTGGGTCAAAGATTTTTTCCGTCTTTCCTCCTGTCTGCGCGCTGTAAAGTGTTCCGCGGACAATTCTGCTCTCCTGTGCCCCTGCCGGTGCGGCCGTCAGATCCCTTCCCAGCAGTTTTACAAGCTTTGTCGCTGTAATATCAAAAATCTCCGACGCATCCTCTGCCTTTTGCAGAAGCTGGCTGGTATTGAAAAGAAGGTTCTGTCAGGAAGTAGTTAAACAGCACTACACTGATCACAGAACTGATTACGCTGCAGGTATAACCGCTGGTCAGAATTGACGTCATCATAACGCCGACCAGATATATGGTAATGATATTGGAATCCGGAATGATATGGATTTCCAAATCCGGCACCAGATCGGTCAGCCGTTCGGTCCATCCCCTTCTCTTTCGAAAAAATCCCTGATCCATCATGCTTTTTCCAATGACAATCCGCGTTACTTCGGAAATTCTCGCATATTCTGCAATCTGCAGGGCAATGTCCTCGCTGTGCGTCGTTACAATCTCCGCCCCGTCTCTGTTCTGCCAGGCGGATATGCTTCTGCAGCCTTGCCTGATCCTCCGGCGTTTTCTCTGCCGGTTCCGCGGTCTGCACATACAGTGCTGTAAAATTAGCACCAAATGCCCGGGCCATCTGTGCCGCAGTCCGGATAAACACTCAAAAAGGACACCTTTTATTGTATAATTATGTTACCCCACAAACATACGAAAGAAGGTGTCCTTAATGAAAAATTAGCATTGAAGAAACTGCTAACTTATATGAAAAGTGTATACAAAATTCCACAAAAAATCAAGGGTTTATCCGATGAAAGAAAAAGAAAATCCATCCCGTTGTTTAATATCGTTATGCCAGTGCTGATTTTCCTGATGCTTCAGTATGAAAGTTTTCACACCATTTTTTCAGCGCCGGAAAGCATGGAGAAACGACTGAAAAACTGTATCCGTGGAAAAATCCCAAAAGTTGATGCAGTCAGGGATCTTCTTTCCCGGATTGATCCAAAAGAAATCGAGGAAATTCACGCGCAGACGATTGATGTTCTGAAACGCAACCGCGTATTTCGGGAAGGAACCATAGACGGATATGTTGCGGCAGGTATTGATGGGATGGAATTATTCAGCAGTACAAAAAAGTCCTGTCCAGACTGCCTGAGCCGGAAGAACGGGACGGGGAAGACAAAATACTTTCATCGAAGTGTGGTATGTATGACGGTAGGAAAATCGCCGCATGTGATCTTTGGGCAGGAAATGCTGAAACCCAGAGATGGTTCAGAAAAAGATGAAGGGGAACTGACAGGAGCGAAAAGGCTCATCCGGCATTTAAAGAAAAGGCATGGTCATTTCGCAGATGTGATTGTGGCGGATGCACTGTACCTGAATGCCCCGTTTATCAATACTTTGAAGGAATGCGGTTTAGAAACGGTAATCCGTCTGAAAGATGAAAGAAGGCTTCTGTTTCAGGATGCGGAAAGCATGTTTCAGCGGGACAAGGGGAGAAAAAGGAGCTTCAGGAAGGGAAAAAAGAGTATTGAAGTCTGGGATCTTTCCGGATTTGAGATAGACCTTACCTGGACGATATCTTAAGCGTACTGAAATACGAGGACGGCCACTACGATCTCGTGAGTCTTTCCGACAAGGATTATCAGAAAAAACTGGATGTCCAGATTGCCTACTGGGATAAACTGAGAAATGAAATTCAGAAAGTCAGATCCGGAGAAAACGGAACGGCGGATCTGGTAGACATGAGCGAGACGTATTTCCAGATGGCAGATGAAACGGTTGCCGCAGTCAAAGTTTCCCGTGCCAACCGCCAGCTGGAACAGAAAGCCTACATCGACCTTCACACGGGACTGCCGAACAAGAGCAAGTGCGAAGAGCTGTTCCACAATGTGGAATTCATCAAAACTCCTACCGCCTGTATCGTCTTTGACATGAACAACCTGAAACGCGTCAACGACAGCCTCGGCCACTCCATCGGCGACCAGCTGATTCTGAACTTTGCCCGGCTGCTGCGAAACTCGATTCCCGCGAAGCATTTCGTAGGAAGATACGGCGGCGATGAATTATGGCGGTCATCTATGATGCAACCCGCGAAAGCATCACAGAAATCCTCACAGAGCTTCAGAACGAAGTCGAACAGTTCAACAGCTACGGAACCCAGTTCCGCATCAGCTATTCCCACCGCTTGGCACTTTCCACCGATTACAACGAATGTACGCTCCGCACGCTGTTTGACAAAGCAGATAAATATATGTATAAAAACAAGCAGCAGAGCAAGCAGGGACGCCAGGACTAAAGAAACGCCGGAACCGGAAATATCTTATCGCCGGTTCTGGCGTTTTTTCTTGCTGTTTCTCTTTTATTTTTTTGCTAAACGCTTCTATCTGCGCATATCCCGCTGAAAAATCAATGGGTTCCTCCCGCAGCTTCTTTCTGACCGCATCGCGTCCTTCCTGATCTGCCAGCACTTTCTGGATTTTATCGGCAAACTGCATCACATCCAGCGGACAGAGATATCCGTTTTCCCCATCCCGGATCTGCTCGCGCATGGACGGAATATCGGAAGCGATGATGACCTTCTGCAGGCTTCTCGCCTCTACAATCGTAATCGGATAGCCTTCGTGACGGGACGGCTGGAGATACAGGTCACAGGATTTTACGTACGGCGCAGGATTTTCGCGCATTCCGAGAAAAATAATTTCCTGCTCCACCTGATATTCCTTTGCCATGGTCCGCAGCTTGTTCAGATCTCTTCCATCACCGATGATGAACCATTTGAAGCGAAGTCCCCGTTTTTTCAGCTCCGCCGTAATCTGCACCGCAATATCATATCCTTTTTCTTCCGAAGCTCTTCCCACCGTCAGAAATTTCAGCTCTCCTGTGTACTGCGGATCGCTAAGCGGCTCCTCACTCCGTCTCTGCACCTGTTTGATGTCAATGAAATTCAGCAGAACCTCTGTCCGGTCCGCGAGTTCCGGAAAACGGGCAATGACCTGTTTTCGGACAGGCTCGGAAACGCAGTAAATTTTATCATACTCCGGAATAAAGTCCCTGGTCCGGAACAGCCACCAGAGATTTTCTCCGTGGAACCAGACCGCTTTTTTCCGCGCATTCGTCTTTCTGGCTCCGAATGCGGTTGTGAACGCACCGAATCCGAAAAAGTCGAAAACAAGATCATATTGTTTTGTTTCCGGCTCCACACACTCCAGAATCCGTTCATACAGTTTTCCATACCGTTTT
>ENA-OQII01000117-OQII01000117.1-human-gut-metagenome-genome-assembly--contig:-NODE-117-length-13786-cov-4.401420_pt1 | contig 13786 bp, 15 predicted proteins | sample MGYA00242577_ERZ504742 | MGnify/ENA primary metagenome ERZ504742 (study PRJEB26092, sample SAMD00036443) | human gut metagenome | host: Homo sapiens | study: EMG produced TPA metagenomics assembly of...
AACCAGAGCTATACAATGAAGGAGTCTCTTCGAGCTACTTAAAACAAGCATCAGTTTCAGTGGAAAGGGTGTGAAGTCCATCCTCTTTACCAGCAGCTTGCCTAATGAGGGAAAGACAACCGTAGTTATGGATCTGGCTCGTTCGATGGCGGACTCTAAGAAGTCAGTCCTTGTAGTAGATACCGATATGCGTAAGTCAGTCCTTGTAGGACGAATCAGAGCGAAGCTGGAGAGCGGTGGAAAGATATACGGACTCTCACATTATCTCTCAGGTCAGGTATCTTTGGACAAAGTGATATATGCGACAAACATCAAGGGTGTGTTCATTCTTTTTGCAGGACATGAGGTACCAAATCCTACGGAGCTTCTTGAGACAGAGGAGTTTAAAGAGCTTATCGAGTTTGGAGAGAAGAACTTTGACTATGTGCTTGTCGATACTCCTCCTACAGGAGCTGCGATTGATGCGGCCGTAGTTGGTAAGAATGTAGACGGAGCAGTAATAGTTGCTGCCCAGAATGCTACAAGCAGCCGTGCAATCATCAATACAAAGCGTACACTTGAGGACTCAGGCGTCAAGATTCTTGGAGCTGTGCTCAATAAGTGCAGGTTTGAGGAGTCTAAGTATGGTCATTACTATGGAAACTATTATGGTAATTATTATGGCAATTATTATGGCAGGGACGATGACGAAAATTAGCAGGCACAGACATATATGAATGACGGAGAATAGTGCAGATGAAAAAAAGAAAAATATAATTATTACGGCAGTAATGATTGTACTTATTGCTATTATAGCGATAATACTTGTAAAGATTAACAGCAGTAATGTTAAGAATAAAGAAGCCAAAGACATAAAGCCGGGTACAGAGGCAGTTAAGACAAAAGCCGATACTCAGACTGAGGATGACAACATTACAGACAAATCAGGCATAGAGGAATTTGCACTATTTGGTGTTGACAGCCGCTCAGATCAGCTTGATAAAGGAACACGTTCCGATTCCATTATGATTGTCAGGGTTGATCATGATGCTAAGAAAATCCGCATGGTATCTATTTTCAGAGACTGTATGATGAATATTGATGGTCATGGATACCAGAAGGTGACACATGCACATGCGTTTGGCGGACCGGAGCTTGCAGTAGATACACTTAACAAAAATCTGGACTTAGACATAAAGAATTATGTTACAGTCAATTTCAATACAGTCGGTGAAATTATAGATGAGGTAGGAGGCATTGTACAGGATATTGATGCATCTGAGGCAAAGGTGATAAACGGATATATTGATGAGGTCAATAAGATTCGTGGAACAAGCTCATCCCATATTGATTCAGCCGGCACATATACACTGGATGGAACTCAGGCAGTTGCGTATTCCAGAATACGTTATACAGCTGGAGGAGACTATAAGCGTGCTGAAAGACAGAGAACAGTGCTGTTCAAGGTTTTTGAATCAGCTAAGCAGATGAATACAGCGGCAAAGATTAAGATGGTATCAGACCTGATTGGACATGTCAACACTAACTATAATACTGATGAGATTCTTTCAGTATTTAAAAATCTTGCAGACTATACAGTAGAGGATTCGACGGCGTATCCACAGGTGTTCTATGGTGGAAAGGTCGATGGTGCATGGGTTGAGGTGCCGACTACACTTGCAGACATGGCTACAGGAGTGCATCAGTTCCTTGAAGGTGATACAGGCTATACTCCTAGTGCAACTGTAAACGAATACAGCAGTGCATTATCAGGAAAAGTAAGCGGACCTAATAACGATTTAACAAACACAAATTTTGGGGATTAAATATGAACTTCAGACAAAATGGAGATAAGTACCTCATCACAATAGAAGTAATTGCACTGATAGTTGTGCTGGTATTTGGAGCAGTGCATTTTGTGATGCCGGGGAATAAGTCGAATAAGAAAATAACAGAAAGCCAGCAGGAGACACAGAATCCTACTCAGGAGACGGATGGAACTAAGCAGGTACAAGTTGATGGACAGCAGACAGCACCGGCATTTACTCCGTCAGATTCTGTCAAGACGAAGCTGTCTTCTATGACAACAGAGGAAAAGGTAGCCCAGCTATTCATTACGAGACCTGAGGAGATTACAGGTGTATCACAGTTAACTCAGGCCGGTAACAAGACAAAGGCAGCTATTGGTACATATCCTCTTGGTGGTTTTTGTGTTCAGACAGGAGAACTTCTCAGGAGAGGCCGCAGTTACAAAGATGATGAGCAGTCTGCAGTCATTTTCGCAGGAGCGACTGGGCGTGAATCTGTTCCTTGCAATTGATGAAGAAGGTGGAGAAAGACTTCCTCTTGCTTCAGCTAATGGATATGAGGCACAGCAGGCACCATCACAGCTTGGAGATGCTGACGCAGCGGGCAGCAGTGCAGGAAAGATAGGCTCATATATGGCTACCAATGGTCTTAATATGAATTTTGGGCCGACAGCGGATATAGCATATGGTGATAATGCAGATAACGATACATATGCATTTGGTAGCGAGTCAGCGACTGTAGGTGACTGTGTTGCAGCACAGGTAAGCAGCTATAATGATGCAGGAATCAATTCTGTAGCAAAGAGCTTTCCCGGAAAAGGAAAGGCTACTACAGATTCAGCGACAGGAATGCTCTGGATGACAGATAAGCTGGAGGATCTTGAGGCATCTGATTTTGTGCCATATCAGAAGGCAATTGAAGCAGGTGTTCCGGCAGTCATGATGGGAAATGTGATTTGCCAGAGTGTGACAGGAGAGGAAACCACGCCATGCTCTACATCAGCAGGTGCCGTAAACTATATGAGAACTACCATGGGCTTTAATGGCCTTTTGATTACAGATGATTTATCAGACGCATCTCTTAATAAGGTATGTACACAGGATGAGGCGGCTGTGGCAGCTGTTAAGGCAGGAATGAGCATGATTTATGTTTCAACAGGCTTTGAGAGCAGCTATAATGCAGTGCTGTCTGCAGTTAACAGTGGTGAGATACCGGCAGAAAAATTAGATGATGCAGTTGGAAGAATTCTAACAACAAAAGGAATTTAATATATGCAAATAAAAGTAAATCCGTTATACTATAGAGTATAGCGGATTTTTGTTATATATTTTGTATATTTAAAGGAGAATTGTTGATATGTCAAATTGTTTCAATCCGGCAAATATTCTTTTGCCAAACGATGGTATAGATATGGAAAAATGGTCAGTTATCGCCTGTGACCAGTTCACAAGTCAGGCTGATTATTGGGATGCTGTGGAAAAGTATGTGGGCGATGCTCCGTCAACACTTAATGTGGTATTTCCTGAGATATATCTGGGAACAATTACGAAACAGGAGAATGATTGCAATTCGTCAGGGGCTGGTGTCAAAAATGACAAAGAAACCGGCAGGAAAACAAAATATGCTTCAATGACTGATGATGAGAGAATCAAATATATTAATACCACTATGGATACATATCTCACAGATGGAACCCTAAAGCAAGCGGTGGCAGATGGCTATGTGCTTGTTGAGCGTACTACGGAGTCAGGGGTGCGTCTTGGAATAGTAGGACTTATTGATCTGGATGACTATGATTTCGACCCGAAAAAGAAGACTCTCATCAGAGCAACAGAGGGAACAGTAATCTCACGTATACCTCCGAGAGTGAAAATAAGAGAGAATGCAGCTATTGAGCTGCCACATGTTATGCTGCTTGTTGATGATCATATAGACAGACAAAAAATTGATGGATGCCAGGGTGCTACACAGGAAGATGCTGCAAATATAGCAGCTGTAAAGCATGGAATAATCGAGTATGTGTATGCTATCAGGGATACTCTTCGTAAGCTTTACGATACAGAGCTCATGCAGGGAGGCGGACATATCCGCGGCTATGCTGTCGAGGGTGAGGCAGCAAGGCAGGTGACAGAGGCATTTGCAGCAAAACAGAATAGCTGTGGAGGCTTTTTATTTGCAGTAGGTGATGGAAACCATTCCCTTGCAACAGCGAAGACATGCTGGGAAAATATCAAAAAATCAGGAAAATTCACAGAGGAGCAGTTGAAAACTCATCCTGCAAGGCATGCTCTTGTGGAAATCTGTAATCTGCACAGTGAGGCGCTTGAGTTTAAGCCTATTCACAGACTGCTTACAAATGTTGATGTAAAGGACATGCTGTCGTTTTTCGAAGCTGAAATCACAAAACAAGGACTTGCGAGCACTGAGGGCGATGAGATAGTATTTGAGTATGTTGAATCAGGCGCTACCGCAATAAAGAACTCCGGAATTAATATCACAAATAGAGGTGACCGCCTCCCGGTTGAGATACTCCAGGGTATTTTAGACAAGTATCTTGAGACACATGACAATGTGGAAATAGACTATATCCATGGTGATGAGGCACTTCACGGACTGGTTAGGGAGACTAAGGGATGTGGAATCTTTCTTCAGTCGATAGACAAGAGCACATTGTTCCCTGCAATAAATGCGGGCGGGGTGCTTCCTAGAAAGACATTCTCAATCGGAGAAGCGAATGAGAAGAGATATTATATGGAGTGTCATAAGATATCTTTGTAGCTTTGATTTATATACATATGTTAATTTTATCATATTTATAAACAATTGATTTTATGAAGTCGAATAATTTAACAAATAAGCTTATTTTACTACACAAACACATTTATTAAGTGTATAATATAAGAAAAATTTATTCACAAGGGGACAACAATGGGAAAATACTTTGGAACAGACGGCTTCCGTGGAGAGGCCAATGTCAATTTAACAGCAGAGCACGCATATCAGATTGGTAGATTTTTGGGCTGGTATTATGGAGAGCTTAAGAAGCAGAAGCAGCTCGACGAGCCGGCGAAGATAGTAATAGGAAAGGATACAAGACGTTCAAGCTACATGTTTGAGTACTCCCTTGTATCAGGACTTACAGCATCGGGAGCAGATGCATATCTATTACACGTTACTACAACTCCATCAGTGGCATATGTAGCCAGAACCGATGATTTTGACTGTGGTATCATGATTTCAGCAAGCCATAATCCATACTATGACAATGGAATCAAGCTTATCAACAGCAATGGAGAGAAGATGGATGAGGAGACAATTCTCCTTGTCGAGGACTATATAGACGGCAAGCTACGCCTGTTTGGTCAGGAGTGGAAGGAATTGCCTTATGCACATAAGGATGCTATCGGATGCACAGTTGACTATGTAGCAGGCCGTAACCGTTACATGGGATACCTCATATCGCTTGGTGTCTACTCATTCAAGGGCATGAAGGTAGGTCTTGACTGTGCCAACGGAAGCTCATGGAACATGGCAAAGTCTATTTTTGAGGCACTTGGAGCAAAGTGCTATGTCATCAACAATGAGCCAAACGGTCTAAACATCAACAATAATGCAGGCTCTACACATATCGAGGGCTTACAGAAGTACGTGGTGGACAATGGTCTTGATGTAGGCTTCGCATACGATGGAGATGCAGACAGATGTCTCTGTGTAGACGAACTTGGCAATGTAATCACAGGAGACCATATCCTCTACATATATGGAAAGTACATGAAAGAGAGAGGAAAGCTTGATAACAATACTGTTGTCACAACTGTTATGTCAAACTTTGGACTCTACAAGGCATTTGATGAGATAGGAATCGGCTACGCAAAGACTGCAGTAGGTGATAAATATGTATACGAGTACATGCAGCAGAACGGCTGCCGCATCGGCGGAGAGCAGTCAGGACATATCATCTTCTCTAAGTATGCATCAACAGGTGATGGTATCCTTACCAGCCTTAAGATGATGGAGGTCATGATGGCGAGAAAACAGAAGATGAGCCAGCTCTGTGAGGGGCTTAGTATCTACCCACAGGTACTTCAGAATGTGCGTGTGGCTGACAAGGCGGAGGCACTTGCCAATCCTGAGGTTCAGGCGGCTGTCGACCAGGTTACTGCAGAGCTTGGCGATACAGGACGTATACTTGTGCGTGAGTCGGGTACAGAGCCTGTTATCCGTGTTATGGTTGAGGCAGAGAGCGAGGAAATCTGTCAGAAATATGTGGATATGGTTGTTGCAAAATTAAAATAAAGGTTAATGCCAAAGATAATACACGTAATATACAAAAGCTGTGTGAGAATATCATGCAGCTTTTGCTGTTATCAGGGTTAATAAATGAGTGAATTAAGATAAATTAAGTGGATATAATTTAATCTGTAGAGAGAATAGTAATTAAATTCTGCCGGAGGAAATAGTCTATGTCTGAAATCTTAATTATTTTTATATTATGTGCCGGTATTATTGTAATTGGCATAATATTGTGTATAATTATTAAAGTGAGTCATATGTCTGATGACGAACAGAAAAAGGACGATGAACGACAGCTGGAGTTCATTCGCGCCTACAAGGAGCATAAAAAAGGACATTGAGTTTAAAGGATTATATAATAAGAGACATACAGGAAAAGTTCAAATATCTTCCGTCAGCGGTATATTTGGCTTTAATCTGTATTGCGATGTATATTTTTGTGTGTCTGCTGCGATATCTTTTCACAATGAGAGAGGTATCACAGGCAGATGAGAGAAGAAAAAATATAGTGGGCAAAATCTGGCATATGCTGTTCTGCGGCACCTTTGTGGCCTATATGTATACGCTTATAATGATAGTGTATTATTCAAGGGAGCCGGGAAGCAGAACCGGCGTCGCCGATATGGTGCTGTGGAGCACATGGGGCATGACACTTCAGATGCACGCTTATTTTATAGAAAATATAGTATTGTTTATACCATTTGGGCTTTTGTTTCCACTGGTTTTTAAAAATTGGATGAGATGGTTTACAATACCTGTTGGTGCTTTTATAAGCGCAGCAATTGAGTACACGCAGCTGGTTACCGGCAGGGGATATTGTCAGCTTGATGATTTTGTGACAAATACGGCAGGATCAGCAATCGGATTTTTTATTTATTTGATATTATATGCAGGGTGGCTTATATGGAAAAAAATAAGATAAGCATTGTGGTGCCATGCTTTAACGAGAAAGAGGCTCTGCCTCTTTTTTATAATAAAATAACCTGGGTACTGAATCAGATGAGTCAAGCGAGTGAGGCAGAGGGATTGTCCTATGAACTGATTATAGTGGATGACGGCTCTATGGACGGGACGCTCGATGTTGCAAAGGAGCTTGCCACAAATGATTCCGGTGTAAAATACATATCCTTTTCACGCAATTTTGGCAAGGAGGCAGCCATGTATGCGGGCTTGCAGCATGCGGTGGGTGAATATGTGGCAATAATGGATGCAGACCTTCAGGATCCCCCGGAAATGCTTCCGAAGATGTATCAGGTCCTTACAAAAGAGGGTTATGATGCTGTCGGTACAAGGCGAGTGACACGCAAAGGTGAACCAGCGATTAGATCTTTTTTTGCCAGAAAGTTTTATAGGCTGATGAGTAAGATTTCAAAGGCAAATATGGTTGATGGGGCACGTGACTACAGGCTGATGAACAGGAAATATGTGGATGCTCTTTTATCGCTAAAAGAGTACAATAGGTTTTCAAAAGGATTATTTGGCTGGGTAGGATTCAAGGTCAAATGGCTTGAGTTTGAAAATGTAAACCGCGTGGCTGGCGAGACAAAGTGGTCATTTTGGCAGCTGTTTCTCTATAGTTTAGATGGAATAGTAGCATTTTCAAATGCTCCGCTATACATGGCTTCAATAGCAGGAGTGTTCAGCTTTATTGTGGCGATAGCAGCTATGCTTTTTATCATAATAAGAAGACTTGTATTTGGTGATCCGGTAGCAGGCTGGGCATCAACGGTGGTCATCATTCTTTTTATCGGTGGTATACAGCTTCTTAGCATAGGGATACTTGGACTGTATCTGTCAAAGCTTTATCTCGAGGCAAAGGACAGACCGATATATTTAATAGGAGAATCAAATATAGAAAAACCTACAGAAAAAAATTAAGGCTTTCTTAAGAATTATTAATTCGATAGCACATGACATTTTTTTCGGATGTTATGTGCTATAATTTTTTCGGCAACGTTTATTAATGCATGAAAGAGGACTAAGATGAAAAACGTACTGGAGTGGCTTGAGGCCACAGTAGAAAAATACCCTGACAAGCCTGCATTTTCGGATACTGAATGCAGCATTACGTTTGCGCAGGTGTATGATATAGCAAGAAATACAGGAGCATATCTGATAGAACAGCTTGGAGTGGACAGAACCCCTGTTGCAGTATTTGCCGGAAGGAAAATGGTGACACCGGCATACTTTCTGGGAGTGGTATATGCAGGCAGACCGTATGCGCCGATTGATGCATCGCTTCCTGACAAGAGAATTGAAAAAATACTTGAAAATCTGTGTCCAAGGGCTATTGTGGCAGACAGGGAAAGCCTTGAGCATGTGGAGAGCATAGTGGATGAGCTGGCAAAGGCAGAAGGCTTCGATAGACCGCAGATATTTGTTGCTGAGGATATATCGCGCTTCGAGCAGGTGGCGTGCGCTGATAGTAATTGTAAAATCAGTGAATCAGCAGGAGACGCTGTGACGGATAGTGAGAACGATACAGATGGTTGTGTTGTGGCAGGCTGTGCAGGAAAAAAAGATGACAGCTCACTGGATATGCTCGCTGCAGTCCGCAGGCAGATGTCCATGACAGACCCGCTGTATATTATCTACACGTCAGGCTCCACCGGCAATCCAAAGGGAGTCATGACATCGCATCTGTCACTTATGACATACATCAATGCATATTGTGATGTGATGCATATTGAATGCGACGATGTGCTGGGCAATCAGTCACCGCTTGACTATATTGCGGCAATCAGGGACATTTATCTGCCGCTAAAGACCGGTTGCAGCACAGCGATTATTCCAAAAGAGTATTTTATGGAGCCAAATGCCCTGTTTGATTACATGAATGATAAGAAGGTCAGCAGTGTCGGCTGGAGTGTTTCGGCATTTACCATCCTCACATCGCTTGGGGCATTTGAGGAAGTAGGGCTTAAGAGTCTTAGAAAAATCTGCTTCTCAGGCTCAGTGATGCCGTGCAGGGTGCTTAGGAAATGGCAGGAAAATCTGCCGGAAGCACATTTTGTGAACCAGTATGGGCCGACAGAGGCCACAGCATCATGCACCTACTATAGCGTGGATCATACAGTGGAAGAGGACGAGGTGCTTCCTATAGGAAAAGCCTATGACAATTACAGGGTTTTCCTGATAGATGAGCATGGAAATGAGCCGGCTGTCGGAGAACAGGGCGAGATATGTGTATGTGGACCAATCTTGGCGCTGGGTTATTATAATGATCCGGAGAGGACAGCTGCGGCATTTACACTCAATCCACTCAATAAGGCTTATCCTGAGCGGATGTATCGCACAGGGGATTACGGAAGGCTCAATGAGGATGGCATACTTCATTTCTGTGGACGTATGGACCGCCAGATAAAGCACATGGGACACCGTGTGGAGCTTGACGAGGTGGAGCATGCCGCCAATGTGGTCGAGGGAGTCGCAGAAAGCTGTGTTATATATAATAAAGCAAAAGAGGTGCTGATACTTTTCTACACAGGTGACTGTGACAGGAGAAGCCTCGCGCTGGCACTGAGGGACGAGCTCCCGGGCTTTATGGTGCCAAGGAAAATCAAGAAGCTGGAGCAGCTTCCTAAGCTTCCAAACGGAAAATATGATATGAAAAAACTGGAGGAAATGTAAAATGAGAGACACAATTTTAGAGATTTTAGAGGAATTAAGACCGGATGTGGATTTTGAAAAGGAGACAAAGCTAATCGATGACAAAATTCTTGAGTCATTTGATATAGTTTCACTCGTATCGGAGCTGACAGATGAGTTTGACATCACAATCAGACCAAAGGATCTGGTTCCTGAGAATTTCAACTCAGTAGATGCAATCGAGAAGCTTGTGAAAGAGCTTGTGGAGGAATAAAGCATATGAGACAGACACCGTACTATGTATTTGATACGGACGAGTTTGCAAAAAGAGCAGCCATGATAAGGGCTGCTCTTGATTGTAAAGGAGGACGTAGGATACCGCTTTGCTTTTCGATAAAGGCAAATCCATTCCTGCTTCACAGGCTGCCGGAGGGCTTAGACCATGTGGAGGTGTGCAGCCCGGGAGAGCTTGAGATATGTATAGCACTTGGCGTGAAGCCGGAGAGCATCATCTATTCAGGTGTGATGAAGGAAAAATGCGATATAGAGCGAGCAGTTTCATATGGCGCCGGTATACTCACCTGTGAGAGCATAAGACATGCAGCGCTGATATCAGAAGTGATGCTTGAACGTATGCCGGAAGGTGCGCATGAAGCCGAGTTTGCCGAAACGAAAACACATGTCATACTGCGCCTGACAAGTGGCAACCAGTTTGGCATGTCGCTTGATGATATTGAATACATCATTTCGCATCCGGATGAGTTTAAGGGCATTGCGGTAATGGGCATCCACTACTATTCCGGCACACAGAAGAGCCTGCGCAAAATAAATAAGGACTTGGAAAAAATAAAGTCTGCATTGAGCGTATTAAAAGAAAAATACGGCTTTGAGCCACAGCTTGTAGAGTATGGCCCGGGACTTTGCGTGGAGTATTTTGAGGAAGACTGGCAGGAAAAGGAAAAACAATCGCTTGATGAGGCAGCAGAGGTGCTTAGAAAATTTGCCGAGGAATATCCGCTTGGCATTGAGATGGGACGTTTCCTTGCAGCCTCATGCGGTAAATATTACACACAGGTAAAGGACTTAAAATCGACAGGTGATGCCAATTATGCGATTCTGGATGGAGGAATCCACCACCTGAATTACTTCGGGCAGAGGATGGCAATGCAGGTGCCACCGATCAGTATATATAGAGCTGACGAAATATATTTTGGTGAAAAATTGGGAGAAATAAAAGGAACAGCAGGTCCGATAGGAAACACATTCAATGGTTGTGAAGTATCAGAAAATGAAAGAAAGAACCGGTGTGGAATTCACAGAACTGCCGGACACAGACTAATACACTCTGCGGAAGCCTCTGTACAGTGGCAGATGTGCTGGTACGCGAGGTGAAGCTCAAGAAACTTGAGCTTGGTGATGTTCTTGAGTTCGGGCACTGTGGCGCATACTCTGTGACAGAAGCACCGGCACTCTTTCTGTCAAGACAGCTTCCGGCTATATATGCATATTCGAAGGAGTATGGATATGAGTGTCTTAGAGAGCATATTCCTGCGGCTGAGATAAATCTGGCCGGAAAAAAATAATGTAAACAAAACCGCCCGTGGCAAATATGCTATGGGCGGTTTTGATATAACATAAGCAAAGCCTTTTTACAGGATGCTTAAATAAATTATTAGCCAAGCTCCTTCTCACACATATCAAGTACAGAAGCAATGGTAGTATCCATATCGTAGTACTTGTACTCGCCGAGACGACCACCGAATATAACACCGGTCTCCTTATCGGCAAGCTCCTTATACCTGGCGTAGAGCTGTCCGTTTTTCTCATCGTTTACAGGGTAGTAAGGCTCATCGCCTGCCTTCCACTCAGAAGAGTACTCACGGCTGATAATAGTCTTTGGCAGATCATTTCCATCCTCATCCTTACCGAACTCGAACCACTTGTGCTCGATGATACGTGTCCATGGAGTCTCGCGGTACTGTATAGTTGACAGCGGCATTTCCCTGGAAGTTAGGAATATCGAGGGTCTCATTCTCAAAGCGCACTGAGCGGTACTCCAAAGTACCTAGCTTAAAGCCAAAGTATGCGTCAATCGGACCTGTGTATACAACCTTGTCAGCAAGAGCATCAAGCTCAGCCTTGTGCTCAAGGTAGTCGGTATTTAGTCTGACCTCAATGCCGTCGAGCAGATTCTCAACCATCTTGGTGTATCCACCGATTGGAATACCCTGATAAAGAGCATTGAAGTAATTGTTGTCAAAGGTAAGTCTAACAGGAAGACGCTTTATGATGAAAGCCGGAAGCTCCTTACAATCACGACCCCACTGCTTCTCAGTGTAGCCCTTCACGAGCTTCTCATAGATATCACGTCCAACGAGCGAGATAGCCTGCTCCTCGAGATTTTTTGGCTCGCCGGTGATTTCCTTTTCTGCTCCTCAATCTTTGCAGCAGCCTCCTCCGGTGTCACCACACCCCACATCTTGTTGAAGGTGTACATATTGAAAGGCATTGAGTACAGCTCACCTTTGTAGTTTGCTACAGGGCTGTTTGTGAAGCGGTTGAACTCAGCAAACTGTGTGATGTAGTTCCAGACCCTCTTGTCATTGGTGTGGAATATGTGGGCTCCGTACATGTGTACATTGATGCCCTCCTGCTTTTCGGTGTAGACATTTCCTGCTATGTTAGGACGCTTGTCCACAACAAGCACTGATTTGCCCTTGGCCTTTGCCTCATGGGCGAAGATGGCTCCGTAGAGACCGGAACCTACTACTATATAATCGTATTTCATTGTTTTCTCCTTGTTGCATAGTGATATTATAATTATAAGTACATTTTCCGGAAAAACAAGCAGAAACAATGAAAATAAGTAAATATTAATAAATCCTGTATTAGAAAATTATGATATACTTAGATATAGGAAGTTCAAAAGTAAGAAAATAAGAGGAAAGGCAACGCAACGATGAAACTACCCGGCTACTACTCCTCAGGAGAATTTGCAAAAAAAGCGCATATTACAAAAAAGACCATCAGGTACTATGACGAGCACAATATTTTAAAACCATCCTACGTAAACGAAAACGGAGCCAGATTCTATAATGATGACGACTTTGCGCGTCTACAGCAGATACTGTTCCTCAAATATCTGGGATTTTCCCTGGATGATATCAAGGAGATGACACTCAGAAACACGGACAGCAATGTCATGTCTGAGTCGCTTCACATGCAGCTTGGTCTCGTGGAGGAGAGGATAGAGCAGATGAAGCTTATGAAATCAGCACTGCAGGAGGCTTCAGAGGTAATAGACGAGGGGGCGAAGCGTGGACTGGAGTCATATGCTGGAGCTGGTTAATATAAACGAGATGGAGCAAAAGCTAAAGCAGCAGTACAGGGATGCTTCAAATATATCAGCCAGAATCAATCTGCACAGGGATTTCTCGATGAATCCGGTGAGCTGGTTTAGCTGGGTATTTGATGAGTGCAGCTTTTTTGAGGGGGAAAAGGTGCTTGAGGTGGGCTGTGGTGATGCCTCTCTCTGGACACAGAACATAGACAGGATACCGGCAGATATGCAGATAACCCTGACTGATATATCGTATGGCATGGTAAGGGATGCGACGAGAAATGTAGGTGCAGACGACAAGCGCTTCACATATGAGGTGATGGATGCCCACAGGCTGTATAAGCCGGATGCATCGTATGACTGCGTGATAGCAGACCATGTACTGTTCTATTGTGACAATCTGGATGCCGTGTGCAGTGAAATCCAAAGGGTGCTAAAGCCCGGTGGCGTGTTTGTGTGCAGTACATACAGCTCACGGCATATGAAGGAAATAAACGACCTGGTACAGGAGTTTGATGACCGCATAGAGCTGTCAGCGGAAAGGCTGTATGAGCAATTCGGTAAAGAAAATGGTGAGGCAATACTTGGAAAATACTTTGGTGATGTAAGCTGGCATGGGTACGAGGATGAGCTTGTGGTAGAAAAAAGCAGAGCCTGTGATAGAGTATGTGCTTTCGTGCCACGGCAACCAGAACAGGTATATTGTGGACCGCTATAAGGAATTTGCGGCATTTGTCAGAAAGAAGACAGAGGGAGGGTTCCATATCACAAAGGATG
>ENA-OQII01000119-OQII01000119.1-human-gut-metagenome-genome-assembly--contig:-NODE-119-length-13687-cov-2.335546_pt1 | contig 13687 bp, 12 predicted proteins | sample MGYA00242577_ERZ504742 | MGnify/ENA primary metagenome ERZ504742 (study PRJEB26092, sample SAMD00036443) | human gut metagenome | host: Homo sapiens | study: EMG produced TPA metagenomics assembly of...
CCTCAAAGAACAAGAGATCAAACCGATCCGTTTTGGAAGTAACGGCTTAATCGTGATGGAAGAAGATATAAGTCAGGCGAGAGAGACAACACAGCAGGAAGATTTTTATACATACAAACTATCAAAAGAAGAACGAAGAATGCTTGCAGCAGCAATTTTGATCAATACGAAAGATCATATTACATTATCACAAATCGCAGATATATTATATGTAAGCCGTGCTACGATCATTAATGATCTGGATGAAGTCAAAAGAATGTTGGAATCAGGAAAATTAAAAGTAATCTCACATTCAAATAAAGGATTAAGACTTGAAGGATTAGAAGGAGATAAACGTTTATTCTTATTAAGATTAATGTCTGTAGGTTCTAATGGAATTAAAGAAAATTCAACAATCCGGAGTTTTTTTAAAGGTCTGAATATGGAAATTAAGATGAGTGAAGATGAACGAAGGAATCTTCAAAAGATCATCAATGAACAGGAACATGCCTATGGAAGATTTATGACGGATGATTCTTTTGACTATTTACTTCAATATCTGATGCTTTCCATTGAAAGAATTCGCAATGGAAATGTAATGACAGAACCAATTGAAGGGAACAAAAGCAAATATGCAATGGCGAAAGATATTCAAAAATACATCTGTCAGTATTGGGATTTAGAAGATGCCAAAGGCGAAGTGGATTTCTTATGTGGTGTGCTGGATAGTATGAGCTATGTAAAAAGACAGCGAAGAGAACAAAAGATTATAGGACTTCAACTGGTTACAAGAAAATTTATTGAACATATTTCAAAAGATCTTGGTGTAAACTTAAATAGAGATTTTGCGTTTTATGAGAATCTGACAGATCATTTAGAATCTATCATTATGCGTTCCTTTAATGTAACACAGAGGGATGATTTTCTAAAACAATATGTGGAAAAGAATCCTAAGGTCTTAGAAGTTGTTCAAAAGTATAAAGATATGCTAAGTAATTTTATGGATCGAGAGATATCTGAGATTGAGATTGACTATATTGTAATTCATATTTGTGCAGCGCTAGAGCGCAGAAAGAAAAAAGAAGTGGAATTCCGTGTGCTGATCGTATGTGGCGGAGGAATCGGAACTTCGCAGCTGCTTCTTGCCAAGATGAGGAATCGTTTTGATTTTCATGTGGTAGATGTAGTTTCAGCACATTTACTGGATAATGAGAAGTATCAGAATATTGATCTCGTGATATCAACAATTCCATTAAGAGACTATGAAGGGGAATACATTCTTGTATCTCCGGTATTTTCTGATGAAGATTATTTAAGAGTAAATGGAAAGATTGAAGAGATTCAGGAAAAACATAAGATTGAACCAATTCCGATTCAGGAAAGAGTTGCATTGCCACAAAAAGATGCACAGAAATTGATCGATGAATTAAGTCAGATTATCAAAGATCCTTCATTGATGAATCAAGTAACAAGAAAAGTACAGGAATTCTTTGGGATTGAAGTAGAGATACAGGAACCATTTTTATGTGAATTATTAACAGCAGCCGATATTCAGCTAGACATAGAATGTAGTGATTGGAGAGATGCGATTATCAGATCAGCACAGCCATTATTAGATCAAGGCAAGATAGAAGATAAATATATTGATGCCATGATCGACAATGTAAAGGAGAATGGTGCCTACATTATAATCTCTCCAGAATTTGCATTACCACATGAAGGATTTGACAGAGGATGCAATGAAGTTGGAATGAACTTGATCCGCTTAAAAGAACCTGTTACGATCGAAGATATTGACGGAGAGATCGCTAAGGTAAGATTTTTCTGCTGCATGAGCACAGAAGATCATAAAAAGCATATGAAAGCCTTCTTTCATTTGGTCAATATGCTGACAAATCGTGGGTTTAAGGAAGAACTTGCAGCAGCGAAGACACCAGAAGAGGCCGCAGATACGATAAGGAAATACGAGATACGTATCAAATAATAAGATACATTGTTATAGAAGAAAGTAAAGCAGGTTGAAAACCTTTCACAGATTTTTGAAAAGTTTTCAATCTGTTTATATTTTTGCAAAAATCAAGGAAAGTCTTTTGACTGTTTTTTTCTTTGCAACCATAATATAATAAAACCATCGAAAGGACGTCACTTCAAAGTAACAAAAAATAGAGTAGAAAAGAGAAAAAAGGAGGAGTCACAAAAATGGTTTGGGAAAAGCTGAAGGAAGAACTGATCATACCGGGACTCGAAGCAAAATCAAGCGATGACATTTTTGAAGCACTCGGAGGAAAACTTGTAAAACAAGGGTATTGCAAAGAAAGTTATGTGCAGGCTTTAAAAGATCGTGAAGCTGAATTTCCAACAGGAATCAATACAGGAGAAAAAGGAGTCGCAATTCCACATACAGACGTAAGCCATGTAAACAAAAAAGGAATTGCAATCGCAACATTAAAACAACCAGTCGAATTTGTAGAGATGGGAACGGATGATGAATATGTAAATGCACAAGTCATTTTCATGCTGGCAGTTGATGAGAAAGGACATCTTGAATTATTACAGGCAATCTTGGCAGTCCTTCAGGATCAGGAAGTATTAAAGAAATTAATCAAAGCAAAAGACGCAAAAAGAAATCATCGAAATCATCAAAGAAAAGGAGAATATATAATTATGAAGAAGAAAGTAATCGTAGCATGTGGAGGAGCAGTCGCAACATCAACAATCGCAGCAAACGCAATCGTAGAATTAGCAAAAGAAAATAACATTGATATCGAAATCGCACAGGTAAGAATTTCAGAGATCGCATCTAATCTTCCAGCAGATCTGATCGTGACAACATCAAAGGTAAAAAGAGACTTTGGAGTACCTCTTATTACAGGAATGCCATTTGTATCAGGATTAGGTGTAGATAAGACAAAAGCTAAGATTCTTGAAGTATTAAATAAGTAAGATGAAAGAAAAGACTAGACGTAAGAGACCATTTTAAAAAGACATAAGAAATGAATATAAAATTTATTTGAAACGTTTATTTTAAAATGGTTTTTTTATAAAGGTATATGTAAAAATATAGAATAAAATCAAAAAAAAGGGAGAGACAAACATGGGAATTTTTGGAGATATGATCAATTACATCATTGATATGGGAGCGTCCGCAATGCTTCCACTTGTAATTGCGATCTTAAGTATTATCGTAGGAGTAAAAATTGGTAAAGCGGTTCGTGCAGGTTTGATGGTTGGTGTGGGTTTTGTAGGATTAGGACTGATCGTAGACATGATGAACGCAAACCTTGGACCAGCTGCACAGCAGATGTCTAAAAACTTTGGATTAAGCATGAGTGTTGTAGACCTTGGATGGCCAGGAATGTCCCCAATCACATGGGCATCAAGTATCGCAACTGTTGCGATTCCAGTCGCGATCTTAGTCAACATTATCATGTTAGTATTAAAACTTACAAAAACAGTTAATATTGATATTTGGAATATCTGGCATATGACATTTACAGGAGCGATCGCATATGCAGTCACAGGAAACTTTGCGATCGGTATTGGTGGAGTTGTTGTTCATGCTATCATTGCTTATAAATTTGGTGATCTTTATGCGCCATTAATGGAAGATTACTTTGAATTAGACGGAATCACTGTACCTCATGGAACAGGAACATGGATGGCACCATTTGCATTTGCAATTGATGCAATTATTGAGAAGATTCCTGGATTAAATAAAATTGATTTTTCAATCGATAATTTACAGGAAAAAGTTGGAGTATTAGCAGAGCCTATCGTTATCGGTGGTATCCTTGGTGCAATCGTAGGAGCCTTAGCTGGATATGATTTCTCAGCAGCATTCCAGTTAGGTATCAAGATGTCAGCCGTTATGGTATTAATGCCTAAGATCACAAAATGTATCATGGACGGATTAATGCCATTATCAGAAAGAATGAAAGAAATCTTAACAAAGAAATCTCAGTCTGGAGAAGCTGAATTTTATATCGGACTTGACCCAGCAATCATCCTTGGAGATTCAGAAGTCGTAACAGTTGGACTGATCTTCATTCCATTAACAATCTTGATCGCGATCATCGTGCCAGGAAATACAATCCTTCCATTTGGTGATTTAGCAACAATCGGATTCTTCATTGGTATCGCAGTAGCAGTACATAGAGGAAATTTATTCAGATCATTGATTTCAGGATGTGTGATCATGTTCACAACCATCTGGATCGCAAGTCAGGCAATCCCTTGGACAACAGCATTAGCGAAATCTGTAAACCTAACAAACGGAGCTTCACAGGTAGCAGCACTTGATCAGGGTGGAAGTCCAATCACATATCTGTATACACAGATCGTGACACAGCAGAACATCAAAGGACTGGTAATTATCGGAATCATTTATGTGATTTGCATGATCTTTACAGTTCGTGGATCTAAACAGAGAGCAGCAGCTTTAAAAGAAAGCGAATATTAAAAACAAGCAAACAATGATATAAAAGTGTAAATATATGAACGGGCGGACTTAAAAAAGTCTGCCCCGAACTTTAGAGGAGGAAAAAGAGATGCCTTTAGTTACAACAAAACAGATGTTATTAGATGCCCAGGCAGGAAATTATGCAGTTGGGGCTTTCAATGTAGAGAATATGGAAATGGTCATGGCGGTTATGGAAGCAGCAGAGGAGTTAAAATCTCCAGTTATCATGCAGACAACACCATCTACAGTTAAATATGCAGGATTAGATTTCTTCCTAGCAAATGTAAAAGCAGCAGCAGAAAGAGCAAGCGTGCCAGTAGCCATGCATTTAGACCATGGAAGCAGTTTTGAATTAGCAATGCAGGCATACAGAACAGGATACACATCTATCATGATCGATGGATCTCACGGAAGTTTTGAAGAAAATGTTGCAGTATCCAAAGCAGTTGCAGATGCATGTGCACCATCAGGAATTCCAGTTGAAGCAGAACTTGGTAAAGTTGGAGGAAAAGAAGATGACTTAGATGGTGGAGATGACAACCCATATACAGATCCAGCACAGGCTGTCGAATTTGTAAAACAAACAGGAGTTACATCCTTAGCTGTGGCAATCGGAACAGCGCACGGTGTATACAAAGGAGAACCAAAACTTGACTTAGATCGATTATCAGAAATTCGTAAAGTTGTTGATATTCCATTAGTATTACACGGAACAAGCGGTGTACCAGATGCAACCGTTACAGAGTGTGTAAATCGAGGAATCTGTAAAGTAAATTATGCAACAGATTTAAGAATTGCATTTACAAACGGAGTTGAAAAAGTATTTGAAGAAAATCCAGATGTCATTGACCCTAAGAAATACAATGCAGCAGGAAAAGAATGTGTCAAAGAATACGTTATGTCCAAAATGAAAGTATGCAAGAGTGTAGGAAAAGCAAACTAATACATCAGGAAGGAGAATAAGCATGAAAGCAGGAGTTGTACACGCAAAAAATGATATTCGTTATGAAGAAATTGAAAAACCACAGCCAAAGAAAGGGCAGGTTTTAATTAAAGTAAAATATACAGGAATCTGTGGATCAGACGTACCACGAGTAAACGGAGATGCATGTCATTTCTTCCCTAATGTATTAGGACATGAATTTTCAGGTACGATTGAAGAAGTTGGAGAAGGAGTTACAACACTAAAAAAAGGTGATCGTGTTGCCGGGGTTCCATTGGTACCATGTATGGAATGTGAAGATTGTCAGAAAGGAAATTATTCTTTGTGTAAGCATTACAGCTTTATTGGATCTAGAGAATTTGGAAGTTTTGCGGAATATGTAACAGTTCCAGAAAAGAATGCAGTCAAATTCGAAGATGAAGTAAGCTTCGAACAAGGGGCATTCTTTGAACCAGCAACTGTCGCACTTCATGGATTAAACAGAGTGGATTATCATGCAGGAGAATGCGTTGCGATTCTTGGTGGGGGAACCATCGGATTATTCACAGCACAATGGGCAAAGATTTTTGGAGCAAAGAAAGTTGTTGTATTTGATATTAGTCCAGAAAGACTTGAATTAGCGAAAAAATTAGGGGTAGATGAAGGAATTAACACTTTAGACGAAGACTTTATGAATCAGGCAATGGCAGTAACAGATGGAAAAGGATTCGGGTATATTTATGAAACAGCTGGAGTGACTACAACAATGAAATATGCATTCGAATTGGCTGCAAATAAAGCTAGTGTATGCTTTATCGGAACACCGACAAGAGAATTAAACTTTTCCGTAAAAGAATGGGAAAACATCAATCGAAAAGAATTTACATTAACAGGTTCATGGATGTCATATAGTGCTCCATTTCCAGGAAAAGAATGGATCTTAACAGCACATTATTTCAAGACAGGACAGTTAAAATTTGAAGATTCTTTAATCTTTAAGAAGATACCATTAAGCAGGATTGATGAAGCATTCGAAATGTACAAAACACCAGGAACTGTAAAAGGTAAGATTTTAATTGACAGTGAGGCATAATTATGATTACAACGGTAACATTAAATGTATCTGTAGATAAAGCATACTATATCAAAGGCATTGTTGTACCAGGAACGGTTGCACGTGTCCAGAAATGTGTCAATTCTGCAGGCGGAAAAGGATTAAATGTATCAAGAATCATAGATTTTGTGGAGAAGAAGTGTTAGCAACAGGATTTGCCGGAGGATTTAACGGAGCTTATGTGGAAGACATGTTAAAGAAAGATGGAATCCCAAGCAGATTTACAAAAACACAGTCAGAGACAAGAAGCTGCATCAACATTTTGGCAGAAGTATGAGTCGTCTACAGAATACTTAGAACCTGGAAGCACCAGTCAGTGAAGAAGAAATACAGCAGTTTTTAGAAGATTTTGACCGAATTGTTGACGAAAGCGATATCATCACAATATCAGGAAGCATACCAGCCGGGGTTCAAAAAGACATCTATGCAACATTAGTTAAAATGATCAAAAACAAGGGAAAGAAAGTCATTTTAGATACGAGTGGAGATTACTTAAAAGAAGGAATCAAAGCAGGACCAACAATGGTTAAGCCAAATGACGAAGAACTAGAAGCTTTACTTGGTATCAAGATCGAAAATAGATATCAGACGATCGATGCAGCCAAAGAAATGCGTGAGAAATACGGAATCGAATATGTTGTTGTATCTTTAGGTGGAGATGGAGCTTTAGTCGTATGTGAAGAAGGAATCTTCCATGGTAAACCACCGAAATTAAAAGCAGTCAATACCGTAGGATGTGGAGATTCTATGGTGGGAGCATTTGCAGTCGCATTCAAACAGGGAAAAGGGATTCAGGATGCCCTGACCTATGCGATCGCCGTATCCGCAGCCAATGCAATCAATCCAGAAACAGGACATATCCGCAAGGAAGATGTAGAAAAACATCCTTCCACAGGTAGAGATCAAGAAATTATAATTTACAGGGGAAGATCAATATGGAATATACATTAAAAAATAAAAACTCACCGTGGTCTTCGAATCCAAGGGAGCAACACTTCATTCCATCAAAGACAATGATGGAGTGGAATACCTCTGGGAAGGAAATCCAGAGTACTGGTCCGGACAGGCACCAGTTCTATTTCCAATTTGTGGAAGCATCAGAGATGATAAAGCACAGATTGGAAATAGAAAACAGACAAACATGCCAAGACATGGTGTCGTAAGAAAAAAAGAATTCAAGTGTGTTGAGCAGACAGAAAACAGCATCTTATTCGAGATTGAAAGCAACGAAGAAATGCTTGCTCAGTATCCATATGAATTCAAACTGGGAATCAACTATATCCTGGAAGGTAAGAAGATCACAACCAGATATATTATTGAAAATAAAGACAAAGAAATCATGCCATTTCAGATCGGAGGACACCCAGGATTCCACTGCCCACTCTATAAAGAGGAAAGTTACGAAGACTACGAATTAGTTTTTGAGCAAAAAGAAACCTGCACCGTTCCAACTCCAGTCACAGAAACTGGACTGATCGACATGGAACACAGAAGCGAATTCTTAAAAGACACAGACACATTACCATTAAAACATGATTTGTTCTCCGTAGACGCAGTCATCTTAGACCAGCTGAAATCCAGAGCAGTCACATTAAAGAGTAAAAAACATAACAAAGGAATCCGCATAGACTTTAACCAGTTCCCATATCTGATCCTATGGTCAACAGCCAAAGAAGCAGATTTCGTAGCGCTGGAACCATGGATCGGACTCTCAACCTGCAGCGATGAAGGTGATAAATTCGAAGAAAAACGAAAATATCCAGTATGCACAGGCAGGGGAAGTGAAAGAATACGAATTTCACATCAATATATTATAGAAAATAAAAAACAGCAATATCGCATAATCTTAGTAGAAAAACCTCATTAAATCCATATACATAAATTCCAAGATTCTACATAGGTTGGTGATGTTGCTGCTTTTTTGCAATTATTAATCAACTACATTCAAATCAAAATCTCAATCACAAAACTCAAAGTTTCATGTTCTCCAGGCTCCAAGAATCGCACCCCTCTTTTATGTTCAAACACATCATCCTCATCACTGCAGGTAGAAGTTCCACTCCAAGGTTCCAAAGCAACAAAAGGTCCATCATTTGCACTAGACCATACACCCAGATAATCAAAATCAGGGAAAGTAACTAAGATACCATGACCGCTTTCCTTATGTTTTTAATGCAACCGTGCGTGATTTCAACTGATCAAAGATCAAAGCATCCTTGTAAAATAAAGAATGTTTTACATGGATCACAGTTTCATGATCAAGAACAGGAATACGATCGTTGTTATTGATCAAACCATCATCTGTAAGCTGTGCACAGGCAGCAGTTTCCGGTTGTTCAAATTCCACGATATAATCTTCAAAATTCTCCCCTTCATACACTGGACAGTTAAATGCAGGATGACCGCCAATACAGTAAGGCATAACGATGTCCCCATGATTGATCACCTTATGACTGACTTTCACTCCATGATCCGTTAATTCATAGATCATCTGGAGTTCAAAATCATAAGGATACTGTTCTTTCGTAGAATCATCCGCTTTCAAAGAATAAACAGCACAAGTTTCAGAAGAAGAAACCAAAGTAAATTCTAATTTTCTTGCAAGACCATGACGGCCAAAAGAACAAGTCTTAGAATTACCGATGGTTGCAGTTCCATTTCTTAAACATCCAACGATCGGAAATAAGACAGGTGCCTGTCCGCTCCAGAAGTCAGGGTTTCCCTGCCAGAGATATTCCGTACCAGAAGCATCTTTGATAGAAGTCAGTTCCCCACCAAGAGATTTTAAAGTGACAGATACATTTTCATTGCGTAAGATTGTATTGCTCATGAGATATCCTCCTAGATTTAATATAGTATGATTATACCATGAATTAACATCGAAAAACACTTGTGTTTCTTGAGAAAAGCAATAGTTAAAAGCATATTTTTTATAAAGAATCAGTAGAAATTTAAGGAGTGGTGTGATAATATGACTAAGTATGCGTAGAAATGTAAAATAATAGATAAAAATAGAAAAGAGGAAAAAGATTATGGCAAACAGTATTGAGCAGGAGATCGGCCGCAGAAGAACCTTTGCGATCATTTCCCATCCGGATGCCGGTAAGACAACGTTGACTGAGAAGTTCCTTTTATATGGAGGAGCGATCAATACAGCGGGGTCTGTAAAAGGAAAGGCAAACTCCAAACATGCAGTATCTGACTGGATGGAGATTGAAAAAGAAAGAGGTATCTCTGTCACTTCTTCTGTATTACAGTTTGAATACGAAGGAAAATGTATCAATATCCTTGATACACCAGGACATGAGGATTTCTCAGAAGATACGTATCGTACACTGATGGCAGCGGATTGTGCCGTCATGGTGATCGATGCTTCCAAGGGTGTGGAGCCACAGACGATCAAGTTATTTAAGGTCTGTGTTATGAGACATATCCCGATCTTTACATTTATCAATAAGATGGACCGTGAAGCTAAGGATACTTTCGATCTGTTAGACGATATCGAGAAAGTCTTAGGGATCGAGACATGTCCGATCAACTGGCCGATCGGATGTGGAAAAGAATTTAAGGGTGTATACGAGCGTGCATCAAGAAATATCTTACGATTCGAGGCAGTCTCCACAGGTGGTGCAAAAGAAGCAAAAGAAACGATCATTTCAGCAGATGATGATAATGCAGCAGATCTGATCGGAGAAGATTTCTATGAGAATCTGATGGAAGAAATTGAATTGTTAGATGGTGCGGCAGCAGATCTTGATATGGAGAAAGTACATCAGGGAAAACTATCCCCAGTATTCTTTGGATCAGCACTTACAAACTTTGGTGTAGAACCATTCTTAGAGCATTTCCTGAAGATGACAAACAGACCACTTGCAAGAACATCCAAGGGAGAAGAAGTAGATCCTGTGGAAAATGGTTTTTCAGCGTTTGTCTTTAAGATTCAGGCAAATATGAACAAAAATCACCGTGACAGAATTGCATTTATGAGAATCTGTTCCGGTAAATTCGAAGCGAACATGGAAGTAAAACATGTACAGAGTAAGAAAAAGATGAGGCTTTCCCAGCCACAGCAGATCATGGCACAGGAACGTAAGATCGTAGAAGAGGCGTATGCAGGAGATATCATCGGAGTATTTGACCCGGGAATCTTCTCTATCGGAGACACTGTCTGCCTTCCAAAAGATGACTTTGAATACGAAGGAATCCCAACATTCGCACCAGAACATTTTGCAAGAGTCATCCAGTTAGATTCTATGAAGCGTAAGCAGTTTGTGAAGGGTGTAGAACAGATCGCACAGGAAGGTGCTATCCAGATCTTCCAGGAACATGAAGCAGGATTTGCAGAGATCATCGTCGGAGTTGTAGGAACACTTCAGTTTGATGTCTTAAAATACCGTCTGGAAAATGAATACAACTGCGAGATCCGTTTAGAACCATTGCCATATCAGGCAATCCGCTGGATCAAAGACCGCAACACGGATATGAACAAATTACGTGGTGTATCTGAAGTTAAGAAAGTCAAAGATATGCGAGGAAATCCACTGTTGTTATTTAAGAATGAATGGGGAATCCAGTTTGTACTTGATCGTAATGAGGGATTAGAGTTAGTTGAGTTCAGCAAAGAATAGTATAAATTATATTTCTTTTTGATAAGAAAAAGCATTGTAACTTGAGAATAAAGGTGGTATATTATATTAGTATATTTCTTAAGTTATCAAAAATAATATAAATATCAGACTTAGAAAAGAGATTGTTATGGCGTTGATAGATATTCATACACATATATTATATGGAGTTGATGATGGAGCAAAGGACATCAATGATTCAATGGGATTGTTGGATGAAGAACGGGAACAAGGCGTGGATCAGGTAATACTGACTCCGCATTACGGTCCGAAGTTTGGACATCCAGATACAGAAGTATTAAGAGAGAAGTTTGAGGCGATCAGAGAGAAGGCACACAAGTATTATCCAGAGATTCAGCTATACCTTGGGAGCGAATTATATTATCAGCAAGGGACAGTTTCAGATCTGAAACAAGGGAAAGCATTGACGATGAATGGGACCCGTTATGTTTTAGTGGAGTTTGCGACATCAGATGCCTATTCGCATATATATCGTGCGGTTCAGGATTTTGTATATGCAGGATATATTCCGATCCTTGCGCATGTAGAGCGATACAAAGCAGTTTTCGGACATGTAGACAAGATTGTCGAACTGATCGAAACAGGTGCATATATTCAGATAAATGCGGAAAGCCTGATCGGAGGAATTTTTGATAAACGAGCATCTTTTTGTAAGAAGATTATGAAAGAAGGACTGGTTCATTTCCTTGGAACGGATTGTCACGATTTTCGGACAAGAAGACCAAATATGAAATCGGCAGCAGAAGTTGTACGGAAGAAGCATGCGGACCAGATTCTTTATGAGAATCCAAGGAGAATGCTTGAGGGGAAAAGTATTTAATTAAAGAAGGGATAAAAACATCTATGTACGAATTAGAGAATGATGATGAGATCGAGATTGATTTAAGGGAATTGTTTTTGGCATTGAAGAAGAAGATCGTTTGGATTTTGTTGACAGCAATCGTCTTTGCAGGTGCATCAGGATTGATCACGAAGTTTGCGATGACACCGATCTATTCTTCTACAGCACAGCTTTATGTTGTATCCAAAGGTGGACTTTCACAGCTTACAGATCTTACAATGGGTAGTCAGTTAACACAGGATTATATGGTAATTGTTAAGACAAGGCCAGTCCTTGAACAGGTGATCGCAGATCTGAAGCTTGATATGGATTATAAAGAATTAGAGAAGAAGATAACGGTAGAGAATCCATCTGATACACGTATCATGCAGATCACGATAACAGATAAGGATGCAGCACTTGCACAGAGCATCACACAGGATCTTGCAGAAGTAACAGCGAAGACAGTTGCAGAGAAGATGGATGTGAAATCACCAACGATCATCGAAAAGGCATATAAGGCAGATAAACCAGACAGCCCAAGTCTTAAGAAGAACGTATTGATCGGAGCAGTTCTTGGATTTATATTGATGGCAGCAGCCATTGTGATCCAGTATCTGATGAACGATACGATCCTGAAAGAAGAAGATATTGAGAAATATCTTGGAATTAATACTTTAGCGCAATTACCTTTGGTAAAGGGAACTACAAAGCGAACAAAGAAAGTAAAGAGGGCGAGGGAATAAGATGAAGAAATTAGTAATGGATCTTCCAGAGATCAATGATTATCGTATGGTAGAAGGACTAAACCAGCTAAAGACGAACTTAGCCTTCTGCGGAAAAAGATATTAAAGTGATCACAATGACAAGCAGTGTTCCGAATGAAGGAAAGAGTTCTGTTTCTCTGAGCCTTTCAAGAACACTTGCAGAAAGTGGAAAGAAGATACTGATGGTGGATGCTGATTTAAGAAAATCAGTAATGGCAGCCAGATATCATATACAGGGAATCGATAAAGGATTAAGCCATTATCTGACAGGACAGGCAGAAGTGGAGGATATCATCTACGAGACAGAAGTGGAGGGACTTTGTATTACAGTAGCTGGTCCTCTGACACCAGATCCAACAAGCATTTTGGATTCTGAGCAGTTTGAACAATTCATTGAGAATGTTAGGGATATGTTTGATTATGTGATCATTGATGCACCACCGCTAGGTGTTGTCATTGATGCTGTGATCATTGGTAAATATACAGATGGAGCAGTCATCGTGATCGAGCAGGGAGTGATCAAACGTAAGATCGTTCAAGATGTCATCAAGCAGTTGAAGAGGGGCGAGGTTCGTATCCTTGGGGCTGTATTAAATAAAGTTGATGAGCGTATCGGTGCTTATGGTAATTATGAGTATAAATATTCATATTCATATTACGGTGAGTCAGATACGGAAAAAAATCACCCAAATACTTAATAAGGAGGAATGTAAGTATGAGTAACAAAATCATCAAGAAAGCAGCAGCTTGTGGATTATCCGCAGTTATGGCTTTCGGACTTGTCGCAGTAACAGAAGCACCAAAAACAGCTAATGTTAGTGCAGCAACAAAAAAGGTAAAGAAATTATCTTTTAAGAAGAAAGGGTATGTGATCAGTGCACCAGGACACTGGATGAATGACAAAGACACGCCTGAAATTCTCAACCAAAAAGTGACTAAAACTTATAAGTTAAAGTACAAAACAAGCAACAAAAAGATTG
>ENA-OQII01000121-OQII01000121.1-human-gut-metagenome-genome-assembly--contig:-NODE-121-length-13626-cov-2.961405_pt1 | contig 13626 bp, 14 predicted proteins | sample MGYA00242577_ERZ504742 | MGnify/ENA primary metagenome ERZ504742 (study PRJEB26092, sample SAMD00036443) | human gut metagenome | host: Homo sapiens | study: EMG produced TPA metagenomics assembly of...
TTTTTTATCATATACCAGAAGTCTATAGTGTGGACAATTACAGTATTGAAAAATCTGAGTAGTTGTGTCTATGACAGCCTACCTACAATTTCTCTGTAATATCTTTCAAGGATTCCAAAATAATATCTGGTTTTACATCACTTGCTTCCACATCTTCCAAAGTACTTTCCCCACTTAATACCAGAATTGATGTAACATCGCTTCCATCTGCGACTGCTATGTCTGTATAAAGTCTATCTCCAACGATCGCTATCTCTTCTGGTTTATAACCGGTTTCTTTGATGATGTAGTCTAGTGTGTGTTTAGATGGTTTTCCAAAGAATTCTGGGAATCTTCCTGTAGAAGCTTCTACTAATTTGGCCATGGAACCGCAGTCTGGAATAAATGTACCACCTTCCATTGGACAATTCCAATCTGGGTTGATTCCGTAGTATGTACAGCCATTTCTTATATAGTGGCATGCTTTGGATATTTTTTCGTAAGTTAGTGTTGTGTCAAATCCTAAGATCACAATATCTGGATTTTCATCTACCAACGGCATATTAAATGTCTTAAATTCATTGATCAGCGATGGAGTTCCTACAACATAAATAGTTTCCCCTGGATGCTTTTCTTTCAGATACTTGATCATAACATGACTTGAGATCATCATCTGTTTTGGCTCAATGTGAATGCCCATGTTACCAAGTTTATCAATATATGCCTGCTGACTCTTTGATGAGTTATTTGTAAAGAAATAATATTCTCTTCCTGTTTCTTCTACTTTATTTAAGAAATCTTTTGTAAAATCGAATAATTCATTTCCCAAATAAATTGTTCCGTCCATATCTAAAATAAAACATTTAATTTCCTTTATTTTATCAACCGTCATTCTTTATCTCCTTATATTTTCAGGTATAGAAAAAGGCTTTTGCTGTAGTGAACAAAAACCTTTTTTCTAAAGCATTATTACATTTATAGTAAAGTAGAATAATTCTACTTATACCCCTTGCCCATAATATGCATTTTCTCCATGTTTTCTGAAAAAGTGCTTGTCCTGCAGATATTGTGGTGCTTGTGAAACCTCTGGTTTCAGATGTTCTGTACGATATGCCATTTTGGCTACTTCTTCAAGAACTACCGCGTTATGTACAGCTTCTGCTGCATCTTTTCCCCATGTAAATGGTCCATGATTCGTGCATAAAACTCCTGGTACATAGATTGGATTTTTCTCTTTAAAGGTTTCAATGATCACCAATCCTGTATTCTTTTCATAATCACCTTCAACTTCTTCGGCTGTCAGTGATCTTGCACATGGAATCTCTCCATAGAAATAATCAGCATGTGTTGTTCCATATGCAGGAATACTTCTTCCTGCCTGTGCCCATGAAGTTGCCCATGGAGAATGTGTATGAACGATTCCACCAAGGTCTTCATATGCTTTGTATAACTCAAGATGTGTTGGGGTATCAGAAGATGGGTTCAATTCTCCCTCGACTTTCTCTCCAGCCAGATTCATAACAACCATATCTGATGGTTTTAATGTCTCATATGGAACTCCACTTGGTTTGATTACAAATAAACCTTTTTCTCTGTCAATTCCGCTGACATTCCCCCATGTATATGTGATTAAACCTTTGGCTGGTAATTCCATATTTGCTTCATAAACCTTCTGTTTTAATTCTTCTAGCAATGAAATGACCTCCTCATAGAAATCATAAAATTTTAATAAACGCATAAATGTGATCCTTGCACGTACATATGGTGATAATCTTGCTGTCTCAGCCTGATAACTTTCATCAAATCCTAGATCTTCTAATGATTTTACTCCCTCTACTTTATTGATCATCGCAATCAATTCTTCATCTGTTGGAATTTCATTAATGATTGCTGCAATTTCTTCTTTATGTTCGATCAATTTCTTAGAATCAACCTGTTCTAACAGATTTGGAGTATTTTCTTCCATGATGATATCAAACATTCCTGGTTTATTGAATTTCTCACGAATCAGATCTTCCTCGATTGGCATTTTATCCTTTACTTTGAATTCGCCTGCAAGCATCTTGTCAGCTGCTTTGTGGTAAATCTTAGAAGATAATACCAGACCAACTCCTACTTTCTCTCCATGATAGAAATCAATATAATCATTTAATACTTCCATCTCCCATAAATGAGACATATGATGCTCTGCACCAGATGCTGGTCTTGAGTTTCCTGTCATCTGCATAGCTAGTCCTGATAATAATAATCCGTACATCAGATCTTCATATGCTTTTGTGTCACCTGTTTTCAGTCCATCCAAACTTGAGATCAAACTGTCTAATGCCTGATATTCCATATCACAGATTTCTTTACAAATGTATTCTCCTGTCAACAAATGTGTGATCTTCCAATCTGCTAATGCAGTATATTTTCCAAGAAGATCTGATACCCCAGATGCTGTCAGGCGTAGTGGTGCTTTTTTGAAAATATCAGTATCTGCAATTACTACAACTGGAGATACCGCTGTAAAACTTTTCTTAAATCCATGCCATGTCATTGCTGCTACTGTAGATACAAATCCATCGACACTGGCTGCTGTTGGTACTGAGAAGAATGGTATCTTCATCTCATATGCATGGAATCTTGTAATATCATGAACTGTTCCAGATCCCACAGCGATCATCATATCTACATCACCAATCTCATCCAATCCTTTTTTCGCTGCTTCTACACCATGTTCATTAGCATGAAGATTATCAGGATCTAATACGATCTTTTTCAGTCCTGGAACCAGTGCTTCTACTTGTTTACCAGCTGCTTCATAAGTATTCTCATCACAGATCATAACCAATGATTTTTTATCAGCATACGCTGGTCTTTTTAAGATTTCTGGCAACTGATTGATTGCACCGCTGTCGATGATGATATCATCGACAACGATCTCGTGTTTTCTTCCGCAACTACATGGTTTTAAAAACTGATTTACATCTATTTTCATAATCTATTACGCTCCTTCTGCCTCATTTGCTGCATCGTTTTTGTCTGCCTGACGATCAAGATATGCTACGATCTGTGCATTCTTTGTCTTAAAGATGAAGAATGCTACTGCATATACTGCAACTGCGATTCCAATAAATAATGGGTTTCCTGATAAGAATGCAAGGAATACGAAACCAAGCATTGGTTTACCAAGGATGTTGAAACTTGTGATCATTGCTGCTCCGGCTGGAATTGCGAATCCTGCACCTCTGGCAACGTCTGTGAATAATGGTGCTGTGTATGTACACATTAATAATCCTAAGCTGAACCAGATAACACCGGCTACTAAGATCTTAGACATATTTCCTTTGTATACTGCTACAAGTCCCTGTACCATGTATGGGATAGCTAAAAGGTCAACAACTGGAAGTACCTGGTTACCAGGAAGTACTGTTGCGATAACTACCATGATTGGGATTAATAATAATCCACTTGTTAATGTTGCTGGTTCACCATATCCTACAGCATCGTTTACTGCGATGTACCATTCTCTGTCTCCAGAATTCTTCATGAATACTCTGGCTGCTTCTGTGATAGGTGCGAATGCCTGAGCAAACATACTAGCGATTTTAGGGAAGATAGCCATGATTGCTGCTGTAGCGATGGCTGCTGTAAATACGCTTCCCCATCCTGCCATAGATGTTAATTTTCCTACGTTTCCAAGGATACCGATGATTCCACCAAGGATGAATCCTAATGTCATTGGTTCACCGATGAATCCTAATTTCTTTTCGATTGATTTAGGGTTTAATTTAACTTGTTTAATCCGAGTAAGTTTAAAATTGGGTCGATTGCGATAGCAAAGATTGCTGGCTCTACGTTATGCATAGCGATGATTGTACAGTTTGGATAGTTATAGTATTTAGACCAACGTTTTGCTACAAGTTCTGAAATTAATAAGCTGTATAAGTTTAATAAAACCATACATGCGATACCTAATGCAAAGTTGTGAGTCTTGAAGATTACCATAGCACCCCATACAATGTATGAGTAGTTGTTCCATAAGTCAGATGGCTGGAAAATGTTTGTCCATTTTACAAGGAATAAGATTGTCTGCAATGCGATACCAAGTCCTAAGTAGATCATACCAGCACTTGTTGCAAATGCTACGACAGATGTTGCCTGCCAACCTACGTCAAATGTGTTTAATTCAACACCTGTTACATTTGACATTACTTTTGACATATTTTGTACCAATGGTGTGATGATTGGTGTATATGCCCCGATGATCAGTGAAAAACCTTCCAGAGATACACCTGCATACAAAGCCGATAAGAATGCTTTTGCTGGTTTTACTCTAAAGATCAATGCAATGATAAAGATGATAAATGGAACGACGATTGCTGATCCAAAGTTATCAATGATCGCTTTCAAAAATTCTAATACTACCATAAGTTCCTCCCTTTGTTCCGAAGAACACACTCATATAATTCTCTTTTCTCTTTTAATACACTCTAAAACACTTTTATTTTCCTACGGATTTTTAATGCCGCTACGACATCTTCAAAGAACTGGTCTTCTCCCATTCCTGTAATGCATGCGAAAGCATTGACTGTTGGAATTGTGTAGTCTCCATCTGGAAGTGGGCTTGTATGTGTTAAGATATCAAATCTTCCGGAAGTTGCTAAGTTTAAAGCTTCTGTTGGACGAGCTTCTGTTGTAGAAACGCTGTATCCTCTTTCCCCAAGCTTTTCTTTCAGCTTTGCAGCTACCATAGATGATGTTACTGTTCCTGATCCACATACTGATAAAATATTTACTGCTGCCATAATAAATCTCCTTTCTTTTCAAGATGTTATCCTGAAATATAGCATGAATTATTTATATAAAATTTATAAATTACTTTCTTTTTCTTTAATGATTTCTACAATCTTTTTTTATCGCCAGTTTTCATGATATTAGCTAAAACATCCTGATCCTGAAGTACTGCAAGAATTCTCTGTAAAAAGACTAAATGTTCTTTTGGATCTTCCACTGCAAGCATAAATACTAATTTTACTTCCACTGGTTCATCGGTTGTTCCCATCTGGTAGAAATGTACTGGTTCTTTTAAGACTCCGATCGCCACCCCACCTTTGATCACATGTTGTTTATCGGTATGAGGAATTGCGATTCCGATACTTCCCATATTGACTCCTGTTGGAAAATCTTTTTCTCTGTCTTTTAAAGCATCGACATAAGTATCTCTGCAATACCCTTCAGCTATAAATAAACCTCCAAGTTTTTCAAATACTTCATCTGAACTTTTTGCCTCCAGATCAGGCACTATCAAGTTTTCATTCAGGTCTTCCCAAATCATTGTATCTACCTCGTTTCATACTCAAATTGTTCTATAATCTTGTAAATTTCTTCTCCCGTCTTACATTCTTTAATCTTCACACGAAAAGACTGGTTATAAAAAAGGTTTACTAATTGAAACATCGCTTTTAAGTGAGTTTCTTTGTTGATCGCACTCAGACAACATACCCATTCGATTGGATCCATCTCCTCCTTTCCAAAAGGAACTGGAGTCTTTAGCCTGATCAGACTCATTCCAACTTTGCTGGCTCCTGCATTTAATGCTTCATGTGGAAGTGCAAATCCTGGAGCAACAACAATATATGGACCATTTTCCATGACATTTTCAATCATGGCATTTACATAATGTTCGTTGATAGCACCCTGTTCTAGAAGATACTGTGCGGCTGCTTTGATCGCTTCTTTCCAGTCACTGCATTCAACTCCGATTTGGATTGCCTGTGCTGGAAGAAGATCACTTAGCATGGTTTCTTCTTTTTTCTGAAAGAATGAATCAACGACTGTTCCTATCTTTGCCAGTGCATCTTCATCATTTTCATCATCTAAGATCTCTTTTATCTTTTCCAAAGATTTAAATGAATCTGTTGTTTCCTCAGAAATGGTTTCCTTTACTGTTGTCTTCGGAGTGATCTTTGATAATTTCTCACCAACTCTAATGCAGTCCTCATCGGTCAGTAATGGATCAACCTGTATGTATTCAATCCCTTTTCCTTCCAATGAAATCGTTGAGATTACTGCATCAACATCTTCCATATTCATATTTTCAATGTCGTGTGCCGGAATAATGTCAATCACATCCAAGTGGAAAAATTTCTCCAGTCTTGCAAGAAGTAACTGAGATGTACCGATTCCTCCGCTGCACACTAAAACTACGGAATATCTTACGGTTTCATTCTTATTTCGCTCAATCGCTGCACAAATATGAACTACAATATAAGCAATTTCTTCTTTTGATAACTTTCTTCCAACATATTCTTCCAATACATGAACATTCTTTTCTGTGGCTTTCTTTACTCCTGGATATCTCTGAAGTACTTCATCAACAACAGAATTAATTGCAAATCTATCACCAAGCGTTGAAAACGTTGACTCCAAATGGTTGATCAGATTTTCGTAAAAGATGTAATCTCCCTGAAGATTTATATGAATATCTTTTGATATATTCTGGATGAAATTTCTTGTGATAACCTGCATCTTAACGATTTCTTTGTTACTAGTCGTTTTCTTGATGTATTTCATCCGGTTTAGGACATCTGCTACATAATATATTTCTGTATCTGGTATTTCTTTTACAATAAACTGCTGAATCTGATCGATCATTCCCTTCGCCATTTCCCATTTGCTGTTCTTTTTACCACCATATTCCACATAATGTGATTTTCTTAAGCGGTAAAGCGAAAGCTGAAAGTAATTTCTTAACTGGGCAAATGACCGATCTGTCAAAAACCTTCCATAAATATGTTCTGCTTCATTAATGATCTTCTCGATTATCGAAATATCTTCCAGATCTATCTTTAAGTTCTTTGAAAGACACTGTGTTAAATGCTGAAAAATTGGCTCAACCTTAAAAATACTATTTCCTGACTGAATCATATCGAGCAATAAGTTTCGCTTATCGATTTCTCTTCCTTCAAGCAATAACCCTTTATTGGAATGAGAAAGTACATATAAATGTCTCTCTCTGCAAAAGTTTTTGATATGTTCCAAATCCTGAATGATCGTTGATCTGCTTACAAACAGCTGATCTGCAATCTCTGACAATGTAATGTAATCATCAGAACCGATCATTAATACAACTGCAAAACTGACCCTTTCTTCTCTTGAAAGTTTAAAAGAATAAAACCCTTCTTCCGAAAGAGATTCTCTTGCCTTTGTGATATCTGGTTCTGTGTTGATCACACCTCTTTTTCCAAGATTTAATGGTTGTAAATGATTTTCTTTCAGATAATCATTGATCTGATCAATATCGTATCGGATGGTTCGGCTTGAAACTTTAAATGTATCTGCCAACTCTTGAATCGATATTGTCTGATTATATTCTGTTTTTGTAATTAGCTGAGATAATATTTCTCGAGATCTCTTATTCATATGTTCACCTCATCTGTAACTAAAGTATAGCATCGTACTTTTTCAAAAAACAGTTTCAAGTATTTCAAAAAAAATGCAAAAAAATAGTCTGCTTACAATTTCTTTCACATTTTTTTGAAAATAATTGTTAAAGCAGCTATTTTTTATACTTTGTAATTGTATTTTTTATTCTAAACTATGTTTTAACATATCGAGAACCATCTCTGGTGCCTTCACATATGATTCTACGGTTGCTCCTCCCTGATGATTTGTCACTGTAATATTGTCTAATTTCAACAATGGTTCATCTTTTGAAACAGGTTCTGTCGGAAATACATCGATTGCTGCTCCCATGATCTTATGCTCTGAAAGTGCATGATAAAGTTCTTTCATATCAACTGCGACTGCTCTTGCTGTATTGATCAAATAAGCAGTTTCTTTCATCTGATTAAATTCCTCTTTTCCGATAATTGGTGGATCACCAGCCTTAATCCTTGCATGAATCGTGATCACATCTGATCGTTTGATCAGTTCTTCTTTTGTAACTGGTTTGCATCCTTCTTCTCGAATCTTATCTTCATCTGCAAATGGATCATGAACAAGGATAGTTGGATGAAAACCTTTCAGACGTTCAATGACGAGACGACCAATCGTTCCAAATCCAATGATTCCGATCGTCTGGCTTCTTAGTTCTGTCAGTGTCTCAGAATTTTGATATTTTTCTCTCCACTCACCATTCTTTAATGCTGTACAAGATCTTGTGATATTTCTTAATTCATTTAAAATCATTCCAATCGTATATTCTGCAACTGCATATGCATTATGAGTTGGGCAATTAATAACTTTCACACCCTTTTCTTTTGCCGCTTCCATGTCAATATTTTCTACACCACCACGACAGGATAAAATATACTTTAGATTTTCTGCTTCTTTGATCACTTCCTTACTAACCGGACACTGATGTACAAAAATAACATCCGCCTTTTTCATAAGCTCTGTAATCTCATCTTCTACCTCAAATGCACATGCTCCCTGTGTTTCTATCTTTCGGATAACTTCCCTGAAATCATCTTTACTACTGTTTTCTTTCCAGGATTTACATATAAACTCATCAATGATCGAACTTTTTTCTAATTCCCTCCTAAAATATATGGACGGAATCATCATATCTCCTACTGCAACACATTTCATAATAAAACATCCTTTCTAACACTTATATTTGTTTCATATTAACATTTTTATGTTCGTTTTGTCTATATAAATGTTCGTTTAGAACTTTTTATTATTCTCTTATTTCTTGAATTTTCCTTTTCTGTAAAGTATAATAAAAGATAATTATATAGTATATAAAAGGAGCTATTTCGTTGAAAAAAGATATACGTCAACAAAAAATATTAGATTATTTATCTCATTTTGAACGGATTTCAATTTCTGAAATCTGTGAAATATTTGACATCGTGCCAATGACTGCACGAAGAGATTTAAAGGAACTTGAGAATGACCATAAATTGATCCGTACACATGGAGGTGCAACACTTCCTTCTCTTTCGATTCACGATACCACTCTTCCTTTTCATCAGCGTATGACGCAGAATATTGAATTGAAAGAATCTATTGCAAGAGCTGCTCTTCCTTACATTCAGAATCGACATCATATTTTCCTTGCCTCTGGAACAACAGTCCATATGTTTGCTACAATGCTCAAAGATTCTGGCACCTTAAATATCGTTACAGATGCAGTCAATATTTCTTACGAATTAAGTTCATATCCTAATATTCATCTAATTTCTCTGGGTGGAGAAATACGTCATAATTCACTTACTACAACTGGTCAGATTGCCGAATCGAATCTGAATTCATTCCAGCTTGACTGTGCTTTTATTGGAGTTAATGCTGTTGATGAAGAAGGAAATATCTTTTTAGGAAGTATGGCTGAGGCATCAATTGTACGCCTGCTCTGTCACATGGTTCCTGAAATCTATTTTCTCGCAGATGAAACCAAACTTATGAAGAAAGATTTTATCTACATCTGTCAACTTGGAAAAGGTCGCAATCTTATTACGAATCCTTCAATCTCAGAAAAATGCATTCATACATATGAACAACTCGGTGCCTGTGTGATCACGGAATAAGGCAAAAAGACCGGAGATAACTATTCCCGTTATCTCCGGTCTTTTTATTTCTTGTAATTATTTACTCTCTTATAATTATTTATTCTTCGCAGCTGTTGTTGTGTTCTTAGCTGCTGTTGTAGTAGTTGTTGTTGCTGCTGTAGATGCTGTTGTAGCTTTATATTTGAACTTAACTTCTTTCCACAGATCCTGATCTACAGACTTCTTGTCATCCCACTTCTTGTCTGCATCTTTTGTCCACTTCTTGTAGACTTTCTCGTATGCTGCCTGCTGTTTTTCCTGAAGCAGTGTGGATTTGTTTGATGCAGCTGCTGTTGTGTCGTTTGGATTTAACATCTTGATGATCACGTATGCATCGTCTAATTCTACGACTCCGCTTACCTGGTTCTTCTTAAGTTTTGCTGCTGCTGTTTCGAATTTTGTTCCTAATGCAGCTTTTCCTTTTGTATAGGATTCTTCGTTATCAGAATTTACGCTGAACTTCTTAGCTACAGAGCTGATACTCTGGCCTTTCTTGATCATCTTTAATGCGGATTTTGCTTTCTTTAGCTGATCTTTCTTCTCAGCGGCTGTCATTGTCTTTTTCTTTCCTGTCTTACTGTCTGTTGTCTTTGTGTGAAAACAGTTTGTAGACTTTGACAGTTTTGGCTTCGTCATCTGTTACTGTAACGTTTGCTTTCTTGATGATCGCCTGCATAACTTTACTTGCGATCGTGCTTTCTTCGTACAGTTTCTGGATCATATCTTTATCTGCTTCTGTCTTCTTCATGACTTTCTTACCTGTTGAGTCTTTTGCGAAGGCAGTTACGCTTTCTTTGATCTGTTTCTTCTCAGATTTTGTTAACTTCACGTTGTAGTCGTCTGCGTGTGCTGCTAAAACTTTGATCTGTTTTAACTGGTTGATAACGCTGTCTTTGACAGACTGCTGCATTGTGATCTTCTTTCCTTTGCTGTCTGTTCCGACCTGCATAGACCACATGCTGTCTCCAAAGTATGCTCCGTACTGAGCTTCTGCCTGATACTGCATGATTCTTGCATATACATGAGCTTCCTGGAATGTTACTTCTTGTCCTGCATATTCAAATAATGTCTTCTCATTCTTGCTTTTACATCCTGTAAATAAAGAAAGAGTTAACGCAAGAACTGCAGTTAAACATAGCAACTTCTTTGCTAATTTCTTCATTTCCTTTTCTCCTTTATATTATGATTATATTAGGCTAATGTCTGGCGATATTATAGCACAAACTTATCGGATTATCAATGAATTGAGCGAGTTCACACAATGTTCAATCTTTTCTAACTGCTTCACTTTCTTTGTCTTTGACAGATCCAGTACAAACGTCGGATTCTTGCCTGCCTGGAAAGATAATTCACGTTTGTATTCTTCTAATATCGCTGGGATTTTTTCTACATCCACGGCTGCATCTGGTTTCATTTCAAATGAGACTTTTTCTCCTTTTTGTTTCACATCTGTCATATAAGCATGGTGAGCTAATGATTTCAAATATGCAACATATAACAGATTGTAGACTGCTTTCGGCATTTCCCCAAAACGGTCGATCAACTCATCTGTCATATCTTCCATTTCATCTTTGGATTCAATGGATGAAATACGTTTGTATAATTCCAGTTTTTTGATATTCATTATATACATACGTTGATGGAATAAATGCGTTGATATCAAGATCGAGTGTTGTATCAAATTCATCTTCGTCTTTTAATTCGCCTTTTTAATCTCAAGACTGCTTCATTCAGCATCTTGCAATACAGATCGTATCCAACTGCTTCCATATGACCGGATTGCGCCTGTCCCAAAAGATTTCCTGCTCCACGGATCTCCAGATCTCGCATTGCGATCTTATAACCGGATCCCAGATCTGTAAATTCACGGATCGCCTGTAATCGTTTTTCTGCGGTTTCTTTTAACAGTGTGTTCTTTTTGTACATCAAAAATGCAAATGCATTTCGATTCGATCTTCCAACACGTCCTCTTAACTGATACAACTGGGACAGCCCAAGCTGGTTGGCATCATGAATGATCATTGTATTTACATTCGGAATGTCTAATCCTGTCTCGATGATCGTTGTGGATACCAATACATCGATCTCATGGTTCATAAATCCCATCATGATTTCTTCCAGTTCCCGCTCTTTCATCTGCCCATGTGCAAATGCAACTTTCGCATCTGGAAGCAATCTCTGTAATTCGGCTGTCACTTCTGCGATATTATTGACACGGTTATACACATAATATACCTGCCCACCACGTGTCATTTCGCGGTAGACCGCTTCTTTGACCAGTTCTTCATTATATTCCATAACATATGTCTGGATCGCTCTTCGGTCATGCGGTGGTTCTTCTAATACACTCATGTCACGGATTCCGATCAGACTCATATGCAGGGTTCTTGGAATTGGTGTAGCAGATAATGATAAGACATCGACATCTTTTTTCATTGTCTTGATCTTTTCTTTATGTGTCACTCCAAAACGCTGTTCTTCATCAATTACGAGCAGTCCCAGATTCTTATACTGCATGTCTTTGGACAATAAGCGATGCGTTCCGATCACGACATCTACCGTTCCATTTTTGAGTCCTTCAATCGTCTCTTTCTGCTCTTTTGCTGTACAAAATCTGGACATCATGCGTACGGTGATCGGGTAATCATGAAATCTCTGTGCAAATGTATTGTAATGCTGCTGTGCAAGGATCGTGGTTGGTACGAGATACGCCACCTGTTTTCCATTGTCTACTGCCTTAAATGCTGCACGGATCGCTACTTCTGTCTTGCCATACCCGACATCTCCACAGATCAGTCGGTCCATGATCTTCTTGCTTTCCATATCCCTTTTCGTATCATCGATCGCATTTAACTGATCCTGCGTTTCATCGTATGGAAATAATTCTTCAAACTCTTTCTGCCATACAGTGTCCTTGTCATAGACATATCCTTCTTTTGCCTGTCTTAGTGCATATAACTGCACGAGTTCTTCCGCAATATCTTTGACTTGACCTTTGACACGTGTTTTCGTCTTCTTCCATTCATTTCCACCTAATTTATGAAGTTTCGGCTTTCTTGCATTTTGCACTTGCGTATTTTGCGATCTGGTCTAGGGCTGATGCTAAAATAATAAATTATCACCGCCCTGATATTCAATACTGATGTAGTCCTTTTCAACCCCATCTGTTGTGATCTTTTCGATTCCGCGGTAAATACCGACTCCATGTTTTTCATGAACAACGTAATCACCGATATTGATATCTGCAAAACTTCGGATCTTTTCTCCTTGTTTTTTCTTCTCTTTCTTTCGGCGCTTTTTTTCTTCTCTTCCTTTGAAAATGTCTCCTTCTGAGATTAATACCCATTTGGCTGCCGGATATTCAATTCCTGTCAGAAGCTTTCCTGCTGTGACAACGATCTGCCCTGCTTCCACTCCGTATTTCAAGTCCTTATCATAGGTCACAACCAAACCATTTTCTCTCAGATCACTGCTTAAACGTTTCGCTCTTGTAACAGATGGAGAAGCAACAACGATCCTGTAGTCCTTACTCTGATATTTGGTAAGATCTTTGACTAACTGCTCAAAACTGTTGTTATAAGACTGAATGGATTTTGTATCCATAAATAAGGTTCTAGCAACTCTAAAATCATTGATCTCAGCAGATAAGATTGAATAACACAGCATCTTATGTTTCTCAATCTGATATAAAATGCTCTCGTAATCTGTTACCGTATTTGCCTGTTTAGGCAGAAGATACCCACCTTCCAGACGACTTTTCATACTCTCTGAGAATTCCAGATAAAATGCATCTGCACGTTCTCTGATATGTTTTGGTTCATCCATATAGATCATGCTTTCTTCTGGAAAATAATCTAAGATGCATTCTGTATTTTCATAAAAATATGGGAGATAACCTTCTACTCCGATCAACATATGAAGTTCCCTTAATTCCTCACGAACACGGTCCATTTCTTTTCTTAGGCGGGCTTCCTGATCATTATTTTTTTCTTTTTAAACTTCTGTGATAACTTCTCATAATCTTCTTCCATATTTCGAAGACCATGTTCAATCCTTGGCTGGTTTAAAATGATCTCTGATGCCGGATAAATGGTCAGAGTATCGACTT
>ENA-OQII01000123-OQII01000123.1-human-gut-metagenome-genome-assembly--contig:-NODE-123-length-13526-cov-2.644003_pt1 | contig 13526 bp, 18 predicted proteins | sample MGYA00242577_ERZ504742 | MGnify/ENA primary metagenome ERZ504742 (study PRJEB26092, sample SAMD00036443) | human gut metagenome | host: Homo sapiens | study: EMG produced TPA metagenomics assembly of...
CGGTTCGTATCATGGGCAAGGGGAAGAAATGCCGTTATTCGCTCCTTTCGCCCAAGTTGCTGGAAGAACTACGGCACTACTTTCGGGAATATCGTCCACAAAAATGGTTGTTTGAGGGCGAAACACCCGGAGAGCAATATTCGGCAAGTGCATTGGTGAAAGTGCTGAAAGAAGCCGCACATCGTGCAGGCATCAAACACCGTGTACACGTACACATGCTACGCCACTCCTTTGCCACACACTTGCTGGAACAGGGAACAGACCTGCACACGATACAGGAATTGCTGGGACACAACGACATCAAGACCACAACCATTTATCTTCATGTGTCAAGTGCCCATAAAGCAAAAATCCCTAATCCTCTTGATACACTGGATAATTCGTGAGGTGCAGTTATAGAAGTGTAGGAACGACACCATAAGGTGCGGTTATAAATAACATTAATGGTAATTAAGTATGATAGATTATTTATTTTTCAAATTTTATAGGCTATGGAAATACAGTTCTTATTCCGAAATAGCGGTTTATGCAGCTTTGTTAATTCTCGCTGTATTTCTGAATTGTAATATTCACACAATATGGGGAGTATTGGAACAATATAAAATATTGCCTTATCCAACGCGAACAATGTATAATGTGTCTTTAGGGCTGATATTCATTCTTTTATGTATTCGTTTCTGCTGGAAAAGAAGGTATAAAGCTGTCATAGAGAAGTTTAATGAAAAGCCTAATAAGAATAATCTATTGATACTTATATTATACATTTTCCTTTCGTTGTTTCTCTTTGTTTTAGAGGCTTTTTATAGTAAAGGGAAAATATAAATATACCATTAACAACGCAGGATAACGGCAAGCCGTTCCCTGCTGAACCATTATAAACAATAAAGCCAATGGATATAAAGAATGATATACATATTATGGAAATGAATGACAAACTGTATCAACGGTTAAAACAGTCAGAGCTTGTCATTCATGCCAAAGTTGAAAGTGTTTTACGACAAATCTCTTCATGGAAGTATGCTACACATGAATTTTATGTTCCTGCTCCCTATCAAAATGAATTAGCGGGTTTACCAAACGGACGAATACGAAAAAATATTGAAGAAAAAGACCGTCTAAAAATAGCTGGTCTGTATTCTTTTGGCTTTAATGCAGAAGGAAAAATACTTTGTTCGCAAGAAGCTCCAGATAATATAGGAAATGGCATCATAACTGATATATATGAGTATGATAATGCCTTTTCATATTATGTATATCATGTTAAATATATACCCAATCAATATACAACCATAATCTCAATAAGCTATTTTTATCCATACCATGAAATGAATATCTTTCAGGGTATAAATTCATATAAAGATTGGTCAGTGTATTTATATGAATATGATAAAGAAAGAATTAGTAAAGTACATAGGTATGCTTCTCGTTGGGACAATATGCCAGCAGAGGAATATAATTTTGCCTATGAAAATAATCTTTTATGTGCAATAGTTGGAGAGAAAAGACTAAAGAATGGAGAATTATATATCCATTGGAAAAATAAAAAAGTTTATAACAAGGAAAGATAACCCCTAAACGGCGTTCCTTTCCAACCCATTAGCAACAATCAAATCATTATCGTTATTATGGATATAGAAAGAATACTTAAAACAAGAGAAAATGCAATATACTATGGCATTGGTGAATACCAAAAAGACTGCTTTGGTTGGGTTGGTGGAAATGCTCCAGCTTGTTTTGATGATAAGTATTTATCGGACAAAGATAATCTCTATTTTTATCTAACATTTCAAAACCCTCTAAATCCGAACAAGCAAATATCTATTTTCACTCCGGATTTTGATATTGCATTGGAATATAACACATATCCCGATTGTAAATTGTTGTTGGTTGAACATGAATTAAGTAGCCAAAGTAAAAGTGATAGATATAAACACCCCGAAATAGATGAAATTTATTCAATATACGAAATGAGTACGGAAAAAGATATGCCTGAAAAAAATTGTGCAATCAAGTTTGGGGGTAACGTAATGCCTATTCAATGGGGATTAGATAATGATGGTAAAGTGGTTAAAGATGGAAATAGCTTCATTTTTCAAATCAACGAAATTTGCATGAAAGATATTTCCGTTTTCATGGCTGGCTGTATATATGTTTATGGAAAAATTGAAGGTAATAAAGTCACAAATCCATTTGTGGCATACTGGGAATATTCCTAATAACGATAAAATGATTAATTATTTCAAATAGGTTGCTAACAACGAAAGATAGCATCTAACGATGCTCCTTTCTAACCATTAGTAATAAATAGCACAATCAATATGTACGAAAAATTTTTAGATAAGAGCCTAAACAGCACTCGCCAAACGGTAGATGATACTTTTATTGCAAAATATGCTAATGCGGTATCAAGAAAAAATAATCGAACTTTGGAAAGAAGTTGGACTTGGAACGTTTTGTGATGGATTGTTCAGAATTATTAACCCCGATAAATATCAGACAATGGTAGATGATAGTTATCCTCTGTATGAGTATGAAACTGTAACTCCATTTATGACAACTGTTTTTGGAGATATTTTTGCTTATGTTAAGAATCCCGTGATAGGAGATTATGTCGTATTCATCAATGTGAGATACGGAACATTCAAGATTTTATCCGAGAATGTTGATATACTATTGAATGTGGTAATTTTCAACAAGAGTTGTTTGGAATCATGGTTTTCCTTAAATAAATATCCTATGATAAAATCAGAAAAGGGTGTTCCTACATTGGATGAATGTTACGGATATGTCCCAGCATTGGTATCGGGTGGTATAGAATCAATAGATAATATCAAAATTCTAAAAGCTATTCCGTATATAGAAACGGTACTCCAATTTATCGGGGATTTGAAGCGAGTGCGATAGAATATATTACTAACAAACCGGGATAACGCTTGACAGCGTTCCCCGCTTAGCCATTACTAACAATAGTACGATGAATAAAACTGTCCAATCCATAGTATCATTGACTGCTTTCAGTGCTTTATTGATAGTCATAACATTATTTTGTGGTGGCTTAGGTTTTGGTCGTCTGTTCAGGATATATGGCATTATGGAGTATTGTTTTTTAGGTTTACTTATTATTACAGATGTAACTGTAATCTACAAGGTCTATAAACTATACGCAATGCACCCAAAAGTGATAATGTTATTGCTGGGCCTGGAATGTTGCTCTGTCGTTTTGTGGCTTGCCTTTATCTGTATAGACCAAAGTCTATTAGATTGGCAAATTACAAACTTCATATTGCAAACTGTCAACTTAGACGGCTTCACGGGAGATGAAGGAGGATTGAATATGCTCGCAGTTTTATGCGGCATTATTTATCCTCTTTTGGGGATTGGGTGTTTATTCACCGGATTGAGATTTATAAATAAGTTAGTAACAACGAAAGATAGCATCTAACGATGCTCCTTTCTAACCATTAGAAACAATGATGATACATAGAATATTAGAATATTTGTTTTACAAGATTCAAGTATTGACCCGATATATGGATACCAGTATGTATCTGAATACACATGTGCCATTTATCATGTCCACAATCCTGCTATTCTATTTGGTGGATGCCGCAATTATATACTATTATATTATAATGGGATATTCACCGCAAAAGAATGCAGCTAATGTGTTTTTCATAGTCCTTGTCATTATGTTATCCTTATGGAGCAGCCTTTATTTTTATTACCGGTATAAACATAGGAATGAGAAGATTATGGAAAGAAAAGTATATGAACACAGTTCCAATGTATGGGCGTATATTTTTATGTTCTCTCCTTTTGTCGTACTATTAGGACTTGCCTTATACTTTTAATTCCATTGTTCATGAAAGGGTATAAAACATAATATGCAATTTTTAATGAGCAATCAATTAATAATTAAGAACATTGACGGCAAGGGCAATTCAACAGTAAAATACAGTCCTTTGCTAACCATTCAAAATTAGGTGCTAACAAGGAAAGATAACCTTTGAACAGCGTTCCTTTCTAACTCATTATGAATAATAAAGGAATAAAAAATACAGATAACTATTTTGAACGAGTGAAGCAACGTGCAAACCGGACGAATTACAGATACTATTTTTTTGACTACCTATATTTCAAGGGAGAGGTTTGGGACAAGAAGATAGGACGGATGTCAGGTTTTATACTGCTGTTTTGGTATTGGTGGTGGATAGTAGTTCTGCCCGGCAACTTTCTCCTGATTAACAGTGTACCGCAATGGTCGTCCTTACATCTTGGCTATTTAGGTGCAATGTTTTTGCTTATTTGTGTATTTATTCTTGCACGATACAGGAAAGCCCGTGTACAGGCATTGTTGAACCGCTACCGCCGCTCTAAGCATATCAGCGCAGTACAGGCATATTTTCTGTTCCTGCTGCCATTTGTACTTTTCTTCTTAGAAACATGGCTGTTCGATGAATGGGGTTGGACGGATTGCGTGAGGTGGAACAAATGATATGTCATTCATATATAAAACATCAGATATGGAACAACGGATTACATCATTATTACTTCCCGCTCCCGAAGCGGAGTTGGAAGCGTCCTGCAAGGAACTGGACGAAAAGGTAACATGGCTGCTGCACAACAGCCGGAAAATGGACAACTACTTGGAACTTGAACCGTTCAGCAAGGACGGGCGGCTGTGCGCCCACGTGTGCGACACGCTCAAGAGCCTGCCGGAAACGCCGACACTGGCGGCATACAAGGACTACAAGGCAATCATTATCCTGCTGGGTATGTCCACCACCCATTACGCCATACTGGACGAACTGGCGGAACAGCACCGCAAGCGGGACGAGATACCCGAACTGACCGCCTACTGCGATGCGCTCCACTGGATGCGACCGGGACGGCAGTACCTCTGCAACGTGTACAACACGGTATGCCACGCTTTCCACCTGCTACGGAGAAACCCGGTAAGAGACAACCGCCTGCTGGTGACGGAAAAGGAACTGCGCCACGCCGAACGGATGCTGCCGGAGCTGGGCAGGCAGACATTCACCGAAATGGTGCGTCTGAAAGGCTACATGGTCTATGATGCCGAGCAACTGGCGGACAAATGCGGCATGGAATACGGCTCGTTCCGACGGAAGGTAAAGAAAATGACCGGGTACACGGCTAAGGAATGGGTGATAAAGGAGCGTGCAAAGGACGTGGAACACTACCTGAAGAACACCAACCTCACACTTACCGAAGTGGCGTTCACCACCGGGTTCGCATCGACATCGAACCTGAACGACTTCTGCAAGGCTTACTTGCTGGACACACCGGGCGAGATACGCAGAAAAGCGCAGGAAACAAGAAAATGCACAGTTACAAGAACGTAATGTGAAAAATCAAGAATAAAACAGATTTTTTATGCCCGTAACTTTGTGCTTCATAAAAGATAAGCACAAGGTTATGGAACATAAGATACCGTTGGAAACATACTTCGCCGGACTGCTTCAAAAAGTGGAATGGCAGATACAGGAATACGAGGACACCGCAGCGGACACGCTGACGCTCTGCCGCCTGTGCGTGGACTACCTGCAAGAGATACTGGGCGAACTCAAAAACTTTATAATCTCCTACCCGTTCGCCAGCACGGAAGAGGAAATACACTTCTTCAAGGAACTGAAACCGCTTTTAGCGAGCAAAATCATCTATTACAACACCGTTTACAAGATAGAGGTGCGCTTCCCCAGCGGCAGCGAGGAAGTGCAAAGGGACTACCTGCTGTCGGAAACCGACCGGATTTCAAAGTCGTTCCAGCGGAACTTGGCGTTCTACCAGTACCACCGAACGAAAGCCACCTACTTGGACAGGCAGTATTTCATGCGTGGGAAGCCTGACATACAAATCATCGTGGACAGTTTCATTACGAAACAGACCCACAGTTCAGCACCAGTCACGATTTCAAGGTAGCCAAGATTTTAGCCAACGAACTGCTGGAAATATACCTCACCAACCGCCTGCACGAGCTGGAACGCCGGGAACAACGCAAGCGGGTGAAGAACGGCTTCATGGGAAAGGTGTTGCGCTGGACGGGGACGAAAAGGGCGTTGGTGGAACTTATCTACGCACTGGACGCCTGCGGCTGTCTGAACAAGGGGACGGTTGATATTAAGGAGATTGTAGCCTACTTTGAATACGTGTTCGACATCGACCTCGGCGACTTCTACCACACCTACATGGAACTAAAAGCCAAGACCAAAGACCGAACGGGCTTCCTCTCCACCCTGAAAGACAGGTTGCTGATGCGCATGAGGGAGCAGGATTAGGCAACCGTGCTTTAACAAAATTTATTTCGCCACAGGTGGGTACATCTGTGGCGTTTTATTTTTCAGGACACCCGAACTTTGCGGCAAATCAATCAGTTACCGTTATGGAAATAATAACATTCGAGTCCAAAGCCTACAAGGAACTGGACAACAAGATTACCGCCATTGCCGACTACATCTTCAACCACATGGAAATGGCAAGGCAAAGCGAGGAAGACATGTGGGTGGACAGCTACGAGGTCTGCACGTTCCTGAAAATAAGCGAAAAGACCCTGCAACGCCTGCGGGTGTCGGGAACTATCGCCTATTCCAACATCAGGGGACGCTACTTCTACAAGGTCAGCGAGATACGCCGGATGCTGGAAGAACGCCTGATAAGGAGCAACAAGGAGAACATCGACAACCTGATAACCAACCACCAGTTGTATGCTAAGGAAAGAGGAAATCTTAGAAAGAACAAGTAACGGGCTGGCGGTGTTCAAACACTACCTGCCCGGCAATTGGCGCATAGGTCGCAACTTCCTTAACCCGCTGTACGAGGACAGCAAGGCTTCCTGCAACATCTATTTCGACCGCCGGGGCGGTATCTACAAGATGAAGGACTTCGGCAACGACAGTTACAGCGGCGACTGTTTCTTCCTCGTGGGGCAGTTAAAGGGGCTGGACTGCAACCGGGCGGCTGACTTCGTGGAGATACTGGAAATCATCGACCGGGATTTGGGCTTGGGGCTGGCTTCCGGCATTCCGGTTTCCGTTCCCCCGGCAACCGTCCGCCGGGCAGTGCCGGACAAACCCGAAGAAACGCCCGAAAAGCCCGTCAAGCCCTACCAGTTCCGGGAACAGAAGTTTCCGCTTGCAGAACTGATGTATTGGCAACAATATGGCATCACGCCTGAACTGCTGGAGCATTACAAGGTCTGTTCACTCCGGGAGTATAACAGCGAAACGGCAGAGGGGAAACCATACACCTATGTTTCATCGGTGACAGAACCCATGTATGGTTACAAGGGCAAACAGTATATCAAGCTGTACCGTCCATTTTCTACGCCCCGTTTCCTCTATGGTGGCAGTTTCGGTGAGAATTATTGTTTCGGGCTGGAACAACTGCCCGCCAAAGGTGATACCCTGTTTATCACGGGCGGCGAGAAAGACGTGCTTTCTTTGGCGGCGCACGGTTTTCACGCTATCTGCTTCAACAGTGAAACGGTGACTGTCCCACCCACGCTGGTTTATCGGCTGACATTCCGCTTCAAGCATATTGTATTGCTCTATGATACGGACAAGACAGGCAGGGAAAGCGCACGCAAGCAGGAAAAAGCTATTGGAAGAAATTTGGCGTGAAACGTCTGCTCCTGCCCCTTCCGGGGACGAAAGAGAAAGGATATTTCCGACTACTTCAAAGCCGGGAACACCCGTGAAGATTTCCTGAAACTGTTTATCGAATTTTTAGACAACCTGTATAGCGACACATTGATTATGCTAAAATCATGCGAGATAGATTTCAACAACCCGCCCGCCAAAGCGCAAGAGATTATTTCGGCGGGTGACGTTCCGCTGGGGACACAAGGCAACCTGTTCGGCATCACCGGGGGCGAGGGAACGGGAAAGAGCAATTATGTAGCCGCAATCGTGGCGGGCTGCATCTGCCCGGCTGATGCGGAAGTAGATACGCTGGGCATACAGATAACCGCCAACGGCAGGCACAAGGCGGTCTTGCTCTACGACACCGAACAGTCGGAAGTGCAACTGTTCAAGAACGTAAGCAACCTGCTGGCACGTGCCAAACAGCCGGACAAACCCGATGAACTGAAAGCGTTCTGTCTTACCGGTATGTCACGCAAAGAACGCCTGAACGCCATTGTACAAAGCATGGACAAGTTCTACTACCAGTACGGCGGCATCCAGTTGGTCGTCATTGACGGCATCGCAGACCTTGTTAAGAGTGCCAACGATGAAGCGGAAAGCGTGGCGGTGATAGATGAACTTTATCGGCTGGCGGGTATCTACAACACGTGTATTCTGTGCGTGCTGCACTTCGTCCCCAACGGATTGAAACTGCGGGGACATTTGGGCAGCGAGTTGCAGCGCAAGGCGGCTACTATCCTGTCCATTGAGAAAGACGAAGAACCTACCCAGTCGGTGGTAAAAGCCCTGAAAGTAAGGGACGGAAGCCCGCTGGACGTGCCGCTGATGCTCTTTGCTTGGGACAAGGAAGCCGGGATGCACGTGTACAAGGGCGAGAAACCACGTGAGGAAAAGGAGAAGCGCAAGGAAAGGGAACTGGTGAATGTCGCACGTGACATCTTCGGGCGGCAGACACGCATCACCTACATAGACCTTTGCGAGCAGTTGCAGCAGGTCTTGGACATCAAGGAGCGCACCGCAAAGAGCTATATCCGCTTCATGCGGGAAAGGAACATCATCACCAAAGACACGGCGAACCAAAGCTGTTTTGTCATCGGTTCATATAATCTTCGATGGAACACAAGTTGTCCATAAGCGTATGGATAAAACTTGTGTAATTCATGTGCTTGTGTCCTGCCCTGTTGTGAAACACGGCAGGATTTTTTCTGTTTGCACGTGAAAATTCAGGGTATTTGCTTAACTTTGCAGAAGTTACACGAAAAAAGTAACGGCAGTTGGACGGCGGTTGCCGGAATATTGCCTTTATATATAACATATACGTTCGCCGAACGTCCCGATGCGAAAACTGGCACTTTTCAAACGTGGGGATATCAGCGCAGGATATGCTATGCGTTTGTCATAGCGTGGCTGCACTGTTTCCACATTTGGGTATGCCAGTACCTCGCATCGAAACAGCGTCATGCCACGCTTCTTTTTTGGGGTGGCGGCTAACGTGCCAAGACAGTAGGGATTTATATCACTTTAATACCTGATAATATGGAACAAATCAAAGCGCACATCGCCGTATCGCTGGACGGGCATACCGCCACGCCGGACTATGAACTGGACTGGATGCCCCGTGAGGTTAAGGAACTGGCGGCAAGGGAACACGCCGCCGCAAGCTGCCTGCTTATGGGGGCGAACACCTACAACTACATCTTTGAACACTGGGGCGGGTGGCCGCACAAAAGCAAACGGTCTTTTGTGGTGTCACACTACGACACCAACGTGACGCCGGACTGCGGCGTGGAGTTCCTGACCGAAGAACCGCTGCAAAGGGTCTATGAACTGAAACAGGAAACCGACATGCTGGTGGTGGGTGGCGGCAAGCTGCTTACTTCATTGATTAAAGCCGGACTGCTGGACAGCCTGACAATCTACACCGTCCCGGTCATGGCGGGCAAAGGCATCGGTTTTGTCGGGGAAACATCCGGCTCGCTGTGGAAGCTCTCGGAAAGCAGGGTGCTGGATAACGGGGTGGTCTGTTCGACCTACCTGTTTGGCGGGAACATATAAAAATGCGCCCGGTTTCCCTCCGGGCGCAACCACTAAAATTTCAATTATTATAAGCTGTAAAACCTATCACAATGAAATTTCAGCGGCAAAGATAGGCTATTTCTTCGGTTTCGCTTTCTTTTCGGGGAATGAAAAACCGACATTGAACTGCTCGTCCAGTACCAGCGAAGCATCGAAAGCCTTGCCGTTCTTGCCCTTGAAGCCCTTGATTAGCCCGGTCTTGTGTTTCGTCACCAGCTCGACAATCTGCTTGTCGGAAAGCTGTTTGTCGCACTTGTTGCGGAATATGGTAAGCGTGCAGTCCACGTTGGAACACTTCGCCACTTTCGGGTAGAACAGGATGCGCCCGCTGCCGCATTTCGGGCAGGGGCAGGTTTCACCAGTAGCGACAGATAGCTGCACCGATAGCAGTTCTGCGGTGATTTGTGTTGCGTACACCTCGATGCCCTTCCGGAACGTGTCGGCATCCATGCTGCCCGCTTCTATCTTGGCAAGGGCGGTTTCCCACATGCCCGTCATTTCGACATCGGCAATCTTCTTGTCCCTGACAATCCTGTAAACGGCAAGCCCCTTGTCGGTGGGTACAAGGTTCTTCTTCTCACGCACGATGTACTGGCGGGCGAACAGCGTTTCGATAATCGCCGCACGGGTGGCGGGCGTGCCTATCCCGGCATCTTTCAGGCTGGCTTTCAGTTCGGCATCTTCCAGTTCCCTGCCTGCGTTCTCCATTGCCGACAACAGGCTGCTTTCCGTGTGCAGCGGTTTCGGCTTGGTCTGCTTTTCGAGCAGATCCACGCCGGAGAGTGGCAAACATTCTCCCTCTTGGAGTGGCGGCAGGCTGGCGGCTTCTTCATCCCCGCCCGTTTCCTGCTCGCCGAACACGGCACGCCACCCGGCTTCTTTCATCACAGACCCTTTCACCGTGAAGTCGGTATCTCCCCCTGACAGCAAGGCGGTGGTAACGTCTTTCACGCACTTGCCCGAAAAGGCTTCCAGCATACGCCCGGCTACCAGCTCGTAAACCGCCCGCTCGTCTTTGGAAAGTTCGCCGGGCAGGTTCTCGGTAATGATTAAGGCGTGGTGGTCGGTCACTTTGCCGTCATTCACGCTGCGGCGGTTCAGGGGTGTGCCGTCCAGCCCGGCGGCATACCCGGCAAAGCGGGAGTATTGCCCCAGCAGGGCGACACGTTCCGGCATTTCATCGAAAACGTCCTCCGGAATATAGCGGCTTCCGGTTCTTGGGTAGGACATCACTTTCTTTTCATACAGGCTTTGCGCTATGGAAAGCGTCTTGTCAGCCGAGAAGTTCAGCTTCGTGTTCGCTTCCTTTTGCAGCGTGGTAAGGTCGTACAAAAGCGGCGGTTCTTGGCAGGCTTCTTTCCTCTCAACGGATTTAACCACAAGTTGCCCGACATCCTTTACCCGTTGCAGGGCGGCTATGGCTTCGGGCTGCTGTTCCACTTGGCGGTCGATTGGGCGGTAAATTTATTCCCCCGCTGGCAGTCGCCGCTTTGAGTTGCCAAAACTTGGCGGGTACGAAATTCTTGTTCTCCAAATAGCGGCCGCATATCATCACGAGCGTGGGTGTCTGCACCCTGCCCAGCGAGAACACCCCCTGCCCGGCGGCAACGCTCAACGCTTGGGTGGCGTTTATCCCTATCAGCCAGTCCGCTTCGCTGCGGGACTTGGCAGAGAGGTAGAGGTTATCGTAACGCTCTCCCGGCTGCAAGTTATCCAGCCCCTCACGGATTGCCTTGTCGGTAAGGCTGCTTATCCACAGGCGCACAAATGGTTTCCGGCAGTTCAGGTAATGGAAGATATAGCGGAAGATTAACTCACCCTCACGCCCGGCATCGGTGGCGACAATAATCCGGTCGCACTGGTCGAACACTTCCTTTATCACTTTCAACTGTTTCAGAACGCCGGGGTCTGCCTTGTAGCCTTTCTCCGCTTTCACCTGACGGGGGATTAATTGAAAATCGGGCGGCAGTATGGGCAGGCTCTCCCTGCGGAAGTTCGCCACGCCGTAGGCTTCCGGCATGGCAAGCTGGATTAAGTGGCCGAACGCCCATGTCACCATATACCCGTTACCGGAAAGATAACCGTCATTACGCCCGGTCGCCCCGATGATGCGGGCGATGTCCTTTGCCACGCTGGGCTTCTCTGCTATCAATGCAATCATAATTCTTTACTTTTTAATGGTGGATATTACATTTTCATTCCTCTGGACTTCTTGGGCTTGTCAGCTTTCAGGCTATTGTCCTGCGCTTTCTCCTGCTTCTCTTTCTGCTTGGCGGTGGGCTTGTCCTGACCCTGTTTCAACGGCTCTTTGCCCTGCTTGGTGGCTTCGTTGGTCTTGCCCCCCGAATTGACCGCTACCTGCGTCCGGCTCTCGGCGGTGGGGGTAACGTCTTTCGGCTGCACCTTGTCGGGGGATTTGCCCTGTGCGCCGGGCTGTACATGACCGTTGAACTCAACGCCCTTGCCGTCCTTTAGCCCGGCGACCTGCCGCTCTGCGGGCGGCTGCCACTGCTGCAAGAACTGGACGGCGGCACGGGGCAGGAACTCCAAGCCACGCTCCACCGCACTGACCTGCAAATAGGCACTGCGCTGCGTGCCGTCCCTGAATTGCAGGTTTTCCATTTTCACCGCTTGCCCGGCTTCAAAGGCGGCTTTCTGTTCCGGGCTGACTTGCACGTTACAGATTGTATCGGGGCATTTCCACTTGTCAGCCCGCATATACTCCAGTTCGTGCGTGTACCTGTCCCGGCTGACGAACACGGGGATTTGCTCGCCGCTTTTCGGGTCTTTGATTTCAGTCGATGCCGCCCAAGTTGCCAGTGCCTTGCAAGTTGCCCTGTTCCTGCTTGGTGAACTCGTGTTCATGGAACGGGCGTTGCTAGCAGTTTCTCGTCCTGCTGCACGCCGTGCAGCTTGGGTACTACCGTGCCGTCCTTTGCCTGATAGAAAGAGAGCTTGACATCGGTAGGTTTGAGGTAGAAGCCGCCCACCGTTCCCGAAACGGTGTAGGTGTTGCGGGACTTGTAGCCACGCATCACCCGGTCGAAGTCCTTCGTGTTTTTCAGGGTGTCGGCGGTGATGCCGACTTTTTTCAGGTTCTCCCAGTCGATTTTTGACGGGTCGAAGCGGTAGCCCTGCTTGAACTCGTGGAAGTCGGGCTTCGGAACTCGAAGCATTTCAACCCGCTTGCCGCCCTCCGATGTCGGGTTGCGGTGGTTGTCCTCGATTGCCTTTGCGTCTTGCTCCGCTTCGGAAGCCTTGACGCTGAACAGCTCCAGCCCGGAAGTGTCCTGATACTTGCGGAAGAAATTGGAAATGAAGTTGCTGAACACATCGCTGTTCTTGTCCACCTGCATGAACTCGCCGCCCTGTGTCGGCGGCACGGTCTGCAAATTGCCCTCCTTGTCGATACCTTTAACGGCACTCACCTTGCCCTGCTGTTTATCCAAGACCAGCAGCACGTCTTTTTCCTGCCCCTCTGCGGGCGGGGTCATTCTGTTTGCCATAAATAATTGAAATTTTAGCGGTTACGGGAATAGTTCCGCCCAAAGGTAGCGACTAAATATGCTATATTTGGACGGGCGGCAAGGACTGTCCGAATTTGTCCTGCGCTGTCTGAAATTGTCCGGGTGGGATGAAATTCCGCAACCATTGGTTGCAGAATTGGGAAAGGGCATAAAAAAAGAAGACTATGTATGTTTACGTTACATGCTCTATGCCTTCTATTTTCTATTTATTTGTATTGTTTTTCCTAGTTCACTGCCTTCATACACATAAAGGTCGAAC
>ENA-OQII01000125-OQII01000125.1-human-gut-metagenome-genome-assembly--contig:-NODE-125-length-13515-cov-2.165148_pt1 | contig 13515 bp, 16 predicted proteins | sample MGYA00242577_ERZ504742 | MGnify/ENA primary metagenome ERZ504742 (study PRJEB26092, sample SAMD00036443) | human gut metagenome | host: Homo sapiens | study: EMG produced TPA metagenomics assembly of...
CCTTGGTTATTATAAGCTTTCTGTGCATATGCCCAGGCTGCCAGATAGTCCAGCGGGCTCCACCGGAAGTCTTCGGGTTTGGTGTGATCACATCAACATCGTCACGGATCAGATCATCCCAGTCCTGAATATTTTTCGGATTGCCTTTTCTTACCAGAAATACGATCGTGGAAGTGTAGGGAGCACTGTCGTCCGGAAGTTCTTCTTTCCATCCTTCATCGATCATTCCTGCATCCTGGATCGCATTGATATCATATTCCAGTGCCAGTGTCACCACATCTGCCTGCAGGCCGTTGATGACTTCCAGTGCCTGTTTGCCGGAACCGCCGTGGGACTGGATCACGTCCACATCCTGACCGGTCTCTTCCTTCCAGTGTTCCTGAAAGATCTTGTTATAAGATTCATACAGTTCCCTCGTTGGATCGTAGGAAACATTGATAATATGTACATCGGATCCTGCCCCTGCATCGTAGGAACAGACTCCGGTAAAAACTGCAATTCCAAGTACTGCTGCCAGACACAGGCTTCTCAGTTTTTTCTTTGTCATTTCTGCCACTCCCTGTTGTTTTCTTTTTTTACGTTAAAGGCATTATATACCAATAAACATAGTTTTTAAATATGTTTATAAGAAAACGTTTGCACAGGCATATAAAAAAGCAGCTGCCATCATTTATGATAACAGCTGCAATCCTGCCGGAAGCTATTTCACATCATCGTAAGTATCAAGGAAATTATGTCTCACACCATCCTGTTTATACCCAATGACTGTATTCAGATTTACATTCTCAACACTTCGGAAAATATTATACTCAATTACCGGATCTTTCTGAGCAAGTTCGTGAATCAATTCCTTGATCTCTGCACGCTTGGAACCTTTTTCCGTGCCACCACAGGAAGCACAATGCTCCGTAAAACGACACGCACACTGAATAAAATGAAGGTCATTATAATCTCTCCAGTGTTTGATATCTGCCTCCCGAATCAGATACATGGGACGGATCAGCTGCATTCCTTCAAAGTTTGTACTGTGAAGTTTTGGCATCATCGTCTGTACCTGTGCTCCATAAAGCATTCCCATAAGGATCGTCTCAATGACATCATCATAGTGATGTCCCAACGCAATCTTATTGCATCCAAGCTCTTTAGCCTTGCTGTATAAATATCCACGACGCATTCTTGCACACAGATAACATGGCGATTTCTCAATCTCATAAACAGCATCGAAAATATCAGATTCAAAGACTGTGATCGGAATATCTAATAATTTGGCATTATTCTCTATGATTTGTCGATTCATTTCATTATATCCTGGATCCATGACTAAAAATACAAGATCAAAATGGAATTTGTTATGGCGTTTTAATTCCTGAAATAATTTCGCCATCAACATGGAATCTTTTCCCCCAGAGATACAGATGGCGATCTTATCATTCTCCTGCACTAGATCATATGTCTTGATTGCTTTTACAAACTTGGAGAATATCTGTTTGTGAAACTTCTTACGGATGCTCTTTTCAATCTCCTGTGTTCTTGTCAGTTTCTTTTTCTTGTCCTTTTCCTTCGGCTTCTTTGTTATTTTGTTCTGTTTTCTGATCGTTTCCTGTTCTTCTTTCATCAAGGATAACAACCATCCTGTGTATCCGCCTTCCAAACTAAGGACATTGATTCCTTCTTCCGCTAATTTTTCTGCTGCCTCCTTGCTGAAAATTCCCTTGGTACAATATAAAATAACTTTCTTACCCTGATCAATATATTCCTTTGCCTGTGTTCCAAGCTCATCTTCACCTGCTGCCACAACAGCTCCAGGGATCATTCCATAAGATGTGTTTGATTCATCTCTCATATCAAGAAGCTGATAACTCCCTTTTTCTAACTGTTTTAATTCTTTATATGAAATATTAATATTGCTCATGCTTTCAACCTTTCTTTCGTATCCTACTATATTTGTAGGGTTCCGTTTATTTATTATAGAGAGAAAGCTTTCAAAATACAAGAGCAAATCTTTATTTTGCATCAGTTGTTGTATACATTGTTAATCATAAATCCATAACCACTCCATTCGATTGGAATGTATGTCTGTTTTTTATTTTGTATCGCATAAATACCTATTCTGCCCGAAATCTGAGAATAAGATCCCTTTGCTGACTTTGCTTTTTGGTATTGTTCTGTTACATTGACATTGCCCATCAAACGCTTCTTCAAATTATACTCTGACTGTTTCAGATTCAGATAAGACAAAAATCCAGCCGGAATATCTTCCAAATGATTCTGCGATATCTTTCCAATCTTTTGTGTAATCATAAGAGGTACACATCAATCGCTAAAATCTGATCCGTATACGCATCCATAATAAGATTCACTATTTCATCCTCCGACGATTCTGGTGATAATGTAATATACCATACCAGAAGATTTTTGACATTTGAAATATTAGATACGGAACCTTCATCGATCATATCATCCTTTTTCTTGATATAAGTGTATAATTTTTTATATGTAATCTTCCAGTCTTCATCTACCCGATAAGCAATTTTCATTTTTTTTAATAATAGATTCGTCTGTTTTTTTGCAGTTTTTTCTACATCTCTTCCATCCACAGTTCTTGATGAAGGTCTTACTGCAACACTCAAAATATGATTATTGATGATCTTTAATTTTTCCAGAGTTGTCTGAGTAGCCTCTACCGAAATCTCTACTGGATTTAAGGATAGATCCTCACTCTGCCCAAAACGTTTTTTTGTCCACCAGAGCTGCCTGAATATTTGGTAAAAAGTAAAACAAGACCACAAGTAATAAAGTCCGCCACAACAAGAAGAGCATTCCTAATTTGTTTTTTCATAAGCTCCTCCTCCAATTGTTATGATCACAGTTGTTCCTTTCCCTTGCTGACTGATAAATCGCATCTCTCCTTGATGGATCCTCACGATTTCTTTACATATAGCAAGCCCTAAACCTACTCCACCTTGTTTTCTTGACCTTGACTTATCTATCCGGTAAAACGCTTCCGTGATCTTACTTATCTCATCCTTTGGCATTCCGCATCCAGTATCCGAAATATAAATCTTGGCTCCTTCTTGTGTTGCTCGATCCTCAACCGTTAATATTCCACCCGAATTCATTGATTTTAATGCATTATCGATCAAATTTAATATTAATGATTTCAATAAATCCGGCTCTATCTTACAAATTGCTTTTTTTAAATTTAAATTCACAAGAATATCTTGTTCTTTTAAACGATACTGCATGGATGTAACTGCTTCTTGAATCATTGGCTCTAAATCTTGTTTTTTCATCTGAAACTGTTGATTTTTCAAAACAAGAAGTTTCATTAATTTTAATGATAAATTCTGTAATCGTTTTCCTTCTGAATAAATATACCCACAGGCTTCTTTTTGCTCTTCTTTCGAAAGAGCTTCCATCCGCATCAGATCTGCATACCCTATGATCGATGTAAGTGGTGTCTTCATTTCATGAGCAAAACTTCCCATAAATTCTTCCTGGTTTTTTAACAATTGATCCAATTTCATTAACTTTTCTATCAATTGTTCTGTCATATAATTAAAACTGGCTGAAAGTTCTCCAATTTCATCTTCTGTATGCACTGGAACCCTGACAGAATAATCACCATCTGCAATCTGCTTCGAAACCTGCGACAATTTCTGTAATGGTCTTGTAAGGATCATTGCCAGAAAATAGGATACTACAATCTCAATTCCTATTACTAATACAAAAATCTTACGAAAACTTACCAACTGCTGATGCCTTGTCGCATATACTTCTGAAATATCATATGCTCCCTGAAAAACCATAGTTTCCTTTCCATAAGAAATCTTACTAGTAATCTGATAATATACTTTATTTTTATTTTGGAATACTACCGCTTTTCCCTGTTTCGTTGAAAAACCATTGCTTCTCCTAAAATTATCATTTTTACGATTGTAATAAAGTGGCTGCTTCCATTGAACCTCTCCATGTTGTTCCTTTAATAATCGAACTGAGCTGTCTCTTAACAAGCCCTGCCAGTTTAATCGCTTCAATACACTCGCAAATGTTTGATTCTGATACGTATCATCCATCTCATTAATTTCTTTTAACATTCTTAAGATCATTTCGTAAGAATTCCTTGCTGCTCTTTTTTCTGTTTGATAGATACTTGATATGAATATTGAATCAGCAACATTCCTCCAAATCCAAATGAAAATGAAACGATCAACATTGTTATGATCATTAATTTCCAACGAAATTTCATCTTGGTACCTCCAGACGGTATCCCATCTTGGGCACAGTGATCAAAAAATCTTCCCAGCCAACTTTCTTTCGAACTCTCTGCACATGAAGATCTACCGTCCTGCTCCCCGCAATGTAATCTCCACCCCAAACACGTTCATAAATTATTTCCCTGAATAATACATTTCCAGGATTCCTTGCAAACAGCAATAATGTATCATATTCCTTCTTTGTCAAGTTAATTTCTTTTCCTTCTTTTTTTACGCACATTGCATCTGTGTCGATTTCTAAACCTAATATATTGATGATACGATCTAATTTGTGATATCGTCTTAATACAACCTCAATCCTTGCCAATAATTCCATAATCTCAAATGGTTTTTACAATATAGTCTTCTGCTCCATATCGCAGACCATTTACTCTGTCATTAAGATCTCCTTTTGCTGTCAGGAAAATGACTGGTATCTCTAATGGTTTTACGTATTCTAAAATTTCAAACCCATCAGCCCCGGGCAGCATGATATCTAGTAAGATCAAATCTGGATAATTCTTTTCCAGCATATCAATTGCTTCTAACCCATCATAAGCACATTCACTATGATAGCCGGCTTTCTTTAAACTTAGTGCGATCAGATTTGAAATCGGCTTTTCATCTTCTACGACCATGATGTTCACCATAATTGTTCTCCTTATTGTTTTATTGATTTTCCTTATTGTTTTTGTATGCTGCCCAAAACCTTTTTTATTTTACGAATTCTTTGCATCATACTTGCATCATATTTTTATCATTTTTTACAAACTGATTTCAATAAAAAGAGCAAAAACAAATCATCTCTGTCTGTCTTTGCCCTTTTTCTTTATTATTTTATCTTCAATTCCTTGTCCTATACATACTGAATATTCATCACACTTGTACCAACTGCATAACTTACCATATTCAGTACACTCTTCACAACGGTTGTACACGCATGTACGATATATCTGATATCTTCTTCTACTGTATGTGCAAGCTTCATATAAGAATTATGAATACTTCTAATATATGATGTCAATTCTTCCACAGAATCATATGCCGCAACATGCTCCTTGATCTGTGCTGCTTCTTCTGTCTGAAGAAATGCTCTCATTCCAAACTTCAGATCACGTTCATAATAGCAATGATCCTTTACATTGCCTGGATAATGATCATTATGTGGGAATGTAAAATAATCTGCAATGTAATGAATGATCACACCAAGACCTGCACAACGTCGCATATTCATTCCCTTATCTTTATCGTAATTGGCAATAAATTTTGAAATCTTACGTTCAATATCATCAAATGTAATATCAAACTTATGAGGTGTCGTCACAAATGATGGTCTGCAGTCTGGCCAGATACTTCCTACATAAAACGGTAATCTATAATCGAATACATTGTCAAGTTCCATAGAATTCATAATCTGCCCTGCTAATGAAATATGTGATTTCTTTCTCATATAAATGATACTCCTTATAATTAGAACCATATCCGGATCATATATTCCTTCCAGATATCGTCGTCATCTGCTTTGTTACACCCTTTGACTCAAATTATATAATTTTATCTGTCAATATGCAACCAAATGATGAATTCTTTATATTTTTTTAATATTTAGCCTGTAATTTATTTAATCTTCCATGTATTTCCGTAATAAATCTAATATTTTGCCGCTATTAAATCCTTTTCTCGCAAAATATCCGTAATATTTCTGAAAATTCTCCTTAGTGACGGAACCCTTTTGCCGGATCCTCTTCTTAACCTGTTCTTCCAAGATATCATCTTCTTCGTATTCATATTCCTCAAAGACCCTCTCTAATGTCTCCGCAGTGATTCCTTTCTTCCGAAGGTCCATCTTAATCTGAATCTTACTCTTACTTCCTGACTTGTATTCCATGTAGCGGCGTACATATTCTTCATCATTGATATATCCAAATGACTCCACATACGCAACTGCCCCTTCCGTAATAAATTCTGGAAATTCTGCTCTCATAAGACGTTCTTTTAATCCTTTTTTGTACGATCCTGATATTTTAACAATGACATAGCTTTTAACTTCGCCCGATGCAACAGTAATTTGTTTAATTCTTCAAATTCTTCCTGTCCGATCTCGTCTTGTTCATGGAATCCCAATCGTCTTATCTCATTATAGTAAAGCAGGCAGTACTTTTCTTCATCGAAGAAAAGCCTGACCTGCTTTGTTCCTACTTTATCTAGTTTCGTAATGATCATTATTCTTCAGAAACCTGAGTCTCTGCCTTAGGATCGTTGTTGGCATTCTCAGCATCTTCCTCTAACAGTCCATAGTGAACACGGATTGCATGTTCCACTGTCTCTGCAATATCCGGGTGATCTTCTAAGTACTTCTTACTGTTCTCTCTACCCTGTCCGATCTTCTCTCCGTTGTATGCATACCATGCACCACTCTTATGAATGATATCTGCATCTGCTGCAAGATCTAAAATATCTCCATACTTGGAAATTCCTTTTCCAAACATAATATCAAATTCTGCTTGTTTAAACGGAGGAGCCACCTTATTCTTCACTACTTTGATCCTTGTTCTGTTACCGATCATCTCTCCTGCCTGTTTAATGTCTCTGTTCTTCTGACATCTAACGGATAGATGAATAGAACTTAAGTGCACGTCCACCAGTTGTTGTCTCTGGGTTTCCAAACATGACTCCAACTTTCTCACGCAACTGATTGATAAAGATAACTGTGCAGTTAAACTTACTTACAACACCTGTTAACTTACGAAGTGCCTGTGACATCAATCTTGCCTGAAGACCTACGTGAGAATCTCCCATATCTCCATCAATCTCTGCCTTCGGTACTAATGCAGCTACAGAATCGACGATAATGATGTCGATCGCTCCAGATCTTACCATTGTCTCTGTGATTTCAAGTCCCTGCTCTCCTGTATCTGGCTGAGAGATATAAAGGTTATCAATGTCAACCCCGATATTCTTTGCATAGACCGGATCAAGGGCATGCTCTGCATCAATAAATCCTGCAATCCCGCCTCTCTTCTGGACTTCAGCTACCATATGAAGTGCTACTGTTGTCTTACCACTAGATTCAGGTCCATAAATCTCGATGATACGTCCCTTAGGTACTCCACCTACTCCTAATGCGATATCAAGACTGATAGAACCTGTTGGTGTTACTTCAATCGTACGGTCTGCCTGGTACTCTCCAAGTTTCATGACAGATCCCTTACCATAGTCTTTCTCGATCTTAACCAATGCGGCATCCAATGCCTTTAATTTTTCTTCCTGTTTCATATATGTTTACTCCTTTTAATTTCAAATATTTATCTTATATTCTTCTATCTTTTAATTTCCTGTTTAGAGTATAGCATATCCTTACACTAAAAAACAAGTGTTCGAACGAATATTTGTTCGATTTTTATTCGTGATCCTTTTTCTTATGATGATTCTCATAGAAACTCTTCAACCAATGCATGTCTTACCATAGTTAACGCTCTGCATACAGCTGTTTCTCTGACTTTCTGTCTGTTACCGTTTAACTGGTATTTGTTTACTTTCGTCTTTCCATTAACACTGACACCGATGTAAACAAGTCCTGCCTTCTTCTCAGGTGTTTCACCGCCCGGTCCAGCAAGACCTGTGATTCCAACACCGACATTTGAACCAGCCTGTCGTGCAACACCTTCCGCCATCTGTCTGGTCCGTATCTTCTGAAACTGCTCCAACGGTATTTAGAGTTTCTTCTTTTACTCCAAGATATTTCATCTTAGCTTCATTTGCATATGTAATAAAAACTTTCATTTAAGACATCCGATGCTCCTGCAACATTAACTAACCTTGCTGTAAACATTCCTGCTGTACAGGATTCTGCTGCTGCGATCGTATAATGATGTTTACTTAACATATCAACCACAACATCTTCTAATGTTTCATCTTCTTTTGTCGTAAAAATCTTATGACCAAATCTTCTGTATAATTCTTCTGTTATTGGTGTAACAAGCTTCTTTGCTTCATCTTCACTTACCGCTTTTGCTGTCACTCGAAGATGAACTTCTCCTAATTTGGCATATGGGGCAACTGTAGGATTCGTCTGCTTTTCGATCAAATCTTCAATCTCTGCTGCAACGCGGCTTTCTCCCATACAATCAATCTTCACAACATCAGAGTATAATACCTCTGAACTTAATTCTTTTATGATCGGTTCTACCTGATCATGGAACATTGGAAGCAGTTCATTTGGAGGTCCTGGGAGTAAAACTACTTTCTTCCCTTCTTTTGCATGAATGACCATTCCCGGTGCTGTTCCATTTTCGTTATATAAAACAGTACAGTCTTCTGGCACTAATGCCTGTTTTAAATTATTCTCTGTCATGTTACGATGACTTCTCGCAAAATATTCTTTCAAGCGTCTTAGTGCTTCTTCATCTTCTACAAGCTCCTGTCCACATGCTTTCGTTGCAATTTCCTTTGTAAGATCGTCTTTCGTTGGTCCAAGTCCACCAGATAAGATCAAAATATCAGATCTTTCAAGTCCCTGTCTGATCACATTTTCTAATCTTTCTGGATTGTCGCCTACTGTCGTCTCAAAAAAAACGCTTATCCCCAATGAGGCTAAGCGTTCTGATAAGTAGGCAGCATTGGTATTCACGATGTTTCCTAATAAAATCTCTGTTCCTACGCAAATAATTTCTGCTGTCATAATTGTTGTTCCTTTCTGGATCTAATTTCCTTCAGATAATACCTGTTTATTCTTCACCAAATAATCAACTAAAGAAATAATTGTCAGGGCTGTTGCAATGACGATCAAAATATTCTCGATCATCACAGCTGTGCTTGTTCCAAGATCAATGATCAGCATAATGATCATAAACATCTGAAAGTTTGTCTTAAATTTTCCCCAGTAGCTGGCTGCGATAACGATTCCATTATCAGAGGCGATCAGGCGGAATCCACTAATGATAAATTCTCTTGCAATAATAATGATCGCTACGATAGATGATAAACGGTGCATTCCAACTAATGCGATCATTGCAGAACAAACTAATAATTTGTCTGCCAATGGATCCATAAATTTTCCGAAGTTTGTTACCAGATTGTATTTTCTTGCAATATGTCCATCTAAAAAGTCTGTAAGACTCGCTAGAATAAATACAACAACTGCGATCCACTTGCTATAATCCCCTGCACAATCTGTCAGCAAGAAAAATAAGAATACCGGGATCATAAGTGTTCTTAAAATTGTTAACTTATTTGGTAAATTCATAATCTACTTCTCCTATCACATCATATTCTCTACCTTGGGTAATTTTAACATAAACAAAGTCTCCTGTCATCAATTCTTCTGGAGAATTTATAAAAACACATCCATCTACCTTTGGTGCATCCATATAAGAACGTCCAACGTAGATATCATCTTCAAATAAATATCCTTCTACCATGACTTTGATCGTTTTACCGACTAACTGCTGGGTATGTTCATAGGAAATCTCCTGCTGAAGACTCATCAGTTCATCTCTTCGTTCTTCTTTGACTTCTTCATCGATCTGATCCTCAAATGTTGCTGCCAGTGTATCTTCTTCCGGTGAATAAGTAAAGACTCCTAAACGATCAAATTGACATTCTTCTACAAAATTCATTAATCCTTCATGATCTTCTTGGCTTTCTCCTGGAAATCCAGTGATCAGTGTTGTACGGATCGTGATATCAGGAATCTCTTTACGAAGTTTCTTGATCACTGCTACAAGATCTTCTCTTGATGTTCTTCTTCCCATTCTCTGTAAGATACGATTCTCACTATGCTGAATCGGCATGTCAATGTAATTGCAGACTTTCTCTTCTGTCTTGATCACTTTGATCAGCTCATCTGTGATCTCTTCTGGGTAGCAGTATAACAGGCGGATCCATTCAATCCCTTCGATCTTACAAAGTTCATGAAGTAATAACGGAAGCTGTTTTTCTCCTGTCAGGTCTTTGCCATACAGTGTTGTTTCCTGAGCTACCAGTACTAATTCTTTCACTCCTTCAGATGCTAAACGCTTTGCCTCATTCAACAGTTCTTGCATTGGAACACTTCTGAAACGTCCGCGGATCTTTGGAATGATACAATAACTGCATCGCTTGTCACAACCTTCAGCAATTTTTAAATATGCCATGTGATTTCCTGTTGTTACAACACGTTCTACTTCAGAATTATCTGGAAGATAATCAATACTTTCGTAATGTTCAAAATGTTCCCCTGTATTTTCTTCTAATGCGGTATTCACTGCTTCTACAATAGAATCATAACTTGTTGTTCCAAGAACCGCATCAATCTCTGGAATCTCTTTTAAGATCTCGTCTTTATAACGTTCTGCGAGGCATCCAGCAACAACCAATGCCTTCAGATTCTGTTCTTTGTACTGTGCCATCTCTAAGATCGTATTGATACTTTCTTCTTTGGCATCATGGATGAAACAGCATGTATTAATTACAATAACATCTGCCTGTGTCTCATCATCGGTCAAAGTGTATCCATGCTTGGTCAAAAGGCCAAGCATAACTTCACTGTCTACTAAGTTTTTATCACATCCAAGCGAAATAAATAATATCTTCATTTCTCTTACTCTCCAAACAATTTCTTAGATTCTACACAGTTTTTCATTAACATTGCGATCGTCATTGGTCCAACTCCACCTGGAACTGGTGTGATCGCAGATGTCTTTGGTGCAACTTTGTCATAATCTACGTCACCACAAAGTTTGTTATTTTCATTTCTGTGGATTCCAACATCAATGACAACTGCTCCATCTTTTACATAAGAATCATCAATAAATTTTGGTTTACCAATTGCTACAACCAAGATATCTGCACGTTTGCAGACTTCTTTTAAGTCTTTTGTATGAGAATGGCAGACAGTCACTGTTCCGTTCTCACGTAATAATAACATTGCCATAGGTTTTCCTACAATGTTACTTCTTCCGACTACCACACATTCTTTCCCATCAATTTCGACACCAGAACGTTTTAATAACTGGATCACTCCGGCTGGTGTGCATGGTAAGAATCCTTTTTCTCCGATCACCATATTTCCAACACTGACTGGATGGAATCCGTCAACATCTTTCTTAGGATCGATCGCTAATAATACTTCATCTTCATCCAAATGTTTTGGAAGTGGAAGCTGTACTAGGATTCCGTTGATCTTAGGATCCTTATTGCATTTATCAACGATCGCCATTAATTCTTCCTGTGTTGTCTCTTCTGGAAGCTCATAGCTTACAGACTCGATTCCTACATACTCGCAGGCACGTTTTTTATTGCGTACGTAAACACTTGATGCAGGATCTGCTCCTACCTGAATAACAGCAAGCGCAATATCTTTTCCCTCTGCTTTCAGCTGCGCTACTTCTTCTTTTACTTCATCTTTGATTTCCTGAGAAATCTTCTTTCCATCAATAATCTGCATTGTATTTCCTCGTCATTTCTTTTAAGTATATATTGGCTTTATTTTTGTTGATTAGAATAATCCTGTGATAACTCCATCGTCATTTACATCGATTCCTTCTGCTGCTGGTTTCTTTGGAAGTCCAGGCATTGTCATGACATCACCTGTCAAGGCTACTAAGAATCCTGCACCTGCATTGACATAGATCTCACGGATCGTAATATCAAATCCTTCTGGGCGTCCAAGTTTCTTAGGATCATCAGATAAAGAATACTGGTTCTTCGCCATACAGATTGGAAGATTTCCATACCCAAGTTCAGTCAGTCTCTTCTTCTGACGTGCTGCAGCTGCTGTGTATACAACTTTATCTGCTCCATAAATCTTAGTTGCGATCGTTTCGATCTTTTCTTCTATCGTTGTATCATCATATGTATATAATGGTTTGTAATTGCTTTCTTTATTATCTAATGTACGAAGGATTGCTTTGGCAAGTTCGATTCCACCTTCTCCACCTTTTTCCCATACCTGAGATAATGCAAAATCACAATCTCTTTCTTCGCAGAAATTCTTGATAAATGTAAGTTCTGCCTCTGTATCTGTTGCAAACTGGTTTAATGTTACAACAACAGGAACTCCAAACAATTTTAAGTTCTCGATATGTTTTTCAAGATTTACGATACCTTTGCTTAACGCATCGATATTTTCTTCTGCCAGATTGTCTTTTGGAACTCCACCATTGTATTTTAAAGCACGTACAGTTGCTACTAATACAACTGCATCTGGATGAAGATCAGCCATCTGACACTTAATATCCATAAATTTCTCTGCACCAAGGTCAGCACCGAATCCTGCTTCTGTAATTGCGATATCTGCTAATTTTAACGCTAATTTTGTAGCCTGTACGCTATTACATCCATGTGCGATATTGGCAAATGGTCCACCATGTACGAATGCTGGTGTATGCTCTAATGTCTGGATCATATTTGGTTTAATAGCATCTTTTAATAATGCCGCCATAGCTCCAACTGCATTCAAGTCTTTGGCTGTGACTGGTTCACGGTCCATGTTGTATGCAACGATGATCTTTCCTAAACGTTCTTTTAAATCTGCCATATCATTTGCAAGGCAAAGAATTGCCATGATCTCAGATGCTACTGTGATGACAAAATGATCCTCACGGACAACACCATCCACACGACGTCCAAGTCCGATGACTGTATTTCTTAATGCACGGTCATTCATATCAATACATCTCTTCCATACAACATCTCTTGTATCGATATTTAATTTGTTTCCCTGCTGAATGTGATTATCAAGCATTGCTGCTAATAAGTTGTTTGCAGATGTGATCGCATGAAAATCCCCTGTAAAATGAAGGTTTAAATCTTCCATTGGTACAACCTGTGCATATCCACCACCGGCTGCTCCACCTTTGATACCAAAACATGGTCCAAGAGATGGCTCACGAAGTGCCACCATGGGCTTTTTCCCCATTCTCTGCAGGGCATCTGCAAGACCTACCGTGGTAGTTGTCTTACCCTCTCCTGCCGGTGTCGGATTGATTGCGGTCACAAGAATCAGCTTCCCGTCTTCTTTATCTGATTTCTTTAAAAAATTATAATCAATCTTTGCTTTATACTTTCCATACTGTTCCAGATATTCTTCTGGAATTCCTGCTTTTTCTGCCACCTTTGTGATAGGCTCCATCATACATTCCTGTGCGATCTCAATATCTGTTTTCATCATTCATTTCCTCCTGATCGTATGTTGTCTTTCTGAATTCCCGGTCCTTTTCATACAACACTACCGGTTCTTCTGTATCCGGTGTTGTAAAAAAAGGACAACACTCATCCC
>ENA-OQII01000130-OQII01000130.1-human-gut-metagenome-genome-assembly--contig:-NODE-130-length-13098-cov-2.413769_pt1 | contig 13098 bp, 20 predicted proteins | sample MGYA00242577_ERZ504742 | MGnify/ENA primary metagenome ERZ504742 (study PRJEB26092, sample SAMD00036443) | human gut metagenome | host: Homo sapiens | study: EMG produced TPA metagenomics assembly of...
CGTGTTGCCATGACTCGTTACATCAAGCGTGGCGGCAAGGTCTGGATCAAGATCTTCCCCGATAAGCCCGTGACTGAAAAGCCCGCTGAGACCCGCATGGGCTCCGGTAAGGGCTCTCCCGAATACTGGGTTGCAGTCGTGAAGCCCGGCCGCGTGATGTTCGAGCTGGCAGATGTCGATGAGGCAACTGCTCGCGAGGCTCTGCGTCTGGCTATGCACAAGCTGCCCATCAAGTGCAAATTTGTTGTCCGTGAGGACTCCGTGAAGGAGGATGGCACCAATGAAGGCTAATGAACTCCGCGAAATGCAGACCGCAGAGCTGACCAGCAAGCTGGCAGATCTGAAGGCTGAGCTGTTTAACCTGCGCTTCCAGCATGCCATCAACCAGCTGGAGAACCCCGGCCGCATCGAAGCAGTCAAGAAGGACATCGCCCGCGTGATGACCGTTCTGGCTGAGAAGCAGTAAGGAGGTTAAACGATGGAAGAACGTAATCTGAGAAAGACCCGCGTCGGCGTTGTCGTGTCCGACAAGATGGATAAGACCATCGTGGTTGCCGTTAAGGATAGCGTGCAGCACCCCCTGTACAAGAAGATCCTGAAGCGTACCGTGAAGTTCAAGGCTCGTGACGAGCAGAACGAGTGCGGTATCGGTGACCGTGTTGAGATCATGGAGTGCCGCCCCCTGAGCAAGGATGTGCGCTGGCGCCTGGTCCGTATCGTTGAGAAGGCAAAGTAATCTTTGCCCGCTGCTTTGAACAGTTTGAAAGGAGATATCTGAAATGGTTCAGATGCAAACTTATCTCAAAGTTGCCGACAACACCGGTGCCAAGGAGCTGATGTGCTTCCGTGTGCTGGGCGGCACCCGCAAGAGATACGCAAACATTGGTGACGTCGTGGTCTGCTCTGTCAAGAAGGCAGCCCCCGGCGGCTCCGTTAAGAAGGGCGACGTCGTCAAGGCTGTCATCGTGCGCAGCAAGCATGGCGTGCGCCGCGACGACGGTTCCTACATCCGTTTTGATGAGAACGCCGCCGTTATCGTTATGGCCGACAAGAACCCCAAGGGTACCCGTATCTTTGGACCTGTTGCTCGCGAGCTGCGTGATGCCGGCTACACCAAGATCCTGAGCCTGGCTCCGGAATCGCTGTAAGGAGGTTTTAAAAATGAATAATCTTCATGTTAAAACCGGCGACAACGTGATGATCATCAGCGGCAAGGACAAGGGCCACACTGGTAAGGTCCTGCAGGTCAGCCCCGCTGAAGGCAAGGTCATCGTTGAAGGCCAGAACATGGTTACCAAGCACGTCAAGCCTCGCCGTCAGGGCGAGCAGGGCGGCATCGTCAAGGCTGAGGGTGCTATGTACGCATCCAAGGTCATGCCCGTCTGCCCCAAGTGCGGCAAGGCCGTGCGTGTGGGCCACGTCGAAAAGGACGGCAAGATGGTTCGCGTCTGCAAGAAGTGCGGCGCTGAGCTGTAAGAAAGGAGTAAGGAACAATGGCTCGTTTGAAAGAACAGTATGTCAATGAAATTGCTCCTGCTCTGAACTCCAAGTTCGGTTACAAGAGCGTTATGCAGATCCCCAAGCTGGACAAGGTCGTCATCAACGTTGCCTGCGGCGAAGCCAAGGAAAACGAGAAGATCCTGGAAGCTGTTATGAAGGATCTGGGCCAGATCACTGGCCAGAAGGCAGTCGTCTGCCGTGCCAAGAAGAGCGTTGCTAACTTCAAGCTGCGCCAGGGCACTCCCATCGGCTGCAAGGTCACCCTGCGTGGTGAGCGTATGTACGAGTTTGTCGATCGTTTCTTCAACGTCGCTCTGCCCCGTGTCCGCGACTTCCGCGGCATCAACGGCAACGGCTTTGACGGCCGCGGCAACTTTGCATGCGGCATCAAGGAGCAGATCATCTTCCCCGAGATCGACTTTGATAAGGTCGATGCAGTCCGCGGCATGGATGTCTGCTTTGTTACCACCGCTAAGACCGACGAAGAGGGCAAGGAGCTGCTGAAGGCTCTGGGCGCTCCGTTCGCTACCGAGAATAACTAAGGAGGAGATTGATACAATGGCTAAACTGTCTATGAAGCTGAAGCAGTCTCGTCCTGCTAAGTTCTCTACCCGTGCATACACCCGCTGCCGCATCTGCGGCCGCCCCCACTCCGTGCTGCGCAAGTACGGCGTGTGCCGTGTGTGCTTCCGTGAGCTGGCCTACAAGGGCGAGATCCCGGGCGTGAAGAAAGCTTCCTGGTAATTTACCAGAGGGCTGGATAGAATGTCGGATATCCGCCCCGGGGCAAGCATGTTTCGGGGCGGTATCATTATAAAACAAATGAGAGCTAATCTAAGGAGGTTAGTGGCAAATGCAGATTACTGATCCTATCGCGGACCTGCTGACTCGCATCCGCAACGCTAGCACTGCCAAACACCCTTCTGTGGAGATCCCCGCTTCCAACATGAAGAAGGCTATCTGCCAGATTCTGGTTGACGAGGGCTACATCAAGGGTATGCAGGTCAAGAACGATACCGTTCAGGGCACCATCGTTGTCACCCTGAAGTACCAGGCTAACGGCGAGCCCGTTATTGCCGGCCTGCGCCGTGTGTCCAAGCCCGGCCTGCGCATCTACACCAACTGCGAGGATATGCCCAAGGTCATGAAGGGCCTGGGCACCGCGATCATTTCCACCTCCAAGGGCATCATGACTGACAAGGCTGCACGTGCTGAGCACGTCGGCGGCGAAGTCCTGGCCTACGTGTGGTAAGAAAGGGGTAAAAAGGACAATGTCGAGAATTGGAAGAAAACCCATCGTCATTCCTGCCGGTGTCACTGTCACTGTCGATGAGGCAGCACACACTGTCGCCGTCAAGGGCCCCAAGGGCAGCCTGAATTCCAACTATCATCCCCTGATGACCGTTAAGGTCGAGGGCAATGAGGTTTTGGTTACCCGCCCCAATGACGAACCCAAGGCCCGCAGCCTGCACGGCCTGACCCGTACCAACATCGCCAACATGGTGAACGGTGTTGTGAACGGCTACGAGAAGAAGCTGGAGATCGTTGGCGTTGGTATGCGCTGCCAGAAGCAGGGCTCCAACCTGGTTATGAACCTGGGCTTCTCCCACCAGGTGAATGTCCCCGATACCGAGGACTGCACCATCGTGTGGCAGGACCCCAACCACTTCTCTGTTACCGGTATTGACAAGCAGAAGGTGGGCCAGTACGCCGCCGAGATCCGCGCCAAGAAGCCGCCTGAACCCTACAAGGGCAAGGGCATCCGCTATGTGGGCGAGGTTGTCAAGCACAAAGAAGGCAAGGCCGGCAAGGGCAAGAAATAAGGTAAGGAGTGAAAGACAATGGTTAAGCAGATCGACAAGAACGAAGCTCGTCTTCGTCGTCATCGCCGCGTTCGCAACAAGATCAGCGGCACCGCAGCACGTCCTCGCCTGGATGTTTTCCGCTCCGCCAAGCACATCTACGCTCAGATCATCGATGATGAGCAGGGCGTTACTCTGGTGTCGGCGTCCACTATGGACAAGGACTTCAACGGCAACGGCGGCAACGTCGAGGCCGCTGCTGAGATCGGCAAGAAGGTTGCAGCAAAGGCTCTGGAAAAGGGCATCACCGAGGTCGTGTTCGACCGTGGTGGCTACGTTTATCATGGCCGTGTTAAGGCCCTGGCTGATGGCGCCCGTGAGGGCGGCCTGAAGCTGTAATGAGAGGAGGAAACACATTATGGCTATGAGAAACCGTGAAGACGACGGCATGATCACCAAGGTTGTGTCTATCAACCGCGTTTCCAAGACTGTCAAGGGCGGCCGCATCATGAAGTTTGCTGCTCTGGTTGTCGTTGGCGACGGCAAGGGTACCATCGGCTACGGCATCGGCAAGTCCGGTGAAGTTCCCGAGGCTATCCGCAAGGGTGAGGCCGCTGCCAAGAAGAACATGCACAAGGTTGCCCTGAAGGGCACCACCATCCCCCACGAGATCGTCGGCAAGTACGGCGCAGGCGCTGTTCTGCTCAAGCCGGCTGCACCCGGTACCGGTATGATCGCCGGCGGCCCCGTGCGTGCCGTCATTGAGGCTGCTGGCATCAAGGACGTTCGTGCGAAGTCTATGCGTTCCAACAACCCCATCAACGTTGTTGCTGCTACCTTTGCAGGTCTGTGCGGTCTGGTCAGCGCCGAGTCTGTCGCTGAGAAGCGCGGCAAGACCGTGAAAGAAATTCTGGGTTAAGGAGGTAACAAACCATGGCAGATAAGATGCTCAAGATCGAGCTGAAGAAGAGCCTGATCGGCCGCGGCGCTAAGCAGATCGCTACCGCTGAGGCCCTGGGCCTGAAGAAGCCGGGCGACGTTACCGTTCAGCCTGACAATGCCGCTACGCAGGGCAAGATCGCAAAGATCGGCTTTATGCTCAGCGTCACCGAAGCCTAATAGCAGGGGGTATACGCATAATGAAACTTCATGAACTGCACGCTATTCCCGGTGCAAACAAGGCTGTGACCCGCAAGGGCCGCGGCATTGGCTCCGGCAATGGCAAGACTGCCGGTTTCGGCAGCAAGGGCCAGAAGGCCCGTTCCGGCGTGAAGCACGCTGGTTTCGAGGGCGGCCAGATGCCTCTGGCACGCCGCCTGCCGAAGGTTGGCTTTAACAACATCTTTGCTACCCAGTACGCCATTGTTAACGTGGCGGACCTGGAGGCAGCTTTCGAGGCTGGCGCTGTCGTTGACACCGAGGCTCTGAAGGCTAAGGGTCTGGTCAAGAAGACTCTGGACGGTGTTAAGGTCCTGGGCAACGGCGAGCTGACCAAGGCTCTGACCGTGAAGGCCGCAGCCTATTCCGCTTCTGCCAAAGAGAAAATCGAGAAGGCAGGCGGAAAGGCTGAGGTGATGTAAGGTGTTCCAGACATTCCGTAACGCATGGAAGATCCCCGAGCTTAAAAATCGTCTCCTGTTCACGCTGGCGATCCTCGTGGTTTACCGTCTTGGCTGTGCCATCCCCGTGCCGTTCGTTTCCGGCTCTGCTCTGACGCAGATGTTTGCAAACGGCGATATGCTCTCGTACCTCAATATGATGAGCGGCGGCGCACTGGCAAGATGCACGCTCTTCGCGTTAGGTGTGACACCCTATATCAACGCCTCTATTATTGTGCAGCTGCTGACTGTAGCCATTCCTTCGCTGGAAAATCTGGCAAAGGAAGCGGATGGCCAGCAGAAGCTGCAGCAGATCAACCGGTACGCCGGTGCCGTGGTCGCACTGATCATGAGCATTGGCTACTACTTCGTGATCCGCAATATGGGTGCACTGAAGTATGTTTCCGGCGCAGTCGGCGTGTTCGCCGCTGTGGTCATCATCGCCACCTTCGTTGCAGGTGCTCAGCTGATCACCTGGGCGGGCGAGCAGATCGATGACAAGGGCATCGGCAACGGTGTTTCCCTTCTGATCTTCGCCTCCATCGTTTCCAACTGGTCCTCGCTGTACACCTCTGTGACGGGTCTGCTGACCCGCGCAGCGGCTGGCGAGCCTCAGTTCTATATCCTGCTGCCCGTTCTGGTAGTTCTGGCACTGGTCGCTGTGGTCTTTGTGGTGGTCATGACCAACGCAGAGCGCCGCATTACCATCCAGTACGCCAAGCGTGTGGTGGGCCGGAAGCAGATGGGCGGCCAGAACAGCTACCTGCCCCTGAAGCTGAACATGAGCGGCGTCATGCCCATCATCTTCGCTTCGGCACTGGTGTCCATCCCGGGCACCATCGGCAGCTTTTTGCAGATCGATCAGACCGCTCACCCGGTCTGGTATGCGTTCTTCCATACCTTCAACTACACCTCCTGGCTGTACGTTGTGATCTACCTGCTGCTGATTTTGGCATTCAACTACTTCTATGTGGCCATCCAGTACAACCCTGTTGAGATCGCCAACAATCTGCGCCGCAATAACGGCTCGATCCCCGGCTTCCGTCCCGGTAAGCCGACCAGCGATTTCATCACCCGCACCCTGAACAAGATCACCCTCATCGGTGCCATCTTCCTGGCTGCGGTGGCTGTACTGCCGATCATTCTGGGCAACCTGACCGGTATGAGCATTCAGCTGGGCGGTACCAGCCTGCTGATCGTGGTTGGTGTGGCACTGGATACCACCCGCAGCCTCGATAGCTTTATGACCATGCGCAACCACAAGGGTTTCCTTGGCTGATCTGAAGCAATAAAGATGTAAGAAAGCACTGGAAAGGAGAGTACGCTCATACTTTTCAGTGCTTTTTTGCTTTTTGTACGTATGTTTCTATAAAGCAACATATAAGAAAGGAAGCGATCCTATGAATCTGATCCTGTTGGGCGCACCCGGCGCAGGCAAAGGCACGCAGGCCGAGATCATCTGCGCAAAGCTGAACATCCCTTCCATCAGCACCGGCAACATCCTGCGCGCTGCTGTCAAGGAGGGCACCGAGATGGGTCTGAAGGCCAAGAGCTTTATGGACGCCGGTGCGCTGGTGCCCGATGAAGTCATCATCGGCATCCTGAAGGAACGCCTGGCACAGGACGACTGCGCCAACGGTTTCATCCTGGACGGCGTGCCCCGCACCATCGCTCAGGCCGAGGCCATCGAGACCATGGGCATCCGCATCGACAAGGTGCTGGAGCTGTCTGTGGCGGACGATGTCATCGTGGAGCGGATGAGCGGCCGCCGCGTCTGCGAGAAGTGCGGCGCAAGCTACCACATCATCAACAAGAAGAGCAAGGTCGAGGGCGTGTGCGACCTGTGCGGCGGCAAGACCGTCATCCGCAAGGACGACCAGCCCGCTACCGTTCTGGATCGCCTGAAGGCTTACCACGAGCAGACCGAGCCGCTGGTGGCATTCTACCGTGAGCGCGGCAAGCTGGCCGTGATCCCCTTCTGCCCCTCCATCGAGGAGACTACGGCTGAAGTCATGAAGGCTTTGGAGGCATAAGCGTGATTCAGATCAAAAATGCAAAAGAGCTGGACGGTATGCGCCGGGCAAACGCCCTGAGCGCAGCTGCCCTGAAGTACGGCGGAGAGCACATCGAAGCAGGCATGACCACTTGGGAGCTGGACAAGCTGATCTACGACTTCATCGTGAAGCACGGCGGCATCCCCAACTTCAAGGGTCTGTACGGTTTTCCCGGCACAGCCTGCATCAGCCTGAACGATACTGTCATCCACGGCATCCCCTCTCATGATATCGTCATCCGTCCGGGTGACATCGTGAGCATCGATACCGGTGCCAAGGTGGACGGCTTCAACGGCGACAATGCCTGCACCTATGCGGTGGGTAAGGTCGACCTGGAAGCACAGCGCCTGCTGGATGTGACCAAGGCAGCTCTGTACAAGGGCATCGAGCAGGCAAAGGCCGGCAACCGCATCGGTGATATCGGCTATGCGGTGCAGAGCTACTGTGAGGACGCAGGCTTCTCCGTGGTCCGGGAGTTCGTGGGCCACGGCACCGGCCGTGAACTGCACGAGGACCCCGAGGTGCCCAACTACGGCCATCAGGGCCGCGGCCCCCGCCTTGTGCCCGGCATGACCATTGCCATTGAGCCTATGATCTGCCAGTACGACTGCAAGATCACCCAGGCCAAAGACGGCTGGACGGTCAAGACCAAGGACGGCGGCCTGGCTGCGCATTTCGAGCACTCGAATGCGATCCTGAAGGACCGCACCGAGATCATGACCCGCTTCTGGGATGATCCGGACTTTGACCCGGAGACCTTCAGCCTCAAGTAATCGACTCCACAAGATAGGGTCCGAGCCGCCCGGAGCGTGCAGAAATGCTGCGTTCCGGGCGGCTTTTTGGCTGCCGGGAGATGCCTTTTGTGCAATTGCGACAACTTTTGGTGAAAAAGTTTCATCTTCCCGGTGGAGAAGCGCAAAAGCCGGGGCCAAAGACACCGGAAGATTTTGCAGAAGAATTTTTTATCGGAAATACGGAAAAAACCTCTTGCAAATTGACAACAAAAGGTGTATAATTTATAAATGGCTGTGGAAGCCAGATACTTCCTCGACGGACAGGCTCAGTCTGCCCGTTTTGCGGATTTTGTGCCGCAGGAGATGAAGTATGTGGCGCTCATCGCCACCTGTCCGTCTGGGGATCGGCGTGAAAGCTCTTGAAAAGAGAAGCGGACAAACTGCAACGAAAAACGGGCGCGAGGCGACGGAAGAATGCAGTGCTTTCTTGTTTTTTGGAGCGGGAGCTACCGGTGCTCAATTATGAACAAACTGAGCAGACTACCAATGGAGGAGGACAAATAGCTTGTACTAAAGAAGACGTCATCGAGATCGAAGGCATTGTGCGTGAAGCCATGCCCAACGCCATCTTTAAGGTGGAAATGTTGAGCGAGGATAAGAACACCGGGAAGCTCACTCCCAGCGGTCACATCCTCTTAGCGCACATCTCCGGCAAGCTGCGGACCAATTTCATCCGTATCCTGCCCGGGGACAAGGTAACCGTGGAAATGTCGCCCTATGATCTTTCTAAGGGCCGCATCACTTGGCGCTCCAAATAAGCGTCAGGGCATCAACCAAAAGGAGGTTCAACATCATGAAGGTCAAGCCTTCCGTGAAACCCATCTGCGAAAAGTGCAAGGTCATCCGCCGCAAAGGCCGCGTGATGGTCATCTGCCAGAACCCCAAGCACAAGCAGCGCCAGGGCTAATTCGGGCGCCTGGGGGTCAAGTGCGTAGAGTCCCGGCGCAGACCCCGACACTGACATGGGATGATTTTTGGAGGAAACTACTATGGCACGTATTGCCGGCGTTGACCTGCCCCGCGAGAAGCGCGTTCAGGTGGGTCTCACCTACGTTTATGGTATCGGCCAGACCACTGCTAACAAGATCCTGGAAGCAACTGGCATCAACCCCGATACCCGCGTCAAGGACCTGACTCTGGAAGAAGAGGCTAAGATCCGTGACTACATCGATCAGGCTAACATCATCGTTGAGGGCGACCTGCGCCGCAACGTTGCTCTGGATATCAAGCGCCTGGTTGAGATCCAGTCCTTCCGTGGCACCCGCCATCGCAAGAATCTGCCCTGCCGCGGCCAGCGCACCAAGACCAATGCACGTACCTGCAAGGGTCCCAAGCGCACTGTCGCTAACAAGAAGAAGTAAGGAGGATTTGAGAAATGGCAAGTGCAAATAACGCCAAGAAGGGCGCAAATGTCCGCATGAAGCGGAAAGAGCGCAAGAACATTGCTGCTGGTCAGGCTCATATCCAGTCTACCTTCAACAATACTGTCGTTACCATCACCGACCTGCAGGGTAATGCAGTGTCCTGGTGCTCCTCTGGCTCCCTGAACTTCCGTGGCAGCCGTAAGAGCACCCCGTTCGCAGCTCAGTCCGCTGCCGAGACCGCAGCTAAGACTGCGATCGAGCACGGCATGAAGACTGTTGAAGTTTACGTCAAGGGCCCCGGCGCTGGCCGCGAGTCCGCTATCCGTGCGCTGCAGGCTACCGGTCTGGAAGTCACCCTGATCAAGGACGTGACTCCCATCCCCCACAACGGCTGCCGTCCCCCGAAGCGCCGTCGTGTCTGATCGAAGGAGGAAATTGAATTATGGCAAAGAATACGCAGCCTATCGCAAAGCGTTGCAAGGCCCTGGGCATTTCTCCTGCGGTCATGGGCTATGCAAAGAAGAATACCACCCGCAACTCCAACGGCAACGTCCGCAAGAAGCAGTCTGAGTACGCATCTCAGCTGAAGGAGAAGCAGAAGGTCAAGTTCATCTACGGCGTTCTGGAGAAGCAGTTCCACAACGCTTACCTGAAGGCAGAGTCTCGCCCCGGCAAGACCGGTGAGAACCTGCTCCAGATCATGGAGTGCCGTCTGGACAACGTCGTGTTCCGTCTGGGCTTTGCTCAGACCCGCCGCGATGCTCGTCAGCTGGTGTCTCACGCTCACTTCACCGTCAACGGCAAGAAGGTCAACATCCCCTCTTACCAGGTGAAGGCCGGCGATGTGATCGAAGTGCGCGAGTCCAGCCGCAGCTCTGCAAAGTTTGCAAAGCTGACCGGTGCCGAGGCTCCCGTCGTGGCTCTGCCCGCATGGCTGAACCGCGAGACCGGTTCTCTGAAGGGCGTTGTCGCTAAGCTGCCCGAGCGCAGCGATATCGACTACGAAGTCGCAGAGCACCTCATCGTCGAGCTGTACTCCAAGTAATCCATTAAGAAGGCAGTGCCTTCCTTTTGGATGGCACGCTTTCGCATTCTTTTTTGAAAGAATTCAATAATGGGCCGGTGGAAACACCGGTTTGACAAGGAGGGCATAGATATGATGGAGATTGAACGTCCCAAGATCGAAACGGCAAGCCTGTCCCCGGACGGCCGCTACGGCAAATTCGTGGCAGAACCTCTGGAGCGTGGCTTTGGCATCACACTGGGCAATAGCCTGCGTCGTGTGCTTCTTTCCTCTCTGCCCGGTGTCGCCGTGACCAGCGTCAAGATTGACGGTGTGGTCCACGAGTTCTCCACCATTGAGGGCGTCAAGGAAGACGTTACCGAAATTGTCCTGAACCTGAAGGGTATCGCTGCAAAGCTGTACACCGATGGTCCGAAGACAGTGCGTGTTGAGGCAGTTGGTCCCTGTGAGGTCACTGCTGACAACATCAAGCAGGGCGACGACATCGAAATTCTGAACCCTGAGTGGCACATTGCAACTCTGGGCGAGGGTGCCAAGCTCGTTATGGAGCTGACTTTCGACAAGGGTCGCGGCTATGTGCCCGCAGAGCGCAACAAACAGGCTATCATCGAGAAGAACGATATCAACACCCTTCCCGTTGACAGCATTTACACCCCTGTGCTCAAGGTGAATTATAACGTCGAGAGCACCCGTGTTGGACAGGCCATTGATTACGACAAGCTGACCATTGAGGTTTGGACTGATGGCACGATCAACGCACAGGAAGCCGTTTCTCTGGCTGCCCGTGTGCTGACCGAGCACCTGAACCTGTTCGTCAACCTGTCGGACGAGGCCGCCGGCGCTGAGATCATGGTAGAGAAGACCAACGACGACAAGGAGAAGGCTCTGGAGATGACCATCGAAGAGCTGGATCTGAGCGTGCGTTCCTTCAACTGCCTGAAGCGCGCAGGGATCAACACGGTGGAAGATCTGGTCAGCAAGAGCGAGGACGAGATGATGAAGGTCCGTAACCTCGGTCGCAAGAGCTTGGAGGAAGTCATGGCTAAGCTGGACTCCCTCGGCTTCAAGCTGAACACGGATGACGAATAACTAAAATAATTTAAGGAGTGAAACGGGATGCCCGGTACCAGAAAGCTCGGTAGAACCAGCGACAGCCGCAACGCTATGATGCGCGCTATGGTTACCTACCTGTTAGAGAATGGCAAGATTGAGACCACTGTCACTCGCGCTAAGGACGTTCGTTCCATGGCCGAGAAGATGATCACCCTGGGTAAGGCCAGCGACCTGCACACCAAGCGTCAGGTCTACGCCTACATCACCAAGGAAGATGTTGCAAAGAAGCTGTTTGATGAGATCAGCCCCAAGTACGCTGACCGCAACGGCGGCTACACCCGCATCATCAAGATCGGCGCTCGCCGCGGCGACGCTGCTGAGATGGCAGTTCTGGAGCTCGTCTGATCGACTCTGACTGTTCAAACAGTGTAACAAAGGCTCTTTCCCTTCGGGGAAAGGGCCTTTTTGCATCGTGTGGGCCGGGCAGCGGGGTGTTCCCAAAGCAAGTGTCCGCTGGGGTGGGACCCTGCTGCCGCAGGCAGTAGGGCGGGCGATGGAATGGCCCGTTTCGTGTCCGAGGAGAAAGCTCCCGCACACGCCCTCCCCTGCCGTTTCCCGCACCAGCACGGCGGTCTCCTCGATGCAGGCGTTGGAGCAGCGCAGCCGCTTGAGCACCCGGCGGGTGTCGGCCTCGCCCAGAGTGCCCAGCAGCGCAGCCCAGCGTACCGGCAGGTTCTCCTCCCCCGCCGGGCAGGCATCCACCACCGGCTTTGCGGCTTCAAGCGCCGCCGGGGTCAACTCCGGCAGCACCACCGCCAGCACGGCGGGTTCCAGATACGCCCCCGGCTGCGGGGCAACCAGCAGCTTTGCCAGTTCCTCCTGAATGCGCTCGGCAGAGATGCAGTCCAAATGCGGTGCCAGCTGCCGCGCCGCCCGGGCTGTGGCTGCGTCCAGCGTAAAGCCGAATCTTGCGGCAAAGCGGTACAGCCGCAGGATGCGCAGCGCGTCCTCGGTAAACCGCTGCTGCGGCTCGCCCACCGCACGCAGCAGACCGTTTTGCAGGTCTTTTTGCCCGCCAAAGGGGTCTACCAGCCCCTCGGCTGCATTATACGCCATGGCGTTGATGGTAAAATCCCGCCGGGCAAGATCCTCCCGCACGTCCGGTACGAACTGCACCGCGTCCGGGTGACGGCCATCGGTATAGCTGCCCTCGGTGCGAAAGGTGGTAGTTTCGTACAGCTGCCCGCCGTATTTGATGGTGACCGTGCCGTGCTGCAAACCGGTGGGGATGCACTGCTCTGTCCCGAACAGTTCCATCACCTGCTGCGGCAGGGCACTGGTGCACAGGTCCCAGTCGTGGGCGGTGCGCCCCAAAAGGCTGTCCCGCACGCAGCCGCCTACGGCATAGGCTGCGTAGCCCGCCGCGTGCAGGGCGTCCAGCAGGGCAGCTGCCCCGGGGTCAAGTGTCAGCTTCATTCCTCGTTCTCCTCGTAATGCAGGGTGATGCGTTTGCCGTCAAAGCCGCATTCTGCCGCCGGGAAGATGCTTTGCGCCTGTGCAAGATGCTCCTCCGGGTCGGTGACCATGGGGGAATAGTGCACCAGCCACAGCCGCTTTGCCCCGGCTTTTGCCGCCAGCGCTGCGCTTTGGCCAAAGGTGCTGTGCCCCCACTGCGCGGCCTGCTCCTGCTGCTCCGGCAGGGCATAGGTGGCATCGCAGAGCAGCAGGTCTGCCCCCTGCGCCGCCTGTTCCAGCGCCGGGCAGGGCGCACTGTCGCCGGAAAAGACGAACCGCAGCCCCTTGCGGGGCGCGCCCAGCACCTCGGCGGGCTGCACCATACGCTCTGCCAGCGGGACAGCCTGTCCCCGCTGCAAAAGCCGCCACTGGGTCACCGGTACGCCCAGTGCCC
>ENA-OQII01000132-OQII01000132.1-human-gut-metagenome-genome-assembly--contig:-NODE-132-length-13057-cov-2.266125_pt1 | contig 13057 bp, 10 predicted proteins | sample MGYA00242577_ERZ504742 | MGnify/ENA primary metagenome ERZ504742 (study PRJEB26092, sample SAMD00036443) | human gut metagenome | host: Homo sapiens | study: EMG produced TPA metagenomics assembly of...
CGTACTGTGTGGTTTTCTTTGAGTGGAAAAGTTTTGTCGTAGATTCATATAAGTACCCCCTTCGTATGGTGCACAGCCTGTGCACTTAAAAGATTTTTGTTTCCGGAAACATATTTTCCGGTGATGCATCTGTCATCCGAAAGATAGATCAGTCTCTCAAGTCTTTCACGTGCCGTCAGTGGCTGAGGATGACGGAGACCCCGATCATCCAGGATCAGAGCATCAAACTCATAGTCTTCCAAAAAAGTTCCGACCTTTCCAAAGAAAGCTCCACCGCCCATGGTTGCCATATAGAAAGCTTCTTCCAGGGAAAGCGGCTTCAGGGAATCATCCACAAGCCTCCATCGAAGCTTGGATACCTGAATGGCATCAGCGATCGCGCGGAGCATGGACAGGGAATGACCACCCGCAATATCCGTGCCAAGTCCGATGTGAAGATCTTCTTCGAGATAACGCCGTACAGGGGCGATGCCGGAAGAAAGATTCGTGTTGGACTGAGGACAGTGGGCGACAAAAACTCCCCGCTTTTTCATAAGGGCGATCTCAGCATCTGAACTGTAGACACAGTGTGCCATGATCGCAGGGCAGTCAGGACTGCCAAAAAGACCAAACTGATCGTATGCCTCTCCATAAAAAGAAGTATTAGGGCACAGTTCGTGTACCCAGGCAATTTCACTCTGGTTCTCGGAAAGATGGGACTGTACCGGAAGACGGTAAGTTCTCTGGAGTTCTGCCAGCGCATTCATAAGCTCATCTGTGCAGGAAGGGGTGAAACGTGGTGTGAGAATCGGCTTGACGTTCTCATATTTTCCGGCAGTGTCAGTGAGCCAGCGGACAGTATCTCCCGCAGAAACAACAGCGCTTTTTTCCTGAAGGTCAGCGGTTCCATTGCGGTCCATATTGACCTTTCCGATATAGGTTTTGAGACCTGTTTTTTCCATGAGATCCATCAGAAGTTCGGTTGCCTCTACATGCAGGGTTGCAAAGATGGAAGCACGTGTCGTGGCACTCTGGCGCAGATCCTCTGCAAAGATAGAATAGGCTTTCTCGGCGTAACTGAGATCTGCATAGCGGGCTTCCTCCGGGAAAGTAACCTGATTCAGCCATTCCAGCAGTTCCAGATCCATATACATGCCGTGAAATGCATACTGCGGAGCGTGAAGGTGGAGATCGTTCATTCCCGGAATGATAAGCTGATCGCCCACATCTTCAACAGGAATTCCTTCAAACTGAGCCGGAAGCTCCGGGAAAACACCGACAGTACGTCCGTCCTGACAGACGATAAATGCATTCTCAAGGCAGGTCAGGTTCTGTGAGTCTGTGCTGAAACATACCGTTCCTCTGATGGCAAAAGTGGTTGGTTTCATATAAGCTACCTCCTTTTTGGTCTGGAACCTTCCGGGCAAAAAAAATACCGGATATTTTGCCCGAAAAGTTACTGTAAACAAAGTAAACAGTAACACTTATAGGCAACTATTACGGTAGTTGGTAGAGACGTCCAACCAATTATGGACCTATATAAGTTTTACACTATTGTTTATGAAATTATTATAAAATAGGAAGTGTTTTCTGTCAAATATAAAATGAAAACTTCTATGTATAATATTGTACAAAAAAATTGCATAAAATTTGGTATAAAAAATCCGGCAGTCTGAAAACAGACCGCCGGAAAATAAAAGCTATGATTATTTGTTGTTTTTGTTCTTCTCAACTTCCAGTAATTTCATTGCACGAACTTTGAGCGGAAGACCGAACAGAGTGATGAATCCGTCTGCATCGTGGTGGTCATACATGTCACCTGTTGTGAAGGATGCAAGAGATTCGTTGTACAGGCTGTATGGAGAAGTTGTACCAGCTTTGATGATGTTTCCTTTGTAAAGTTTGAATTTAACTTCACCGGTTACATATTTCTGAGTGGACTCTACGAATGCCTGGAGTGCCTCACGGAGTGGTGTGAACCATTTTCCTTCGTATACGACCTGAGCGAACTGGCTGCCGATCTTTTTCTTGGCTTCCATGGTGTCACGGTCAAGGATCAGTTCCTCGAGCTGCTCATGAGCTGCCATCAGGATGGTTCCGCCAGGAGTCTCATATACACCACGGGATTTCATACCAACAACACGGTTCTCAACGATATCAACGATACCGATACCGTTCTCGCCGCCAAGACGGTTGAGCTCTGTGATGATCTCGGAAACTTTCATTTCTTTGCCGTTTAATGTTTTCGGAACACCCTGCTCGAATGTCATTGTTACTTCTGTTTCTTTATCAGGAGCTTTCTCAGGTGTAACGCCTAAAACAAGCATGTTGTCATAGTTTGGAGCCTGGGAAGGATCTTCCAGTTCCAGACCTTCATGGCTGATATGCCATAAGTTTCTGTCGCGGCTGTAGCTGTGGCTTGCATCGAATGGAAGGTCGATTCCGTGAGCTTTACAGAATGCAATCTCATCCTCACGTGACTGCATGGTCCATTTGTCTGTCATACGCCATGGAGCGATGATCTTGATGTCAGGAGCAAGAGCTTTGATGCCAAGTTCGAAACGGATCTGGTCATTACCTTTACCTGTAGCACCGTGGCAGATAGCAACTGCGCCTTCTTTACGTGCGATCTCAACTAATTTCTTAGCGATTGCCGGACGGGCCATGGATGTACCAAGGAGATATTTGTGTTCGTATACAGCACCTGCCTGTACACATGGAACGATGAAGTCATCACAGAATTCATCTACGATATCTTCGATATATAATTTGGAAGCACCGGAAAGCTTTGCTCTTTCATCCAGTCCGTCCAGTTCGTTTCCCTGTCCGCAGTTTACACAGCAGCAGACAACTTCGTAATCAAATGTTTCTTTTAACCATGGGATTAAGGCTGTGGTATCAAGACCGCCTGAGTATGCTAAAACGACTTTTTCTTTCATGATTGTATTCCTCCTGAAATTGGATTTTATTATTTTCCTGATTTGTAAAAATTTCCTGAGATATCCGTTTGCCGAAAGTAAATGAATAGGTCGGGAGTTCAGCGCATTATTTTTGAATAAATGCGGTAATTTCTGATTGAAATTTTTGAATAAATATTCAATGCGGAACAAGATGATTTCGTATGATTCCGCTTAACAAGTGATAATATACACCTTTTTTTATAAATATGCAATAGAAAAATGCAAAAAAGTTTTATCTGTTTTTGCATAAATATGCAACATAATATAGGAAAAGACAGGGGGAAATCCGTGAAGCAAAATAGAATCCATGTAAAAACATTGAAAAATGACTATTGCATATTATGCAGGTAAGATGTATAATTAGTCCAGCACTCTGATAGAGTAAAGTTTTACTATGAAATGAAGATCGCCGGATGAGGCGAAGATGGAGGAAATTATTATGATTAAAGCAGGAATTATCGGTGCCACAGGATATGCAGGTAACGAGATCGTGAGACTGCTTCTGGGACATAAAGATGTGGAAGTTGCGTGGTATGGTTCAAGAAGTTATATTGACCAGAAATATGCAGATGTTTATCAGAACTTTTTTAAGCTGGTAGATGCGAAATGTATGGATGATAATATGGAAGCATTAGCTGATGAAGTGGATGTGATCTTTACAGCTACGCCTCAGGGACTTTGTGCTTCTTTAATTAATGAAGGAATTCTTTCTAAGGCGAAAGTTATTGACCTGAGTGCGGATTTCCGTATTAAAGATGTGAAGAAATATGAGAAATGGTACGGAATTGAGCATAAGGCCCCGCAGTTTATTGATGAGGCGGTTTATGGTTTATGTGAGATTAATCGTGAGGAGATTAAGAAGGCAAGACTGATTGCGAATCCGGGATGTTATCCCACATGTTCCACCCTTTCTATTTATCCGCTGATCAAAGAAGGGCTGATCGATCCGTCTACCATTATTATTGATGCGAAGTCCGGTACTTCAGGAGCAGGACGTGGAGCCAAGGTTGCCAATCTGTTCTGTGAAGTAAACGAGAATATTAAGGCTTATGGTGTTGCAACTCACAGACATACACCTGAGATTGAGGATCAGCTTGGTTATGCGTGTGGCAAAGAGGTGCTGATTAATTTTACACCTCATCTGATTCCTATGAATCGTGGTATTCTGGTGACTGCTTATGCTTCTCTGACTAAGGATGTTTCTTATGAAGAGGCGAAGGCAGTTTATGATAAGTATTATGAGAATGAGACTTTCGTTCGTGTGCTGGATAAGGATGTTTGTCCGCAGACTAAGTGCGTGGAAGGAAGTAATTATGTGGATGTGAACTTTAAGATCGATCCGAGAACTCACAGAGTTATTATGATGGGGGCTATGGATAATCTGGTGAAAGGTGCAGCAGGACAGGCTGTGCAGAATATGAATCTGATGTTTGGATTTAAGGAGACTGAGGGACTGCTGCAGGTGCCGATGTGTCCGTAAGTTAGAGAAAAGGGGACGCTCCGGAAATTATTTGGTTTTGAACGCGGTTTCGGGGCTTACTAACTCTAAGTGTTCGTGAATTTGCTAAAGGCATGAGGCGGCTTGTCAAACTCGCTCCGTTGCAAACTTCGCTCAGACAGTGATGCAGCCGCCTCATAACGCAAATTCCCGAGCACTAAGAGTTACTACAGCCCCTGCAAATGCGTTCAAAACCAAATAATTTCCGGAGCTGACTTTTCAGGACGGAAGAGATGTGGATGTCTGACGGACGTGACTGCGCAGGGGGGCTGCGGCAGTCGCTGAGCGTGGAGGATGTGGACGGGAAACAAGATAGTTTGTCTTATTGTATAGAAAGGATTGAGGTTTTATGAAGATTATAGAGGGCGGCGTTACGGCGGCTAAGGGATTTAAGGCAGCGGCTGCTGCGGCTGAGATTAAGTATAAGGGCAGAACGGATATGGCTATGGTTTACAGTGAGGTGCCTTGTGTGGCTGCGGGGACTTTTACTACCAATGTGGTGAAGGCTGCGCCTGTTAAATGGGATCAGGATATTGTTTATAATCATCCGTCTGCGCAGGTGGTGATCTGTAACAGTGGTATTGCCAATGCATGTACTGGTGCAGAAGGGTATGGTTATTGTAAGGAGACTGCGGCTGCGGCTGCGGAGGTTTTGAATGTGGCTGCGGACAGTGTGCTGGTTGCTTCTACCGGTGTTATTGGTATGCAGGTTCCGATTGACCGTATTAAGAATGGTGTGAAGATGATGGCTCCGAAGCTGGATGGTTCTCTGGAGGCAGGTACTGAGGCTGCGAAGGCGATTATGACTACTGATACTAGGAAGAAGGAAGTTGCTGTTCAGGTTGAGATTGGTGGTAAAACTGTTACGATTGGTGGTATGTGTAAGGGCTCGGGTATGATTCATCCGAATATGTGCACCATGCTTGGATTTGTTACTACTGATGCGAAGATTTCCAAGAAGATGCTGCAGGAAGCGTTAAGTGAAGATGTTAAGGATACCTACAATATGGTTTCTGTTGATGGAGATACTTCTACTAATGATACAGTTCTTCTTCTGGCTAATGGTCTGGCTGAGAATCCGGAGATCACAGAGAAGGGTGAGGATTACGAAACCTTCAAGGCTGCGCTGAATTATATCAATACTACTCTGGCGAAGAAGATCGCAGGTGACGGAGAGGGTGCGACTGCACTGTTTGAGGTGAAGATCATTGGTGCAGAGTCTAAGGAGCAGGCAGTTACATTGAGCAAGTCTGTTGTTACTTCTTCTCTGACAAAGGCTGCTATCTACGGACATGATGCAAACTGGGGAAGAATCCTGTGTGCTATGGGATATTCCGGTGCGAAGTTTGATCCTGAGAAGGTGGATCTGTTCTTTGAGAGTAAGGCTGGTAAGATCCAGATTATTGAGAATGGGGTGGCTGTGGATTACAGTGAAGAAGAGGCAACGAAGATTCTTTCTGAGGAAGCTGTCACAGCAATCGCTGATGTGAAGATGGGTGATGCCACAGCAACTGCATGGGGCTGTGACCTGACTTATGATTATATAAAAATCAATGCAGATTACCGTTCATAACAAAATTCTGTGAATAAGGGTGATTTTAACCGAATCAGGTAAGTCTCCTGCTTTAATTGCGAAAAGCAATAAGCAGGGATGGAGACCAGACATTGACTGGAAAAAGGAGAGAATAATGGTTAATCAGAAATATTTGGACAAGGCGGAGGTGCTGATCGAGGCGCTTCCTTATATTCAGAGATTTAATCGTAAGATTGTAGTTGTAAAGTACGGCGGAAGTGCCATGCTGGATGATGAACTGAAGAAGAATGTGATCAAGGACGTTGTTCTTCTGAAGCTGGTTGGTTTCAAACCGATCATCGTTCATGGTGGTGGTAAGGAAATCAGCCGCTGGGTTGGCAAGGTAGGTATGGAGCCGAAATTTATTAACGGTCTTCGTGTTACAGATAAAGATACTATGGAAATTGCAGAGATGGTTCTTGCGAAGGTGAACAAGGAACTGGTTGCCATGGTGGAATCTCTTGGTGTAAATGCTGTTGGTATCAGCGGTAAAGACGGTGGTCTGCTGAAATGCCGCAAGAAACAGACAGAGGGTGGAGACATCGGATTTGTTGGTGAAGTTACAAAGGTTGAGCCGAAGATTCTGGAGGATCTTCTGGAGAAAGATTTCCTGCCGATCATTTTCCCGGTAGGTTATGACGATGAGTTCGCTACTTATAATATTAATGCGGATGATGCTGCATGTGCCATTGCAGAGGCTGTTCATGCTGAGAAGCTTGCATTCCTTTCTGATATTGAAGGCGTTTATAAAGACAAGGATGATCCGTCCAGCCTGATCTCTGAACTTCATGTAGATGAAGCACAGAAACTGATCGATGACGGTTATGTAGGCGGAGGTATGATTCCGAAGCTGAAAAACTGTATTGATGCCATTGAAGAAGGCGTTAACAGAGTCCATATCCTTGACGGAAGAATTCCTCACAGCTTACTGCTGGAGATCTTTACAAACAAAGGTATTGGTACTGCGATTCTGAGAGAAGACGGGGAGAAATATTACAATGAGCATGAATGAACAGATGAAGGAATCCGAAGAGAGTATCCTTCACACCTATAATCGTTTTCCTGTTGTTTTTGAAAAGGGACAGGGATGTTATTTATATGATTCCGAGGGAAAGGAGTATCTGGATTTTGCAGCAGGTATTGCTGTAAATTCTCTGGGATATCACTATCCGGGATATGATGAAGCATTAAAAGATCAGATTGATAAGCTGATGCATATTTCCAACTTATATTACAATGAGCCGATCATCGAAGCAGGTGCGAAGCTGGTAAAGGCAAGTAAAATGAGCAAGGCATTCTTTACCAACAGTGGTACAGAAGCAATCGAAGGTGCTTTAAAAGCAGCTAAGAAATATGCATATGTACGTGACGGACATGCAGATCATGAGATCATTGCCATGAACCATTCCTTCCATGGAAGAAGTATCGGAGCACTTTCCGTAACAGGAACTGCTCATTACAGAGAGCCCTTTGAGCCACTGATGGGCGGTGTGAAGTTTGCAGATTTTAATGATCTGGAAAGCGTAAAGGCTCAGATTACAGATAAGACCTGCGCGATCATCACTGAGGTTGTTCAGGGTGAGGGCGGTATTTATCCGGCAAAGAAAGAATTTCTGGAAGGTCTGCGCCAGATCTGTGATGAGAAAGATATTATGCTGATTTTCGATGAGATCCAGTGCGGTATGGGAAGAACCGGACATTATTTTGCATGGCAGGCATACGGTGTACAGCCGGATATTATGACAAGTGCAAAAGCTCTTGGATGTGGTGTGCCGGTAGGTGCGTTTGTATTGAATGAGAAAGCTGCCAAAGCTTCTCTGGAGCCAGGTGATCATGGTACAACTTATGGTGGAAACCCGTTTGTATGTGCTGCAGTCAGCAAAGTATTTGACATTTATAAGAATGATAAGATCATTGAACATGTACAGGAAATGACTCCATATCTGGAACAGAAACTGGATGAAATTGTTGCAAAACATGAATGCGCTGCAACAAGACGAGGCATGGGCTTCATGCAGGGAATCGTGATCCAGGGCCGCCCGGTTGGTGAAGTTGTAAAGGCTGCGCTGGCAAAAGGACTGTTGGTGATCTCTGCAGGCAGTGATGTACTCAGAATTGTACCTCCGCTTGTGATCACAAAAGAACACATCGACAAGATGGCTGCAATTCTGGATGAGTGTATGGAATAATTTTACATACTTCAAGAGATAGTTTAACCGAATCAAGCAAGTAGCAAAGCGGATAAAATCATCCGCTTGACATGAATCTGAATATTTTACAAAATGCTCCGGATATAATCAGTTATCGATTATATCCGGAGCATTATTTTTGCAGAGAAAATACTATCTTTATAGGTAAAGTCACAGGCACCTCCGTTTTTGTCGGTAATGTGGCGGACGGATTCGATTCCTATGCCGTTTCCGGAGCGTTTGGAGGATTGGAAAATATTGTTTTTTTGCTGTATTTTGCCATCGAAGGTATTCTCCACATGGATCAGAAGGAGATGATTATGGTGGGGATAAACTTCCACGTTAATCTTTCTGCGGGCGGGCGCTGTTTTTACACTTGCCTGGATGGCATTTTCCAGCAGATTGGAAAACACAAGGCACAGATTAATCTCATCTATGGAAAGATCAGCAGGCAGGGAAACCATTGCATGAAAAGGAATGTTTTCTCTTTCTGCAAGGGTGGAATAATATCCGAAAACACTGTCAACAGCCTGATTTTCACAGAAATGCAGGTTATAGTCAGAGATTTTTCCGGTTGCAGCGGAGAGATATTCTTAATTTTTTCCATGTCACCCTGTTCTGCCAGAGCGGACAGTCGGACAAAATGATGGCGGACATCGTGACGGGCCTGTCTTGCTTCTTCGATGGCCATGCAGAGATTCTCGTACCTTTCCTGCTGAAGAGAAAGAAAAAGGTTCTCCTGCTGAAGTTTGGCATTTCTGTTCAGGCTGACTGCCATCATAAGAAACATGACATAAAACAGAAGCAGGATTATGAGCAGTACAAGACTTAAAACAATATAACACTGCAGGACCCGCCCGGTATATAAAGTACTGCGGTATTTAGGAATCATAAAAAGATTCATTCCTATGAAGATCACCGGAAGAATCCAGAATACATACCAGGTCTGGGCAAAGTTCTCGTCTGCGATCATTGTCTGTACATAGTGGCAGGCAGGATACCAGGCTGCCAGAACAAACAGCAGACAGATGACGTTATAAAAAATTCCGGCACCAGTGTGCAACCACAGTTCGTTTTCTGCAATATGCAGGTCAGCAGTCATAAGGGCATTGAGTGCCCGGGACAGACTTTTGATACATGTAAAAACTGCGAAGACTGCCAGAAAAATACTGACGGATTTCCAGACAGAGATTTTTAATGTTTTATGGTAAATGAGCATAATGACAGGCAGCAGAGGAAACAGGAACCATCTGGTGGGAATTTGCAGGGCACAGCAAACTGCCCCTCCCAAAATACAGATTCCCAGAAGAAGGGGAAGAAGCCATGCTGTCAGCTTAAGCGGTGTCTGCCTCAGATAGCTTTTTACAGGCAGATATGCCAGCAGTATGCCGGGAATGATTACGGAAAGTTCAAGTACAGGGCGAAGTATGTCAGTCATTTCAGGACCTCCTTTGGAACAGAAATTCCATAAATGTCTGTCTGGCGTTTTTGAGAAGCTTCCTGCTCACCGGGATATTACTTCCGTTATCAAGGCGAAAGCCTGTTCCGTCAAAATCAACTGCATGCTCAAGATTGATCACAACGCCACGGTTACACTGATAGAAACGTGAGTCCATTTTCAGGGAGGTTATAAAGGAATCGAAGGACTGACGGGTGACCAGTTCCCTTTCACCGGCAGTGTGGATGTGGATCATATGGGAAAAATGCTCTGCGTAGATTATTTTCCGGAAGGGAATCTGAATATTACTGCCGTTTACCTTTACATCTATGTATTTCCCGGAATCCGGGATGCGGGAAAGGATTTCATCTGCCAGTGTGGAAATATCATTTTCACTGTAGGGCTTTACAAGATAGTGGAGAGCCCGGACCTGAAATCCCTCTAATGCATGGTCGGTAGAAGTTGTTGTAAAGACTAGCAGACAGTCAGTATCTGACCTGCGAAGTTCTTTTGCTGTATCAATCCCGTTAGAACCATTCATATAAATATCCAGAAACACCACAGTGAACGGACATTCCTTTGCTGCTGTGAGGAAAGTTTCTCCATTTTCATATTCAAATATATCTACATGGACATTACGTCTGGAAAACTGAGATTCCAGTCTGGTTCGCAACAGTGTCCTTTCTTCTGAAATATCATCAACAATTGCAATTCTCATAGTAAATCTTCCTTTGTTTATAAAATGATGTTAGGGTCAAAAGGCATTTTGCCCCTAACTTGATATCTACGAATTGCTCCGCTGCAAAGCAGCTCCCGCAATTTTCATAAAATTCTGCTATAAGTATATCACAAAACAATACCATAGATTTACAATTCGTGTCATTTTCTGTCGTTTCGTGACAGAATTATTGAAAAAATTTCTGACTTTTTTATAATGAGGATAACAAATGGGAGTACATCAAATGGAAGAGGAGGGATGTCGTGTATTGTATTGCCATATTGACTGATCAGGAACAGGAAGGACAGAACTGTGCGGAATACATCAGAAATTACTGTACAGAAAGTAATGTTTTTCCATTGATTGAAATCTATCAGGATCAGGAACGGTTTTTGGGGGCGGATACGAAAAACAGTACCGGCAGTGGTGTTTCTTGCATTGCCAGGTGTGTCCGGGCTGAATGCGGCAGAACATCTCCGTTCCCTGTATCCGAAATGTGGGATTATCTGGTGCAGTGATCTTGATTTTTCGCTTCATGCGTTCAGGATGCGGATAGAATATTTTTTTATGAAACCTGTGGAAGAGCAGAAAATAAAAGAAGGACTCTCCATCTGGTTTGAACGCAGAAATGTAATATGATAAAAACACTCAGGAGGAAAACAATTATGAAGAAAAGAGCTTTAATTCTTGCAATGATCGCTTTTATAGCAGCTACAACATCTGAACCGTCAATAAATATGGTACGTGCAGAGGAAACACAGGTAGAAGAAACACAGACAGAGGAAAATGCAGGTCAGACATCAGAATTGCCTATAAAGACACTTACACCGAAGGTTATGGATGTGAATCCTTATATGGCAGCAAGTGATTCCAATATTCATCATGACTGCTATAATACAGATTCAACAGATGAGGTATTGCCTGTTGATATTTATTCTGAGATCAATGTTTCTTATGAAAAAGTTAATCCCAATGCTTCCCCGGCAGTCTTTTTTGATTCCTATGGACATTCTGTGGTTCCGCTTCTGGGTGGCCTGGCAATCCGTGATATTAATGCAGATGAGGCACAGACCTTGGGCTATTTTTCACCAAAACAGCATGACAATGGAAGCTATCTGATACAGAGTTCATATTCTTTTGTAGATGAGAGCAATCGCATTGTGTGTCCGACGAACGATAATCGGGTACTTATGCTTAAGGCTACAGATGAGGAGGGAAATGTACTTCCGGAATTTGAGAAAGTGCTGGATATTGATATTAAAGCGGCAGCAGAGGCTGCACTTGGAAAAACACTGGATCAGAATCTGTTATCTGTAGTTTTTGATTATGAGGGAAATCTCTGGTTTGCAACAGGAGGCTTCCGCATTTATCCTGACAGAAAACAGCAGGGAACCTTTGGCTATGTTTCACGTGCAGCTATCGATAAGATCTTGAATGGAGAAGATGTGGATCTGTCAGATGCAGTGTTTGTATATGAACTGGAACCGGGAGAGGGTGCAGAGAATGGTATTGCGGCATCTAAGGAGGGTGCGGTCATTCTGACAAATCTGAAGTGTTATCTGCTCCAGGCAGATAATGGTGTGAAAAAAGTCTGGGAAACTTCCTATAAAAGTGTGGGTGCTAAGGAAAGCAAAGAAGGCGATGAGACGACAGGTGGCGGTCTTGCATGGGGAGGTGGATGTTCCCCGTCTCTAACCAAAGATCTGGTTATGTTTACAGATAATCAGGATCCGGTAAATCTTATTGCGGTGGATATGAAAACAGGAGAACAGGTTGCGAGCATGCCTGTTATAGATGAGCTTCCGGAAGGTACACAGGTGTCTGTGGAAAATTCTGCAATTGTATATGATGATGGAGAGGGAACAGTAAGCACGATCGTATGTAACTGGTTTGGTGCAGGAAGTGCGAAGCTTGGAGAAGCAGATAATGATTCCTCAATACAAAGCTATGAGAATATTTATGATGTGGGCTGGCTGAGACAGGGCAATAAAATGATCGCACCGGGTATAGAACGTGTGGATACAGTTAAGACGGAGGACGGATATGAGATGAAGAGTATCTGGTGCAGAAGTGATCTGTCTGACACTTCCATGATGAAGCTGTCCACTGCAACAGGATATATTTACGGATATGTTCAGGATATGGAAACTGGTATGTGGCAGTATATTATGCTTGATTTTGAGACAGGCGAGACTGCATTTACCATGGATATTTCTGACAAACCGGGATACAACAATATGGCTATTGGAATGTATGCTGGAAACAGCGGAAATTCACTTTACTGTCCGACCGGTTATCTGGAACTTCTGAGGCTTCAGGACAGGTTTGTTTATCTGCCGGAAATGCCTTATCGTAAGGTTGATCTGGATCAGGCAATGCGCAATGTGTTAAGTCAGGAGAAATTTGCGGCAGACGGTGGACAGGGAGATGTGGAAGGATGGCTGAATACGATCACAATTGAGAACGTACATCCGAATACAACCGTTGCAATACGTATGAAAGGAATCTCCGGGGAAACAGGTTCTCTGAAGCTGTATGCATATGGTACAGATGGTACCTTGAAAGAAGTTCCGGCAGAGAAATGGCATATCCAGACAGAAGATGGTGAAACACCGGATACGCTGACAGAAGATGTACTGTATGAGGTACACATGACTGTGGAAGACGGCGGCGATTTTGACCTCAGTGAAACGGAAAAAGAA
>ENA-OQII01000133-OQII01000133.1-human-gut-metagenome-genome-assembly--contig:-NODE-133-length-13042-cov-2.558653_pt1 | contig 13042 bp, 10 predicted proteins | sample MGYA00242577_ERZ504742 | MGnify/ENA primary metagenome ERZ504742 (study PRJEB26092, sample SAMD00036443) | human gut metagenome | host: Homo sapiens | study: EMG produced TPA metagenomics assembly of...
CAGCTTTTAACTTGATTTGTAGATTGCGGTAGCTTTAAATAAAAGTAATAAAGCGTTGTGAACGGGCTCCACAGACCGGCAGCGGGGGAAAAGCCGGAACGAATCAGTAGAAACAGCCCAGTGTCAGAAGAGGAGTTAGGAGAACTATGGCAAGTATTAGAGATGTCGCGATCAAAGCGGGAGTGGGAATCGGAACGGTATCCCGTGCACTCAATGGGAGCGGGTATATTTCCGATGAACAAAACAGAAGATTATGCAGGCGGTGGAGGAGCTGAACTACAAACCGAACGAACTCGCCCAGAACCTGTTCCACAACAAGTCCGGTTTTTATCGGAATTGTTGTTACGAATCTTTCACACCCATTCATGGCATCTCTGGTCAAGCATGTCGAGAACAATCTGTACACAAATGGCTACAAGTGCATGCTCTGCGAGGTTGGGGACAACCCGAACCGCATCGAGGAATTTGTGGAAATGTTGCAGCGAAATGTCATGGACGGCATTATCTGCTGTGCGGATATTCCGTCTTCTGTCAGTCTGGCGGAAATTCACCGTCCGATTGTCATGATTGACCGCTACGTCACAGAGGGGATTCCGTGTATACATTCCGACCATAAGCGCGGCGGTGAGCTTGCGGCACAGGCACTTTTGAGCGCCGGATGTAAGAACGTGATCTATTTTACATCGAATGCAACAGAGCGCGGTTACTCGATGGACCGTTACCGACGGTTTGCAGAAGTCTGCAAACAGCATAAATGTAAAGTTACAGCGATTGATGCCGGAAGCAAAAATCCGAATTTTCAGACCGGCTCGATGATCTGGAAAAAATATATCAGCCACTTTGATGGAATTGATGGACTTTTTACAGCCGATGTCACAGCGGCTGTGTGCATGAAGATGCTGCAGAAAAAAGGAATCAAGATTCCGAAAAAACTGAAGGTGGTCGGCTACGACGGCCTGGATTTTACCCGCTTTTTGACACCGGAGCTGACAACGGTTCGTCAGAATGTGCCGGAAATTGCCAAGCGGAGCGTAGATACGGTCATCCGCATGATTGACGGAAAGAAGATTGAGGAGATGGAGCAGATTGTGGATGTGACCTTCCGAAAAGGAGAAAGTACCTGAAGGTAACAAAACAGGGAATTACCGAATTTTGCATCATTTTCCGGGATTGCGATAGAACAGAAGAAGAACAGATATCAGAGACACTCGATCTGAAAAGAAAGGGTGTCTCTTTTTCATGTATAAAATAAAAATGAAATAAAACCAACTTATATACGGCAAAAGGGCAGAAAGACTGAGCAAAAGGATATGAAATCGCTGCTGAAACAGTTGCAATTGTCGAAAAAAATAGTGAAAAACGGAAAAGTAGGAACATATGGAACAGGAAAAGCATGGAACGAGCGGAACAATGTGGAAACAGGAGAATGGGAGAAGAAAGAAGATAAGTGTGAATTTTATGAAAAACAGGATGCATATTGCACAAAAACACAAAATAAAAATTGTGAAAATATTGAAAATGACGAAAAAATATTGATGATTTGTTGACATTGGGCGAACTGCGTACTATGATACAGGTATGGAACAGGTTCCATAAGGCAAAGTGCCGAAACGGAAACGATGCAAATGTGGAACGAAAAGCGGTTGGTAAAGCTTTTAGAGAAATAAGGAGGGAACTATGAAGAAAAAAACGTCATCGCCGAAAACGGCAGAAAGTGGAAAATTGAAAAAAGCGCTCTCGTGCTGGCAGCTGTACATCCTGCTGATTCCTGCACTGATCTGGCTGATCGTTTTTGCTTACTATCCAATGTACGGCCTGATCATCGCCTTTAAAGATTTTAAAGGCCGCATGGGAATCATGGGAAGTCCGTGGGCAGATCCGATCTTCAAGTATTTCAAAATGTTCTTCAGTACCAGTATTGCCATGACGGCAATCAAGAACACAATCATCATCAGTCTGGAGAGCCTGATCATCGGATTCCCGATTCCGGTTATCTTCGCACTCTTACTGAACCAGGTACAGAGAAGCGGACCGAGACGAATCATCCAGACCATCTCCTACGCACCGTACTTTATGTCAAACGTAGTTGTAGTCAGCCTGATTTCCGTACTGTTTTCCGCAAACGGTCTTGTAAACCACGCAGTTATGGGAGCCGGCGGAAAAGCAATCATGTTCACCAGCCTTCCGGAGTACTTCCGCAAACTTTTCATCGGAAGTAACATCTGGCAGACGATGGGATTCAACGCCATCATCTTCATCGCAGCACTGACCGCAATCAGCCCGGAGTATTACGAAGCAGCAACGATGGATGGTGCTTCCAGATTTCAGAAAATCCTTTACATTGATTTACCTCTGATTATGCCGACCATCATCCTGATGCTGATCCTTCAGGTAGGTAACATTATGAACGTGGGATATGAGAAAGCTTATCTGATGCAGAACGGTACCAATACAACCGTCAGTGAGATCATTTCGACATACGTATACAAAGTAGGTCTCCAGACCGCACAGTACAGTTTTGCGACAGCCGTTGGCTTATTTAACTCCGTTGTAAACTTCATTATTCTGGTTATCACAAACGCAGTTGCAAAGAAGACCAGCGATATCAGTATTTTCTAAGAGTCAGGGGGCTTGAAAAATGGCAAATAATAACACTGTGAAAAAGAAAAAAGTAAAAATGAGTACGGGAGACAAGGTCTTTACTGTGATCAATACCGTTATCATGATCCTTGTCTGTATCGCAATTGTATATCCTCTGTACTACGTGCTTCTGGCATCTGTTACAGACCCGGTTGTTGTAAGCTCCGGTAAATTCCTTCTCTACCCGGAAGCATGGTACACTAACGGATATACGACCACACTGAAATATCAGCCGCTCTGGACCGGCTATGCAAACACCATCAAGTATACCGTAGTAGGAACGCTGATTTCCCTGGTCTGCACCATTCCGGCCGGATATGCACTTTCCAGATACGATATGGTAGGAAGAAAACCGATTATGTTCCTGTTCACCTTCACGATGTTCTTCAGCGGCGGTATGATTCCGATGTACTTAACAGTACAGCAGCTGCACATCTACAACACAACATGGGCAATGGTTCTTCCGGTAGCAGTATCTGCTTACAACCTGATCGTATGCCGCTCTTTCTTTGAAAGCGGTATTCCGGTCGAGCTTCTCGAAGCAGCAAAAATCGACGGCTGCAGCGATTTTGGATTCTTCTTCAAAATTGCAATTCCGCTGTCGAAAACCATCATCGCAGTTATGTGTCTGTTCTATGCAACCGCAATGTGGAACCAGTTCTTCAACGCACTGATGTTCCTGCAGGATGACAGTAAGATGCCTCTTCAGGTCGTTCTTCGAAACCTGGTACTGATGAACCAGTCCAACCAGATGGGAAGTAGTGCTTCTGAGATGGTAACAAAACAGAAACTGGCTGAGCAGTTAAAATACTGCGTTGTAGTTGTTTCCGCATTCCCGTTGCTGTGCGTATATCCTTTCCTGCAGAAATACTTCGCAAAAGGTGTTACGATCGGTGCAGTCAAGGGCTGATACAGAACAGAAAAGTTATCGTTACAGAGTTCATGGCTACAACAGACATGATTTTATAGTAGAAACACAAAAATATTTACGTATTTCACTGCCGAAAAGGCAGCAAAATAAAGGAGGAACAACATGAGAAAAAAATCGTATCCGTATTACTGGCAAGCCTTATGGTAACCAGCATGCTCGCAGGCTGTGGAAACAGCTCGGGCAGCTCAAGTAGCTCCGGTGCAGGAAGCACAGGAGGAGACACCACATCTGCATCCGGTACAGAAGCAGGTGACACAGGTCTCACAGCAGAAGAGCAGGAAGCAGTAGATGAGGGAATTATCCAGCTCGACGGTACCCTTCCGATCATCAAAGATCCGGCAAAATTCGAAGAGAAATACGGAAAAATTTCCGCTCTGATCGTAAACTCTGCAGACAGAACCGTAGAAGTAGGCGACCTGGCTATGTGCAAGAAATGGTTCGAGGACACAGGAGTAGAGTTTGACTGGCAGCCAATCCCGCAGGAGAGCGCAACAGAGAAAATCAACCTGATGCTTTCTTCCGGACAGGATCTTCCGGATGTATTCTGGAACTTCGGCGATGGTAAATCCGGAAACACCGTAGTTCAGTACGCAGACCAGGATGTATTCATTCCAACCGAAGGCCTGATCGAAGAGTACATGCCGAACCTGAAAGCATTCCTCGATGACAATGAGCAGTATCAGCTTGAGATCACCGCTCCGAACGGCCATAAATATGGATTCCCGTATGTAGAGGAAATGAAAGGTCTTGTATTAACACCTGGACCATTCGTGATTAACAAAACATGGCTGGATAAAGTAGGCAAAGAAGTGCCGACAACCGTAGACGAGTGGGTAGACTGCCTGAAAGCATTCCGCGACGGCGGCGATCTGAACGGCAACGGCGAAGCTGATGAAATCCCAATGGCAACCTGGTTCGGTGCAACCGATACCTTTGGTTCCTACAACCTGTTCTATCGTTTCACAGGTGCATTCGGATGCGCTGACTCCTACTGCGGAGGAAATGCATATGCGGATCACTTAAGACTGGTTGATGGAAAAGTTACCTTCACTGCAACAGACGAAGCATTCAAGAAAACAGCAGAATTCTTCAATATGCTGTATGAAGAAGGACTGATCTGGAACGGCTCCTTCGAGGCAGACTCCAGTATGGCATTCAACGCTTCCCTGATCAAAGAGAACGTTGCAAAGATCGGTTCCTTCGGTGTTTGGGGCGATCAGGAAATTACAAACCAGGAAGTACATGATCAGTACGTAGCAGTTCCAAGACTGCAGGGCGAAGACGGTATGACCGGTTTCGAGTGTAACTACTCTGAGCTGCAGGATTCTTCCGATACAGCAATCACAACAACCTGCAAATTCCCGCACGTTGTTGCAAGATTTGTAGATTACATGGTAGGCGATCCGGAAATTTCTGTTACATCTAACTGGGGTGCAATCGGATACAACTATGAGAAAGACGAGGACGGCATTCTTCGTACACCACTTGATGAAAATGGAAACTACAAACCTCTGAATCCGGATTATAAGAACTTTGGTGAGGCTCGTGTAAACTCCACAACCTGCCGTGGTTCTATGATCGTTCAGAACGAGTACTATGACACCGTTTGCGGATACACCTTCGATGCTGTGAAACTTCTGGAGATGCAGAAAGAAAACGGTAAAGATGACATCATGGAAGAGTATGACACTATTCCGCGTGTTCTGATGACCCAGGAAGAGATTCAGCGTCTGGCACAGATTCAGCCGACCATCTCCGATATTGTTGATCGTTACATCACCACATGGGTAACCGGCGGCGTTGATGATGCAAGCTGGGATTCCTATAAAACAGAGCTGGAAGGCGCTGGCTTGAATGAACTGGTTGAGATTTACCAGGGCGCAGTAGATCGAGCAGCTTCTGCAGCAAACTAAAAATCGGGCGAAAAAGCGATTACGAAAAAAACAGTAACGTAAACGATTTGCAATTGATGTTCTACAACTAAAGAAATTCTAAAGGTGGCCATGTTGTATCCCATATAACATGGCCATATTTAAAAAGAAGACTATTTCGTTCTTATTTCTTTTTTGTTGAAGTTTCAAATGGAAAAAGATAAAATAGGAAAAGAGGGATTACATGAGTAAACAGGGAAAAAGAGATTTTAGACCGAACATTCATTTTACACCGGAGAAAAACTGGAACAACGATCCAAATGGACTGATTTATATCGATGGTATCTGGCACCTGTATTATCAGCACAATCCAAATGACGTTGTATGGGGACCGATGCACTGGGGTCATGCAGTATCGAAAGACCTGATTCACTGGGAGCATCTGCCGATCGCATTGTACCCGGATGAGATCGGAACGATGTACTCCGGAAGTATGGCATACGATGAAAATAACACAAGCGGATTTGCGAAATACGGTGAGAAGCCGATGGTGGCTGTCTACACGGCACACAATATGGAAACAGGCCTGGAGCAGCAGTGTATTGCATACAGTCTGGATCAGGGAAAGCATTTTGAAAAATATTATGGCAACCCGGTGATCAAAAACCCGGGCGCACCGGATTTCCGTGATCCGCGCGTCTTCTGGAATGATAAAAAGGACTGCTGGAGCCTTGTTCTGGCATCCGGCGATCACGCAGAGTTTTACGCATCCCAGGATTTGAAAAACTGGAAGAAAACAGGCGAGTTCGGTGTCGGTGTCAATAAAGTGCCGACCGTATGGGAATGCACCGATCTGATCCGTGCTAAAACAGGAAATGAATTTGACGGATTCAAATGGATTCTGATAGTCAGCATGATACATCCGGGAACCGAAGGCCGTGCCAATATACAGTATTTCGTCGGCGATTTTTGATGGAGATACCTTCCAGTGCACCGAGATCACAGACGAGCCGCTGTGGATTGATTTCGGATTCGACAACTATGCCGGCGTAACGTATGGAAACTACGACCGCCCGGTTTACCTTGGATGGGGCGTTAATCCTCTCTACGCGAACTTTGTTCCGACCGGTGAGTATTCCGGTCTGATGACACTGCCAAGAGAACTTTCGCTTTGTGAGACCGATGAGGGCTACCGCCTGAAAACAAAACCGTTCGGGATCGATGAGTACCGTGCGGGTGCCTTCCCGATCGGAAATCAGAAGCCGCTGCTGACCGAGAGCTTTGGACTTCTCGTGCAGGGCAATTTCGGAAGAATTGCACTGAAAAACAGCAGAGGTGAGGAAGTAGTCATCGAAGTGACGGTGGACAGCATCACGGTGGACCGCTCTAAGAGCGGCGACCTTAGTTACTTTGATGATGTAGATCCGAAGCTCTTCAAAAAAGAGGATCTGCTGGTATCTACAACAAAACGTTACATGCGCGGAAATGTCAACATGGAGATTATTTTTGACGTTTCCTATCTGGAGATTTATGCAGATGGTGGTCTGGAGACCGCTTCCGTATGCGTTTACCCGGATGCTCCGTATCAGGTGGTTTCCACAGACGGAGATCTGGAAGTAAAAATGTACACCATTAAAAAATAGGGGATATGTTTATTTTGGGAGGTTTTACAAAAATGATGAAAAAAAGAGATTATAGACCGAAAATCCATTTTTCGCCGGAAAAAGGCTGGATGAATGATCCGAATGGCATGGTTTATGTAGATGGCGTGTACCACTTCTTTTATCAGAAGTACCCGTATGATACCAGCTGGGGACCGATGCACTGGGGCCATGCAACATCACGCGACCTGATTCACTGGGAGCATCAGCCGATCGCACTTTATCCGGATGAACTGGGATTTATCTTTTCGGGAAGTGCTGTGTATGATACGCAGAATTCTTCTGAGTATGGTACCAATGAAAACCCGCCGATCATTGCTATTTATACCAGCCATCACAAGGACGGTTTGGAACAGCAGAGTATTGCATACAGCAATGATAAGGGCCGGCATTTTGAAAAGTCATATCTGAATCCGGTCATCAAAAACCCGGGAATTTCCGATTTCCGTGACCCGAAAGCGTTCTGGAATCCGGTCAGAAGATGCTGGAGTCTTGTTCTTGCAGCGCAGGACCGTGTCTTCTTCTACGCATCCCAGGATATGAAAAACTGGGAGAAAACAGGAGAATTCGGACCGGAAGGAAATCATGTGAAGGGGGTGTGGGAATGCCCGGATCTGTTCCCGATTGAGTATAAGGGGAAAAATGTATGGGTTCTTGTTGTCAGCATGACAAAAGCCTCCGAGGACGACCACTGCAAAATGCAGTATTTCCTGGGTGATTTCGATGGAGAAAAATTCCTCTGCACCTATCCATCCGATGAGCCAAGATGGCTGGATGAAGGCTTCGACAACTATGCAGCCGTTACATTCCAGAATGCGAAAGATGTTCTGCTGATGGGATGGGGTATGAACTGGCAGTATGCAGCGCAGACTCCGACAGAAGGGTACTGTGGACAGGCAACTCTGGCAAGAAAACTGTCCCTGACAGAAGTAGATGGTGCTCTGACCCTTGCGGCTGCTCCGGCCGGACTGGAAAAATTCCGCCACAGCAGCTATCCGATCGAGAATCACACAACGATCCGCACAGAGACCTTTGGACTGAAGGTTTCCGGAAAAGGAGATGCGAAAATCTGTCTGAAAAACTCAGTGGGACAGAAATTGAAGATTTATGTAACTGACACCAAAATCACGGTTGACCGTACCATGGCGGGCTACAAAGAATTCAGTGAGCACTTCATGACGGAAAAATATTCCATCAGCACCGCAGCGAGAAAGAAAGACGGAGCATGGAATCTGGAGCTTGTTTTTGATGTTTCTATTCTGGAACTGTTTGCTGAGGACGGCGTAGATGCTATTTCCACAGTGGTTTATCCGGAGACACCGTACGACCGTGTAAGCTGGAAGGGCGATCTTTCTGTCGAACTTTACGAAATTGATGCATAAGGGCTGCGAGAAAGGGGAAAAGCAAAATGGGATACTTTAAAGATGTGACACCGGAATCAGCTGGAATCAGCTCCAAAGGAATTTTGAATTTTCTCGACCGGATGGAAGAAAGCCAGATTGAGCTGCATAGCTTTATGGTGATCCGCCATGGACAGTGTGCAGCGAAGGGCTGGTGGAAGCCGTATGATGAAAAATTCCGTCATCCACTGTATTCGTTCAGCAAATCGTTGACAGCAACGGCGATTGGTTTTGCCGAGCAGGAGGGAATCTTATCGCTGGATGAGAAAATTGTCGATATCTTTCCGGACCTGCTGCCGGAAAATCCATCCGAAAATCTCAAAAAAATCACGCTGCATCACCTGCTGATTATGGGGTGCGGCCACGAGACGGAGATTATGGACAATTCCGAAAACTGGATTTCTACCTTTCTTCATCATCCGGTGCTCCATGAGCCGGGAACGTTTTATAAATACAATACAGCCGGAACCAACATGCTGGCTGCCGTTCTGCGGAAAAAAACGGGACAGAATGTTACAGAGTTTCTGAAATCCCGTCTGCTGGAGCCGCTTGGCATCACATCCCTTACCTGTGCGCTGCTCGGAGACGGAACGGAGCTTGGCGGCGGCGGTATGAAGATGGTGACGGAGGATATGGCAAAATTCACGTATTTTCTGTCCAAACAGGGTGAGTGGGAAGGAAAACAGCTGCTTCGAAAAGACTGGTTTGAACGCGCCTGCCGCAAGCAGATTGAGACGGAGGGCGATTCGGAAGGCCACGTAAAAGACTGGGCGCAGGGCTACGGCTATCAGTGCTGGATGTGCCGTTATCCGGGCTCCTTCCGCGCAGATGGTGCGTACGGTCAGTTCGGCGTTGTGTTCCCGGATCTCGATCTGATTGTGATCCTGACAACAGCAACAGAACAGACACAGGAGGAGTTGAGCGCACTGCAGGAAGAACTGATCCCGTATGTGAAGAAAGAGGCAGGAGAGCTGCCGCCGTCCCCGCTTGCCGGTGCGGTAAAAGAGCGTACCGCGCAGCTGGCACTGCAGCCGCGCAGAGGAACGAGAAATCCGTTTATGGAAGAAAAGGTAAGTAAGCATGTTTATGTATCTGTTCCGCTGATGGACAACCAGCAGCTGCCGGATTCTGCAGAAATTCTGATCGGCGGAAGCGGTCTGTTTTCGCTGGAGACAAGCCCGATTCAGGAGATGCGATTCGCTTTTGGCTGCGATAAGATGTACTGGAAAGTACAAGAAGGCGGGAAAGAAAAGGAATTTGTCCTCTCCATGCGCCGGGGTTTCGCCTATAGTGAGGCGGATGGCCATATTTATGCTGGATCTGCTGCATGGCGTACACTCAATACGCTCGAGATGGAGCTTCGGCGAATGGACGGTTTGAGCGGTGGCCGCATGATCGTCAGATTCCAGAAGGAAAATCTTCTGCTGGAGGCAGAGGATACGCTGATTAGTGTCGGTGGACTCGGTATTTCACCACGTCAGGCACTGACTGTATTTGGAATAAAAAAAGATTAAACAGGTCGAAAGAGAGAAAAACCGGCGGAATTTTCCGTCGGTTTTTCCATAACAGTGTGAAAATCCTGTAAAAAAAAGAAAAACGATATGCAAAGCCGAACGGAAGAATTGCCAAGTCTCTCTGAACATGGTAAACTTTTACCTATATTGGAAAAGAATCGACACAAAATATCGAGATACAGGAGGCTCTATGTCAGTTTTTTCAGATTTATTATCCGAATATATCACCATGAAGGATGTCGGGGTTTACCCGCTTTCACAGTTCTGCGGACTCGATCGTTCTTTCATGTATAAGATCATCAATGGAAAACGAATCCGTCCGGGGAGATGTTGTGCGGAAGATGGCACAGTTCATGCAGCTGACGCCACGGGAAAAACAGATTTCATGGATGCATTTTACATTACCCAGATGGGTGAAGAGGTTTATTACCGGCGCAAATCGGTCGGAGAACTGATTGAGACATTTAGCCGCCGCGAGGGAAGAAAAGAGCATATCTTTTATGAAAAGGAACTTGCGAAAATGGAAATGAGCCGCGGTATTTCTTCCAGAGAATGCCGTGTCTTTCCGGACTTCTGACACCGGAAATGCTGAAACACCATCTTGTAAAAGAAATGCCGGAGCGAGATCAGATGATACAGGCGGTTGCGCAGTATGCAAAGGTGATGCAGACACGGGTGCTGGATGAAAAAACGACGATGTTTTTCTCAGAGGACGGCGTCAAAAGTTTCCTGGACACGGGCCGCGTGGATGAGTATCCAAAAGAATGCTATTCTCCGCTGGACTTTGACGAGCGTATCGCCCTGATCCGCCGCTTTCTGGCGCTGCGGGATCGCGCGAATCTTCGTATGATCCGGGAAACGAAAGAGAGAGCAGAGCATGCGCTGAATATTTCGGTCAATGCAAACGAGGGCTATCTTCTGTTCCAGACGCGGACAGAGCGGCTGATTTACCTCAGCATCCGGGAACCGAGCATTCTTATGGCATTCTACGATTACCTGGAATCCATGAAACCGGAAGAACTCTGCACGGAAGAGGAGATGCTGGGACGTGTCGAAGCCATTCTGTATGAATTTGTGGCTTGTCATTCCAGAGAAGGTTCGATATAATAGAAAAAAGGATATTTCCAAACCGGTCATCTCGGGTGAGTTCCGGTGTGTGTCTGCTGAAAAGAAGGCTGGACACACACCGGGCGGAAACCTGTGGATGACCGGTTTTGACTGTACGAAAAAGAATGGGGGTTTTTACGAATGAGTGCAGAAAGTAAGACAAGAATGACGGAGGGCAGCATTTCGAAAAAGATGATTCTGTTTGCGATCCCGCTGTTCCTTGGCAATCTGTTCCAGCAGTTGTACAATACGGCCGACTCGCTGATTGTAGGAAATTTTCTGGGAAGCAATGCACTGGCAGCGGTCAGCTCTTCGGGCAATCTGATCTTTCTGATGGTTGGTTTTATTAACGGTATCGCAATGGGCGCCGGTGTCGTGATTGCAAGGTATTACGGAGCGAAAAACCGGGAAGATCTGCAGAAAGCGATCCATACGACCGTGGCGTTCGGCCTGGCGGCCGGTGTAGCGCTGACTGTGCTTGGCATGTATCTGGCGCCGAAAATCCTTGTGCTGATGGGAACACCGTCCGATGTCCTGCCGCAGTCCGTCGAATATTTCCGTACCTATTTTGCAGGATCTCTTGGTTTTATCATGTATAACATTTTCGTCGGCATCCTGCAGTCCGTTGGCGACAGCCGTCACCCGCTGATCTATCTGATCGTATCGTCGTGCATCAATGTTGTGCTCGACCTGCTTTTTATCGGAGGGCTTGGCATGGGGGTCGGTGCGGCGGCGCTTGCAACGGTCATTTCCCAGTTCACAAGCGCGATTCTCTGCATGATCCATCTGCTGCGGACGAAGGAAGAGTATCGTCTTCATATCCGCAAAATCCGTTTCGACGGCCGGGCGCTTGGCGAGATTATCCGCAACGGTGTGCCGTCCGGTTTCCAGAACTCGGTTATTTCGATCGCAAACGTTTTCGTGCAGACGAACATCAATGCATTCGGGAAAATGGCGATGGCAGGCTGCGGTTCATATGCAAAAATCGAGGGTTTTGCATTCCTTCCGGTTACATGCTTTACGATGGCATTAACGACGTTTGTCAGCCAGAATCTCGGTGCAAAACAGTATGACCGGGCGAAAAAAGGAGCGCGGTTTGGCATTCTCTGTTCCATTACCATCGCCGAGCTGATCGGGTTTGTGATCTATGCGGCCGCACCGACTTTGATTGCGGCGTTTAACAGCGATCCGGCCGTTGTCCATTACGGCGTGATGCAGGCGAGAACGATTGCACTGTTTTATTTTCTGCTGGCGTTTTCTCATTGCATCGCGGCTGTGCTCCGCGGTTCCGGGCACGCCGCGGTTCCCATGGTTGTCATGCTCTGCGTCTGGTGCCTGTTCCGCGTCAGCTACATTACCGTGACGGTCCGGCTGATCCCGGATATCCGCGTGATTTTCTGGGCTTACCCGCTGACCTGGAGTATCAGTTCTGTCATTTTCCTGTATCTGTTTTTGAAAGGAAAATGGGTATACGGTTTTGAAAAAGGAGGAAAACAAAGATGAACGCAGAATCGACGAGAGAAGCGCTTGATGTGGCATCGCTGGCGGGAGACATCCTGCTGGCGAGCGGTGCGGAAATCTTCCGTGTGGAGGAGACGATCGACCGCATTGCGCGGGCGTATGGCGTTGACTCCAGCGATGCGTTTGTGTTGAGCAGTGGTATTTTTCTGACAGCTGAGAGCGGAAAAAAGCAGGAATTTGCCCGCGTGCGTCACATTCCGCTGTCGGCGGCGCGGCTCGACAAGGTAACGGCAGTCAACCAGCTCTCCCGTGAAATCGAGGAGGGTCTGCACATGCCGAAGGAGGCGAAGGCCTGGCTGCTCGATATTCAGCGGATGCCGGACAAACCAAGATGGCACCGAGGTGCTTGCAGTCCGGTGTCGGAGCGCCTGCTTCTGTTTTCTGTTCGGCGGCGAGT